>Ga0185299_10005102_pt1 | contig 15155 bp, 18 predicted proteins | sample PaiPotPPA55metaG_FD_128002 | JGI IMG/M metagenome (GOLD analysis project Ga0185299, IMG submission 128002) | Iron sulfur acid spring bacterial and archeal communities from Banff, Canada, to study Microbial Dark Matter (Phase II) - Paint Pots PPA... ...
TTCCGGGAAGGCTTGAAGGAAGCCAGTTTTGTTGAGGGTCAGAACGTCGCAATCGAATTCCGCTCAGCCGAGGGTCACAATGATCAATTGCAGAGATTGACGGCGGAACTGGTTCGCATGCCAGTCGCCGTCCTCGTCTGCAATGTCACTGCAGCATCCGCGGCCAAGGCCGTAACTTCGACCGTGCCGATCGTATTCGCGACCGGCGGCGATCCCGTAAGAGAAGGCCTCGTCGAAAGCTTCAACCGACCCGGGGGCAACATAACCGGGGTCAGCTTCCTTGGTAATGCGCTGGGAGCCAAGCAGGTGGAGCTCTTGCGTGAGCTGGTGCCCAAGGCGACGACGATCGCTATTCTGGTGGATACGAACTATCAAGGCAGCGCATTGGACCTGATAGACATACAAGCCGCCGCTGATTCACTCGGGCAGCACGTTATCATTTTGAATGCCAGCAGCGAATCGCGACTTGGACACGGCCTCCGCAGCCCTGGCTCAGCAGCGCGCCGACGTGCTCATAGCCCTGGGGTCGGCGTTCTTTTTTAGCCGGCGCGATCAAATCATTGCGCTGGCGGTTCAGCATGGGCTTCCCGCTATTTATCAGTTGCCGGACTTCGTCGCTGCGGGAGGACTGATGAGCTATGGCGCCAGCATCAGGGACGCATACCGCCTGGTTGGCATCTATACCGGAAAAATCCTTCACGGTGAGAAGCCGGCCGATCTGCCGGTCCAACAGTCCACGAAAGTCGAACTGGTGATCAACCTCAAGACTGCCAGAAGGCTCGGCCTTACGTTCCCGATCACGCTGCTCGCGACTGCCGACGAGGTGATCGAGTGATAGCGGTTGTTTTGTTGCACTGCATGAGTCCGGTTGTGGCACAAAGCTGAAGTGCTCTTCTGCCGTAGATTACGACCGCTATCAGATCAATTGCAGACTCAGTCACCAGCTCTTCGCAAGGCCAGGCGGTCGCACATCAGGTGTATTCTGCAATCCTTGCTCTGACACCGCCTGTTATCGTCGATACGATTGCCGTTGCAAACATCGAGACCGTCCTGGGCACAATACCGCCAGATCGCGTGCTGGACAAACCGGGGAAAGACCTTCGGATATGACGGGTTGAACTGCCGGGCATCGATCCGCTCGGCCACGGCTGCAATAATGTCGGCGCAGCCGCCGGGCCGATAGCAAGCCGCACCATACAAGTGGTTCGCGTTGAACCGGGCCAGAATGCCGGTCCGGTGCAGAAAGTTGTGAACCAACGTGTCGATGGCGATCATGCTGCCGCCGACCTCGATCCAGAGGACCATTTTCTCGGGAGCGCCGAGCAGAAGGGCGGACAGGGCCATGGCGAGGACCTTGTCCGAGACACCGTAGATCTCCCGCATCGGCTCGATCGCGGCCGCCGCCATTCGAATTAACCGGTCAGGGCCAGGCGGGCTGTTGGCGGCCTGCAGCTGCGCGTCGATCCAGCCGATCAAGTCACCGTCGGCAATGTCGCGGATGAACAGGAACAGGGAGTAGGCGGTCTGGTTCAGGCGACCGTTCCGCAGATCGTGCTTCGGTAGCGGACAATGGCTAATGTGCTCGGGCTCGGCACAGGTCCGGCTGCCCTTGTCGTATCGGCAATCATGGAAATGCCAGTAGGTCTTGAGCTTGGGACAATTGGGAGCACGATCAAGGCCCTGCTTAATCGCACACCACGTCGCCCGCCCATGCCGCGCCATGTACTCGTAGGCGACGTGATTGGAGATGCCTTGGTAGCTCAGACCGGCCATGAGCCAATCGAACACGACGGCGGTGTCATGGTCGCGGATCGCCGCTCGGACCTTGTCAGCCCGGAGGTCGGCTCGAATCTCATCGATCAGGCTTGGCGATCCAGCGAGGCCACAAACCGCATGGATCAGCCGGACCGCATGATCAATTGCCGAACCTTGCTCGTGCTGAATTTTGGGATGTTTTGGATGCCTAGTCCGACCATGACGTGAAACTGCGGTCGCTGTGGCCATGGCGCTCAAATCATCGCAACGAGTTTGCGCTGGGCATCGGTGTCGCCATCGATGTACCGCTGCGTCGTTTGGATGGACCGGTGGCCTGCCAGCAGTTGCACATCCCGCAGGGAGCCGCCTGCCTTGTGCACGATCCGAGCAGCCCTGGTGACAAATGTCCTCCGGCCCGAATGCGACGAGCAGCCTCTCAGGCCAATGTTCTTGAATGCCCGGTTGAACCACACGACGATGCTCAGCGGCCGCATTCGGCCACCGCGCTCCGACGCGATCACATAATCCGATGCAGGCGATACCTGTCGCCATGCCATAAGAGCGGCAGCGAGGTCCGGGTGGACTGGAATGGACCGGCCGCTGCATTTCTTGGCCGCGGTGTCGGCCAGCTCGATCAGGCCGCTGACCTGGCCGGTGGCGTCGACCAGCATGTCCCAGGTCAGATTGGCGATCTCCCCGGCCCGCAGCCCGGCCTTGGCCGACAGCAGAACCATCACCGTGTTGCGCAACCGATGGCGGGTGCAGCTGGCGTAGACGGCCAAGTCGCCTACATCTGCAATGGACAGTATTTTCGCTCGTTTGCCAGGCATGATCGAGCCTATTCATTAGTTGCTCAGCAGTATACGACAGCTGTGCATCTCGAACAACAAAAACAGCAATTTCACCATTGAAAAGAATGACTGATAAGCAAACTGCTATTTGCTTATCAGTCGCACGCGTATCCAGTCGGTGCGGTCATGCGTTGACTATTCGAATCCCACTGTATCGTTTTGTCGGTCGACTCTAGAGCATCTTTGGTCGCGGCCGCAGATCTCTTCGGTACTCTTTCGGAACCACTCGTCCGACTTCCGCGAAGCGATCACGCGACAGGAAGGCAGCCGACATTCGAACCAGGCATCAACAATCGCGCGGCCGTGTTTGCGAGACCCCCCCTAGACAGGCGGGCTGGTCTCGCGCGAACGAGCGTGCGCTGAAAATATCTATGACCTAAAATGCGCCGTTAACGTTTTGTTCATCCCTGTCAATGCGCCTGAAAGTCAAATGAGCCCTGAAACCGCAGCTTTACGAATCGTCGCAGAATGGGCTGACCTGTTCCCATGCATTAACTCCGTATACGTATTTGGAAGTTTTGCGCGGGGGGATCAATCAGCGAAAGATATTGACATTGCGATTTAATACTCGGACGGCGTGCGGAGTAGGATGAGCCCTGATCTTGAGTGCAACACGAATTCGCTTGAATTGCAGCAGGCGCTTGAGCACGCGATTTAAATTCCAGTTGCTGGACTGGCCTCGCATCACTACGCGAGCCTTACGATCAAGTTGCTTGGAATGCGATCCGTACTGGTCGAGAGATGGGTAGCTTCGGCAAGGCCAAACTGATTGCAACTGAACCAAAGCCCTCGCCGCCAGAAGGTTAATGACACGGTGACTGCGCCGAACGCTACGACCTCGACACGCTGCGAGGGCGGCAGATGGGAAACGCCGATGGGCTAAACCTTGCAGTCTTGAAACCTTGCGAGTGGGCTGTTCAGGGACACCCGACCGGACAGCGGCCCGTGCTGGTCGCAGCAGCGCAAGACGGCTAATGTCAGCACCCGAGGGACATGCGTCCGTTGGGGTGGGGTTTGGACCCGGCGGCCGTCCGACGAGCCTCAGGTCACCGCTGAAAAGCGGCAGAAGTTCGCCTAGATGCGACGGGGCGACGTGATGGTCGAGGTGCCGGATCAGCTCTCCCAGTACTTCTTCAACGCGGCAGTGAAGGTGTTGAAGTTCGCAGCCGGCCAGGAGGTGGGCGAGTTGTCGCGCACGAGCCAATGCATGTAGTTCGCGCAAACGAGCTTGTCGCGGTCAACCGTGACGATATGATTGAAGCAGTTGATCCAGGTCTGTTGGTAGGTGCCGCCAAACTTGTCGTTTGGGACGTTGTAGAGCATACCCTCGATGAAATACGACGGCGCCACCCCGTCGGCGAGCAGCCCTTTTCCGATCATCGTGTTCCGCATGTTCTTGAAGATGCGGACCATCGGCTTAAACCCGCGCTTGGTGTTCTGGTGCTTCGCCGTGCAGTTATCGGAGTGCTGTTTGGGGAAGTTTTCGATCATTGCCCCACCGGACGGGAAGAAGCAGACGCCCGGGTCAAAGCGCTGGTTTTGCCACGATTTGAACTCGTGGTAGCGCCGGAACTCCGACGCGATGAGCACGTCCGCGTTCCTGCGCCCCGAGCTGCCCCCGGGGATGTAGAGCGCCTTCTTCCCGACGTTCACGTTGTTGTAGAGCCGGGTGATGTAGGCGGTCGCGTCGCGCTTGAAGTCGTTGTAGCCGTACTGGACCGTGCCGCCGGTCGCCGCGTCATAAGCGACCCGGTCGGCGGGCGATAGTCGACTCAAATCCTTGAAGAACGCGCCGGTGTGGCAGAGCACGATATCCACGTCGCTGTCGCCGTAGACGTTCGTGTCGTTCTTGTAGGAGCCTTGGAGGAAGACTTCGGTATCCGCGAGCGGGTACGGTGCGCCCTTGTCGAGCAGGTTACCGCGGATACGATTGTAGGTATCCGTGAACTGGGCCGTTGGCCCCTGGGACGCCCAGATGTCGAGTTGCGCTTCAGCGATCACCTGTCGTCTCCTAGAGTAGATATTCCTTAAGTTGCGCTTCTTGCTCGCGCGCAGAATCCCGCCCGCGGCTCCAGAGCTTCGAGAGTTTGTTCATGTCGGCTTCGAGCATGTCTGTCGCCATTTCAGGCTGCGTGTATTTCGTGTTTATGCGGACCGTGCGCACTTCAGGGAATAGCACCCTCCGCAGCTCGTCCATGGACTGCGTGTTGATTTCCAAAACCCGTTGCGCGAACTTCACGGTAGGCCACTTGCTGAACCACTTTCGAATGCTCATTGCGGGCAACTTGGGCGCCGGGTACTCGCCGACTCCGACGCTCACGACGCGCACATTCTGGCTCGCATGGCCCAACGATCCAGTCGCATCGGCAATAGCGTAGAGCGTGGGGTTATTGGCGACGAAGCCGCCGTCCCGGACTTCGATTTTGTCCCCGCGTCCGGTGGTCACGAACTTCTGCTTGAAGAACGGATAGGCCGAGCATGAGCCCACCACCGCGTCTGCGATTGTGCAGCCGAACCCAGGCTCGAAAGAGCTCTCGCCCGTGAATGCTTGTCCCGGGTTGGTCTTGAAGATGATCGGGCGGTCGTCCTCCCAGCGCGTCCCGACGATCCCGATGTCGGTCTTGAGGACGTCGAATCTCAGCTCCCCGAAAACTTCCTTGGCGAGCTTTTCCAGTGCCGCGGTCTTCTTGCTCGGCAGCACCTCTCCCATGACCGAGACGACGCGCAGGCGGTAGAGGGATTCGATTTCATCCGCGGACTTCCCGAGGCCTAGCAGCGCGGCGATGATGGCGCCGGTCGAGGTTCCGTAGATGAGGTCGAACTTCTCGCAGAGGCGGCACTCTACGAGCACCTCGACCTCCTTCAGCGCGCCGAGGGTGTAGAAGCCCTTCGCCCCACCACCGTCGAGGGTGAGAACCCGAAAAGGCTTGGTTGTTTCGACTTCCGCCATCATACATCCCAGTATTGGTTGTGCCGAACCTGCAACCTTGAACCACCCTCACCCTGTTTCGCTTGCCCCAGGAAGGTCGCCCAGCGCCGAAGTCACCGGTACGTACGAGTCCCATTGGAAGCAAGATCGGGCTTGACCGCTCTAGTGCCTCATCGTGGAGCTCGACGTTCAGTGCGGTCAGGGCGCTCCTTGCTTTCCGAAGCAGGACATCGAGCTGGCGCTGCGCCTTTCGGAGTTCTCGTCGGCAATGCCGTTAGAGTTCCTCCGAATGCCATCATTATGCTTCTCCATCTTCTCGAGGCGCCGCAGTTCGTCCTCGGTCCGCCCCTCAATATCCCGCATCGCCTCCAGGGGCATTCAGTACAGGCTGCACAGTCGAGCTCGTCGGCCCACTCAGCCTCCGACGGCACGGTTTCCCGGCCCCGTGACGTCGAAGAGCCGAGGATGATTGCATACTTGTTGACGATCTGACTGTGGTCTGCACAATACCGCCGCACAGCGCAAAACGAAGCACTTCTCCCAACCCGTGATCGACACAGCTGCACTGGCGAAACTACCCAAGGCGGCCAAGTCGTACGCTCGCGATATTGGCGGGCTGATATGTGCGGGCTCCACAACCGAGGCCACTTACTATCCGAGCGTACGTTCGCTGATATCAGGCGCTCTCGCTTCCGAAGGCCTACCCTTCGAGGTCCGGATCAATACTAGCGAAAAAAAGACCGGTGGCGGTGTCAACCTGCCCGATGTCGCGCTTTATGACTCCGGTGGCGAATTCCTCGTAGTTTGCGGAGAGGTGAAGCTCCCGACCGTCGAGCTCGACCAGCTCGCGATGTCCATCGAGAATAAGGACCAGGTCGGTCGATACCTTGCGGCGACAGGGGTTGTTTTGATCAGTAACGTGCGCGCCTTTGGACTGGTGTCAGTCAGCCCGAAGTGGAAGGGCGACGGCGCAGTTCCACCAGAGGCGCGGCGCATTGAACAGATTGTCGAACTTTGGCCTTCTGTTTCTGTTCTGAAAGCTGGCAAAGCGATCGAGCCGGCTGCATTGGAGCGCTTCGCCGAGCTCATTGAGACAGCCGTCACACGTTTTGCGCCGATTGCCGAGCCCGAATCGCTTGCGCGGATCCTCGCGCGGCAGGCACGCCGCGCAAAGGCGGACTTACCCGAAAAATTCACGCATGCCGTGCAGGGCTTGCTGGATGACTTCGGCAAAGCCTTGGGGGGGTGACCTTCGTCGGGCCTGAGGGTGAAGAATTTTTTCGTTCCTCACTGATTCAGACCGCCTTCTACGGTCTTTTCGCCGGATGGGCATTATGGTCGCAAGGCGAGCGCAGCAAGCCGTTCGCATGGGAGGATTTGGCTGAGTATCTCAAGATTCCATTCCTCGGCAGCCTTTTTCACGAGTTTCGTCATCCATCACGCATCAAGGAGCTCCGTCTCGCCAAACACCTGGACATTGCAACCGAAACGGTCGCCCGTGTGGACCACGATGTTTTCTTCAAACGCTTTCGCTTGCCGACACTCAAAGGTGAGGAAGAATCCGCCACCACGGCGATCATGTACTTCTATGAGCCATTTCTAAACGCATTCGACCCCGCGCTGCGCAAGGAGCTTGGAGTCTGGTACACGCCTACGCCCATCGTGCGATATCAAGTAGGCAAGATCGACCGATTACTGCGGGACGAGCTTGAATGCGGTCGCGGCTTCGCCGATGAAAGGGTCGTCGTTCTCGACCCGGCTTGCGGCACCGGTGCGTATCTGCTCGAAGCTCTGCGCTATATGGCTGAGCAACTCGAGCAAGAGGGAGCTGGCGCGACCATTGCGGCACGACTGCTGGACGCCGCTTGCCGCCGCTTTATTGGCTTCGAGATTCTTACAGCCCCCTTTGTTGTGGCCCAGCTGCAGCTTTATTTGATGTTAGCTCGGCTTAATGCGGCACCTGATGAAAAACATCGGCCAGCCATTTTTCTGACCAACGCCCTGACCGGCTGGCAAGGCCCAGATCAACTCAAGCTGAATTTCCCCGAGCTGCAGGATGAACATGACGCCGCAAGCGGAGTTAAGCGCGAAGCCAAGATCATCGTCGTCCTTGGCAATCCACCGTATAACCGGTTCGCGGGAGTGCCGCTCCAGGAGGAAGGCGATCTTGTCGACCACTACAAAGGCATCACCCGCAACAGCAACGGTAAGCAGGTCGGCCAGAGCCTCCTATACACGCGGTGGGGCGTGCGCAAACACCTGCTCGATGATCTCTATATACGATTCTTCCGTCTCGCCGAAGTGCGGATCGGCGAGAAAGCTGAGTTCGGAATCGTCAGCTTCATCTCCAACAGCTCTTATCTCGCCGGCCGTTCTCACCCAATCATGCGGGAGTCGCTCCTCAGTGACTTCGATGCGATCTGGATCGACAACCTGCACGGCAATCGCATTGCGAGCGAACGCACGCCTTGGGGACAATCCTGCGAAACGATCTTCAATACCGAAGAGATCGGCCCCGGCATTAAGGTGGGTACCTGCGTTTCCACGCTTCTGAAGCGCGGGAACTCAAGAGAGAAGCCCGCTCGCGTTTACATCCGAGACTTCTGGGGTCGCGCGGAGAAAAAGCGCACGGCGCTCCTCGCCTCGCTCGATATGGATTCGTGGACAGCGGCCCAATTGAAGCAAGCTGCCGAGGCGCCCGAGGGTCCGCGGCAGTACGTGGAATTTCCGCCGTCCCCGAGGATCGGCTGGAAATTCGCACCGAGCGGTAAGAGCGGATTCGAAGACTGGCCGGCGTTTGACGATCTCTTTCCGAAATCCCTCCAGGGCGTTAATCCCAACCGTGGGCTCGACGGCAGTGTCATCGATGCCGATCGCGCCGCACTCGAAAAGCGCATGCAGGATTATTTTTCCAGCGTGAGCTTCGATGACCTGCAAAAGGAATATCCTGTTCTGTGCGAATCGCGTGCGCGGTACAACCCGGAGCAGACCCGCGACCGGTTATACAAGACCAGTGCTTTCAACGAGAACAAGGTCCTCCCCTACGTCCTGTTTCCGCTTGATGCGCGCTGGATCTACTACGAGCGGGAGGCTAAGTTTCTTAACGAAGCACGCGTGGAACTTGGTGACCACCTCACGGAGAATGAGTTCCTTGTCGGCGCCCCCCAGCCCCGACGCGTATCCGAAAGCCGCCCGCTGATCCTAACGAGCCTGTTTGATTTGCACCTGCACGACTGGGGTTCAGTCGGATTTCCAGCCGAGGTGAATCCCGAGCCCGGCATCGGGATGCTGTTCAAGCCCCATGCAGAAGATCTCGTCCGCAGAGCAAATCTGTCGGAGACGGTATGGACGACCCTGCGCGAGAACTGGAATCTAAAAGGAGACCTCCGCGGCAAAGACGCCAAGCGCCTTAGTCGCGCCCTGTTCCGCTACTGCACCGCGATCGCGCATGCGCCGCAATACGAGGTAGATCACAAGGACTCTCTCGCGCAGGACTGGCCACATATTCCCATCTCAAAAGACAAGGTTCAGTTTGACGAAATCGTAAGATTAGGCGAGCAGGTTGCCAGCCTGCTCGACCCGCTCGCTAATGCGACCCCGGTTATTAAGGTTGCGCTCGGCAAAGACATCAAGACCCTCGGTGTGGCACAACGCGTTGGTGGCGGCTACGTAAGTGAATCTGAACTTCTCGTCCAATACAGCTATTACGGCGGGGCAACCGGTCGATGGGATCAACGCTCGGTTAAAGAAGTGGAGACGCAGCGACCAGAATGGGGCGATGTCACCGGCGACCTTTATCTGAACGAATCAGTGTTCCTCACTCACCTGCCGCCGGAGATATGGCGGTACGAGCTCGGTGGCTACCCCGTTATCAAGAAATGGCTTGGTTATCGCCAGGCGAGTCGCAGGAATGGCGCCGCGCTCAGCTTGCAGGAGCTGGACAAACTAAGGGAAATTGTTCACCGCATTGCGGCCCTGCTCACTGTGCGACCACTACTCGATGCTGCATACGAAAAGGCAAGCGAGCAGGCTTGGCTGGTCGACGACTTTCAGGCCGAGCCAACATCCGTGGAGGGTTCGAATCCAGAGCTTACTGCGCAAAAGTAAGGGCAACTGAGGAGCACCGATCGCAAAAATTGTGACCGGTCAGAAAGCTTGCGAGCCATTGCCAAACGCTAGCGTGGTTCCAGGATTTAACGATGGTCTGCGCGCCGCGCGATGGTGATGAGGCTGTCCAGGCGCGCCGTCACATTGTCGAGCCGGGAATAGATACCTGCACCGCCTTGTCCAAGGTGTTTGCCAGCGGTATCGCTCAGCGCCTTTATTGTGGCATATGTGCGCGCTGCTTCTCTGGTGGAACTGCGCCGTCGCCCTTCGACCTTGAAATCACTTAGAGCCGAGGCAACCAATTCCTGCTTGGCCGCTGCGAGGCTTGGCAACGATAGCAGCCGTCACGCTAAAGTTGGGACGCCCTAACCGCAGCTACGAGAGTAGGGAACGTTAGGTCGAGGGTTTGCGTTTGTTTCATTGAGCAAGCCTGAGCCCAGGGTTATGAGACGCTGTAATCACTGCAATGGTCAACTTGGTTTGATCGTGCACCGGAAGTGGATGCTGCGGTTCTGCTCAAAGTCATGCAAGAAGGCGTACGAACATAAGTTGCAGGAGGAGCGCCGGGCTAAACTACGGCACCTCGCATTCCTTGCTCCTGCGGCGGAGACGAATTATTGGGCCGGGTCATCTGAGTAGCTCCACCTTCTGAGCGCAAAACTGTCTTCGGCCAGGAAAAGGGGGATCACGCGAATGAGTGAGGACGTTTCTTCCGGGACCATAGCGCATTCAAAGGAGGACAACATGAAAAAAGCATGCCGACCCGGTGAGCACAATTAGCCCTCGTGCATCAGCATCCATTTCCAGGCCTCGAGGGCATGATCTTCATTCATATCGTTCGAGCAATGGCACGTCACTCGAGCGTGCGCCCCGTTACTGCGCTGAGCTCGCGAATAAGCTGGTCGGAGAGGCGGCCAGTGATGGGCAGGTTGCGCTGGGTCTCGAATGCTGCGATGGCGCGCTGGGTATCTGGATCGAGCGTTCCGCGCTTCCGGCGCCGTTTCCGGATGTGAGCGGTGACTGCTTAATGGCCTGGAGCAGCGCTTCGCTGGGCTGTGCGGTCGGTTTGAGGCCTGCGCCGCGCTCGAAATCCCGGATTGCACCGTCCGTGCGCGGGCCATACAGACCGTCCACGGGCCCATCGTAATAGCCGCGGCGAGCGAGTTCCCATTGGACATCCGTTATAATTTCCCCGGGAGTACGCGGCGCACGTGGTGCAGCAAGCGTGGCCGTAACGGGGGGCGGGGCCGCGTCCACTTTGGGCAGAGATGCCGCTTGCGCCGGCTTCACGGCAGGCTGCGCAGTCTTCTCCACTTCCGCCAGGTTGAATAGGGGTGCCGGATGCGAGCCCGATTGCATGAACAAACCGTTGACGAGGATTGCTACGACGGCGACGATCCCGACGACAAAACCGACGGCGCCACGGCGCGTCCATTCGAGGACGGCAATCAGAAATGGGAGGGGCGCCTCACGGTCTTTGGCGCCTCTCGCACGGGCACTGGCGCTATCACTCCGTTTTTCCGGCATGCCGCGTCCCCCTAAATTTACGCGGATCGTTTCAGAGGACACTTAAGCAAAGACTAAACCTCGCGGTCGCCACTGGTAAAACTGTTTGCAATCCATTGCCGCGGTTCTGGTGAAGCATGTCACCGGAAACGCGCGGGTAACCATTCACAGATGTTCTGTAAAGCGTTCAAAATCGCTTAGCATTATCGGCCTACCATGTTCGTATTCTACGGGGAGGCGCCAAACAACAACAGGGGCGGCGCTCTGGTCCAACCAAGCCAGAGCGCCGCTTTCATAAAGTAGCGCGGAGCTCCAATCTATCATGCCATCACCACCAGACAATCCCGCATTTTGGCAGGGGCGCGCAGCTGAAGCGCGTGCAGCTGCGACGCAGATGAGCGACCAACTGTCTCGCACCGCAATGCTCGCCCTAGCGGCTCGGTACGAGCGCCTCGCAAATCGCATCGAAGCCGGCGACAACATTTTAAATAGTGCGGGAAGCATGGAGGCGAAGTCGCGCCTGTAGAGCTATAGCCGTGCCCCAGTTGGTGCATTCCAGCTTTTATTCGGTTACGCGACATCTCCTAGCGACCGACGTTTTGCATGGCTTCCCAATTTTTGAATGCGGTCTCCACCGCCAGAAAATACGCGTGTTCGCTATAGTCAGGATGCTTCTTGACGGAAGCGCGTGCCCTCGCAAGTCGACCACGGCGTGCCGGCCCAAACGCACTTTCCGCGAGAACCTCCGTCAAGGCGTCCGTGAACTCGTGGCAAAGTGCCGAAAAATCGGTGCTGGCCATGATCTACCTCCGACTTGGCAATGCGTATGCACTGCGTTTTGTTCAACGTGCGAGGGGCGGCGCGGGCGGAGCCTGCGCAGATTAGCCGCTCCTACCTTGGCGCAACGGTACAAGCTGATCAGCGGCGTTATTGTGAGCGTAGACGGAGAGCGGGTACCACGGAAAACGCATTAAGTGCGTGGTAGGTGGTACGGGCGATTGCCTTCGGTTTCCACCGGGCGGGGTATGCTGCGGGGCCGCCGCGGCAATCGATGAAAAGAGCCCCGGTGCAAAGCCGGGGCCAAGTCCCGATGAGTGAAGTGGAGGTTAGCCCACCCACCGGCCGGGATACTCGCACGCGTGAACCCAGACGGGTTTGATCTAGCTCAAACTCTACGGACAGCTGATGCACGCGACTCCGGTCAGGAAGGTGAAAACCTGCGCTGCAGCGAGAGTTACAAGCCCAAAAAAGGCCCTTGATGCCGTCGAAAGCGCCACCACCGTCAACAGCGGCTGACAGAGTCACAGGCAAAAGTCCCGAACGCAGCGCGCTCGCGCATGGTCGGGTGCGCGAGCAGCACCGCCCCGGCGGCGGGCGTCACGCTCCTGGCGGGCCCGGCTGTCAAGCAGCAGCTGGGGGACGACGCCCTTCCTTACGCGCGCATCGATCTGCCGCCGTAGGCTGGCGAGGGAGAGCGCAATGGTGACGGGCAGCCCCTCGGCGCTGGCGATATAGCCGCGCTGCTGATCAAAGGTGACGTGGACCGCCAAGCGCTCAACTGCATTCCGGCGAAGGGGGTGGACGTTTTCGGGAACTGGCATTTACGTCAGGGTGCCTAAGATCGGAATCAGTCCAGTCACCACAATATCCAGACCACCAACAGGTTGAATGCGACGGAGACAGCGAGGCTGATCAAAATAATCTTTCTCATCCGCTTTGTACCTGGCACAATGAGCCCGACCTCTCATTCTGCATGGGATCAAGTAACGAAAAGTAAAACATGGCCCAGGACCTCCGGGCACTTTCCGGGTGCCTGGGCCGACCCAGCAGGCCTGGGTGGAAGAGTGTCCCTTGTGGCCATCATAGGTTACAGCGACCTGCTGCGAATCGACTCTGTTTCGACGCGGTTCTATTCATCGGACCATGTTGCTCATCGCAGCATCTGGGTGCAGTGTTTCAACCGCGCTCGTGCTCGTGCAGTTTTTCTGCGGCGGCTAATGCGAGGGAGCGGGCATCAGTTTCGAGATGCCCCCTACCGCGCATCTGTCCAGGTCGCACCCCTAATCAAGTGAAAACCAAAGGCCGTCTATACGCGCCCGCAGCGGGCCATGTCTTCAATTCGGTCCGCACCTCTGCCCGAAGCGTTCAGGACCATTCTTAAGTCGTCTGCCAGGGCGGCGAACGCATTTAGTAATGCGGGATCGCACAGGCGAGGGAGGAGGTCCGGATCCGTGTCATCGGACAGTAGGGCTTTATACGCTTTGCTATCCAGCATTGGGCTGCTCCAACCGGCGAATCGCCGGTGCACCCTTTATCGCTGGCGCACGTCAATCGACGGTTAACTCCTTTTGATCTGCGGTTCTATTTAGACCACCGGCATTCGAGTCGAACCCTGTTCACCCTGCGCCGAAAGCGGCGGCGCGTGCGCCTGCTCAGCGGGGCGATCCGGCGGCAATATCAACGTCCCCAGTCCTCTTCCGCCAGGCGTGTCACCGCGGGTGCGTTTGGATTTTTCGCTTTCACCCAGTGCTGGCGACCCCTTCCGCTTGGACACGATGCACTCCAGGCCCGATGCGCCGCAGCTTCAGAGGCGCGCTTGTGCAGCCTTTCGGCGCGCGCGCCTTCGCCCCCACCGCGCCTTAGCTCGCAACCTCGCGCGCGCCACGGCCCGTTTGTTGCGGCATCTGTCACATTTGCAGCCGCGGCGAGTGATCACGTTGTTGAGGTAATCGGTGTCGTAATCGTAGGTGATCTCGTCACCCGTGTCCCTACCGCAAACCCAAAATAGCTGACTGCGACCGCGAATCGGCTGATACTCGCTCCCGATGAGCGATCTTTGCAGGTTGATCTGGTGTGCCTTGATTGGACTGTTCCGGTCACGGGCTGCATTGCAAGCCGAGATCCTTGTCCTTCGACACCAACTCAACGTGCTGCGGCGCAAATCCCCGAAGCGATTGGCGTTCGGCAATATTGACCGCCTGGTGTTTGCGGGGCTCTATCGTGTGGCTCCTGGGGTATTGGACGCACTGAAAATTCTCAAGCCGCAGACGGTGATCCGCTGGCACCGTGCTGGGTTCCGAGCCTATTGGCGCTGGAAATCAAGATCGCACTGTGGCCGGCCAAAGGAACCAGCAGACATTCGCCAGCTGATTCGCGACATGAGCGTCGCCAACCCGCTTTGGGGAGCACCGCGGGTGCACGGCGAACTGCTCAAGCTTGGCATCGATGTCGGGCAGACCACCGTGGCAAAATACATGGCGAGGAGAAGGCAGCCACCGTCGCAGGGTTGGAGGACCTTTCTGCGCAATCATGCCGACGGCATTGCGTCGATGGATTTGTTCGTAGTCCCGACGATCTCGTTTCGGCTGTTGTATGGATTTCTGATCTTGCAGCATTCCCGCCGCAAACTTTTGTGGCTGGGTGTTACCGCTCGCCCGAGCGCCCATTGGATTGCCCGTCAACTGACCGAAGCCTACGGCTGGCAACAGACGCCAGAATATATTGTTCGCGATCGTGATTGCATCTATGGCGATGTCGTCATCCGGCGGCTTCGAGCAATGGGTATACGGGATCGGCCGATCTCGCCGCGGTCGCCTTGGCAAAATGGCTATTCGGAGAGGCTCATCGGCTCGATCCGACGGGATTGTCTTGACCATGTTGTTGTGTTCGGCGAGCGGCACCTCCAGTATCTGCTCAATTCTTACCAAAAATATTACAACGAGGCTCGTACGCACCTATCGCTGCACAAGGACGCGCCGATCCCGCGTACCGTCCAGACCGTCGGTCGTGTGCTGGCAATGCCAGTTCTGGGCGGACTGCACCACCATTATTTTAGAGCGTAGGTTTCCGACAGGGACACCCCAGGCCGGTGCGTGAACGGGAGAAAAGTCTTACGCTTTGAGAACCGGCCCGTGAGCAAGCGCGCGACACCGACCATTCCGATCGTGTTCGGCATCGGCAGCGATCCGGTCAACGGCGGTTTGGTCGAGAGCTTGTCGCGGCATTGA
>Ga0185299_10005103_pt1 | contig 15154 bp, 12 predicted proteins | sample PaiPotPPA55metaG_FD_128002 | JGI IMG/M metagenome (GOLD analysis project Ga0185299, IMG submission 128002) | Iron sulfur acid spring bacterial and archeal communities from Banff, Canada, to study Microbial Dark Matter (Phase II) - Paint Pots PPA... ...
GTGGATGCGCTGGTAGCGGCGCTGGAGCCGCTGATGCGCGATCCGGCATCGGCGACAGCGATGGGCGAACGCGGCCGCGCGCGGGTGCTGGAAAAATTCAGCCTGGAGGCGGAAGCTGGCCGGATCGCCGAAGTCTATCGCAGGCTGGTCTGAGCCATCACTGAGACGACAAACGCATCGAGGTCGCCGCCTGCGAACAGGAAGCCGGGAAGGCCAGCTGCTTCGGCCGCCTCGATATCGGTCGGGCGGTCGCCAATGACAAAACTGCCCTCGCGCCGTACCGGCCAGTGCGCCATCAAATCGAGGATCATGCCGGGACTCGGCTTGCGCCAATGGTGGTCTTCGAGATAGCCGGCGACCGTTCCGTCGGGATGATGCGGGCAGTATCGGATGTCGTCGATCACGGCGCCTTGGGCTGCGAGTTCGGCGCGCATCCAGTCGTGCAGGGTATTGAGTTCATCTTCGGTGAAAAAACCCCGCGCCACGCCGGATTGATTGGTGAAGAAGAAAACATGGTATCCGGCCGCGTTGAGCCTGCGGATTGCCTTTGCCGCGTTCGGCATCCAGCGAATCCGCTCCCGCGTGCCCATGTAGCCGTCGTCGTGATTGACGACGCCGTCGCGGTCGAGGAAGGCGGCGGGCTTTGGCGCGGAGCGGGCGGAAGCGATGCCGCTCATTTCCTGGCGGCCTCGCGTATCAGGGTCTGCTCGATCTCGTCGCAGATACCATGGGCAACCGCGAGGTGAATTTGCTGGATCACCGGTGTATCGTCGCTCGGCGAGACCAGCAGATGATCGCAGAGCGCGCCGAGCGCGTTGCCCTTGCTTCCGGTGAAGCCGACGGTGACGAGCCCGCGCTCGCGCGCGACGCGCAACGCCGCCAGAATGTTCGGCGAGCGTCCCGAGGTGGACAATGCCAGCAGCACATCGCCGCGCTGGCCGAGTCCTTCGACCTGCCGCGCGAACACCTGCTCAAAACCGTAATCGTTGGCGATCGCCGTCAATGCGGAAGTATCGGTGGTCAGCGCGATCGCGGCATAGGCCGGCCGGTCCTGCTTGTAGCGGCCGACGATTTCGGCGGCGATATGCTGGGCGTCGGCGGCGCTGCCGCCATTGCCGATGACCAGGAGCTTGTTGCCCGCGCGCAGCGCCGCGATGATGACATCGGCGATTTTGCGCGCGGTCGCGAGCAGCGCCGCGTCCTGCGTCGCGCGCTCGAGCGCCGCGAGCGATCGGTCCAGGTGGGCTGCGATAAGGTCTTTGGAATCTCGGTTCAAGACGCACCGTCCAGGTTGCAGCCATCTCTGGTAATGACCGCGCGACGGCTGCGCAAGGTCGCAGGATCCAAGCCGACGAGATCAATGCGCAACGCGAGCTCCCGCCTCCGCCAGCACGCGCCCGGCGGTCGCGACCACATCGGACGCCGGGATGTCCCGCATGCAGCGATGGTCGTTCATGGTGCAGACCGGGCGGTGGCAGGGCTGGCACGGCACCACGGTTTTGGTCTGCACGGTCGCGGCAAGGCCGTTCAGCGGCGCCCAGTGATAGGGACTGGTGGGGCCGAAAATGCCCATGGTCGGAGTCCCCAGGGCGGCTGCGATATGCATCAGGCCGGAATCGTTCGAGATCGCGACGTCCGCCGCCGCCATCGCCAGAATGCCATTGCGCAGGTCGATCCCGGTCAAATCGCGGACGCGAGGCCCGCCCGCGGCGACGATTTCGGTGGCGAGCGCCTTTTCGCCGGAACCGCCGACCACCCAGACGTCCAGGCCCTTCGCGGCCAGCAGGCCGGCGGCCTGTGGATAATGGCTCCAGCGCTTGGAGGCGCCGACCGAGCCGGGCGCCAGCGCCACCGCGGCTCCCGTGCCCAATCCGTTCGCCTGCCGCCAGCGGGCTGCTTCGTCAGTGGAAACATTGAGCTGCGGCACCGGCCATTCCGGCGGCAAGGGCGCGCCGTCCGGCAACGCCAAAGCGGCGTTCTTGTCGATGAAGCGGGGCAGGGCCCTCTCGCCCCAGCGCCAGCGGTTGAGCAGCCCGAACCTGAATTCGCCGACAAACCCCACCCGTTCCGGAATCCCGGCCAGCGCGGGCGCTATGGCCGATTTCCAGGTCCGCGGGAGCACCAGCGCCGTGCCGTAGTTCCTCTCGCGCAGTTGGGCCGCCAGATCCCATTGCTTGGCCACGGCGAGCCGGCCTCGGGGCAGGTCCCAGACGATGCCTGCGCGCACGCCGGGCATATAATCGACCAGCGGAGCGCATAGCGAGGTCACCAGCAGATCGACCGGCCGGTTGGGCCAGCGCTGCTTCAACACCCGCACGACGCTGTGGCCGCGAACGAAATCGCCGATCCACATGTACGGGATAATCAGGATCGGGCGGGTATTCGCCGCGTCCTCGATCGTCACGGTATGATATGAATCTTGGTTCATATTTTGGCGTTTTGGCGGTGGTTTTTCATCGAGCCTGTCGGTAACTGCTCCCCGCGACGGGGTAAAGTGACCCGATGCGCCGCCGCCGCCTTCACCACGCCGCATCACCCAAGTTGCCTGCCGCACTGGAGTGGGGCAAAGCTGGCTTTCCGCGTTCAGGGCAGGGGTGCAAATGTTGCTGGTGACCGGTGGCGCCGGTTTTATCGGATCGAACGTCGTGGCCGCGTTGAACGACGCCGGCCGGGCTGACGTTGTGGTCTGCGACGTGCTCGGCCATGACGGCAAATGGCGCAATCTTGCCAAGCGCCAGCTCGCCGACATCGTGCCGCCGGCGGAACTGCCGGACTGGCTGAGCGGCCGCAAGCTCGACGCCATCGTCCATCTCGGCGCCATTTCGGAAACCACCGCGACCGACGGCGATCTCGTGATCGAGACCAATTTTCGCTTCTCGATGCGGCTGCTCGACTGGTGCACGGCGAACGCGACGCCGTTCATCTACGCTTCATCGGCGTCGACCTATGGCGACGGCGCGCAAGGGTTTCGCGATGACCCGTCGGTGGACGCGCTGAAGGCGTTGCGGCCGATGAATTTGTACGGCTGGAGCAAGCATCTGTTCGACCTGGCGGTGGCCGAGCGCGCGGCACGCGGCGACAAGCTGCCGCCGCAATGGGCCGGCCTGAAATTCTTCAACGTGTTCGGCCCCAATGAATATCACAAGGGCACGATGATGAGCGTGCTGGCGCGCCGCTTCGACGATGTCAAAGCTGGCCGCCCCGTGCAGCTGTTCAAGTCGCATCGCGACGGCATTGCCGACGGCGATCAGCGGCGCGATTTCATCTATGTCGACGACGTGGTGCGGGTGATGATGTGGCTGTTGGCAACGCCCGGTGTCAGCGGTATCTTCAACGTCGGCACCGGCAAGGCCCGCAGTTTTAGGGATTTGATGCTCGCGGCCTATGCCGCGCTCGGCCAGGCGCCGAATATCCGGTATGTTGATATGCCCGGGGCGATCCGCGGCAGCTACCAGTATTTCACCCAAAGCGAAGTCGACCGGCTGCAGCGCGCCGGTTACAACGGCGGCTTCACCGCGCTGGAAGAGGCGGTCGACGCGTACGTCAAGGGTTTCCTCGATCGCGCCGATCGTTTTCGCTGACGCGCAACAACCGACGAGAACAGATGTTCGATTTTGACGCCCTCGCGCATTCGATTATTGGCCAGACCGTGCTCTGCGTCGGCGACCTCATGCTCGACGAGTTCGTCTATGGCGAGGTGTCGCGGATCTCGCCTGAGGCGCCCGCGCCAGTGATCGCGGTGCAACGCAGCGAGACCAATATCGGCGGCGCCGGCAATGTCGCGCGCAATATCGCCTCGCTCGGCGCGCGCTGCATCTTTGTCGGGCTGATCGGCGAGGACGAGGCTGGCGCGAAACTGAAAGCGCAGCTTTCGCACGAAAGCAGAATCGAAAGCGTACTGGTTTGCGATGTCGCGCGGCCGACGACGCGAAAGGTGCGTTTTGTCTCCGAGCATTTCTCGACCCACATGCTGCGCGCGGATTGGGAATTGGCGCAGCCCGCCGCCGCCGACATCGAGCAGAAACTGATCGACGCCATCCTGCCGCAGCTCGCCCGCGCCGATATCGTGTTGCTGTCCGACTATGCCAAGGGCGTGCTGACGGCGCGGGTGATCCGCAACGTCATCGATGCCGCGCGCAAACTCGGCAAGCGCGTGATCGTCGATCCCAAAAGCGCCAATTTTGCAATTTATCGCGGTGCGACGCTGCTCACCCCCAATCGCAAGGAGTTTGCGGAAGCGACCCGCAGCCGCGCCGATACCGAACAAAGTATCGCGGAGGCCGCGCCGGATGCGATGCAGCTTGCGGACTGCGAGGCGATGCTGGTGACCCAAAGCGAGCACGGCATGACCCTGGTCACCCGCGAGGGCGAGGCTATCCATGTGCCGGCCCATCCGGTCAAGGTCCGTGACGTCTCGGGTGCGGGCGACACGGTCGCCGCGGTGCTTGCGGTGACGCTGGCGGCGGGGACCGATTGGGAGACGGCGCTACGGATGGCGAATGCGGCGGCGGCGGTCGCCGTCAGCAAGAAAGGCACGGCGATCGTGACATCCGCGGAATTGCGGCGAAAAATTCTGCCGCACGCCTTCCTTGCGGCCGAGGAGAAGATCGTTGCGGCGGACGGTGACCTCGACGCGCAGCTTCTGGATTGGCGCAAACAGGGATTGCGGATCGGATTCACCAATGGCTGTTTCGACATTCTGCATCCCGGCCACGTCAAGGTCCTGACCGCCGCGCGCGGCGCCTGCGACCGGCTGATCGTCGGGTTGAACAGCGACGCCTCGACCAAGCGGCTGAAGGGCGAGGGGCGCCCGGTGCAGGATGAACGCGCGCGCGCCGAAGTGCTGGCGGCGCTGGAGGCGGTCGACCTCGTCGTGATCTTTGAAGAGGACACGCCGATCAAGTTGATCGCGGCGATCAAGCCGAGCGTGCTGGTGAAGGGCGGCGATTATACCCGCGACCAGGTGGTAGGCCACGATATCGTCGAGGCCCATGGCGGCGAGGTGCGGCTGGTCGACGTGCTGCCCGGCTTCAGCACGACCTCGCTCGTCAATCGCGCCCGCGGAGGCAAGGCGTGACGGCGGCGACGAACGAATCGGTGGGCGTGTCGTTGTCGAGACGTTGGCGCGATCCGGCCGCCTGGGTGACCACGGCGGATGTCTTTGTCATTTTGATCGCGGTGTCGCTGCCCTGGTCGACGTCGCTGGTCGGGATCTTCGCGGCCGCGTTCCTGGTGACGATGGCGCCATTCCTCGACGTCAAGGCGTTCCTGCAATCGCTGAAGCGGCCGATCTGCGCGCTGCCGATCGCGCTGTTCGTTCTCGCCCTGATCGGAACGCTGTGGTCGAACGCGCCATGGGGCGTGCGGTTATATGCGGCCAGTCCGGCCGCAAAACTGCTGGTGCTGCCGCTGCTGCTCTATCATTTCGAACGCTCGGCGCGCGGTGCGCAGGTGTTCATCGCCTTTCTGGCTTCCTGCGCGCTGCTGATGGCGATGTCCTGGATCGTCGCGTTCCATCCCGGCCTGTCGCTGAAGTCGGCGGGAGATGCCGAGCGGGGCATCTTCGTCAAGAACTATATCGACCAAAGCCAGGAATTTGCACTGTGCGCGGTGGCGCTTGCCTATCCGATCATCACGTTGCTGCGGGCGAAAAGAATTTGGCTGGCGGGGCTGCTCACGGCGGTTGCGCTCACCTTCGTCGTCAACATGGCGTTCGTCATCGTGTCGCGGACGGCGCTTGTCACCATCCCGATCCTGCTCGCGGTGTTTGCGCTGCTGCATCTGAAATGGCGAAGCATCGCCATCATTGCTTGCGCGACCGTTGCGTTCGCCGCAGTTGCATGGGTGATGTCGCCTCAATTGCGCTGGACGGGGGAGACCTTCTTGCGGGATTACCAGCTCTACAAGGAGCGCAATATTCCCACCTCGATCGGCAACCGGCTGGAGTTCTGGCAAAAGTCGCTGCGGTTTTTTGCCGAGGCTCCGATCTTGGGCCACGGCTCCGGATCGACCCGCGGCCTGTTCGAGCAGGCCGCGATCGGTCGCGTCGGCGCCGCCGCCGAGGTTATCAGCAATCCGCACAACCAGACGCTTTATATCGCTATCCAGTGGGGCTTGATCGGCATCGTCGTGTTATTTGCGATGTGGTGGCGGCATCTAATGCTGTTCCGCGGGGAAAGTTTGGAAAGCTGGATCGGATTGCTGGTTGTGGTGCAGAATATCTTCACCTCGCTGTTCAATTCTCACATATTCGATTTCCACGAGGGCTGGATGTACGTTCTCGGCGTCGGTATCGCCGGCGGCATGGTGCTGGGAACTGGTTCGCGCGATGCACCATCGGGATTTCGAACTTCCGCCAAGTCATGACGGCTGGCATCTACCCGGGAGATGGGCTATCAGCGGCCTCGCAACGGCCTAGCCCGATCTGATTTTTCTTGCGGTCAGTGAAATGATGCGTTTCCCAAGTCTGACCTATCGCAACGTGTTGATCGCAGTGCATGACGCGCTGGCGACCACACTTGCGGTTCTTGCTGCCTTCTATCTGCGCTTCGAGGGCGAATTCTTTACCGAACGGCTGCCGCTGCTGCTGCGGATCCTGCCCTATTTCGTCGGACTCAGTATTGTCGTTTGCTACTTCTTCCATCTGACGACCACGAAATGGCGTTTCATTTCGTTGCCGGACGCGCTGAATATTATCCGCGCGGCAACGGTGCTCACGGTCGCGTTGCTGGCGCTGGATTATATCTTTGTTGCGCCCAATGTCCACGGCACGCTGGGAACGCCTAACCTCCAAACCCCGTTTTTTCTCGGCAAGATCACCATCATCCTCTACTGGTTTCTCGAGGTGTTCTTTCTCAGCGCCGCGCGCTTCGCCTATCGTTATTTCCGCTATACGCGCGTGCGGCACCACGCGAAGACCGAGGATGCGTCGCCGACCCTGCTGATCGGCCGCGCTGCGGATGCCGAAATTCTGCTGCGCGGGATAGAGAGCGGCGCGGTCAAGCGGATCTGGCCGGTCGGCCTGTTATCGCCGTCGCGCGCCGATTGGGGACAGACGATCCGCAATATTCCGGTGCTCGGCGGCATCGATGATATCGAGGACGTGATCGCCGACTTCGCCAGGCGCAACAGGCCGATTGCGCGGGTGGTAATGACGCCGTCGGCGTTTGACCCCGAGGCGCGCCCGGAATCCGTTCTGATGCGGGCGCGCCGGCTCGGGCTGATCGTCAGCCGCCTCCCATCGCTGGAAGGCGGGGACACCCCCCGGCTGACGAATGTCGCGGTCGAGGATTTGCTGCTCCGAGCCAGCGAAAAAATCGATTATGCGCGGCTCGAGGCGCTGGTGAAGGACCGCTCGGTCATCGTCACCGGCGGCGGCGGCTCGATCGGTTCGGAGATTTGCGAGCGCGTCGTGACGTTCGGCGCGGCGCGGCTATTGGTGCTCGAAAACTCGGAACCGGCGCTGTACGCGGTCACCGAGGCGCTGGCGGCGCATGAAACCGGCGCGGTTATCGAGGGGCGGATTGCGGACATCCGCGACCGCGATCGCATCCTGCGGCTGATGGCTGAGTTCAAGCCCGACATCGTGTTTCACGCCGCGGCGCTGAAGCATGTACCGATACTCGAGCGTGACTGGAGCGAGGGCGTCAAGACCAACATCTTCGGATCGGTCAATGTCGCCGATGCGGCGCTGGCGGCGGGCGCCAAGGCGATGGTGATGATCTCGACCGACAAGGCGATCGAGCCGGTCTCGATGCTGGGCCTGACCAAGCGGTTTGCGGAAATGTATTGCCAGGCACTCGATCGCGAACTGGTCTCCCAGCACGGCGACAAACCACGGATGCGGCTGATTTCGGTGCGGTTCGGTAACGTGCTGGCGTCGAACGGGTCGGTGGTGCCGAAATTCAAGGCGCAGATCGAAGCCGGCGGGCCGGTGACGGTCACCCATCCCGACATGGTCCGGTATTTCATGACCATCCGCGAAGCTTGCGATCTCGTTCTGACCGCCGCCACGCACGCGTTGATGCCGACGCGTCCGGACGTTTCGGTTTACGTGCTCAACATGGGACAGCCGGTCAAAATCGTCGACCTCGCCGAGCGCATGATCCGGCTTTCCGGCCTGCAGCCGGGCCATGATATCGATATCGTTTTCACCGGTATGCGGCCGGGAGAACGGCTGAATGAAATCCTGTTCGCCTCCGAAGAACCTGCCGTCGAGATCGGGCTCACCGGCGTTATGGCGGCGAAGCCCAACGAGCAACCTATGACGTCTCTGCGGAAGTGGATCGCAGCTCTCGAGGGAGCGATGGCGAATGACGATCATTCGAAGGTGAAGACCGTTCTGAAGGATGCTGTCCCCGAATTTTGTTCGACCGCCGCCTGAAGCGATTGCTGCCAAGAGGCCTTGGGACGGCCCTGCCAGGCCCATTCGAAAGCGATTAATGCGGAAACCCAGAAAACTTGTCGTCGTTAGTCAGCACTACCCGCCGGATTCCACCACCACAGCCGCGATCATCGCAAACATAGCGGAACATCTGGCGACGGAACTTCCCGTATTGGTACTTTCGGGGACATCGGGTTCTTCGACCGATGGTTCCACGCCTTCGCGGCCGGTGATCGTCGAAATCAAGAATCGGATGCCCGCGAAGGCTGCGCTGTTGCGGCGTGCCATCGCCGAAGCGCTGTTTACCCTTCGCGCATTCTGGGCGGTTTTGGTCCGCGCCCGAACCGGCGATATCCTGTTCACCGTCACAACTCCCTTTATGGCGCAATACGCGGTGGTCGCGGCTGCCAAGTTGAAGCGGACGAGTTCGATCTTGGTCATCCACGACCTCTATCCGGACGCGCTTGTCGTGGCTGGGCTTCTCCGCAGGGATTCGTTTCCCGCACGAATGATAAGAGGCGCTAATGCGCTGATGTTTCGGGCGCTGAATGCAATTGTCATCATTGGCCGAGATACCGAACAACATCTTGCCAGCTATGGGGACGCGACGCGCGACAAGACCTGCTTCATCCCCAACTGGGCCACCCTGGTTCCGGAGGTTCGTTCGAAAGCCACCGACAATCCTTATCGTCGGTTATGCAAAGGCCGCTTTATCGTTGGTCTCTCCGGCAATCTCGGCTTTACCCATGATCCCCTTATCGTGTTTGAAGCGGCAAGATTGCTGTCATCCAATCCATCGATTCATTTTCTGCTTTCGGGCTGGGGAATGGGCTTCGAAAAACTGAGAGAATTGCAGTCCGAAGAACGCCTACCGAACGTCACCCTGATCGAGCGTGTTCCGGAGGAGAATCTTGAGCTGCTTCTATCTGCCGCGGACGTTTGGATCATTCCCTATCGGAAGGACGTCGCCGGCGTTTCAATCCCCAGCCGCTTTTATAACCTTCTCGCCGTCGGCCGGCCCGTCGTGGTAGTTTCCGAACCTTACGCCGAGGCAGCGCTGACGGTCACGGAAAATGATCTTGGCTGGGTTGTAATGCCGGGCAGACCTGACGAACTGGCAAAAGCCTTAAGCGCCGCGTCTTTGTCGCAAGATTCATTAATGGCCGACCGAGCGGTTGCAATCGCAAAAAACTTCAGTCGCGACCGGGCTATGTCGAGTTATTTCGGTTTGATTCGGGGATTAATGCACGATTCCGAACAAACGGGGCATTCATAAAACGGGACGGCCCGTTGCCTTAGGTATGCGACCGCGCCGGGAGAAGCGGTAGAGTACCAGAGCAACCGCTGCCGCTCCGGCCAGGAGTGACAAAATATTCACAATGGTCAGATCGGCGGTGATTGTCGCAATCGCCAACGTGGCCAGAGCGATGTTGAGCGCGAAGACTTCACTAATCACGCGCAGCACTGTAAAACCGTTGTCGGTGGCGCGCTGGTAGAAATGCGAACGATGCGCCGCCCAAAACGGTTCGCGCCTTGCCAGCCGCCGCAGCAGGGTCACGGTGGCATCGGACAGGTAATACAGGGGCAGCAGCAATGCCGCGACGAGATGGTGGTGATAGGCCAGTTGCAGTAAACACCAGCCGAGCAGCAAGCCGATCGGCAGGCTGCCGACGTCCCCGAGAAAGATTTTTGCCACAGGACGGTTGAACGGCGCGAACCCGATCATTGCGCCGCAGAGCGCGGCGGCGATGATGGCTGCCGCTACCGGAATTTCGCCAAACCAGCCAAGCATGACCATCGCGCCGGTGATCGGAACAACCTCGGCGACAGTCATCAAGTCGAGCCCGTCCATGAAGTTGACCAGATTCACAAACCAAAGACCTCCCAACAAGAGCAGACCGCGTTCGATCCAGAGCGGACATGCCGGAACGATCTGAAGGTCGCTGGGCGCCGTAAAAAGGATCGCGCCGACCGCGATCGCCTGCAGCATCAGTCGGGGAAGGACCGGAATGGATTTGACGTCGTCCGCAAATCCCACGGCCGCAACGAAGAGTGAGGAGCCGAAGATCGCAATCGGGATACTCAAATGCGCCGTATCTGCGTAAGCGGCGATCATGCCGGCAACCACCAGTGTGGCGCCGATCACCGCGATGCCGCCCCCCTGTGGCGTTGGAACGCGATGCGAGGAGCGCGCATTTGGCCTTGCAAGCGCGTGCTGAAGGAGCAGCGGCCGGATCGCCCACGTCACGCCAGCAGAAAGCGCGGCGGCGGCAACCGCGGTGAAGAACGATAGGGGCAATTCAGAAATGTTCATTCTACCTAGTGTGCCCGTTATTCGGGAACCTCGATCGGCGCCGAACCCTGTGCAGCCTTTTCGGCGCTGAAAATCCAGACCAGTCCGCCAAACGCGCCGACGATGAAGGACACTGCGCCAAACAGCAGCGAAACGTTCACGCCCTCGGTCGTCACCAGCCCGGCATATCCGAACGCCAGCCCCATGGTGGCTTCCCGCACTCCCCAGCCGGCGATCGAAATGGGCAGCATCGTGATCAACATCACCGGTGGAACCAGCTGAAAAACCTGACCGAACATGACCGGTGCGGTGATCGACTGGACAACGCACCAGGCGATGACGACGGCGAGAACGTGAACCAGCATCGACAGCATCGCGACGGCTGGTCCATGCGCGCGGCTGAAGATTACCCGGTTCGCGATCACCGAGCAGGCGTAGAGGTGATGCGTCCCCCACCAGCGTCTCAGCCAGGGCCACTGCAACCTGCCGAGAATGAGAAATCCCATCCCACCGGCGAGAGCTGCGAAATCGACGAATAGCAGCGCCGACCGGCCGTTGGGATCGCTGATAAGGTTGTAGCTCCATGGCAGGCTCGCAACGATGATGATCGCAAGTGCAATCAGGCCAATTGCGCGGTCGACGAAGATGGAGTAGGTCGCAGCGCGCCATCCGGCGCCGCCGCGGGCGACCAGCCACAATCGCACGGCATCGCCGCCGATCGATGATGGCAATGTTTGGTTGAAGAACGTTCCAATCAGATTGAACCGCATCGCCTGGTTCGTCCCCAGCGGTGCGCCGCATTCCGCGCTGATCTCGCGCCATCGCAGGACGCCGACGAAGATTTGGAGGAATGTCAGGGCAATCGCCAAGCCGATCCAGCCCAGGCTCGCAATATCGATGCGTGCCGCAAGGTCGGAGAGATTAACTTTACGGAGCGCAAGGTAAAGTAGCGCCGCGGAGATCAGTATCTTGATCGTCGAAAACAGGATTCGGCGCATTCGCCGGCGCTCGCCAAATTTGAGAGATGTCAAAAACACCGCAATTCCGACGCCGCGCGTCGAAACTTCGTCGTCTTGGTATGGTTTTAATGGCGATCTGGCAAGAGCCGCACAACTGGGTATTGCGACACCCTTGCCAAGGCGGATAAAGAGCTTTGGTCGGCGCGGCGCAGCCGGACCGATGCTTCGAGGTTGCGATGTCCGATCACAAAATATTGGTCACCGGAGCGGCCGGCTTTATCGGTTTCCATGTTGCGCAGCGTCTGTTGTCGGGCGGGCGCGGGGTTGTCGGCCTCGACAGCGTCAATGACTATTACGATCCGAAACTGAAAGAAGCCCGCCTCGACATCCTGAAACGCGATCCGAATTTCAGTTTTGTGAAGCTCGATCTGGCAAATCGCGCGGCAACGAGCCTGCTTTTCGCGCAGCATCGCTTTCCGGCCGTGATCCATCTCGCCGCGCAGGCAGGCGTTCGCTATTCGCTGCAGCATCCCCACGCCTATATCGATGCAAATATCGAAGGTTTTATCAATGTGCTGGAGGGGTGCCGGCATAATGATTGCAGGCATCTTGTGTTCGCCTCCTCGTCTTCAGTATATGGCGCCAACACCAAATTGCCGTTTTCGGTGCAGGATAATGTCGATCATCCGGTCAGTCTCTACGCCGCCTCGAAAAGAGCCAACGAACTGATGGCGCATGCCTACAGCCACCTGTATCGCATTCCCGCAACCGGCCTCCGGTTCTTTACGGTCTACGGACCCTGGGGCCGTCCGGACATGGCGATGTTTATCTTTGCCAAAGCAATCGTCGAGGGAAAGCCGATCAAATTGTTCAATCACGGCCACATGCGTCGCGACTTCACCTTTGTCGACGATGTCAGCGAGGCCGTCGTGCGCCTGATGGATCGTCCGCCACAGGGCAATCCGGATTGGTCCGGCGCAGAGCCTGATCCTGCGACTAGCGCCGCGCCGTGGAAGATCTACAACATCGGCAACAACCATCCGGAAGAACTGATGCATGTGGTTTCGCTTCTGGAAAAACAGTTCGGTCGCGTCGCTGCCAAGGAGATGCTGCCGATGCAGCCAGGCGATGTGCCGGCAACCTATGCCGACATCGATGATCTGGCGCGCGAGATCGGATTCCGGCCTGCGACCACGATTGAAAATGGTATTGCAAAGTTTGCAAACTGGTATCGTGACTATCACAACCTTTGACGGCAGGACGCAATGAGCAATCGTATCATTCCACTGATCATGTGCGGCGGCGCCGGAACGCGGCTGTGGCCGGCCTCGCGCGAGGGCCGCCCCAAGCAATTTCTGCCGTTGTTCGGGGCGCGTTCGACATTTCAGGATACGCTGTTGCGGGTGTCGGATCAGGCGCTGTTCGAGCGGCCGATCGTCATCACCAACACGGCCTACCGCTTCATGGTGCTGGAGCAGCTGGCCGAGATCGGGCTTGAAGCCGATATCATGCTGGAGCCGATGCGGCGGGATTCCGGCCCGGCGATCGCGGCGGGCGCGGCCTTTGCGCAGACCCGTGACAGCGAGGCGATCGTGCTGGCGCTCGCCGCCGACCACGTCGTGCGCGATACGCCTGCGTTTGTCGCCGCCTGCCGCCAGGGACTGGTCGCGGCGGCCGCGGGGCGCATCGTCACCTTCGGCGTGGCGCCGGAGCGCGCGGCCACCGAGTACGGATATATCAGCGCGGGCGAGCCGGTTTCCGGCGAGGTCCGCGACGTCGCAAGATTCGTCGAGAAGCCGGATCCGGCAAAGGCCGCCGAATATGTCCAGGCCGGCTATTTCTGGAACAGCGGCAACTTCATGTTCCGCGCCGCCGTCCTGCTCGACGAATACAGGAACGTCGACGCCGAAAGCGTGCAGGCCGTCACCGATTCGGTAACCAAGGCCGGGCGCGATCTCGGATTCGTCACGCTGGAGGCGGGCGCGTTCGGATCGGCGAAGGCGATCTCGATCGACTACGCGGTAATGGAAAAGACTTCGCGCGCCGCTGTGGTGCCGGTCACGTGCGGCTGGTCCGATGTCGGCTCCTGGCATGCGGTGTGGGAATTGTCGCAAAAGGATGGCCAGGGCAACGCCGCGCAGGGCTCAGCCGTGTTCGAGGATTCCCGCAACTGCAATGTTTCGACCGACAAGGCGCTGGTTGCGCTCGAAGGCGTCGATGATCTCGTCGTGGTGGCGACGCAGGACGCCGTGCTGGTGTCGCGTCAAAAAGATGCCAACGGCCTGAAGCGGCTGGTCGCGAAATTGAAGACCGTGGCGCCTCAGGTCACCGAAGACCATCTCAAAGTGCACCGTCCCTGGGGTTCGTATCAATCGGTCGACATGGGCGAGCGCCATCAGGTCAAGCGCATCATCGTCAAGCCGGGCGGCCGGCTCTCGCTGCAGAAACATCACCACCGATCCGAGCACTGGATAGTGGTACGAGGGGCGGCGCGGGTGACGGTCAATGAACTCGTCAAGATCGTGCACGAGAACGAATCGATCTATATCCCGATCGGCGCCGTCCACCGGATGGAAAATCCCGGCAAGATTCCGCTGGAGTTGATCGAGGTGCAGACCGGCAGCTATCTCGGCGAGGACGACATCGTCCGCATCGAGGACGATTACAAGCGGTCCTGACCGATTCCTCCCATTTCATGCCGAATGGATATCGCGTCTATGATGAAGGAACCAGGAGTTGCAGCGGATTATCGGGGATGACGCCGGTATTAATGCGATAACGTGGGTGGATTGATGCAGATGAATCTCGGTTCGCGCAGAGTGGATCTCTGGCCACTAGCTCTGGCCGTTGTCTTTTTTTCGATTTGCATCTTTCTCGCCTTCTCGTACCCCAGTTCGTTCTGGATGGTCACCGATTACGAACCGCTGGGCCTCGCGGACGCGTTGAACATGGCGTATCGGCTCGCCGACCGGCAAATGTACGAAGCCGTCGGGATGTCCTACCATCCTGGCGTAACCTTTTATCTGATGAGCTGGCTGGCGCTCGCTCTCACCGGGTACCCAATTGCCTCCGGAGAAAATTTCTTCAGCACGGTGCTCGGCCACGTCGAGGACTATCATCGGATCATCCTGTATCTCGGCGCCCTGGTGGGCGCGGCCGGCGTTTACGTCTTTGCGCGGGCCGCACGCAGGCTGGTTCCCGGCAGCGTCACCGCGGCGGCTGTAGCGCTCTGGCTGGTCTCGACTTCGGCAACCCTGCAGATGTTTATGTCTGTGGGAATAGATTCTTTCGCGATGCTCATCAACGGCCTGTTTCTGGCGGTGATGGTGCGGCTTGCCTACGAGGAGGATATCGACCCCAGCATCGTGGTGTTCGCAGGCTGCGTGGGCGCCCTCGCCTATATGAACAAGCTATCCTACATTTACATCCCGTTTGCGCTCTACGCCGCAATTTTCATGAAGCTGGTTTTTTGCCGGGCAGGCTGGTGGCGGGGATCTGGGCTGCTCACCCTCTATCTTG
>Ga0185299_10005104_pt1 | contig 15154 bp, 12 predicted proteins | sample PaiPotPPA55metaG_FD_128002 | JGI IMG/M metagenome (GOLD analysis project Ga0185299, IMG submission 128002) | Iron sulfur acid spring bacterial and archeal communities from Banff, Canada, to study Microbial Dark Matter (Phase II) - Paint Pots PPA... ...
GGACTCGGAGTCCCTAAAGCCAGCCTGGCGAATGTAACTATCGCGACCTTTAACGATCTGGTTTCGGTAGAGCGTCGATTCAAAGAAAATCCAGGACAAATCGCGGCCATCATTCTCGAGCCGATTCTGATGAATGTTGGTCTGTGCATGCCGCAGCCGGGCTTTCTCGAAGGACTGCGCGAAATCGCCACCCGTAACGGCGCGCTGCTCATTTTCGATGAAGTGAAAACCGGCGCCAAACTTGGATGGGGCGGAGCATCAGAATATTTTGGGGTTGTCCCGGACATGATTTGTCTGGCCAAGTCCATCGGTGGTGGCCTCCCGCTTGCCGCATTCGGTACGCACAAATCGGTCATGGACTTGATTTCGCAGCATAAAGTTTTCCACGGTGGAACTTACAACACCAATCCGGTTTCGATGGCGGCCGGCTTGGCGACCTTCCGCGAAGTTCTCACGCGTGAGAATTACATCCATGTCGATAAACTCAGCAAGAAACTTACGGATGGTTATCGCAGGACGGTGGCGAGATACGGATTGCAAGCCTACGTCATGACCGCGGGAGCAAATGGTGCGCTCATGTTGTATCCCAGCGAGATTCGGAACTACCGCGACTGGGAAGCGATTGATATTGATCTATGGCGGCACTATTGGTTCGCCATGGTGAATCGCGGCGTCATGCCTCAACCGTATTGGTGGGACGAGCAGTGGACGATTTCCGTCCAGCATACCGAAACGGATATAGACCAGCACCTGACCGCGTTCGAAGATGTCGCGCCCGCACTGGCCAAGGCTCAGCAGGAACGCATCGGCGCAGTCGCCGTGCACTAGAAGCGCGTGTGGATTGTGTGGGGCGGGCGTCCTCGCCCGCCTTGCAAGTTGCAGTACCGCTGTTAGCGCCAGCGTGGAAGTGCGGGCGTTCAGGCCCGCGAATGCGTGCACGAATCACGAGGGCTTTAGCCCCTAAGGGGAGCGAGTTTTGTCCGGCCAAGACCAGCCTCATCTCAAACGCGTACTGGGCCGCTTCGACCTGGTACTGCTGTTTGTCGTCGCGGTCTTCAATCTCAACGTGGTCCCGTCGATCGCAGCAAACGGCGGCGTCACGGTGTGGCTCTGGTTGATTGCGCTGGTGCTATTTTTCTGGCCGCAGGGGATTGCTGTGATTGAGTTGGCCCACCGCTATCCCGGCGAAGGCGGAGTCTATCTCTGGGCCAAAGAGGTTTTCGGTGACTTTCACGGGTTCCTCTCGGGCTGGTGTTACTGGACCAACAACATGCTCTACGTTCCGACGGTGATGCTCTATTTCGTAGGCGTGTCCGTGTATGTCTTGGGCCCCAACCGTCAGGCTCTAGCGGACAACAAAGTGTTTGCTCTGGTGACCTCGACCGTGCTGCTGGCGATCCTCACCTGGTTTAACATCGTCGGCCTTGGGGTAGGCAAGTGGATCAACAATCTCGGCGCGATCGGCACCGGGATAGCTGCTGCCGTCCTGATGGGACTTGGGGTGGTGCTCTGGTCGCGTTTTGGAACGACTTTGGCGGCCTCGGATTTTCGCGTTCCCGCTGATCCCCGCTTTGTTCTGAACTCCTTTGGCGTGATGTGCTTTGGATTAGTGGGCCTGGAACTGGCGTCGGTCATGGGCGATGAAATCCGAGATCCCGCGCGCACCCTGCCCGGAGCGGTCGCATGGGGCGGCATTCTTTCTGGCGCGCTGTACGTCGGAGTGACTCTCACGCTGCTGATCGCGGTTGGCAAGAAAGTCAGTGTGCTGCAAGGAATTGTGCAGGCGGTAAGCCAGATGGCTTCGCAAGTGGGGTTAGCGTGGATTGTAGTTCCGTTCGCGCTAATGTTGAGTCTCTCCATTGCGGGCATCGGCTCGGCGTGGATGGGTGGCTCAGCACGGATCCCATTCGTCGCCGGCCTTGATGCTTACATGCCCTCCTGGCTGGGAAGCCTCCATTCCCGCTACGCAACCCCTTATGCGGCGCTGATCGTGCAAGGCTTGGTATCCCTGGTGTTGGTGGTGATTAACTTCGCGGCTGCCGGCGGCGTTCAGGCGGCATTTCAAACGATGCTGTCGATCGCGGTCGTGCTGCAACTGGTTCCGTTCATTTACATGTTTGCGGCTCTGCTCAAGCTTGCGTGGACTCCCCCTGCAGTCGGAGGCCGATACAATCGTGCAACACTCACTCTGGCAGGTAGCAGCGGCTTGATTACCACCGCAGTTGCCATTGTGGTCGCGTTTTTTCCCGCCAGCCAGATCACCTCAGTGCTCAAGTACGAACTCAGCATGTTTGGTCTTACGTTGTTCTTCATCGCGCTGGCCGCATTCTTTTTCTTTGTATATGGCCGCAAAAAGGCACAGCGTCAAATAATCCTTGGAGAGACGGGCGTCCTCGTCCGTCCGGTCGAGCGCAGCTCGACAGATTGATTGCAGGAGGCAAGCATGCCAGCCGGAGTTACAGCCGAAGTTAAGACCTACCAGCTCTTCATCAACGGAGAGTGGGTCGAGAGCAGTTCCAGCAAGACCTTCCCAGTCTACGATCCCGCGACCGAGGAAGTGATCGCGCAGGCGCCGGATGCAAACTCGGAGGACGTTGGCCGCGCCGTCTTCGCGGCGCGCACCGCATTCGACGAAGGTCCGTGGGCGACGACTACCGCGCAGGAGAGGGGCCGCGTACTCTTTCGCCTGGCCGAAGAAATCCGGCAGAACATCGCGATGCTGGCGGAACTCGAATGCCGCAATACCGGCAAGCCCATCGTCGAAGCCGAATATGACATCAACGATGTCGCAACCTGCTTCGAGTATTACGGCGGACTGGCCACAAAAATCCTCGGCTATGTAAACCCCGTTCCTGATAACGCCGTCAGCCTGACCCTGAAAGAACCCGTCGGAGTCGCTGGACAGATCATCCCGTGGAATTATCCTCTGCTGATGGCTGCGTGGAAGCTGGCTCCGGCTCTAGCCGCTGGCTGTACCTGTGTGCTCAAACCGGCCGAGCAGACACCGTTGACCGCGCTAGAGATGGCGAATTGGTTCTCTGAAGTCGGACTGCCGCCGGGCGTGGTAAACATTGTCACCGGATTCGGCGAAACCTGCGGCGCTCCGCTGGTCCAACATCCTGACGTCAACAAGATCGCGTTCACCGGCTCCGCTGCCGTGGGCAAGACCATCGTGAAGCAAGCTGCGGACACGGTGAAGCGCGTGACCCTCGAACTCGGCGGGAAGTCCCCCAACATTTTCTTCGCCGATGCCGATTTCGAAGCCGCCATCGACGGCGCACTGTTTGGAGTATTCATCAATCAGGGCGAAGTGTGCTCGGCAGGCAGCCGCATTCTGGTGCATAAACCGATTTACAAGAAGTTTGTGGACGCCATGACCGAGAAAGCGCGCAAGGTGAAACTTGGCGCGCCTCTCGACCGCGAGACCAAGATGGGCCCGCTGGTCAGCAAAGACCAATACGATCGTGTGCGCTCTTATCAAGAACTCGGCAAGAAAGAAGCCAAAGTCGCCATCGGCGGAGGTCGCGCCGAGAAATTTGCTAAAGGCTATTACGTCGAACCTACGATCTTCTACGACGTCGACAACAGCGCCCGCATCGCTCGTGAAGAAATCTTCGGCCCGGTCGCGGCGGTGATTCCCTTTGAAGACGAGAAAGACGCATTGAAAATCGCCAATGATTCTCCCTACGGTTTGGCCGCGGCGGTCTGGACGCGCGATATTTTCAAAGCCTTCCGCGTGGTTAAATCGCTGCGCGCTGGCATCGTCTGGGTCAATCACATGCAGCCGACTTACGTAGAAGCGCCGTGGGGAGGCTATAAGCAGTCAGGATTCGGCCGCGAACTGGGTCCATGGGGAATCGAAGAGTATCTGGAGACCAAGCAGGTGTACATCAATTTGAACGAGCAGCCCATCGGATGGTACTGAGATGAGCACGATCCAACTGCGAACGCCGGTTCCCGGGCCGAAATCTCGCGCTCTTGGCGAGCGCCGCGCGGCCGCCGTCCCCCGAGGGGTTTCCCAGGCGACTCCGGTATATGTTGCCCGCGCGCAGGACGCATGGCTCGAGGACGTGGACGGCAATCGCTACATCGATTTCGCAGGTGGAATCGGCTGCCTGAATGCTGGACATCGCAGCCACGCAGTAACCTCGGCGATCGAAGCGCAGCTCCAGGATTTTCTCCACACCTGCGTGCAGGTCACGCCTTACGAAAGGTACGTTCGCCTGGCGGAACGCATGAACGAGGTTACGCCCGGCGATTTCCGTAAGAAAACCCTCTTTCTAAATTCAGGCGCTGAGGCCGTAGAGAACGCAATCAAAATCGCGCGCGCCCACACCGGGCGCTCAGGCGTGATCGCCTTCGAAGATGCATTCCATGGCCGCACCATGATGGCGCTGGCCCTGACCAGTAAAACCCATCCTTACAAGGCTGGATTCGCTCCATTCCCGGGTGAGGTTTACCGCATTCCGTTCGCGTACTGCTACCGCTGCTCGTATTCGCTCACATATCCATCGTGCGATGTGTTCTGCGCGCGTCATTTGGAAGACACGTTCCGACGTATCGTCGCTTCTGAAGACGTCGCGGCCGTGATTGTGGAGCCGGTTCTTGGTGAAGGTGGCTTTGTTGCTCCTCCCCCCGAATTCTTCGGCATTGTGATGGAGATTTGCCGCAAGCACGGCCTCCTGTTCATCGCCGATGAGGTGCAGAGCGGCTTTGGCCGCACGGGAAAAATGTTTGCCTGCGAACATTATGGAATTGAACCGGATATTCTCGTGACGGCAAAGTCTCTTGGCGGAGGCTTGCCGCTCGCGGCGGTAACCGGCCGCTCCGAAATCATGGATGCTCCGGGGGTAGGGGGCCTAGGCGGGACCTTTGCTGGCAATCCGCTCTCCTGCGCTGCGGCAAACGCGATATTGGACGTGTTTGAGCGGGGCGATCTACTGGCGCGGGCCGATTCTGTCGGCGAACAGTTCCAGAAACGCGCGCAGGAATGGAAGACGCGTTTTGACATCATTGGCGACGTTCGCGGGCTTGGCGCCATGCGAGCGATTGAGCTGGTAAAATCGCGCGACACGCGCCAACCGTCGCCCGATGAAACCAAGCGAGTTTCCCAATACTGTTATGAGCACGGCTTGATCACCATCACCGCAGGCACGTACGGCAATGTGATTCGGTTGCTGGTTCCGCTGGTGATCACCGACGACCAGATGGATGAAGGCCTGGATGTTTTGGAAAGCGCGCTGGCTTCAGTTTGCTCTGCGCATCCAGCCGTCGCTGAGGTGGTTACAAAGTGACTTTACGTTTGACGCTTAACGATCCGGAAGGCATTGCGTGATGAGTGTTGCAGCTCCGCTGCTAACGAAGGTTCCAAACTACATCAACGGGCAATGGCAGGACTCTAACGCCACCGAGTGGCAGGATGTCGTCAATCCCGCGACTGGCGAGGTCTTGGCCCAGGCTCCTCTATCCGCCAACGCGGAAGTGACCCTGGCGATCGATGCTGCATTTGCTGCCTATCCAGGCTGGCGACGCACTCCTCCCGAAGACCGCATTCAGCCATTGTTTAAGCTGAAGGCCCTTCTCGAAGATCATCAAGCCGAACTGGCGCGCATCATCACGCAAGAAAACGGCAAGACATTCGCCGAAGCCAAGGCTGAACTGCGCCGCGCCATCGAAAACGTCGAAGTCGCCTGCGGCATTCCCATGATGATGCAAGGTTACAACTTGGAGGATGTCGCCCGCGGCATTGATGAGACCATGATTCGTCAGCCACTCGGCGTGGTCGCCGCGATCACTCCATTTAATTTTCCTGGCATGATTCCATTCTGGTTTCTGCCCTACGCGATTGCGTGCGGAAATACTTTCATCCTGAAACCTTCCGAGCGCGTGCCGCTGACCATGCACCGCGCGCTCGAATTGCTCGAGCAAGCCGGATTGCCGAAGGGCGTCGTAAACCTGGTTAACGGAGGCAAAGCTGCGGTGGACACGCTCCTTGACCATCCCAAAGTTAGAGCCATCAGCTTTGTCGGCTCGACTCCAGTGGCGAAGTACATTTACGCCCGCGCCGGAGCTAATGGCAAGCGCGCCCAGTGCCAGGGAGGCGCGAAGAATCACGTCATTGTCCTACCCGACGCAGATATGAAAATGGCGACGCAGATTATCAGCGACAGCGCGTTCGGCTGCGCCGGGCAGCGCTGCTTGGCTGTCTCGGTTGCAGTGACCGTTGGAGAAGCGCAGAAAGTGTTTCGCGATTCCATCACCGAAGCCGCAGCTGCTTTGCGGGTCGGCAACGGACTCGACGAAGGGATACAGATGGGCCCCGTGATCACGCGCCAAAGTAAAGCGCGGGTCGAGTCTCTGATTGGCGAGGGCGAGAAGCAAGGCGCCAAACTTCTGCTCGACGGTCGAGGCGCAAACATTCCCGGCGGGGGAGAAGGGAACTTCGTAAATCCGACGGTGCTGGATGCCCTGCCTGCAAAGAGTGATCTTGCCGATACCGAGATTTTCGGGCCCGTCCTAAGCCTGGTCCACGCTAATAGTCTCGATGACGCCCTCGCGTTTCTAGAACGTAGCGCCTACGGAAATCAGGCTTCGCTGTTCACCTCGAGCGGAGCAGCAGCCCGGCGTTTTCGCTACGAGGTGCCGGCGGGGAATATTGGCATCAATATCGGGGTAGCCGCGCCCATGGCCTATTTCCCGTTCAGCGGATGGAAAGACAGCTTCTTCGGAGTCCAGCACGGCCAGGGCCGCGATGCCGTCGAGTTCTACACCGAAAAGAAAGTAGTAGTAGAGCGCTGGGCCGCAGAACACTCGCGCAAGTTTTGAATGGTCATCCTGAGCGGAGTCTGGTTTTCAAGCGAAGCGTGAAAACCAGATGGAGTCGAAGGACCCCTCCGGCGATTCCATGACCGCTGCCATTTTAGGGAGTTCTCACGACGGCTCCGCGGTACATCAAGGGGCGAGAGAGAGAAGCATGATTGACACCATCCAAAAATACAAAGACTACGTAATGACCGGCTTCGTGAAGTCGGTCGCGCCCATTGTGATGGATCGTGCCAGCGGTACCAGCGTTTGGGACGCGAATGGACGCGAGTATCTGGACTGCTTTTCCGGAATCTCCGTCGTCAACGCCGGCCACAACAATCCGCGCGTCATTGCCGCCGCCAAGGCCCAAGTGGACAAGTTGATCCACTGCTGCTCGTACCTCTACCATGTGCAACCGGTCGCCGACCTCGCGGAAAAAATTGCGCAGGTTGCTCCGCGCGGATTGACTAAGACATTTTTTGGCAATGGCGGCGCGGAAGCCATCGAAGGCGCAATGAAGCTTGCCCGCCTCTACACCGGCAAGCACGAATTCATCGCCCTGCACGGCAGCTTTCATGGACGCACCTGGGGAACACTAAGCATTACTGGCAACCAAGGGCGGAAAAAGCGCGGGGGCCCATACGCCCCCGGCGTTTCCTTCGCTCCTTCGCCCTATGCCTATCGTTCCCTCTGGCCCAAGGATCCTGAGCAATGCGGTCGCCAGTGCGCCAAGTTGCTCGAGGAAGTCATTCGCTTCGCAACCTCCGGCGATGTAGCCGCGTTCATCGCTGAACCCGTCTTGGGCGAAGGAGGCATCGTCGTTCCTCCCAAGAATTACTTCCGCGAAACAAAGAAAATTCTAGATCAGCATGGGATTCTATTCATCGCTGATGAAGTACAAACCGGCTTTGGCCGCACCGGAAAGATGTTTGCCATCGAGCACTATGGCGTCGAGCCCGACATTCTGGTCACTGCCAAGGGCATCGCCGACGGGTTCCCCCTCAGCGCCTTCACCACGCGTCCCGAAATCGCAGCCACTTACAAACCCGGTGATCATCTTTCTACGTTCGGTGGAAACCCAGTTTCCTGCGCCGCCGCGTTGGCCAATATCCAATTCCTGCAGGATGAGGATCTGCCGGCGCGTGCCGCTGAGAACGGCGAATACGCGATGCAGAAGCTGCGCGAGATCCAGAAGCATAATCCGCTGATCGGAGAAGTCCGCGGACTAGGCTTGATGATCGGCGTCGAACTAGTGCGAGACGAGAAACTTACCCCCGCCAACTCCGAAGCCGAAGCCGTACGCGACGCGTTGCTGCGGCAAGGCGTGTTGGTCGGCGTGGGCGGGGTCTACGGAAATGTGGTCCGATTCCAGCCGCCTCTCATCATCACTCAAGAGCAGATTGACCGGGCTGTGTCCGCATTTGCCACGGCACTGGCGACAATCGCACAGCCGGCGTCAGTCTAAATGCTGTCGCCCGAGTGGCGGTCGCCTATATCCCGCGCCGGGCTGAGCGCGTGTCCATCCTTAGCGTGATGCACGTGAATGGGGCCGTTGACGTTGTTCAGCCTGATCTCAGCGCCCCCGCCGCCCAGTTCTCCACTCATGTCGTGGCCCACAAAGCGGTGGTCGTTGGTATGCAGCCCAAAGTCGTTGTCAATCCCACCGTGTATGGTCGTAGCCTCGATGCTGGCCTTGGCATCGGAAGGCATCGTCAATTCCACCGGCCCGTTGATCGAGGAAAGCTCAACCGAAGCCGCCGGCAGACGATCAAAGTTTGCGTCCAGCGGCCCATTGATGGTTGTCAGCTTGACCCGCGCAGAGAGCCCGCGCGCCGTCAGTTTTCCATTGATGCACGACGCATGCACCTCGCCAGTGACGCCAGTTACGTCCAGGCCGCCGTTGATCAGCTTGACTTCATCCAGCTGCGCGTTCCGCGGCACGGTAAGCGTGTATTCAATTGAAGCAGGATTGTTGCGGCCATCAAAATAGCGGAAGTTCTTGTCGCGTTCGTGATATTTGGTTTCAATCGAAATGGAATCAGCGCGGTTGTCAACCACGATTTCCGCATCCTTCAACTGGTCCTGATTCTGCGCGCGCTTCACGGCGTCGACCTTAACCTCATTTTGGTCCCAAACGGAGATGTGTACCGCTCCGTTGATGTTTTTCAGTGCGATCCGGCCGTTCGCGGTCAGCGGATAGGTGTGGTGAAACTCTTCGCTGACTCGAGTCTTCTCTTGATCTGTGTCGCACTTGTGAAACTGGGACGAACCGTCCGATTTCGAATCACACCAGGTGTCGTCATCCAAGGCGCGGGCCAGTGCAACATTCAGCAGCAGTGCGAGAGACATCCCCAGGACGGCTCCCATCCAGGTTGCAAAGCGGTGGTTTCGTTCCATATTTCTTCCTCCGAATACCCCTTAGACGGATGGCCAGGAAAATAGTTAGCTGGCGCTGGCGCGGGGGGTGCGCGTCTTGGCCTCTGAGATCACATAGACGATCAGAATCCCCAACTCTGGCTCGATGGGATGGCGATACCGAGGATGTGGGAATACGAAATAGTAGATCGTCGCATAGGACAGAATGAGCCACAGAAAGAGCCAGGCTCCGGGCTGGCGTTTATGCAATGCTCGTCCCAACCCCCAGAACGCCAGCACCGAAGACGCGAGAAATATGGAATTCTTAAACGGCGCGAGCGCCGGAATTTCAGACGATCGTGGCAGCCCTCCCCAGTAGTAGATGAAACGTCTAATGCTGATCCAGACAAAACGCCCATAGTCGGCGCCAATAAATTCCAGAGCTTCGCGCTTACGCTCGGCAATGTAGGCAATCTCGCCCATGTGCTGATAGCGGCACATCTCGGTCAGATTTTGAGAAGGATGCACGTAGAACATCCACGTTCCGTCCGCCCCGGGGCCATTGCCCAGCCGAAGCTCAGCCCCGAAGTTCGATCGTATAAAAATGAACTTGCCAAAGGTCGCGTAATCGCGGACCAGCCACGGCGTGATCGCGGCCGAAAAATACAGTATGGCCAGAGCTACTCCAGCCAGCGATGACTTGCCTCTCTTCCAGCGGCGATACCAGGCCCATAGTCCCGATGCAGGCAGAAACGAGAGCAGGGAAGTGTTGGTCAGCGCCGCGACTCCCCAGAGCAGGCCGAACCCAATCCACGGTTTCACACCCGTCAGTTCCTCCATCTCGAGAGCAAGCCAGAAAATCACCGCTAGCAGCAAGGCAGCGAGGCTGGTTTCCCACACCGCGCGAGTACACCAAAACATAGCGAAAGGCAACAGGGCCCACATCCAGGAGGCCCAGACCGCTACCTTCTGGTTAAAACATTTTCGGGCGATGAGAAAAATAGGAACACAAGTGAGTGCAGAACAAAAACTGTTAATACTGAGCAGAATCAGCGCCGAAGCGTGAGTATAGATTCCCGCCAGTTTGAAAACGCCCGCGACCAGATAGGGATAGAGCGGAGGCTCCCAGGCAGTTGGACCGGTTTGTCCTTCGAATGGGTCAGCGAATCCTCGGCCGGTGGCGATGGCGCGCCCAATGCGCCCCATCTCCCAGCCAAAACCGAAATTGTTATCCAGGGTTTTGAACTTATATGTGTGATCGAGCAGGATGTAGCCGAAGCGGAACGCAAAGGCAATCGCGACAATCCAGAAGAGGGACTTGCGTGCGCCGGTCCACCAGCGCAGAAATGGCGCCACGTTCCGTTGCTGTGGGATAGACGAGGCTGCAGGTTGACCCATCTGCAATCTAGCTTCTCATAAACAGAACCATCAGGGATGGATCAGTTGTTGCAGCGCGCGAAGATCGGACTGGCCCGCGTCAGACACCAGACAGAAGCTCATGTCCCCTGCCTGCCACATCCCCCAGTTGTAGCCCTCGCGCGATCCCCAGCCATAAAGAGCAGCTTCCCCCGGACGGGCCGGCCAGACGAAGAGGTTGATCGTGTGTTTCCGCCGCACATAGACCAACGCCGCGACGCTGTGCCCATTCAAAACATCCAGCCGCCCTCCGATCAGCGAGAATCCCTGTGCGGCGTAATCGTTGACCGGCGGGATGAAGTCCAGTTTGCCATCAAACCACGGCTTGACCGTGTGCTGGTCCGTCGAGAGCACATCGGTCAAGTGTCCCGGCTGCAGCGAGCGTACGTGAGCATCAATTAGCTCGGACGCGGTGGCTGTCGCCAACACCCGTGGCTGAAGTGGAAATCGGGCCAAGACTGCGATGATCGCGACAATCGCCACGGCAAACGCGGGTACCAGCAGCCATCGCAGGGATCCCGCCCGCGCAGCGACTCGTGGCTCCGGTCGTGCCAGGCCGAGCTGTTTCTCAATCTTCTGTCGAAGCTGAAGCGAACTGCGTTCATAGAGATCATTCTGCCGCAGACGATTTCGCAATCCCCCAATTTCTTCCAGGGAAGCACGGCAGTCGCCGCAGTGCTCCAGATGGCGTTCGAATTCCGCGGCGCGCACGGCATCAAGCTCTCCGTCGTGATAGCAATGAAGCGTCGTTTGCGTCAGTTCACAAGTCACGATGCCTCCTTCGTTGCTGCGGCGGTCAGTGTGCGTTGCAATCGCTCGCGGGCTCTGGATAGCGTTGACATCACCGTGCCCATTGGAATCCCTGTAATCTCCGCAATTTCCTTGTACGAGCAGCCTTCCAGTTCGCGTAAGACAAGCACTTCCCGGAAGCGCGGCGAAAGCGATTCCAGCGCTCGCATCAGCCTCCCACGCTCGTCCGCTTGTGCAGCCAGAGTTTCAGGATTCGCTGACGGCCTCACGTGTAACTCCTCATCGAATTCGGTCATCAGTTCCATTGGCCGGTTTTTCTCCAGCCAGCCAGGTATAACAACTGTTTCTCACAATCTGCAGCAACCACGCCCGCGCATCCCCGCCGCGAAACTGATCAAAGAAGCGGTAGGCGCGCAGCATAGCCTCTTGCGCCACATCTTCGGCATCGGTGCGGTTCCTCAACAACCATCGTGCTAGGTTGACCGCGCCATCAAGATGGGGCACCACCAACTGCTCAAACCGACTTCTTTCGTGCGGCTGTAACACCACTGATTGTCCTGGCCCTTCTGGTAAGACTGCCCGCCTACGCATTTTATTCCCAATCTTTGCTGCATAGCGATCGAGGTACTAGGAGTGCTTCTCAGGCTCACAGTTCATCTGGGCGGGTTCTTGAGCGGAGTGAAACATCAGAATCAAGGTTAAACTAACGCAGCCGGCCTGAAACCCATTTGGTTTATTTTCCTTTGCAAGATGTTGATGGCCATCCCATCCTGCGAATCATGCGACCAGTCGAGTCCGATAGTCTCTTAATTAATTACAAATTGACACCCAACTCCACCACCCCTAGACTAAAAACCTCAAAACGAACCCATGCCTTATATCAAACTGACCGACCAATCTGAACTGCCTGCCGAGGGCGAAGCCAAAGAATTTGAACTAGGCGATAAGACCATGTGCGTCGCCAACGTAAACGGCGTGATCTCCGCCATGGACAACGTCTGCCTGCACATGGGAGGGCCGCTCGGCCAAGGCTACATTGAAGGCAACAAGGTCATCTGCCCCTGGCATGGCTGGGAGTACGACCCCAAGACGGGCGAGGTCGCACACGACCCCAAATCGAAACTGGCCGTGTATTCGATCAAGATTGAGAACGGCGATGTGATGGTCGAAGTCTAGATGCTAGCCGAAGCCTATGAGCCCGGTCACGCATTTCCTCACCGGATGGGTCTTCGCAAAAGAAGTAACAATTTCTTAACCCAGGTAGCGTAGGAACTTCTCTGGACGGTCGTCGAATCCTGGGAACACATCGCTCAAGTCTCTGTTTCCCAAGTGCTGGCGCACCGCTTCCCCCAGCACGAATCTGAAGTCGGTCGTCACCGCCAAATCGCGGCCTTCGTAGAGTTGTGACGATTCCAAGCCTGGCCATCGGCCATAGACTTTTCCTCCCCTGACTGGTCCGCCCATCACGAACATGACATTTGCGTGCCCGTGATCGGTGCCGCGATTACCATTCTCACGCACGGTTCGCCCGAATTCAGACATGGTCACAACAATCGTATCTTCCGCCAGATCGCCAAGGTCGGTCCACAATCCAGCCAAAGATTGCGAAAAGTCGCGCAGCAGGTTTGCGATCTGGCCTTCGGTGCTGCCTTCATTTACGTGGTGGTCCCAGCCGCCGATGTCCGCAAACGCAACTTGCACCCCCAGATTGGCTTTGATCAACTGGGCGAGTTGCTTCAGACTGTCGCCAAAGCGGCCTCGCGGGTAATTCGCTCCCGCAGATGGCGTATATTGCGCGGGATTTGCCGCTTTCAGCATCTTCACCGCGTCGAATGTCTCTTGCGCGCTGCCATGCAGGACCGCGTCCACCGATCCGGCATACATGGCTTCAAAAGAATTCTGGACCGGCGACTGGTTGGGGCCTCGGCCTCCGATTCCAAAGTCGCTCAGACTGTTAATCGCTACTGCGGGCTCGTGACCGGCGAGGATTCTGGGCAGCGTCGGTCCCATGGCCACGGCGCGAAACGCGGAATCGGGTGCGGGAAGGGAATGCAGACTGCGGTTCAGCCAGCCGTCCTCGGTCGCTTTCAGTCCTGGCGTGCCAGATTCCATAAAGTCCTGCGCATCGAAGTGCGAACGCGTAGGATCGGGCGACCCCGCTGCGTGGACGATCGCCAGATGCTTTTGGCTCCAAAGCGGCTGCAATGCCGACATAGAAGGGTGCAGGCCAAAGAATCCATCGAGATCAAGTACCGAACTTCGCGGAATACTGATCGAGGGTCGCATTGCGTAGTACGTAGGCTCGCCGTGAGGAACCACGATGTTCAGACCGTCCGCCGCGCCGCGCTGAAAAATAACCACCAACCGTTTGGTGCGCAGGCCGGGCGCTTCAGCGCCGAAAGCGGCACGCCGCAGAAACGCCGGCACCGCCGCCGTTCCAACCAAGGTGATCGCGCTATTACGAAGAAAGATTCGACGGTTAATCATAAAAAGCCTTTAGCTCTTAGCGGCTCGCTTCTAGCCGGCATCTACCATCCGCCACGCACCTAGCACAAGGTCCTATCTCCTCTGAAATTCCGGCGATCCCAGTAGCAGTCCTTCGATCGCGGAGACGTCCGGCGGCCGCGCTGGATCGTCCAAACGGCGTTGACTGATTTTCGGGTCATTCAACTGCGCCGCGATAGTTTCATGGGTCTGCTTCGATACCTTGCCTGCAAGCAGGGTGGTTTCAAGCGAAACTAGCGCTTGTTCGGGCCCGAAGACTCCTCCCGCTCCGGGCACTTGTAGGGGTGGGACCGCGACACCGTTTATCTTGCCCGAAGCCAGCCGCATTGCAAAATTCATTCGTCCCAGGAGCGCCGAAGAGCTTACCCAGGCCTCGGCTCTCATTGAATAGCCGGTCGGCGGCTGGGCCCCATAGACCTGCATTCCCAGGTTCTGAAGCTGGCGCGCCAACGGTCTGGCGTCGCTCACTTCCGCGTCGGTTGCCCGCACTGCGGACAGCACGAATTCCAACGGCGTCTTTACCTTTGCGCGGTACGCCTCCGGCGTCCAGAACTCCGGAGATTGCAGCATGGTCCGAAGCACTTCGCGAATGTCACCGTCTTTCTTCAGAAATGTCTTCGCCATGCGGTCTACAAGCTGCGCCGGAGGGTCGTCAGAAACGAAGCGCATCGCCAACTTGCTGCAAATAAACGTAGCCGTCGCAGGATGCCGCGCCAGAAGGTGTAGAACCTCATAGCCTTCTTTCTCGCCATGGTCTTTGATCTTGTGGCCGAGGACGACTTTGGTTCCTGGTTCATGCTTGCGCTCGTCAAAATTGAAGCCGCCGCCTTCGCGCGGCTGTTTGAGGGTCCAACCGGTGAACACTTTCGCTACCTCGGTGACGTCTTTCTGCGTGTAGCCCCCGTTTACTCCGAGGCTGTGAAGCTCCATTAACTCGCGACCGTAGTTTTCGTTGAGTCCGCTGCGGGCTCTCTTAGAACCAGATTGTCGTGGTGGAAAGTGACGCAAGCGCCCGTCGCCTGGGTTATGCCGAATTCCGGTCGCAAAATCCGAGTCCGGTCCCACGCTAAGCCAGTTGTCCAAATAGAACAGCATTGCCGGACTCTGCGCCGTCGCCACCAGCAAATCCTCAAACTTGCCCAGCGCACGCGGTCGAATCACGTCGCGCTCATAGCTGGTGAGCTCATAACGATCGGCGCCCTTGCCGATGAAGATATTGAAATGGTTCAGCCAGAAGTCCGTCATCACTTCCTGTAGCTGGCGCTCACTGTAGATCGCGTGCAAAAGCCGACCTTGCACCAGTTCGTCGGCAACCACCTGCTGC
>Ga0185299_10005106_pt1 | contig 15147 bp, 12 predicted proteins | sample PaiPotPPA55metaG_FD_128002 | JGI IMG/M metagenome (GOLD analysis project Ga0185299, IMG submission 128002) | Iron sulfur acid spring bacterial and archeal communities from Banff, Canada, to study Microbial Dark Matter (Phase II) - Paint Pots PPA... ...
CTCGAACTCCAGCCCGGACTCCTGAACGCAAAAAGGTTTGTCGGCCGGTTCTCCAACCAAGCGTTTCGGCACAATGTTGTTTTTCTTAAGGAGAGGTTTCCAATAGAGCGAGCGATATCCCAACGTGGGATCGAGGGTTGGCTCGCTTTCGTCGAACGTCTGGATGATCCAGCGACCGGCAAAATCATCGATGATCAGACCGGCCAAGTCATCGCCAGAGCCATCAGCCAGGCGTAAGGCGTTTGTTTGGTCGGCACGGATGGTGCGCCGCTTCGCCATTGCAGCCACAATCTTTTCAGTCGGAATCATAAAGGTTTGCGCGCCGGAACTGAACGTTACAGGCTAAGCCCATGAGCGATCTTCGCGAAACTCTGGAGCACGCGGTTCAGGAAGATCAACTCTTGGCTAACACTGTGGCCAATATCTTGCATTTGCTTTCTGGTAGTAACAATCCGGTTTACAGGGCGGCAATCGACGAATTGGTAGAGAATGAAGCTTGGACTGAGTTGAACGATCGCTTTTTTAAAGCATTAGCGTTCGGTACTGGCGGACTGCGGGGCAGAACCATCGGAAAAATCGTGACTCGGGCGGAAGCTGGAAGCCAAGCAGGGGGCATCTGCCCTGCGTTCCCATGCGTAGGAACCAACGCGATGAATTTTTATAACATCAGCCGGGCGACGCAGGGTCTGGTCCATTACATCAAAGAGTATCTGGCGAAGAATGGACCCAGACCCGGCATTGCGGTAGCCCATGACACGCGCTTTTTTTCCCGGCAATTCGGAGAACTGACGGCTAAAGTGGCTACTGAAAGCGGGTGTGACGTCTTTCTGTTCGAGTCTGCACGTTCGACTCCCGAACTGTCCTTCGCCGTTCGCCATACAAATTCAACGGCGGGGATTGTGATCACGGCGAGCCATAATCCGCCACATGATAATGGTTACAAGGTCTACTTTGCCGACGGAGCACAGATCGTTGAGCCGCATGCCCGGGCGATCATCGATCGAGTCAACAAGGTTGCAAGTGAAGTCTATGAACCGCTCCCGAAATCTCAGCAAGGTACGCTCGTAAGTCTCGGCTCGGAGCTTGACGACGTTTACAAAGCCCGTCTCCGGACTCTGGTACTCCGCCCTGACGTCATTGTGAGCCAGAAAGAATTGAAAATAGTCTTTACCCCGATTCATGGTACCGGTGCGATTATTTCAGTTCCGGCGTTGCGGGAATTGGGTTTCCAGGTTTTGACGGTTCCTGAACAGGATAAACCTGATGGTTCCTTCCAAACTGTGAAATCACCGAATCCGGAAAACGCCGAGGCTCTGACAATGGCCATCGCCTTGGCCGAGACGGAGAAGGCAGATCTCGTGATCGGTACTGACCCTGATTCTGATCGCATGGGAGTGGCTTACCGCGATCAGTCCGGAAGAATGCAGCTGCTCACGGGTAATCAGATTGGATCTCTGCTAGCCTATTATCGGACGAAAACGTTCAAGGGACAGGGTGTGTTGAACGATCAGAATAGGGCTCGCGGGGTCATTCTCAAAACCCTGGTTACGACCGATCTCCAAAAAACCATCGCACAGAGAGAAGGGCTTCACTGCGTCGAAACGCTCACCGGATTTAAGTACATCGGCGCGAAACTCGAAAAATACGAAGCTGCCTTGCCGGCGGAAATTCGGAAAGCATACCGGGCATTGCCCGAGCAAGAAACCCGGTCAGCTCGATTAAAGCATTCTTATTTCTACGTTTTTGGAGGAGAAGAGAGTTACGGCTACAGCGGAGCCGATTTTGTTCGCGATAAAGATGCTAATGGTGCGGCGATCATGTTCGCCGAAGTGGCCGCCTACGCCAGATCGAACGGTATGACGCTGGATCAGCTCCTGGATCAGATTTATCTCGAGTACGGCTATTACCAGGAGAAGTCCGGTTCGCTGGCCTTTGAGGGGGCCGAGGGTGCCGATAAAATTCGCCGCCTGGCGGACTCTTACAACGCCAACCCTCCCAGTGAGATTGACAATTCGCAAGTCGTCGCTGTAAAGGATTTTGCCGCGGGGGAAATCCCGGATGTGGAAGGGGACATCTTACCGCGAGAAAAAATGACAATTTTTGAGCTTGCGGACGCGCGCCGAATTGCCGTGCGGCCTTCCGGCACTGAATCGAAGATCAAGTTCTACTTGTTCGCTAAGAACTCCAACGTCTCCAAAGATTCGTTGGTCGAAACCCGGGCAAGTCTCGCCGCAGCCCTGGACAGTCTTTGGGCGTGGCTGCAAGAAGATGCAAAGAATAGAGTTGGTTAGTGTCCCGTCCCCGAAATAGCTTGAGCAACTCCTGGTGACGCACATTTTTCGAGCGAGCTTCGTTTCCGCCGGTAGGGACGCGCTCCCGCGCGTCCGGCGCTGCACGTTCAAGGAAGGCGGAAACGATGGCAGAAAATCAGCAAAGCCCCGATCCTCCCCGGGCGCTCGGGAGCTCGTCCCTGACGACGGAAGCAACGCCCCTTCGGGGTGTTCAGCAGATGCAACGTTAAAGGATCGAGGACGACGAAGACGACTGTGGTTGCGGGTTTGCCAAGCTGTTCTCCTCCTTCTCGTCACCGTTCTGCCGGCCTTTGCTCAGGAAGCCGATACCCAGCCAAACGAGGTCCCAGGATCACTACCACGGCTGGACGATAGCGCACAAGTATCGCTGATCACTTACACCCCGGGCGAAGAACTTTACCAGGCATTTGGCCATAGCGCGATCAGGGTGAAAGACGATCTCCTAAGCATGGACCGCCTTTACAACTTCGGAGTGTTTGATTTTGAGACACCCAACTTCTACCTTAAATTCGTTCACGGCGATCTGCTCTACCAACTCGCGGTGAGTCCCGGCGAGGAAGAGATCAGCATTGTTGGAGCGTACGGTCAAGGTGTTACGGAACTGCCGCTGAATCTCTCACAGAATCAGAAGCAAAAGTTGTTTGAAATGCTGGAGATCAATCTCCTACCGGAGAATCGATTCTATCGGTACGACTTTATCCTGGATAACTGTTCGACCCGACCGCGAGATGTCCTTGAACGGATCACAGGATCTCCGGTCACCGAGCGAGGGGCCGGCAACCAGACGTTCCGGCAAATGCTGGATCCATACTTCACTCGAATCCCGTGGATTGGGTTTGGAGTTTCCTTGCTTCTCGGCGCAAAGGTCGATCGACTGGCGAGCCCGCGAGAAGCCTGTTTTTTACCAGCGGACCTGGAGCGAGCAGTACAGACAAGTAAAAACGGCGACCAAAGCCTGACTGCGGGAAAGAGGGAACTCTTTCCGCCCGAGGCTTTGCCTGATTCGTTGTTTTTCCTGGCTCCGATCTGGATATTCTACAGCGGGGGAATTCTTTGGTTACTCTTCTGGCTATTGCGCAGGAAGGGCCATGCCATTTGGCCGACCGCGCTTTGCCTTACTATCTTCGGTCTTACTGGTACGTTTATCCTCGTGATCTCCCTTTGGACGCGGCTTTGGGTTTTGCACGAGAACTGCAATCTGTTGTGGCTCATCCCTTTCCATCTTCCTGCAGGCATCTGGCTCTTTTTCGCCAAGAGTCGACCGTTTTTGCTTCTATGGTATCTGCGGTTCGCGTTTGTTGCCGCGTGCGCCTTTGTGTGTTTCTCATTCGTTCTGCCACAGAGTTTCAATCCTGCAATTTATCCGCTATCACTGATCATCGCTTGGCGATGTGCCTTGGAGCTGGTCCCGGGCCAATCCGTTGTGTGATCATGAAACCTGTCCTTCTTCGCGTATCGACTATTTTTCTGAGTTTGGTTGGGGGCGTTCTCGTCTCGTTGGCATTTCCTCCCTGGAATCAAGACTGGCTGATCTGGATCGGATTCACTCCTGTTTTGGCTGCATTACTGTTGTTTCCGCGTGGCTGGCTTGGTTCACTTATTCACGGAGCGGTTTTCGGAGGTACATTCGGTGGCCTTGTTTTTTCCTGGCTATTGGCAGGAGGGCATACGAACGACTGGATGTGGAACTTCCTGAGCCTGACGTTGCTTGGGGGAATCTGGGGCATTTTCGTTGGCCTTTTCGTCCAACTGCCCGCCAAGAGCGGTAACCAGCAAGTTTCTCCGATATTGCCAGGATATAGTTTTAACTCGGCCGCGTGGACAAAATCGATCTCTCATTTGCGTGCAGCCCTGGTGACGGCTTCAGCTTGGACCGTTCTGGAATGGGGCAGGGGGGTGCTTATTCCGGAATGGAATGCGGTTGGCACTGTCCTTCAGGCGAACCTGCCGTTGTTTCAGATTGCAACGATTACCGGTGTCAGCGGACTATCATTTGTTGCGGTATTCGCAAATGTTATTGCGCTCACCGCAGTTCGCCGGATCGTCCTTGAACCCGGACGGATGACCTGGGCGTCTCGATTCGATGTGACGGCAACTCTCGGCGTAATCTTCGTTGCGGCTCTTGCCGGCTTTTGGTCGCTGCAGCACCAGCCGGCGAGTGAGCAGATAAAAATCGGACTGTTCTGTCCCGATACCACCGACTTCGAGCGTCTTCTGGAGCTCAGTGAGGGAGTGAACGAAAAGGGAATCGATTTGTTCGTTTGGCGATCTGTCCGATTCGGCCAGGGTGATTACACTCGACTAGGCGCCGTATCGATGGGAAAAGTGTCCGGTTTGGTAGCCGGGATGACCTCTGCGGAAAATGGCGCTCTCAACGGGGCTTCGATTATTATTCCCGGCGCGGTAAAAAATCTATTCCTGATGCCGAACCGAAGCGATCATTTCCAGGCCGGGTCGATTGGTCGGACCCTGAATCCTTTCGTGTTCAAGGACACGAGTTGGATCCCATTGGTAAACTGGGAAGCCGGTGATCCGCTCCTGGTGCGGGCGGCCGTAAAAAAACAGATTCAAGTGATTGTGGCCTTGGTCGATCCACTGCCAGGTGGTCCGGGCTCTACAGAGCAGCTTTTTTCGAACCTCCGGTTATGGTCAGTCTCGCTCGGACGTCCAATGATTTTTGCCAGCGCAAAAAATTTCGCGGCGATTGTGTCACGCTCAGGAAAACTCGTGGCAGCCGCGCGCCTTACACCGGGCACCGAAGTTTTGATTGGCAGCGTTGAGGTGCCGTCGCCGTTCGATTCTACGCTGTACGGACGCTACGGCGACTGGTTTGCTGTCGCGTGCGGCGCAATGGCCATCGTGACAGGCATCTCCGAAAGGCTTCGCCGCTTCCATGAAAAGTCTGGTCGTGTCTCTGCATGACGTCTCGCCGCTGACGCAAACACTGTGCGAGAGCATCCTCGCTCAACTCCTGGAGGTGGGGGTCCGCCAGACTTCACTTCTGGTCATTCCCAATCATCATCGACAAGCCCCAATCACTCAGGATTCTTCGTTTCGAAGCTGGCTAGCGCGAAAAGTTGACGCCGATCACGAACCGGTCCTGCATGGCTATTTCCATCAGAGACAAAGGAAGGGCGAGGACTCGTTGTTTTCGAGACTAACAACTGAGATTTACACCGCCGGAGAAGGAGAATTTTTTGATCTATCGGCCGAGGAGGCATCCGATAGGTTGCAGAGCGGGTTAGAAGATCTCGCGTTCTTACCGCGGAAAGTGGCTGGCTTTATCGCGCCGGCTTGGTTGCTCAGCGCCGGGTCCGAGATTGCGGTCCGCAAGCTCGGCTTCCGGTATACGACCCGGTTGAGCTGCGTGCAGATTTTCGGACGTTCCGGCGAGGTCAGATCAAGGTCACTGGTTTGGAGCACTCGTGCCAGTTGGCGTGCTGTGATGAGTCTCGCATGGAATCGAAGCTTGGCGATCGCCGCTGCTCAGGCGCCGCTGATTCGTATCGCCATTCATCCTCCCGATGTTCGGCATCCTGCTGTCTGGCGCCAGATCCGCCAATTGGTGGCAGGAATGAGCCGGAGCCGGGAATGCGTTTCCTATGAGAAGTTCGTTGGGAACTGCAGTCTTACACCACGTGGATAACTACGTGTCCAGGAGTCAGGAGTCAGGAGCAATTGCCTGAATCGAAACAAACTGTCTTTAACCTCTTCACTCCAAAAAGCAGCGGAATTTTCGGGCGTAGCCGGAGAGTTCCGCTGCTACAGCCTGCATCGCATCGAAGCGGAAGAATCACCATCCACAGACTGGAAAGCCGCCGTCCCATTCTGCAACTCCTGACTCCTGGCTTCTTGACTCCTTGACTTGCTGCCTGAACTGATACTCTGCTACGACATGGCCGCGAAAATCGACCTCCACATTCACTCGAAATTTAGCGATCGATCCGCAGAATGGATTTTTCGCCGCTTCGAGTTTCCCGATAGCTATTCGGATCCGCGGAAGTTGTATCAGCGGCTAAAAGAGAAGGGGATGACATACGTCACCTTCACCGATCACAACCGGATCGACGGATGTCTTGAGATCGCTGAGTTTCCGGATGTTTTCATCAGCGAGGAGGTTACGGCCCGGTTTCCGGATGATCAGGTAAACATTTACTTGCTCCTCTGGAACCTGACCGAGTCGCAGCACATCGAGATCCAGCAGGTCAGAAGGAATGTTTTTGAGCTCCGCGAATATCTGGCGGAGGCCGGAATCAGTCATGCGGTCGCTCATCCGCTTTACGACATGACTCGGCAATTGACCGCCGATCATGTGCAGAAGCTGATTCTTCTCTTCAAGCATTTCGAAGGCATTAACGGGCTAAGAGATTCGCTTCTAAGCGATACCGCACGCTTCATTCTGAGATCGCTCACTCCGGAAATCATTCAACGATTCGCTGATCGCCAGGGTCTTGAGCCAACTCATCCGGAGCCATGGCGCAAAATACTGATCGCCGGGTCCGACGACCATGCAGGGATTTTTCCGGCTTGCGCTTACACGGAAGCTCCGGACTGTGGTTCAGTCCGCGAGTTCTTTCACTTCATCGGAAAGGGCGACTGTGTGACGCGGGGACAAGGCGGGACGCCGTTAGTGATCTCCCACGGGTTGTACAACACGGCTTATCAATTTGCTAAAGACAAGTTTTCGGCTGCGGTGAGCCCGAACCTGGAATTTCTGGAACTCGTCTTCTCGCGATTCATGGAGGGAAAAAATCCGACGAAATTTAGCCTTGGGGAGAAGCTAGCCCTGCTTTCAAGTGGGATTCTTTCCGGAAAAATATTTGAACTGGCAAAACCGGCAAACCTTTCGATTTGGCCGGAACTGGCGAATTACTTTGGCAGGGCCGAAGTGCAGACTCAGATTGCGAAGGAAACTGAAGGGGTCAATGAGCCGGAGCGTCGGGCCTTTCTGATGGTCGCACTCGTGTTCAATCAGTTAGCATTTCGCTTTTTCCAAAAATTCGTCCAACAGATCAGTGCGGGTGGCGTAATAGAAGCTGTCCAGGCGTTGAGTGCGCTTGTGCCGATGGGGTTTCTGCTCGGCCCTTACTTTTACGGCTTTCACAGCCAGGCGCCGTTCCGGAAAAGGCTGACCGATATCTGCTCAGCGACGGTGAACTTCGTGCCGGATGTGCTGCAGAATACTAAACGAGCCTGGTTTACCGACACTCTCGAAGACGTTAACGGGGTTGTGACGACGATTCGGAAGATGGCTGCAGCCGCGTACGAGACCGGTGCGGATCTCATCGTTGTAACGTCCAGGCAACAGATCAGCATTTCTGAGATTCCAATCAAAAATTTCATGCCGATCGGCGAATTTGAGCTGCCGGAATACGAGCTGCAGAAGCTTAGTTTTCCGCCCGTGCTGCACATGATCGAGTACATCCAGCGAGAGCGCTTTACTGAATTGATTATCAGCACGCCCGGGCCGGTTGGTCTAACCGCACTTATGGCCGCTAAGATGCTCGATCTGAAGGCCGTCGGCATTTACCACACGGACTTTCCCCAGTATGTGCGCGTTCTTACGCAGGACAACTATATGGAATCGCTGGCCTGGAGTTTTATGCACTGGTTTTATTCCCAGCTTGACATCGTTTACGTGAACTCGGAGCACTATCGGCAGCGCTGGATCGAACGCGGCATAGCTCCGGAAAAATTGAAGATTCTGCCGCGTGGGATAGATACCGCCGTCTTTACACCCGCTAAGCGTGACCCCGGTTTTTGGGAACAATACGGCAAGAAACCGGAAGAGCTCGGATTGCTTTATGTCGGACGTATTTCAAAAGAGAAAAATATCGATGTTGCGGTTGAGGCGTTTCGTAAACTCTATGGGGAAGGACTCCCCGTTCGCCTTTTAATCGTAGGGGATGGGCCCTATCTGCGAGAACTTCGCCAAACGGTGCCCGAGGCTTGCTTTACTGGTTACCTGACGGCGGAATTGGCTACGGCGTACGCGTCGAGTGACGTTTTTGTTTTTCCAAGCACCACGGACACCTTTGGTAATGTCGTACTGGAGGCGAAGGCGGCCGGGCTTCCCTGCATTGTATCAAATCGGGGCGGCCCCTGTGAGCTGGTCGAAGACGGGGCCGATGGATTCATCACCAGAGCCCTGGACGTCGGGGACTTTGCCCGGGTGCTGCGGCTTCTTTGCGAGGACGCCGATCTCAGGATAAAAATGGGTCGGGAGGCCAAAAATCGGGTTCAGGACCGGACCTGGAGTAATGCATTTCGACAATTTTGGAATGAAACACTCTGAAAATCTCATTGAATTTTCTTGGTGCTCCGCTAGTGTCCTGGCTCTTTATGGCAAAGAAGTCTTGGATTGAAAGGAATAAACGGAAGCAGAAAACGGTAGAAAAGTACGCCGCCATTCGCGCCGCTTTGAAGGCCAAACACGACTACGAAGGCCTTGCTCAGCTTCCGCGGGATGCCAGTCCGACTCGACTCATAAATCGCTGTCAACAAAGTGGTCGCCGACGGGGGTTCATCCGTCGTTTTCGTTTATCCCGAATCGCATTTCGTGAGCTTGCCTCCCAAGGCATGATCCCCGGAGTTACAAAATCGAGTTGGTAGCATTTCCGGATTTCCGGAGCGGAATTTGATCGCCTCATTTGCCGGGGTGAATAACTTCGGATTACCCTTTGCGGGGTTGAGCATCCGCAGGTTGATTACCTTTTGACCTGTGCGCCGTCGGTAGGAGCGATTGAATCAATGATCATGGAAATTCCCTTTTCGCTTGCTGTTTCAGCAGCTTCCGAGGTTGAGACAGAGTTTGTCTCATCGGGATCGATCTTGTTCAACCTGCTGGTCATCCTGTTGCTGGTTTTCCTGAATGGATTCTTTGTTGCTTCCGAGTTCGCTCTCGTCAAAGTACGGTCCAGCCAATTGGACGCTCTCGAGGAGGGAGACAAAAGAGTCGCATTGGCGCGTCACGTTTCGTCGCATCTCGATGCGTACCTTTCGGCCACCCAGCTTGGTATCACACTCTCCAGTCTGGGGCTCGGATGGATCGGCGAACCCTACGTGGCTAGACTGATTCAGCCCGTAATCGCCCATGTTGGAATCAGCGGTGTTGCCATCATTCACGGAGTCTCGTTCGCTATTGGGTTCGGCATTATCACTTACCTTCACATCGTTTTAGGCGAGATCACACCGAAATGGTTGGCGATTCGGAAGTCACTGGCAACGAGCCTCTGGATCAGCCCCCCGCTTCACCTCTTTTACATCGTTTTCCGGCCGGCCATTTGGTTCCTCCAAGCTTCTGCAACCTGGATCATGAAATCCGTCTTCGGGATGGAGCCTGTCGCCGAAAACGAGTTGGTTCATAGCGAAGCGGAACTTCGTGTCATCCTGACCGAAAACGAGGCTCCCGCAGATGGGACAGAACTTAGTAACGAGCTATTGATCAACGCGCTTGATTTCCGTCGTCGGGTTGTCCGGGACATCATGACTCCACGCGGCGACGTCATCTACCTCGATATCCAAGATTCGTTCGATGCCAATCTCCAGGTGGCTATTGAATCAGGTCACACTCGTTTCCCTCTGGTTCAGGGTCACCTTGATAACACTATCGGCCTCATTCACATCAAGGATCTGATGCGCGAAATGAAAAAGGAAAAGCCGGATCTGCTGGCAGTTAAACGGGAACTGATACCAGTACCGGAATTCATGCCGCTGGAGAAACTCCTGAGGCAGTTTTTGGCAAAGCGGAATCATCTGGCGGTGGTCGTGGACGAGTACGGAGGCGCCGTCGGCATCGTGACTCTTGACAACGTCCTCGAAGAGCTGGTTGGAGAGATTAAAGACGAATTCGACCTCGAGCAGGTGAAAGAATTCGTGCGTCTCAATGAAGAAGAATTTGTGGTACAGGGGCAACTGAATCTCTACGAGTTGCAGGAACTCGCGGACCTACGGCTGGAGAATGCCGACGTAAGCACGATCGGCGGTTACGTTATTCAGGTGTTAGGTCACCTGCCAAAACAGGGAGAGCAGGTTCGAATCGAAGATTATCTCGTCACTATTACTCAGACAGACGGGCGACGGATTCTGCAGCTCCATTTCAAGAAACATCCTGTTGAGTCTGCGGAAGAGCAAGAGCACACTGCGAAGAAAGACGAATCACAATAGCTTCGCGATAAATTCCTCTTTGTCGAAATATTGGAGATCGCCGAGCTTTTCACCCGTCCCGACAAACCGTGGAGGGATGCCGAGTTCATCCTGGATCGCGACGACGATGCCGCCCTTGCCGGAACCATCAAGCTTGGTGACAACCAAGCCGGTCAGATCGACAGCTTGTTTGAATTGTTTGGCCTGGACCAGCGCATTACTTCCAGTGGTTGCGTCCACAACCAACAAGCACTCGTGTGGCGATTGTTCATCGTGCTTTTGTAAAGTCCTGACAATCTTACGCAATTCCTGCATCAAATTGTGTTTTGTATGAAGGCGGCCCGCCGTGTCGCAAACTAAGAATTCGATATTTCGTTTGTAGGCAGCGGAATACGCATCGTAACAAAGCGCGGCCGGATCAGCGTTGTATTCCCCGCTAATCACATCGACTTGAAGACGTTCTCCCCAAATCTTCAGCTGTTCGATGGCTGCGGCACGGAAGGTATCGGCGGCCGCCAGCATCACGGTGTGTCGATCTTCCTTGAGAAGATGCGCCAGTTTCGCCGCGGAGGTAGTTTTCCCGGTCCCATTGACGCCGACCATCAGGATCACCTTCGGTCTGTTAGGCAGCGGCCGGAGTTTCGGATAAGCGATTGGGAAAATCTGTTCAATATGGGATCGAGTGACCTCGACAACGTCTCTGACCGTAATCTTCGCCTGGCGTTGCTGAAGGTCCTCAATGATTCGGAGCGTCATCGGCACACCAATATCAGAGCGGATCAAGGTTTCCTCGAGTTCGTCCCAGTCGACCGGCTTGCCGCTGAACCGTTCTACCAGGTTTTTGAAAAATTCGAATGCCATGCGTTTAACCTAAATTCCAAACTTGAAACCACTGTGTAATCTGCGGTTTACCTCTTATCTTTAGTTTTGGGTTTTATCCGCTTGGTTCGAAGCGGTTCGGAGTGGACGGTTGAGGTCGAGTTTCACTCGATCGAGTACACCGTTTACGAACTTTCCGGATTCCTCTGTTCCAAATTTTTTGGCAATATCTATCGCTTCGTTGATGGCAACGATCGGCGGTACGTCATTGGCATAAAGCATCTCATAAATCGCCATCCGCAAGATGTTGCGATCTACCGCTGAAATCCGTTTGAGCTCGTAGTTCGCGGTATATTTAATTATCTTTTCATCGATCGTAGCCTGGTGAGAAATCACACCATTTAGCACGTTTGTCGCGAACGCGCGGACGCCCGCGACCGCCACGCGGATCTCCCAAAACAGGTCCAATTCCTTCGCACTAAGCGGCTGTTGGACGTTCAAGTCCCAGTGAAATAGTAGCTGCAGCGCGACCTCGCGACCTTCGCGGCGTTTGCCCACCCTATCCTCCTTTCAAAATTTCGCGGAGAGTACGAACAATTCGAACCGCTGCGCGGGCGGCCTCTGTTCCACGGTTTATCTCGGGTGATAAACAGCGGGCCTTTGCCTGCTCTTCATTCTTGACCACGAGAACCTCATGCAGCACCGGCACAGATGCGTTCAAACTAATGTTCGACAGCGCTTGCGTGACTGCGGTGGCGATTAAAGAAGCGTGTAGTGTCTCCCCATCGAAGATCAGCCCAAATGCGAGGATCGCGTCCGGCCTTTGATTCCTGGCGATTGCCTGAACGGCGATCGGGATTTCGTACGCCCCGGGAACGCGGATGACGGATAGCTTCGCATGCGGAGCGATAATGCTTAACTCATCTGTAGCAAACCGCACCAGGCCATCCACGTAGGTCCGATTGTATTCGCTGGCGACGATCGCGAAGCGGGCAGCTTCGTTCAGCGCTTCTGGCGGCGTCGGAAATTCTGTCGACATGAGTGCCGGACGATACTCTGTAAGCCGGGCCCTGCAAGGGCGGGAGTTCAGAAGTCAAAAGTCAGGAGCCAGAAGTCAGGAGTCAGAATTCAGAATGCGGAGCTCCTGACCCCCTGACTCCTGGCTCCTGACTTGTACTTCTGACTTCTGAATACTGACTCCTGCTTCAGAGCAGGTGCCCCATCTTCAGCCGCTTAGTCTGGAGGTATCTTGCATTGTGCGGATTTGCCACAGCTTTGATTGGGAGTTGCTCGACGATATTGAGACCGTATCCTTCAAGACCGACCACCTTTTTTGGATTATTTGTGAGGAGTCGAATACGACGCACTCCCAGGTCAAACAATATTTGGGCGCCGATGCCGTACTCACGAAGATCCATCGGATAGCCCAGCTTTTCGTTTGCTTCTACCGTGTCCAGGCCCTGCTCTTGCAGTTCATACGCGCGAATCTTTGCGGCGAGGCCGATTCCTCGTCCCTCTTGCCGCATATAGACTAGTATGCCAGAACCCGCATCATTGATGTGTTGCAGTGCGGCGTGCAATTGATCGCCACAATCGCATCGCCGCGAACCGAATACATCTCCGGTCAGGCACTCACTGTGGACGCGTACCAGTATTGGTTCGTCGCTGGAAATGACTCCTTTGACGAGCGCTAAGTGATGAACGTCGTCAATCACTGAACGGTATAGATGCAGCCGGAAATCCCCGTAATCCGTCGGCAGAGAGACTATCTCCAGGCGCTCGATCAAAATTTCCCTAGCCCGCCGGTAGGTGATCAGGTTTTCGATCGAACAAATCTTCAAGCTATGTTTCCGCTTGAACTCAATAAGGTCCGGCAACCTCGCCATGGACCCGTCTTCATTGACAACCTCGGCCAGAACGCCAGCCGGCCGCAATCCAGCTAATCTCGCGAGGTCGACAGCTGCTTCTGTGTGACCAGCCCGTCGGAGCACGCCACCCTCCCTGTACCGGAGAGGAAAGACGTGGCCTGGCCGGACCATGTCCTGTGCGGCTGTGCCTGGATCCGCCAACAGGCGAATCGTGCGCGATCGATCTGCAGCCGATATGCCAGTCGTGACGCCTTTTTTCGCGTCAACGGAAATGGTGTAGGCCGTCCGCATCGATTCGGTATTCCGAACGGTCATCAATGGTAAGTCCAGCCGGTCCAGATCTTTGCCTTCCATCGGAACACAGATAACGCCGGACGTGTAACGAATCATAAAATTGATCAATTCCGGTGTCGCCTTCTCAGCCGCCAAAATCAGATCCCCCTCGTTCTCTCTATTCGCGTCATCGGTTACAATCACCAGATGACCTTGACGGAGTTCATCGAGAACCTCTTCGATTGGATCAAATTCAATGTTCATACAGTCACATCATCTTCTTAGAATTTCGGCCCCCGTCAAACTGGGCGTAAGCAAAAGCTGGAGCTTTCGCTTACCTGGAGCCAAAGGGACATAGGGCAAAAGCTGGAGCTTTCGCTTACGCCCAGTTTGACGGGGGCCGAAATTCTAGGTACCAAAGAGGTCCGATGAGGTTCCAATCTGTCTATGTTGCCGGCCACAAAGGTCTGGTTGGAAGTGCGCTGCTGCGCCATTTGCAAAAAAATGGGTATAGAAACATTCTGGTTCGGACCCGTCAGGAATTGGATCTCCGGCAATCCGACGCTGTTCGGAATTTCTTTTCTCAGGCTAGGCCGGAAGCCGTGGTTGTCGCTGCGGCAAAGGTCGGAGGGATTAAAGCAAATAGCGACTATCCGGTCGAATTTTTACTGGAGAATCTCCAGATCCAGAACAACTTGATTGCGGCGAGTTTCGAGTTTGGTGTGAAGAAGCTGCTATTCCTCGGAAGCTCGTGTGTTTATCCGAAGCTGGCGCCGCAACCGATTCGTGAGGAATCCCTTCTGGCGGGCCCTCTCGAACCAACGAATGAGCCGTACGCAATCGCCAAAATCGCCGGGATCAAACTCTGCCAGGCATACGCGCAACAGTACGGAATGAATTTTATTTGCGCGATGCCAACCAACATCTATGGGCCCGGAGACAACTTCGATCTGGAGAAATCGCACGTTCTGGCCGCGCTGATCCGAAAGGTCCATGAAGCCAAGCTGCGAAACCAGCGCGAGGTTACGATCTGGGGCACCGGAACGCCGCGGAGAGAATTTCTACACGCGGACGATCTAGCCGACGCGCTTGGATTCCTTTTGGAAAACTATGATTCATCCGAAATCATCAACGTTGGTTGCGGTGAGGATCTGACTATTCGCGAACTCGTGGAGATTGTTGCGCGGGTCATTGGTTTTGAGATTGACCTTGTCTTCGATACGACAAAGCCCGATGGGACTCCAAGGAAGCTTTTGGATACCACCCGGCTGCAGGGACTGGGTTGGAAGCCGCAAATTTCTCTGAATGATGGCATCCGGCAGACTTATCAGTGGTTTTTGGAAAGCAGCGCCCAACTGAGAGGATGCGGACCTTAAACGACACTGAGGCCCAGAGGCAACACATTGTGAGTTCCGATTCTAGAGTCTTAAGGATAGCAATTTCCAGTCACAGCGGGTGTGGGAACACCACGGCTACGAATAATGTGGGGAGAACCCTGGGCTTGACCGTTGTTAACTATACATTTCGCGACCTTGCCCGAGATCTCGACATTCCGTTCGAGGAAGTCCAGCGACAAGCAGCTAAGAGCCGAATCTATGATTTCTTGACTGATCTGAAATTAATGCGCACCTCTTTGCAGCCCTGCGTCGTTGTGGGATCCAGGTTGGCCGGTTGGCTTGTCGACGCCGATTTGCGAGTTTGGCTGCACGCACCGCTGGAGGCTCGAGCGA
>Ga0185299_10005108_pt1 | contig 15146 bp, 14 predicted proteins | sample PaiPotPPA55metaG_FD_128002 | JGI IMG/M metagenome (GOLD analysis project Ga0185299, IMG submission 128002) | Iron sulfur acid spring bacterial and archeal communities from Banff, Canada, to study Microbial Dark Matter (Phase II) - Paint Pots PPA... ...
CCCGTAAAAAAGTACTTCGACATCCAGTCGCTGCCGTCCTTCACCTCGAAGTGGTAAGCGAGCGTGCGATGCGCAAACACATGCACAAAAAGCTTGGCGTCCTCGCGCATCCAACCCGAAATCTTGTTCAGTAGTAACCGATAGTTCTTCATGTGCTCGAACATTTCGATCGACAAAACACGGTCGAAACCATCGCCGAGCAGCGCCGGTTCGAATTGATGATCGACGATATTCCCCGTCACCACGCTCAGATTCGCGATGCCGCGCTCAGCCGCCTGCGCTTCGATAAACTCACGCTGTCCCCGCGAATTCGATAACGCGACAATCTGCGAGCGCGGATAGGTTTCCGCCAGCCACAACGAGAGCGAACCCCAGCCGCAACCGAGATCGAGGATGCGCTGGCCATCGGTGAGTTGCGCGCGGACTGCGTACTCCTCGAGCATCGCGCGCTCGGCCTGATCGAGCGTTTCCGCCCCCGTCCGATACAAGCAGCACGAATACTTCAGATGCTCGCCGAGATGCGCATGAAAAAACGCCGCCGGCACCTCGTAGTGCTGCGTGTTCGCGGCTTGCGTTTCGATCGCGATCGGACTTGCGCGCAGTTCATCGACGAGGCGATTGAAGCGTTTCGAACGCGCTTCGCCATTGTCGACACCTTCATCGCGCAGCCGCTGTTTCATCAGCCGGCGCATCCCCAGGCGCACGAGCGAGTCCGGAATCCGGCCGCGCTCGCACCAGTCGATCAGCCAGCTGTCCGGCGGGACTTCTTTTTCTTGTGGTTGTGACATAACCGCTTGCGATGGCAGCTCGCTCATGTGAAAACTCCTCGCTATTATTATTTAAGGATGACGCGGCGGCCATGGAATCAATGCGCTGGTCGTACGCATATAGTCGGCATATCCGGGGCGTTTTTTAGCCGATTCCGCTTCGACCATCGGTACGCCCGAGACTTTCATCAGCAGCCACGCCATGAGGATGGGCGGCAGCAGCATCGCGACAATCCACCCGCCAATACCAATCGCGAGCGGAATGTACGCGACCCAATGCACGCATTCGAAGAAGTAGTTCGGATGCCGCGAGTAACGCCACAGGCCCGCGCGACACACCTTGCCGCGATTCGATGGATCCGCTTTGAACACGCGCAGTTGATGATCCGCGAGCGCTTCGCCTGCAATCGAGATCACCCAGATCACCGTGGCTAACGCAACCCAGCCGGCGCCGGGTGGCGTCGTGCGATACGCCGGCACGAAAAACGCGAGCGATAGCAGCATCGAAATCACGACTTGCAATTGGAAGAACCAGAACATTTTCTTGTTGGCATCGGCGGCCCATTGCTCGCGGAACTTGTGATATCTCGGATCTTCGGCGTGACCGGCATTTCGTTTCCACAGATGCACGCCAAGCCGCGTGCCCCAGACGAACCCGCCAATTCCCACAATGACCCGCGTGTGCAGATCGCCTTGTCCGAGCACTGCAATCAGCAACGCGACCACACCGAGCGACATCGCCCAGATGGGATCGATCATGCCGGCATTCTTCGATTTAACCTGCCACGCCCAGACCGTCGTGAAAACAACGATGAGCGCGATAAAAGCAATAACGGCAACAATGAGCGGCGGCATTAAGTCCTCGATGTCGATTTTTTTTGCATTGAATATCGGTTGGCATCGACTGGTGGAAGCGATTGGGACTAGTTACGCATGCTGCCATCTGGCGGATGCGCCAGCGAGAAGGAATTGGAAGCGGTAATACAAAGACGTCGACGTTCGGAACGAACGTGAGCGTAGGACATTCCCGAGGATGAACGGCAACGCAGGAACGGCGCGTTTGTTGCGCCCCGTTCCTGTCCAGCAGGCGTGGAAATCGAGCCCACTCGGGCCGCCGCGCCAATCAGCCCATCGGACTGCTAAACCAGTGCCGGCAATCCTTCCACCAGCAAAAAAGCAACCAGCACGCCGAGCAGCGCACCGAATACACGTAGGGTGTTTTTCCGGAATTGCGTGGCGCATGGTACGGCGCCGAGGAAGAGAATGCCTGCAAGCGCCATCGGGATGATCAGGATGAAGTCGCCGATCGTGAAGTAGGTGGTCATACACGTCTCCCATCGTCCGTGCTCAGCGTCCACCTGACTGCGTGAGACGTCGCACTGTCGATTTGAGTATAGGACGTGGATTACGCTTTATTTGTGCTGCTTTGCGCAAACGCCAGCGAACAACAGACGAAACGCCTTATACGGCGGGTTTTTTCCGCCCGCATGCTTTAAGCGGATACAGAAAAACCCTCATTTGTTGGAGGTTACAGAAAACTTTCGTTACGTTCGCGCATGAATCTAAGCTAAGCGATCTGAGCTAGCCGCGTGCCAGTAGGCGCGCGATCCGCATTCGAGGTACGGCGAGGGATCGGGGGAAAGCGAAGAGGACGAAGCTGACCGGGACGGCGCCGGCGGTGAAGTCACAGGTGGATCTCCGGTGGCGAAGGCCATAACGATACCGTGATCACTAGGGATTCGCCGGACGGTGCGCCGGGCGCTTTCAATCGACTTTCGAGACATCTTCGAATGCGCTTGCGTTGTTTTAATACGATGCGAGATTTCGACCCGAGGCGAATTGATGCGCTAAAGTAGAACATCGTTTCAGCCGAAATCATCTGGATACGCTGCAATTTGCAGGCGTTCGAGGAATTTACGCGCGGCACTTCGATCTCGTGCACAGGGGATCAATCTCCTGTGCTTTATCCAGAACCGACCGGCACGCGCACTGTTCTGCCGGCACACTTCGGGGAGTCATCATGCAAATCGGTTCAATCGTTCGCTCCGTCCATATCGCTGTGCCACAGGGCGCACGCGGCATTGTCATGCGCATTCTCGGCGACATGGCCATGGTCGCCTGGTACGCCGACGAGCCCGGCACGTCGGAACTGCTCAACACGGAACCGTTCTTCCTAGAAGATCTCATCGATACCGGCGAACTCGTTCGCCCGACCAACGCGCTAATGCATTGAGGATTGAGCGCGTTTGAAGACACTATTTGCTGTAATCGCGCATCGCTGATGCTTCCCCCCGCGATGCGCGTCACAATGCAGGGATGAACTCGAACCATTCCGATGCATCGCGCCCGCCCGCGGACGGCCTCTCCTCCTCCGCCGACGACGCAAATCTCCCGGCTCCGCCATTCGCAGATCTCACGCCCGAGCGTGTGCTCGATGCGCTCGACAGCGTCCTGATGCCGCTTGGCGAACGCACCGACGGCGGCATGCTCGCGCTCAACAGCTACGAAAATCGTGTGTATCAGGTTGGCATGGAAGACGGGCCGCCGATGGTCGCGAAGTTCTACCGGCCGTTGCGCTGGTCCGACGATGCCATTCTCGAAGAGCACGCTTTCGTTTCCACGCTTTACGAGCGTGAAATTCCCGCGGTGCCGGCGCGAGTGCTGAACGGCACGACGCTCCATAGCTTCGAGGGTTTTCGCTTCTCCATCTTCGAACGGCGCGGCGGGCGCGCGCCGGATATCGACCGGCCGGAGACGCTGGAATGGCTCGGGCGGTTTATCGGCCGGATCCACGCGGTCGGGCAGATCAAGCCATATGTGGAACGGCCGGCGCTCGATATCCAGACCTTCGGCTACGAACCGCGCGAGTTTTTGCTCACGCACGGGTTTGTACCGCAGGACGTTCGCGAAGCGTATGAAACTGTGGTGAAGATGGCGCTGGAAGGCGTCGAGCGCTGCTACGAGCGCGCCGGCGAGGTGAAAAGCATCCGGCTGCACGGCGATTGTCATCCGAGCAACGTGCTCTGGACGGATGCGGGTCCGCATTTCGTCGATTTCGACGATAGCCGCATGGCGCCCGCCATCCAGGATTTGTGGCTGCTGCTGCCGGGCGACCGCCCGGAGGCATCGCGTGCGCTGGGCGATCTGCTGGCCGGCTACGAGGATTTCTGCGATTTCGAGCCGCGCGAACTGCATCTGGTCGAAGCGCTGCGTACGCTGCGGTTGATTCACTACGCGGCGTGGCTAGCGCGTCGCTGGAACGATCCCGCGTTTCCCGCCGCGTTTCCGTGGTTCAACACGCAGCGGTATTGGGAAGACCGCATTCTCGAGTTGCGCGAGCAGGTCGGCGCGATGGAAGAAGGGCCGCTCTGGCCGGTTTAAGTCGATTTCCTCGATAGCTGCGGCCGCTCACGCGGCTATTGAAGAAATTTGATAATCATGTAATGATAACCATTACCATTTGAAAGCTTTGCTCAGCCGATGCGCTTTTTTGGCCGTATCGGTGAGAAATCCATCTGCAACACACCCCTTTCGCTGCGCCCATATGGAGAGACGCGTGAACGCGCCTGAAACTTTTGAACCCGCGTCCAACGTGGCCGCGATGCCGTACGCGCCACGCGGCGGCCGGCTTATTGACGATGCTGAACAAATCGCTCGCAAACAGCGCTCGCGGCGCGCGACGTTTATCAAGTGGCTGCGCAAGGTGCATGGCTGGGTAGGTTTGTGGGGTGCCGTGCTTGGGCTGCTATTCGGTACGACGGGTTTTCTGCTGAATCACCGCGCCGGTCCGCTAAAGATTTCTAGCGGCGAACCGCAGGTATCGCAGATGCAAATGGGCTTGCCCGCACAAAGTCTCAAGTCGCCGATGGAACTCGGTAAATGGCTCAAGCAAGAACTCAAGCTCGACGGCGTTATCGGTCGAGGGAAACGTGAACCCGCGCATGCGGTGGGCTGGGGCGATCAGAAGACGATGCAGCCGGAGTTGTGGACGGTGGCGGTGGCGTCGCCGAGTGGGGCGGTATCGGCGGAATACTGGGTGGGGAACGGGTTTGTATCGGTGAAGAAAAGCGAGAACGGTTTTCTCGCGACGATGAACAATCTGCACAAAGGCACGGGATTGAGCGTGGGTTGGGTGCTGCTCATCGATACGCTGGCCGGCAGCATTATTCTGCTGTCGTTGACAGGCGTGTTGTTGTGGACCGAGTTGAATAAGCGCAAGACCACGGGGGCGGTGATTGTGGTGGCATCGATTGTCGCGATGGTTTGGATGGGGTTGATGTGAGGGTCGGGGCCGTCGATCGCTCTATTGTTTGAATGTGGACCCCGCGAAAACGCGGGGTTTTTGTTTTGTCGCCGGATTCGAACTGCACGAGCGAAATTCATCATTCCGGCAAGTTCAATCTGAAAGAATTTCGATGCATCAAATTGTTACCTTCAACCCGGATTTTTAAGTTGCCGGTGCGCTTAAGATCGTGATCGCACGAAGGACCGTATTCATTTTTCAGACAACTTACGCAGTAGTCCGATGAATCGGATCTTGCGTAGCGTATTAAATCGTCTGCTTGCACGGCAATTGCACAACACCTTAGAGCAACCCTTCAGCTGACCAGCGTTGCCCGAATATTGCCTGATCTGAAACATTCTGAAGATCCTTTGCATCGCTAACTTTTTAACAATCCCGGCTGTAGCGCTGCTCATCCCATAAGCGCAAACTCGATCACCCCCATACGGACCCCCCCATGCCCTCCCACCACATCCTGATATGCCTGCCCACCTACAGCGAAGAAGTCCACATCAATTTCGCTTTCTCACTGCTTGACCTGACGCGTGCATTAACCGATTCCGGCTCGACCTACGAAACCTTGCACGTTGCGTCGTCCCATATCATTCGCGCACGCAACTTCTTCGCCAATTATTTCCTGAGCCGCCCGGAATTCACGCATCTGCTTTTCCTCGATACCGACATGAAGTTTCCCGCCGAAGCCGTCCTCAAGCTTTTGGCGGCGAACAAAACTCTCTCGGGCGTTGCCTATCCGTTCAGACGCTTCGATCTGGATCGCTCGATAGCCCCCGCCGATAGCGGTTTAACCCTGCGCGAGTGGCTGGAAAAGCACGCCGACTACACCATGGCTCCCGTTACGAATGCAGACGGAGATGTCGATTTCGCTAATGGCTTTGTAGAAGCGCGGCATATTGGCACCGGCGTTTTCCTGGCGCAGCGAGACGCGTTCGAGGTAACGAAACCTTTTGCGGAATGTTACGCGCCGCCGAAACAATACGAGTCGATGATACCCAGCGGAAAGTTCTATGGATTCTTCGAAACAATTGAAGAGGACGGCGTCTATCTGGGCGAAGACGTGTCGTTTTGCATACGCGCGCGCCAGGCGGGATTAACGATTTGGGCGTTGATTGACCAGACCGTGGTTCATTACGGAAAGTCGGAGGTATCGGGTCAATATCTGCAGGCCATGCGACGCAGTGGCAAAGTGACCTGATCCCCGCGCGAGCCGCGCTTATCGTTTAAAGCGCGGCGACTCTGCATAGATCTATATCCCGCAAATCTCGCCTGTCCCTTCAAGTTCCCGCGCCGCCTTTGCACCTTCGACCTGCAAGATAGTCGGCAGCGAAACCCCATTCTTGGCCGCCGTTACTTCAGCAAGAATCGATACCGCAATCTCCGGCGGCGTTCGACTGCCGATATAAATCCCCACCGGCCCATGCAAGCGTGCGAGCTCGGCATCGGAGAGATCGAACTCCTTCAGCCGTTCCCTGCGCGCCGCGTTATTGCGTCGCGATCCCAGCGCCCCCACGTAAAACGCGGGCGTCTTCAACGCTTCCATCAACGCCAGATCGTCGAGCTTCGGATCGTGCGTCAACGCAATCACCGCGCAGCGCTCGTCGAGTTTCATTTCCATCACGGTATCGTCGGGCATCGTGCGCACGATTTTCGTACCCGGCACATCCCATTGGTCCGTGTACTCCTCGCGTGGATCGCACACGGTCACGTGATAATCCAGCCCGACCGCGATGCTGCACAAATAGCGCGACAACTGCCCCGCGCCGATCACAAGCATCCGATACCGCGGCCCGTGAATAGTCGAGAGCGTGGTTTCATCGAAGGTAACGCCATCCGTCGCCTGCGCCGGCTCAAGCTTGACCGCGCCGGTGTTCATGTCGAGCGTACGCGTCACCAGCCGACCCGCCAGAACGGCATCGCACAATTCGGCGATACCGCTCGCCATCGACAACGGTTCAAGCACCAGTTGAATCGTCCCGCCGCACGGCAGTCCGAACCGGTGCGCCTCTTCAGCCGAGATCCCGTACTTCACGCTTTCAGGCTTCGTCTGCTCGATCCCGCGTTGCCGGACCCGCTCGATCAAATCGTCTTCAATGCATCCGCCCGACACCGATCCCATCACCGCGCCGTCATCACGCACAGCGAGCATCGCGCCTTCGGGCCGGGGCGACGAGCCCCACGTCTTAACTACTGTCACCAGCAACACGCGATGCCCGCGTTCAAGCCATCGCGCACTGTTTCTCAGGACTTCGAGATCCACGCTGTCCATGATCTTTTCCCCTTCTTCACTTCACCTTCACCGTCCGCAGCCGCCTGATCGGGGCCGTCCTCGGACTCGCCCTCGGGTTCATCGCCCTTCGTCAACTGCGCACTGAATCGCTTGAAAAACTCGCCGGCAATCTTCCTCGCCGCCCCGTCCACCAGCCGCGAGCCGATCTGCGCGAGCTTGCCGCCCACTTGCGCGTTGGCCGTGTAGGACAACGTGGTCGAGTCGGCATTGTCACCCGGTTCCAGGTTTACCTTCGCCTGACCTTTGCCGAAACCGGCTGCCCCGCCCTGTCCTTCGAACACAATGGTGTACGTGTGCGGCGCGTCGATGTCCACCAGATCCATGCGTCCCTTGAATTTCGCTTTCACCGGTCCCACCGATGCCGTCATCGCCACCGCGTAGGCGTTCTCGCCATCAGCTTCTATGCTTTCGCAACCGGGAATGCACGCGCGCAGTATTTCAGTGTCGTTCAGCGCTTCCCACGCGACGTCCTGCGGCACCGGCAACTGATGCGTTTCGGTCAGTTCCATGACGTGTCTCCGGCTGATTTCCGGTCCTCACGACGCGTCACCGCCGCCAGCTCCCGGCCGACAGCGTTCAGGCTGTCGAGGTTATGAGCCGCCAGCATTGCATCGACATGCGGCAGGATCGCCCGCACGCCCCGGGCGCGCGGCGTGAAATCGGCGTATCGAAGCAACGGATTGAGCCAGACCAGCCGATGCGCAAAGCGGCGCAAACGCAGCATCTCGGTATCGAGGACATCGATTGCTTCGTGATCGAGGCCGTCGGTGACGAACAAAACCGTCGCGCGACCGTTGAGCACCCGTCGCGCCCAGCGCCGGTTGAATTCAGCCAGCGCCGCGCCAATCCGCGTGCCGCCCGACCAGTCGACCACCTGATCCGATATCGCGGCAATCGCGACGTCGGGATCGCGTTCGCGTAACGCTCGCGTGGCATTCGTCAGACGCGTGCCGAACAGGAAAACCTGCAGGCGTTCGCGCGATTGCAGCAATGCATGGCAGAAGTAAAGCACAGCTCTGGAATACGCGCTCATTGACCCGGAAATGTCGAGCAGCAGGACCAGCGGTGGCCGGCGTTCGACCACTTTTTTGTATTTCCACGTGGTCCAGTCGCCGCCCGATCGCACAGCGCTGCGGGCGCTTGCCCGCAAATCGGCATGCGTGCCGTGCGATGCGGTTTTTAAACGACGCGTCGGCTCGGTGGCAAGCGGCATTCTGTGCGACCGGATTTGATGTCGCAGCGTGCGCCATTCGTCGGACGTAAGAGTATCGAAATCGCGATGACTCAGGCGTTCCTGAGCGCTGAACGTAACGCGCGCGTGGAGGTGCTCGGGTTGTTCGGCGTCGCGCGGCTTCGACGCAGCCTGCTCGGCGCGCGCAGCGAGAGCATCGGCGAGGCGATTATTGCGTTTCGGCGGCGGCACGCCGTTCGTCACTTTCGGCAGCAATAGCGCGCGCAATTTCCCTTCCCAATCGGGATCGCGCCAGAAAAGATCGAATGCCTGATGGAAGAGTTCGCGCTCGTCGGGGGCATGAACGAGCAACGCGGCGAGTGCGGCGCGGACATCGTCGCGACGGGTGATGTCGATCCACCGCAACGCTTCGAGCGCATCTACGCTGTGCGCCGGCGACATCGCCAGGCCCGCGCCGCGCAGCAGCCTCACGAAGTGCACGACGTTATGGGCAAGCGTTGGTGTTGACATGATGGTCAGGCCGGTGCGGCCAGACATTGCGCGATTTCGGCAGCGTCGACACGCGCGAGATCGTCCTGGTATTTCAGCAGCACGCCCAGCGTGTCCTGCACAGATTGCGGATCAAGTTCGCTGACGGAAAGCGCCGCCAGCGCACGACACCAATCGATGGTTTCCGCCACCCCCGGCGCCTTGAACAGGTCGAGCGTCCTCAGTCGATGCACAAACGCCACCGCCCTTGCCTGCAGTTCCACGCTGGCTTCGGGCGCTCGCGCCGCAACGATTTGCAGTTCCACATCACGTGCCGGATAGCCAATCCATTGATACAAACAACGCCGCTTGAGTGCATCGTGAACTTCGCGGGTCCGGTTCGATGTCATCACGACCAGCGGCGGCCGTTCAGCGCGCACGGTGCCGTACTCCGGAATCGATACCTGGAAGTCAGATAGCAATTCCAGCAGGAAAGCTTCGAACGGTTCATCTGCGCGATCGATTTCATCGATTAGCAGAACACGTCGAGCGGTGGGATTCAAGGGGTCGGGCATGAGCGCTTGCAGCAACGGGCGCTTGAGCAGGAATTCGCTTTTGTAGAGCGAATCGTTCGATGGTTGTTCGCCGGATGCCTCGGCAAGGCGTAGCGCCATGATCTGGCGCGGGTAGTCCCATTCGTAGAGCGCGCTGGCGGTATCGAGGCCTTCGTAGCATTGCAGCCGCAGCATTTGTGTGCCGAGCACGCCGGCCGCCGCTTTTGCGAGCTCAGTTTTGCCGACGCCCGGTTCACCTTCCAGGAACAACGGGCGCTGCATTTTCAATGCGAGGAAAAGCCCCGTCGCGAGTTCGCGGCTGGCGAAGTATTGCTGCCCGCTCAGGGCGACGAGCGTTTCGTCGATTGATGCCGGGTCCATGGGGCTCCTGGGTCTCCGTTGTCAGTGTTTATTCGCTCGCGCCGGCAGAACCCCAGCCCATCCATCGGCGCGAGCGAAAAACCCGTGATGCAGCGAGCTGATACTAGAACCCAATGGCCCGATCGACAGCCCTACCCGCAAGAATCGGAATCAAATGCGCCCGATACGCCGCACTCGCGTGCATATCCTCGTTGAGTGTATCGGCGGAAATTGTGGTGCCGCGCGCCGCCGCCGCCGAGAAATCCTTCGATAACGCCGCTTCAAGCGCAGAAGCCCGAAACACGCTCGGCGCAGCACCCGTGATGGCTACTCGCACGCCGCCTGCATGCTTCGCAACGAACACGCCCACCAACGCAAAATGCGAAGCAGGATTCGGAAACTTCTCATACCCCGCGCGCTCGGCGATCGGAAACTCCACCGATGTAATCAGTTCATCGGGCTCTAAAGCCGTCTCGTACATACCGAGGAAAAAGTCATCGGCGGTTATGCGCCTTCTGTCCGTCACGATAGTCGCGTTCAACCCCAACACCGCCGCCGGGTAACACGCAGCCGGATCGTCATTGGCAAGCGATCCGCCGATAGTCCCGCGCTCCCGAACCTGCCGGTCGCCAATATGACCGGCAAGATCAGCAAGCCCCGGGATCGCACGCTGCACCTCCGGGTTCGCGGCAACCTGCGCATGACACACCGCGCCGCCGATAGTCACCTTATCGCCCGTCACGGTGATGTCCTTCATCGAGCCGATACGCGTGACATCCACCAACGCCGATGGCTGCGCAAGACGAAATCGCATGGTCGGCAGCAAGCTCTGCCCGCCCCCGAGATATTTGGCGTCGTCGTGCTGCTTGAGGAACGCCACCGCTGCATCGGACTTGTCAGGCCGTTGATAATCGAATGAGTACATGTCGAAGTCCTCTTAAGCGGGAGTCGAAGCGCCACGAGCGGCCGAGGCATCGGCGGCGGCGTGCATGGCAACCCACACGCGATGCGGCGTCGCAGGCATCTGCAGATCGGTCACGCCGAGCGGCGAAAGCGCATCGATGATCGCGTTGATCACCGCCGGCGGCGAGCCAATTGCGCCCGCCTCGCCGCAGCCCTTCACGCCGAGCGGGTTATGCACGCATGGCGTGCCCTTCGACGTCTCCACATCGAAGTTCGGCAGGTCGGACGCGTGCGGCATCGCGTAATCCATGAACGAGCCGGACATCAACTGGCCGCTTTCGTTGTCGTACACGGCACGTTCCAGCATGGCCTGTCCGATGCCCTGTCCAATCCCGCCATGCACCTGACCTTCGACGATCATCGGATTAACGATGTTGCCGAAATCATCCACGGCCGTGAACTTCTGGATGCGCGTTTCGCCCGTGTCCGGATCGACTTCCACTTCGCACAAATACGCGCCCGATGGATACGTGAAGTTGCTCGGATCGTAGAACGCGTTTTCGTTGAGACCGGGTTCGAGCTTGTCGAGCGGGAAGTTGTGCGGCACGTAAGCCGCCAGCGATACCTCCGCGAACGCCTTCGTCCTATCCGTGCCGGCCACGCGGAAAATGCCGTCCTTGAACTCGATATCTTCCGCCGACGCCTCCAGCAAATGCGCCGCGATTTTCTTGGCCTTCTCCTCGATCTTGTCGAGCGCCTTCATGATCGCCGAGCCGCCGACCGCGATGGACCGCGAGCCGTACGTGCCCATGCCGAATGGAATCCGGCCGGTGTCGCCGTGAACGATCTCGATGTTATCCATCGATACCCCAAGCCGATCCGCCACGACTTGCGCGAACGTGGTTTCGTGCCCTTGTCCGTGGCTATGCGAGCCGGTGAACACAGTGACGGAACCCGTGGGATGCACACGGATTTCGCCGGCTTCGAACAAGCCTGCCCGCGCGCCCAACGCACCCGCCAGATTCGATGGCGCCAATCCGCACGCTTCGATATAGCAGGAATACCCGAGCCCCCGCAGCTTGCCGTTCTTCTTCGATTCCTCGCGTCGCGCGGGGAAACCTTCCACATCGGCGAGTTGCATCGCGCGGTCGAGCAAGCCAGAGTAATCGCCGGAATCGTAGGTCAGGCCGACTGGTGTGGTGTACGGCCACGAGCGAATGAAATTGCGCCGCCGCAATTCCGCCGGATCGATGTTCATCTCGCGCGCCGCCGTTTCCACGATACGTTCCAGCACATACGTGGCTTCGGGACGGCCCGCGCCGCGATAGGCATCGACGGGAACGGTGTTCGTGAACACCGCTTTCACCTCGGCATAGATCGCGGGCGTGGCGTACTGCCCAGCGAGCAGCGTGGCGTACAAGATGGTCGGAATGGCCGTCGCAAAGGTCGACAAATACGCGCCCATGTTGGCCGTCGTATGCACGCGCAGGCCGAGGAATTTGCCGTCGGCATCCATCGCGAGTTCGGCTTTCGTGACGTGATCGCGGCCGTGAGCATCGGTGAGAAAAGCTTCCGAACGCTCGCACGTCCACTTGATCGGACGCCGTACTTTCTTCGATGCCCACGTCAACGCCACATCTTCCGCATACAGATAGATCTTCGATCCAAAACCGCCGCCCACGTCGGGTGCAATGATCCTTAGTTTCGACTCAGGCAAAGACAACACGAACGCCGCCATCAGCAAACGCTCGACGTGCGGATTCTGGTTCGCGACGTAGACGGTGTAGCTGTCGTCGGACTTCGAATAGCTCGCATTCACGGCGCGCGGTTCGATCGCGTTCGGCACCAGGCGCTGATTCACGATATCCAGCGTCGTCACATGCGCGGCTTTGGCGAAGGCGGCGTCGGTGGCGGCTTTATCGCCGTGGCCCCAGGTGTAGCAGAGGTTGTTCGGCGCTTCATCGTGGACTTGCGGCTGGCCTGGGTCAGCGGCAGTGGCGGTATCGACGACAGCCGGCAAGACGTCGTAGTCCACTTCGATCAGATCGATCGCGTCCTTCGCTTCCTTGACAGATTCCGCGATGATCAGCGCCACCTGATCGCCCACGTGCCGCACTTTGGTATGCGCGATCACGGGATGAGGCGGCTCGTTCATCGGCTTGCCATCGATGTTATGAATCAGCCAGCCGCAAGGCAATCCGCCGACGTTTTCGCCAGCCATATCCGCGCCGGTAAAAATCGCGACGACGCCGGGCGCTTCTTTCGCTGCGGCGATATCGATGCTGCGGATCTTCGCGTGCGCGTACGGCGAGCGCAGGAAGACGGCGTAGGTTTGACGCGGCAGGACGACGTCGTCGGTGTACTGCCCGTTGCCCGTCAGGAAACGATAGTCTTCCTTGCGTCTAACGGCGGCACCAATCATGCGGTGGGTATCGGGTGTCTCGGGGGCGTTCATCGCGGACTCCTGTTCAGGCGCGAATCTTTATCGTCATCGGAAAGGTGAGTGAAGCGCGGGTGGCGGCTCAGGGCGCGGCCTTCATGGCTTGTGCGCCTTGCACCACGGCTTTCACGATGTTGTGATACCCCGTACATCGGCAGAGATTACCGTCGAGTTGTTCGCGGACATCGGCTTCGGTCAGATCGGGTTTTTGAGCGACGAGGGAAGTCGCGCTCATTACCATGCCGGGCGTGCAGAAGCCGCATTGCAGGCCGTGGCACTCTTTGAACGCGGCTTGCATGGGATGGAGTTCGCCATCTTTCGCCATCCCTTCAATAGTCGTCACCGACGAGCCGTCAGCCTGCACGGCGAGGATGTTGCACGACTTGATCGCGCGGCCGTCCAGATGGACCGTGCACGCGCCGCACTGGGCGGTATCGCAGCCTACGTGCGTGCCCGTAAGACCTAGTTCCTCGCGGAGAAACTGGACTAGCAGGATGTGGGGTTCGACGGTGGCGGTGACGGCTTTGCCGTTGACCGTCAGACTGATGCTGAGTGCCATGCTTCTGTCTCCTTCGGGATGGAACAGCCGAAGCTCACTCACCGCTTTTTATTTCACTGGCCTTGCGGACTTCACGACTGTGAGTGTCTGGCTGGGTTCGTGTTTATTTGTTGTAGCAATGAGTAAAGCACAAAATGAAGACGGTCGCTATTGGGCTAAAGGTGGGGGCGGGGTGTCGTTATGCGGGTGTTTTATATCGCGGAAGGCCGTCGTAAAAACGCCGCCTCGATGGGCGGCGTATCTTACATTCCGCACGTCGAGGACACAATTTGGCGCGAATTTCGTCGCTAGTCCGGCGGGCGGAAGGCGTCTTCCGGGACGCCGAGTAGCCTGAGCAGCTGACGCTGCAATTCCGTGAGGGGAACGTCGAAGACCTGTACCGTGTGTGCGCCATCGATCAGCTGGTGACGTTCGGCGAGGCTGAACAGGCGCAGGATCTGTTCGGTCGTGGGGCGTGCGCACTGACGCTGCTCGGGATAAAGAGGCAGTTCGTCGATATTCTCGCGCTTCATGGCAAGGCGCAGCTCGCGTTCAATGAGCGCCTGCACGAGCAGAGCGAGGAAGTACAGCGTGAAGAAAGCCTCGATGCGGCCCTCATCCTTCAGGAACACCGGTGCGATCTCATATACGGTCTTGACCTGTTCGAAGCGCTTCTCGATCATCGGCTGACCCTTGTGGGCTTCCAGCACCTGGGCCGGTGACAGACTGCGATCGTTTGTAACCAGAGGATACATCCCATCGCTGCTGTGATCGTAAGCGATGGCCTGTTCGTCGGTCGTCCACTCGATGTCAAAGCGCCGCCTGGTGATCTTGCGGTAAGCCGTCTCGGGTCCTGGGCGGCCCCGCCGCGTCTGCCTGTACTCGTGTTCTTCGCGCACGGTACGACAGACCTTCAGATAGCGGGCGACGTGGTGCTTCTCGAGAATCACCTTTATCTGCAGGTCAATCTCGGCAGCGCCACGCAGCCGCGTCTTCGAGCCCGCCAGGCGCGTGCGCAACTGCTGGAACTCTTCACTGGCCGCGGCGATGTTCCTGCGTCGCCGGGCCTCCTGGCGCAGGGTCAGCAACGGACTCCACACCCATACTACGGGCCAGGCTTCGGCCGACAGTAGCGGCGCGCGAAAGACATACCAGCAGTCGCGCGGCCCGTCACTGTGGCGCGAATTGGGCCGGTCCCACACACAGGTCCAGTCAGGGGTGTTGGTCTGGATCCACTGGCGGAACTCGGCGTCTTCCAGGCGATTGCGGGGCAACACGGTGACGAACCGTCCACCCGCGCGATCGATATGGTCCATGTTCTCTCGAGAACAAAGTTT
>Ga0185299_10005109_pt1 | contig 15145 bp, 12 predicted proteins | sample PaiPotPPA55metaG_FD_128002 | JGI IMG/M metagenome (GOLD analysis project Ga0185299, IMG submission 128002) | Iron sulfur acid spring bacterial and archeal communities from Banff, Canada, to study Microbial Dark Matter (Phase II) - Paint Pots PPA... ...
CGCACCAGAACTTCTTGCGCTGTTGCGCTGCAGTGTCCCATCCACATCAAAGCCCAATACGCCGGAGAAGATCTTGAAAGCGCGGATCCGGACGAAGAATGTCTAAACCGGGTTCGATTTTCTGGTAAACCAGGGGAGAGCAACGCTCCTCTAATGCTCGTTCCATCCATTCAAACGTGGCGTCGATTTCGTTAAGACCTAATTTCACCCACGCAACGTCGAATGAAGAGACACTGCTCCGCTTTGAACGCAGCAATTGCAATTCACGCAGGATTTCCCGGGCTTTACCCTTCCTTCCCGCGACGCCGTAAGCGTGGCCCAGCCCCGCCAACCAGAATGGTGCACGTCCGGCGATACGAATCACTCTGCGAAACTCAGCAATCGCTTCCGCAAACATAGACTTCTGCTCGTAAATCATGCCCAAATTAAAATGGGCCTCGACAAAGTCGGGTTCGATAGCTAGCGCTTTCCGGTGATGCTCAATGGCCTCGTCATATTTTCTTTGAAAGTGCAGGAGCCTTCCTTTTGCGGTCGGAATAATCGGCGACAAAGGATCGAGCTCTCGGGCTCGATCGATTTGTGACATGGCTTCGCTCATTCGGGATCTCGTCGCCAAATACATGGCGTAACGCGAGTGCGACACCGCTGAGTTTGGATTCAAGGCGATGGCGCGACGAAAGTCCTTCTCCGCTCCTTGCCAGTCCCAATCGAATTGAAATTTAACGAATGCAAGGGACAAATGCGCCTCAGCCAACGTGGTATCGAGCGCGACGGCCTTTTTTGCGGCAGCTTTCGCTTCGCGCATCGCTTCGTGGGAATCGATTGCGCCCAGACGTCTGCTTCCAAGCAAGGCATAAGAATCGGCCCGGCCGGAATATGCAAGCGCATATCGGGAGTCTGCGGCAATCGCGTCGTCATAATAGGCGATGCTCTTGATTAGTCCATCATCGGTTCTGAGATTCCAGTAGTATCGGCCCTTTAAGTAGGCATCGTATGCCGTGTTGCTCATCCGCCTGGTACTGATCGGGCACAAGCGCCGAGGATTTAACTTGACGTTAATTTCCCTGGCGATATCTGTAGCTAACTCCTTTTGGAGGAGTAGAACATCACCGAGATCGCGATCGTAACTCATGGCCCAGAGGTGCTGGTCCGTCCGCGCATGCAGCAATTGCACTGTGATGCGTACGCGTCTTCCGGATCGAAAAACGGTCCCTTCGACGATTGCGTCTACATTCAGTTCTTTGCCTATCGCGGGAGGAGGCTTTTTGACTCTCTTGTATCGCATGATCGAAGTCCGCGAGATAACCCGCAAGGGGAGAGTTTGCGCCAACCCGGTAATCAGCGCCTCAGTCATTCCGTCGGCAAAATACACATTGTTCGCGTCCCGCGAAAGATTTTCGAGCGGCAATACTGCGATTGAGCGAATTGCAGCCGATCCATGTTTCGCCGCGGATGACGACGCAGAGGCCTTAAGCGGCTTTACCCCACCCAAAAATCGATAGCCATGCCGCGGAACGGTCTCAATGTAACTGCTGCCATCGGCAGCAGGGCCCAGGATCTTTCGAAGGACAGACACATTGTGGGCCAAGTTGCCTTCCTCCACAAACGTATCCTTCCAAACGGCACGAACTAATTCGTCTCTTTGGACGAGATGGCCTACGTTCTCCAGGAGAACGAGCAAAGTTTCAAACAACTTCGGAGTAAGGGAAATCCGCTTTCCGTGGCGAAGCAGCAGTCGCTCGCCAACATCCATTTGGAATGGGCCAAAAGTGAAGATACGAGATGGGGGGCGCATAGTGGTTTGCGAAACATTTACAGAAATGTTTCACAATTCTCTAAGGACTTCCGGTCGCCGTTGTTTTAGGCTGCAAATACGTTGTCGGGCAGGTAATCCCGACGATCAACCATTTTATCCGCAAGGCCTAATTTAAGGACAATTAAAGCTCAGCAGGGGCTTTCGAGTGCGAGGCCCCGCCAAGGACGAAAAATAGTGCCTGAATTGCGAATAATTCGCATAAGCGGTGACGAATGCGCGCTCGATGCTCGTCTCTTCGAGTCCTTCAGGAAAAGATTGCACGGATCGACACTCCTTCCCAAGGACGATGGCTATGACATGGCGAGGCGTGTGTGGAACGGAATGGTCGATAAGCGACCGGCTTTAATTGTCCAATGCGCTGACACCAATGATGTCGTGGCATGCGTTAATTTGGCTCGCGAACAGGAACTCCAGTTCTCCGTCCGTGGTGGTGGCCACAATTATGCGGGGAAAGCGGTTTGCGAGGGAGGTTTGGTGATCGATTTGTCTTCGATGAAATGGATCTGTGTAGACCCCCAGCGCCAAACCGTTCGAGCTCAGGCTGGCCTGAGACTGGGGGAGTTCGACCGCGAGACCCAGAAGTTCTCTTTGGCAACGACTCTGGGCATCAATACTGACACCGGCATTTCGGGGCTAACCCTGGGCGGCGGTTACGGCTGGCTGGCAGGCAGATACGGCCTGGCGTGCGACAACCTGATCTCCGCGGATGTGGTGACTGCCGATGGCAACAGTCTCCATTGTGACTCAGAGCAAAATCCAGATCTGTTTTGGGGACTTCGGGGAGCAGGCGCAAATTTTGGAGTGGTTACTCATCTCGAATATCGACTGCATCCGGTCGACCGAGTCCTGGGCGGGATGGTTGTACATCCTCTAACCAAAGAAACTCTTACTTTCTTCGATGAATTTTCTCACACCGCGCCCGATGAACTGACGACAACTGGTGTGGTAGGCGCGGGTCCAGACGGAAAAGCTACGTTCGCGACAGGCATTTGCTATATCGGCTCATTCGACAAAGGGGAAGAGCTTGTAAAGCCCCTTAAACGTCTTCCTGGATCTATAGCCGACTCCATTTCGGCGCGACCCTATGTCGAAATGCAAACCCTCTTCGATCAATCCTGGCCTTCAGGTCGTCATTACTATAGCAAGGCGCACAATATTCGCAGGATTGCCGAGGGAACGATTGAAACCGTTCTCCGATTTTCGGCCAACCTTCCTACGCCTCACACCAATATCGCTTTCCAACAATTGCACGGTGCAGCGAGCAGGATCCGCGCTACGGAGACGGCATTCCCGCACCGCTACGATCATTTCGATCTTTTGGTTCACCCCGCAACAGACAACTCTGCCGACTGCGTCACGATGATCGACTCGGCGCGGGAGTGTTGGACGGAACTAAAACCATTCGCCGAACGCGCAGTTTACGTGAATGCCCTGGAAGACGCTGCGGAAGAGGGTGAAGGGCGTGTGCGTGAAGCCTACGGAGTCAACTACGACCGGCTGGTGGCTTTGAAAAACAGATACGATCCGGCAAATCTTTTTCGTCTCAATTCAAACATCAAGCCGCACAAAGCCGTGGGAAAGGTTCGTGGCTGACCATTCAGCAACGACGGCACTCTCGGGAACTCAAGAACAACGGAGGCGTACTGTGGCTAAAACGTTCGCGGGTATATTTCTGGGCTTACTGATTGGATCGACCTGCAGGTGGTTTGATATTCCCCTGCCGAGCCCTCCCAAGCTCCTCGGGGCGCTGTTGGTCGTCGCGATGACCGTTGGATACATGGCGACGGGAAAACTCCTTTCTGCCAGGTCAACACCAAACACGGCAATTGCAGACGGCCCCACGGCCCAGCACTCACTCCGATGAGGCCAGTTTCGCGCATCAACTCAAATCCGTGAGGCGCTAGCCAGCAACGGGTTTCCTCAAAATGCAGAGAGACCTAAGACCCAGACCTATTTGACTTCGTTTGTTCTTGCTGCCATTTCTCTCGAGTGTGCTTCGCCAGTGCGTTTAGAAGCCAGCACATTAAGGGTCTTAGGCGACATAGAAAACTCAGGAGAAACTCATTTATCGAGGGGCTCTTCCGTTTGTCGTCGGCCATGGAACCCACAGAACCCACTGAGGTCCTGAGGTGCTCGCACTGTCACCCTGGCTAGCGGACGACGGAACTGGCGCGTGCGCCGTGGCCGCGCCAGCGACCTAAGGAGGTGACGATTGTTTCAAAGCGGCCAGATACGCCGTCCCGGCGCTTTGTTCGTCGGACATAATTCGGGACTCGGGACTCGCGCTGAACGCCTGCTCCGCCTCGGTTTTTCCGGATTCCCCTATTCAGGATGCGCGTCCCTGATTGACTCTATCGGACCTTTTCGGCTGAAAAGCTAACTGAGAGGATCAGTCTGCAGCGAATGGACGCGGGTGGTTCCGCAACGGGAATAACTCAAGACTGAAACGAGGCGGCCGGGAATTCTGCCGCAGACTGCCGAATCTTATTCCAAACGTCATCCCGCCCTGCGCCAGTTTTCGAAGAGAAAGGAACCACCGTCGCGGTTGGATATGCTTCTGCCAGGCCCTTCAGGGCGTTGCGCAACTGATTGTTGGAGAGCCGGTCGCTTTTGGTTGCGATCACAAGAAACTGGTGGCCCGAGACATTAAGAAAGTCTAAGAGCTGGCGGTCGCTGTCTTGCGGAGGAACGTTCACATCCACCAGCGCCAGGCACAAAGCGAGCGTGGGACGGTCGTTGAGATAAGGTTCGATGAACTTAGGCCACTCCTGCGAAATTTCCCGCGAAAGCTTCGCGTAGCCGTAACCTGGCAGGTCGGCGAAAATTACTTCCGGGCGCGGTTTCCCCGGCCAGCGCACTTCGAAGAAGTTAATGCTGCGCGTGCGGCCCGGGGTGGAACTGGTGCGAGCCAGCTTGGCATCGACCAGCGTATTGATCACGCTTGACTTGCCAACATTTGAACGGCCAAGAAAAGCCACTTCCGGCAGGCTGGGAGCAGGGAAGTGCGCCGCATCGGTGGCCGCTGCCATGAATCGGGCCATAACCCTCATGAGCAGTTCTCGCTTCCCAGTTTTTGGTTGTCAGTGGGCATGCTCCAGTGTGCAATGCGGCGGCGAAATCTTGCAAGCGCGTGTGTCTCTGAGGGAAGAATCTTCCACAGCAAAAAACGCCCGCTTGTGCGGGCGTTTCGTATACGGAGAACTGAGTATCCTACTGATGCGCCGCCGGGCTATCTTCGGTGCTGGAGGTAAGAGGTGCGATCGGCTGCGTCGTTTCTTCTTCCCTCATCGCGGGCAGGGGAGACTCCAACGCGATTTGCAGCACCTGATCCATCGTGTCGACGAAATGCAGCTTCATCGCACTGCGCAAATTTTCGGGGACCTCGGCTAAGTCTTTCTCATTGTCCCGGGGCAGGATGACTTCGAAGAGTCCGGCGCGGTGCGCCGCCAGCAACTTCTCTTTCAGGCCGCCGATGGGCAGCACTTTGCCGCGCAAGGTGATTTCGCCTGTCATGGCTAGATCGCGGCGTACGGGTATTTTGCTAAGCGCGCTCGCAATCGCAGTGGCAATCGTAATTCCAGCCGACGGTCCATCTTTCGGAATCGCACCTTCCGGCACGTGGACGTGCAGGTCGAGAGTGCGATAGAAGTCGCGTGTCAGGCCGAGGCGATGTGCCCGCGAGCGAACATACGAGAGCGCCGCTTGCGCTGATTCCTGCATAACGTCGCCGAGTTTGCCGGTCAGCGTCAACTTGCCTTTGCCGTCAACCACCGTGGCTTCGGTGCTGAGGATCGAGCCGCCGACTTCCGTCCAAGCCAAGCCGGTAACGAGTCCTACTTCGCTCTTTTCGTGTGCCAACGTGTCGCGGAACTTGATGACGCCGAGGAAATCTGTAACGTTTTCGCCGGTGACGGCGACCGTATAGTTTTCGCCTTCTTTTACCACCTTGCGAGCCACTTTGCGGCAAACATTGCCGATCTCGCGCTCGAGATTACGCACTCCGGCTTCACGCGTGTAAGCGCGGATCAGTTTGGTGATGGCGTCATCGGAGAACTTCACATTCTTTTCTGACAGTCCCGCCTGCAGCATCTGCTTCTTCACCAGGAACTGTTTTGCGATTTCCACCTTTTCCTGCTCGGTGTAGCCGTGCAGTCGCAATACTTCCATGCGGTCCTGCAGGGCCGGAGGAATGGTGTGCATCACGTTGGCCGTAGCCACAAAGAAAACCTGCGACAGGTCGTACTCCACGTCGAGGTAGTGGTCGACGAACATAAAGTTCTGCTCGGGATCGAGCACTTCCAGCAGAGCGGCCGAAGGATCGCCGCGGAAGTCCATCGACATCTTGTCGACTTCGTCCAGCATGAAGACCGGGTTCTTGGTTCCCGCTTTCTTCATCATCTGAATAATCTGGCCAGGCAACGCGCCGATGTATGTACGGCGGTGGCCGCGGATTTCAGCTTCATCCCGCACTCCGCCGAGCGACATGCGGACGAACTTGCGTCCGGTGGCCTTGGCGATCGACATTCCCAGCGAGGTCTTGCCGACGCCCGGAGGTCCAACGAAGCAGAGAATCGATCCCTTGGGATTTTTTACCAACTGGCGCACGGCGAGGAATTCGAGGATCCGTTCCTTGATTTTCTCCAGGCCGTAATGATCTTCGTTGAGAACTTTTTCGGCGCGCGAGATGTTGCGGATTTCCTTGGAACGCTTCTTCCACGGCACGGCCAGTAGCCAATCCAGATAGTTGCGCGAAACTGTCGATTCAGCCGACATGGGCGGCATCGCTTCCAGCTTCTTCAATTCCTGCAGCGCCTTATCTTTTACGTCTTTTGGCATGCCGGCGGCTTCGACTTTTTTCTTCAACTCATCGAACTCGCTCTTCTCGCCACGGCCCAGTTCTTTCTGAATGGCCTTGATCTTCTCGTTGAGGTAATACTCTTTCTGGGCTTTCTCCATCTGGCGTTTCACGCGAGACTGGATGGTGCGGTCGACGTTAAGTTTCTCGATTTCGACGTCGAGCACGTCGGCGATGCGGTTCAAGCGCTCCGAAGGATCGAAGATTTCAAGCAGTTCCTGTTTTTCTTCGATCGAAAGCTGCAGGTTGGCGGCAATGATGTCAGTCAGCTTGGCGGGATCTTCCATCCGTACCGCCGAGATCATGGTCTCGTAGTTCAGCGCCTGGCAAAGCTTCACATACTGTTCAAAAAGTGTAGTCACGCGCTGCATGCCCGCTTCAATCTGAGCATTCATCTCGACAGGGTAACGGGCTACACGTACGGAGGCCTGCATGTAACCGTCCGAGTCGGTAGCCTGCAGCAGCCGGCCGCGCTCAATGCCTTCGACCAGAACCTTGATATTGCCATCGGGCAACTTCAGGCTTTGGACAATATTGACAATGGTTCCGACCTGATAGATCTCATTGGACTTCGGCTCGTCGATGGAGGCATCGTGCTGCGTCGCCAGAAAAATCTTCTTGTCCGCGGCCAAGGCCTCTTCGAGAGCGCGCACGCTGGACTCGCGCCCCACCACGAACGGCGTCATCATATAGGGAAAGATGACCACGTCCCGGATGGGCATCATGGGCAGCTTCTTAGTTTCGAATTTTTCCTTGGATGTGGTCACTCAATCTCCCGGGTTACTGCTGAATGACAATCGCGGCGCAAACTCTTTATTACCTTATTACCTACCGTCCGTCAGTATTCAGTTTACTCTTCTGCGGCGCTTTGGCTAGCCAGCCTTTTCCATCATCGAAAGAGAGGCATTGCGTTTCTCGACCATCTCTCGGGTGACTTCGAACTCCTTTAGTTTCTTCTGGCTGGGCAAGTTGAACATCAGATCAAGCATCAGTTCTTCCAGGATCATGCGCAGACCGCGGGCTCCCACTTTGCGCGCCATAGCCTGCCGGGCGATAGCGCGGAGAGCCTCATCGCTAAACTTCAAGCGAACATTTTCGAACTCGAATAACCGCTGGTATTGCTTCACGATGGCGTTTTTGGGGCGCGTCAGGATTTCGATCAGCGCAAATTCGTCCAGATCTTCCAGCATTCCCATGACCGGCAGGCGACCGACAAACTCAGGAATCAGACCAAACTTGATCAGGTCTTCGGGTTGCAACTCGCTGAGCAGTTCGAAGTTACGCTTGCGCGCGGCGACAGCTTCCTCTTTCTCTTCCTCATTGCCGGCGCGGAAGCCGAGAGACTTTTTCCCGACCCGCCGGCCGATAATCTTTTCCAGACCAACAAATGCTCCTCCGCAGATGAACAGAATGTTGGTCGTGTCCACCGGGGTGAATTCCTGGTGCGGGTGCTTGCGACCCCCCTGCGGCGGCACGTTCGCGATGGTGCCTTCCAGAATCTTCAACAGCGCCTGCTGCACTCCTTCCCCGGAAACATCGCGAGTGATGGAGGGATTCTCGTCCTTGCGGCCGATCTTATCGATTTCATCGATGTAGATAATTCCGGTCTGCGCGCGGCTCACATCACCCTCTGCTGCCTGCAGCAGTTTGAGGATGATATTTTCCACGTCCTCGCCCACGTATCCAGCTTCGGTGAGGGTCGTGGCGTCGACAATGGCGAAGGGTACGTCGAGCATGCGGGCCAGGGTCTGCGCCAGGAGGGTCTTGCCGGTTCCGGTGGGCCCGATGAGCAAAATGTTGGACTTACTTAATTCGATCGCATCTCCCGCCGCTTTCTGGCGATTCATGAAGATGCGCTTGTAATGATTGTAAACCGCGACTGCCAGCTTCTTCTTGGTCTGCTCCTGCCCAATGACGTATTCATCCAGGAAGGTCTTGACCTCCTGCGGCTTCGGCAGTTGATTGGGCGTGGTGGTCTGCGGAGTAGCGGTGCGATCATCTTCCAGAATGGAGTTGCAGACCGCCACACACTCGTCGCAAATATAGGCGCGCGGATAATCGCTGGGCGACGAAATCAATTTGGCTACGGCATCCTGCGATTTATGGCAGAACGAGCAACGCAAAATCTCGTCGGAGCCCGACTTGTTTTTCACTCGGCTCTACTCCTTGTAAAGTTCACAGTGTTGAAGCTGGCCCCCGCCTGCTTCAAGCGCCACCGCCGCTTTGCGCACCAAACCCCGGTAATCAGGTTAAGCGCGAAGGCCGATCATACCGCTTTTGCAGTCTTATAGATGATATCGTCTATGATTCCGTATTCCTTAGCCTGCTGCGCGTTCATAATGAAATCGCGCTCGACGTCCTTTTCTACTTTGTCCAGCTTCTGTCCCGTGTGCTTTGACAGTAACTGGTTTGTAATCTCGCGCATACGCAGGATTTCGCGCGCGTGGATATCGATGTCGGTAGCTTGACCTGACAGCCCTCCCATCGAAGGCTGGTGAATTAAAATGCGGGAATTAGGCAAAGCCAGTCTCTTCTTAGGTTCACCCGCCGCCAACAGTAATGCGGCCATCGAAGCCGCCTGCCCCACACAAAGCGTCATGACATCATTCTTCACATACTGCATGGTGTCGTAGATCGCCATGCCCGCCGTGATGGAACCGCCCGGCGAATTGACGTACAGCTGAATATCTTTTTCGGGATCCTCTTGAGCCAGAAACAACATTTGGGCGATCACCAGGTTGGCGATGTTGTCGTCAATCGGCGTGCCTATAAAAATAATGTTATCCCTCAGCAGGCGGGAGTAAATATCGTAGGCGCGTTCGCCCCGCCCGGTCTGCTCAATGACCATCGGTACCAACATCATTTGCGGATCATTTGGTTTCATTTTTCTGCCGGACCTGTCACCGGACCTGCCACACTCCGCCCCGAAATAACCTTTACCTTGCCAGGGGAGGGTTGAAAGTGGTCCGCGTCTTTTTTCAATAACTACGCGGACTGGTGATAAATAAAATCGAGGGTCTTTTCGCTGCGGATTCTCATTCGGATTCTATCGAGGCCCCCATCCTCTGTCAAACGCGCTCGCACCGCTTCTGAAGTCTGTTTGGACTGTTTTGCCAGAGCTTCAATTTCCCGATTCACATCCGCATCGTCGACTTGGATTTTTTCCAAATCCGCAATGCGCTCCAGCAGCAACGAAGACTTCACATCATTTACCGCTTGATCGCGCTGGCCGCTTCGAAGCCGGGGCAGGTCCATCTTCTTCAAGTCTTCCATCTTCATGCCCTGGGCAGCCAGTGCTCGCAAGCCACGTTCAAGACGTAAATCAATCTGGCGATCGATCAAAGACTCCGGAACCTCAAAATCATTGCGTTTCACCAGTTCGGCCACGAGTTTGTCTTTCGCGGCATGCTCGGCCGTGTGACGCTTTTCCGCTTCCATGTTCTCACGGATTTGCTTGCGCACCTGATCCAAGCTCGTGAACTCCCCCAGTTCTTTGGCGAATTCGTCGTTCAACTCGGGAAGGCTCTTCTGTTTTATGCCATTCACCTTCACCGTATACACAAACGTCTTGCCAGCCAGACGCTGATCGGAAATGTCTTCGGGATAACTAACGTCGAACGTGCGCTCCTCGCCCGGCGATGTTCCGGTAAGGTTCTGAGTAAACTCCGTTACCGTATTCTTCCCCCCGATCTCGATCAACACGTCGTCCATGTGCACGGGATTGGCGCTGGCTTCCTTAACGTCTTTGCCATCCTTGGGCCGTCCATCCATGGAGGCCTGAGCGAAGTCGCCTTGCGCCAGTGTGCGTCCTTCCACGTCGGTGTAGGTCGCTCGCTGCTCTTGCAGGTTCGAGAGTGCCTGTTCAACTTCTTCGTCGGTGACCGCGGTCTCCGGCTTCTCGGCGCGAAGGTCCTTGTAGCCCTCCACTTGAATTTCCGGAAGGACTTCGAAACTGGCCTTGAAGCGCAAGGGCTCGCCATCATGGAAGTGCAGGTCGGTAATGCGGGGCTGAGAAACAGGAATGAGGCCCTGCTTCTCCGCTTCCTTGCGGAAGTGGCGAGGTGCCAGGGCTTCGATCACATCGTTCTTGAGGCCATCGCCGAAGCGCTGGCGGATGATCGAAGCCGGCACGTGTCCCGCGCGAAAGCCCGGCAGGCGCGCGCTCTTCTGGTAGCGCTGGATTTGCAGTTCAGTCTCGCGGGTAACTTCCGCGGCCGGGATCTCGACCGAAATTTCCCGCTTGATATCCTTCTTATTGGTTTCAGTCTTGGCCGGGTCAGTCGTCTCTGTGGGGCTCACGTTTCGCCTTTCACCCACCGCTGCGTCCGGAGGTTCCATCGAGGAAGGAACCAGGCCGAATTTATGCGGCGTTCACTTGAGTGTAAAGACTGAAGGAGAGCACCGTCAAACGGGGAACGAACTTAAGTTTGCATTTCCTGAAGCGTTTCCCAATCCCGGCACCGGGCGCGGAGTGTGGTCAGGCGCAAATCTGTCGCAGCGCAAGCAGCAAATGGTCCGAGAGCCGATCGGTCTTTGAAACAACATCTCGGACGCCCACCGCCTGGGCTACTCTCAACAATTCTCTTGAAGGATGCATGGTGAACATCACCATGGCCGTGTCGGGAGCGATATTGCTTATTTTGCGCGCAGCCTCGAGTCCGTCCATGACCGGCATTTGCAAATCCAGTATGACGACGTCCGGGTGCATTTCTTCGACTTTTTGGACCGCCACCGTACCGTTCTCTGCTTCGCCGCAAACCTGGAAATCCGCGTTTCCCTCGATCCACGATCGCAGCGAAGACCGAATCATGGTGTTGTCATCGACGATGAGAACGGTGTGCTTCATGCGCCAGCTCAATCTGCCCTTGGCAGGCTGGCCGAGCCCTGGTTAGAGCTCGACGGCGTCAACGAGGAAGGGTGACTCCACCCTATGCGCCGCAGGAACAATGCGCCATACCGTCGATACCGTACTCTAGCGCACATTAATATGTCACCTACCGTGCTTTGTGGCTGGCGGGAGTTCCCCCCAATCTGGCCGCGTCTGCGGTGCCCATCACTTATCTACCATCTACGGGAGATCGTGGCGATAGGTATCAAAGGGCGAGAGCGGCAGAGGTGGCGCTCCAAATTTCAAGGTGACGCCGAATGTAAACATGGGTCCGACCAGAACCTTGCCGCTCATAAGATCGAGATTCACAAAGCCGCCACCGGCCATTGTGATGGTGAGAAAGTCAGTTACGTCGTAAGCGAGATTGACTGGTACCAGGTTCACGGTCAGGTCGGATTGATGCTCCGCCCTAAGCTGGCTTGAAAGCCCGCTTGCGCGTAGAGCTGCTACCAATGAAAATTACCGATGCTGCCGAAGCGGTCAACATCAGTGATTTGCGTGTATGGATTAAACGTCCAAGAATCATTGCCGACCGTCGCATTCAGCGGGTCCGCCAGCTGAAAGCCGTTAGTCCACTCGAGATGCTTTCCTTGGGGTGAACCTTTGGACACGATGCACTGGACGGTGAGGGTGAAGGCGTCTTGCCGGGCGCGGGTGAAGGGAAAAATCGATTGTTCGCCCGGTTGGAGTTCACAGTGATCGTAGTTCCACGCATCGCCCTGGGAAACTGTGAGCGGCGCGAAATCGGGAACTACGGGCGTTGGAATCGGTTTCGGCAAGCCGGCAAACTTGTAGGGACGAACCGACCATTCCTTCATCTGCTCCCGCAGGTCATCCGGAATAATGATGGTGTTCGACCTGGGGGTAAATTGGGGAGCTGGAGACGACCCCGAAAGTTGCAGCCTACCGGGCGAGAACCCCGCGAGCGCGCGGTCGTTTAAAGTCGGTCGCGTTGAGAAACGCTTTTGGCCGAAAATGGTCGTGGTGGCCACTGCAAGGTGAAAAACGGAAGCCCGCGTGATCGGCCCAACAATGCCATCGGGTTTGAGCTGCTGGCGCGCCTGGTAAGCTCGTATCGCTTTGTCGGTCTCAGGGCCGAAAGACCCATCGACTGCAATGGGGGGCGCCACGCCGTCGTTGCGCAGATTCAGTCCTTCCTGCAGAGCGCGCACGTCAGGTCCATTCATTCCTGCGGAAAGATCTCTCATGACTCGATACCTCTAGCCCGAAAAGAGTACGCGCCGAAATCTGAGTGGTCAGTTCTGGAAGCGGTGATTTCCTGCGGCTCTCACAGGAATAGTGAGAGCATCGACCGAAGCGTTACACCCCAGGGGAATAAATGTCCGCCGAAGTTGCAGTTTAGAATTACGTGGGGACTAGATGGCCCGCTGACCAGAGCTGCTACGCTATTCTAGTTCTGTGTGCGCCGCCCGCAGAGCGCGAACGGGACCGACAAACACCGACAAACAATGCCGCACTGGCTCACAGTTCTCAACCACGAAATCATCGCCTGCACTCGTTGCCCGCGGCTGGTTGGATATCGCGAACAGGTCGCCCGCGAAAGGCGCCGAGCATACCGCGACTGCGAGTACTGGGGCAAACCCGTGCCCGGCTTCGGCGATCCTGATGGGCGGGTGCTGATCATGGGTCTGGCCCCGGGTGCGCATGGCTCCAACCGCACCGGCCGCCCATTCACGGGCGATGCTTCCGGCAAGTTCATGTTTCCGGTGTTGCATGAAACCGGATTCGCCAACCAACCCAATGCCAGCGACCGCAATGATGGACTCATGCTGAAAGATCTGTACATCACCGCTGCGGTGCGCTGCGCGCCGCCCGCCAATAAGCCAACGCCACAGGAACTCGCCGAGTGCTCCCAATTTCTCGATCGGGAAATTGCCGGATTAGAGCGCGTCAAGGTGGTGGTGGCATTGGGGAAGATCGGCTTCGACGCGTACTTGAATTACCTGAAGCGCCAAAGCGCGGTCGCCAGCAAGAAGGCCTATGTCTTCAAACACGGCGCAAGTTACCGGATGCCCGATGGTAAGGTGTTACTCGCCTCTTACCATCCCTCGAACCAGAACACTCAGACCGGCAAGCTAACACGCAAGATGTTCGTCGAAATCTTTCAAGAGGCGGCAAGAATTGCCGATAGAGAAACATAAGCGCCGCTGGTCCCGGATCGCTTGGGGACATAGCCAAAAGCTGGATCACGAACCGGGGTGGCGCCGCTCTCGAAGACACTTGGTGATTTGTGATTGAGTGATTGTTGACTGACGAACCTAAACCCTCCGGCGTTTGATTTTCAATCAGCAATCAGCAATCAGCAATCAACAATCTTTTAGCGGTTCTTCCTACTTCAGCCTCGTCACTGTCACTTCCAGTTGAAACTCGCGCTTGGAGTTGGGATCGTCCAGGCTACCCACGACCATCGGCTTACCCGGCAAGGCCAATGTGCTGGCGTTGATTCTGAATTGGCGAATCGTGGGGCGGGACTCATGGCCGGTCGCTTGATCCGGAATCGCAAAATTGCTGATCTCAGCGCGCACTTGCAAGGGCACGCCATCGGGGCGCTCGCCGATTCGGCACCAGATGCTGGTGCCGACGTCCATGTACTGAAACTGTTCGTGTCCGGCCTCGACGGGGACGCGAGTGCCAATCTTGATTTCGTTGGCGTCATCGGCGTTGAGGTTCAGCGAGTACTGGCGTGAGTTGATCTTCTTGCCGTCCTCCAGTTCGTTGACCGAAAAATCGAGGCGGTAGGCGTGCACTGGCCTGTCAGCCGCGGTCGGGGCGGGCTTCGTTTCCGCCGTGGACTTGGCCAGCGCGGAGTCCAGCGCATGCGCTGCCGGTCCACGGCAGATCATGAATCCTAAAATTGTGATTGTCCAAATCGCCGATGCCTTGCGCATAATCCGTTCTCCTTAGGTTTTTTATCTTTCTGTCGTGCCGTGATTCCGCTCTTCCGAATCTCTAGCCGGGTCGCCAGAGGGGAAGGAATTCGTTTCTTCGAGTTGATCCTGGCGAAGCGCCTCGGTTCGGGCCCGGGCGAGCAGCACGGCTTGCTGGGGATTCTCCGCAACATAGTTCTGCAGAAGTTTTTCCTGTTCGCTCAGGGGCTGGGGCGAAGGAAACTGTTCCAGCTTGGGTGCGCGTGCGATTGCGACTTCAGGAGGCGACGGGCGCATCTCGGGCTTTCGTCCGGTACTTGGTCGTGCGGGTCGAGTTCCACCCCTGTGCGCGATCGATAGGATCTCCGTTCCTCGCTCCTTCGGAGCCTGTATTGGCGTCGGTGGATGATTGGCCACGACCGGATGAGACGGCTTGTCCGATCTCAGGGACAGCGCCACCGCTACGACAATAACCGCCGCCACTGCGGCGATCGCGCTCCAGCGCCACCACGCGTGATCCGGAACGCGCGCCTGCTCGGCCCGCAGGTTGGCCAGCACCCGCTCTTCCAACCCAGTTCTCGTTTCAACGGCCGCGTACTTTGCAAGCGCCGCATCCAGCATGCGATCGAATTCATCCTGCTTCCCGTTTGTCATGGTTCTCACCTGCTTCCTCGCGATCGACCCGCCAGTTTGTCCCG
>Ga0185299_10005110_pt1 | contig 15142 bp, 16 predicted proteins | sample PaiPotPPA55metaG_FD_128002 | JGI IMG/M metagenome (GOLD analysis project Ga0185299, IMG submission 128002) | Iron sulfur acid spring bacterial and archeal communities from Banff, Canada, to study Microbial Dark Matter (Phase II) - Paint Pots PPA... ...
GGGCATCGATCTTGTCGCTTTTGTTGCCATGTTTGAGCAGCGCGTTCTTGCGCGGGTTGCACACTACTAAGTTGGCAACATGCGGCTTGAGCAGATCGTAGAGCCAGGCCGCCCAGGTGCCTTCTTCCAAGGTCACGGACAAAGTTCCACGCAGTCCCGCCAAGAACTCCAGAATGGTTGTGGCTTTGGTTTCCAGGATGGATTCCATAACTACCTTGCCCTTAGCATCCATCACCGCTACGCAGATCGTTGCTTGATGAACGTCGAGCCCAATATACTTTTCACTGTTCATTGAGGGTGCTCCTTTCGTAGGTGGTCATACGCAATGATGACAACCTACTCCAAGAGGGGCGCCCTTTTATAATGCGATTTCAGCAGCACTAAGCGGTACATCGTTGCCGCACTTTTAGTCCTATCGTTCGCGCGACTGTGGATTCCTGCCCGATGCAGAATCGTTACCTGTAATTAATTCCACGACGTGAAAACAATTTCAAGAGGATCAAGGGTCAGACTGCAACGAATCATTGTGCCCGATAGTACACGACACCAAAGAAAGGCAGATTTAGCCTGCGGATGCCCGGCCTGGGGCCCTGCCCCGACAGAAGCCTTCTCCGCAACCGTCGACCATGAGAATTTGCACGGTCCTCTTCCCAGTCGTTGCAGGTCCAGTGAGCGGGTGGCCTCGCTATTCAATCGACTGATTGTCGGGGGGATATGGGTTTGAGCACCGATCCCGCGCCGTGCTCGTCGCGAGAGTGAATCTGCATTGCTCGCGCTGCTTGTGTACGGCGACTGCCGACGCTCTTATCGAACCCATCGATGCGCTCAACGTGGGGACAGTCGTGACAAACTAGGACGACGCCATCCGGGTCTTTGGTGATTGTGTACATGCTTCGAGACTACTCTTTCCCTTTCCACAAGATGTGCATTATCGGACAGACAGGATTGGCGACTAGTTTCTGACAACGCCTGGTTTCTGACAACGCCTGGCGTTCGTGGCGCTCGGCGAGGACGACCAATCGGTGAGGCACATTCCCTCCCTCCCGATCTAGCTACCGCTGAACCTTATTTTCATGCTTGGTGGTGCGCTAGAGGCGCATGAGGTCTCGTCGAAAACGCCCCGGATCGAGATTCTGCTCCAGCCCAGAAGACTGCCCTAAGCGTTTCCGATCAAGGCTAGCGACCATACACCCAGAAACGGGCCCCGGAGGTCGGTCGCGGTCGCTGAGCCAAAGTCTGGTCGTGCCGCCGACCGCCGTCTGCGAGGTCAAAGGAAAGGTTTCGGTTGACACGGCTATGGGTTGTTTTATAATGATTCTCATCCGATAATCATGCGCCTCACCCATAAACAGTTCCGTGAGCTGGCCGCGAAGCACGGTTTGGCGGTCACGCACCAGCGTCAGGTGGTCTATGAGACCGTCGTCGCCTCCCACGGGCACTATGCCCCAGAAGACATTTACGCCACGGTGCGGCGCCGCATTCCATCCATTTCTCTGGCTACGGTCTACAACAATCTGCGGCTTTTCATCGAGTGTGGGATGCTGCGAGAGGTCAGTCCTCATGCGGCCACGTTGCTGGTGGACGGCAATCTCAAACCTCATCACCACGTGGTCTGCTCCCGCTGCAAATCGGTGCAGGACATCGACGGAGAGTTCATCGATTTCAAACGACTATCCCGGCAACTGCCGGACGGCTTTAATCTGACGCAGCCGCTGATCGAGGTCTTTGGCCTCTGTCGCCGGTGCAGCGCCAAAACGTAGCTTTTTTACGCAGTACCCAGTTCAAGATTCGCAGGAAGAAAACATATGGAAAACACACTCGCGACGTCATCGGGAAGTGTTGTCCCCGAAGCTAAGGAAAAAAATACCGCAACCGAATCGAAGTGCCCAGTAGCGCACGGCGCTCGCAAATCCCACACGAATGCGGATTGGTGGCCGAATCAGGTGAACCTGAAGGTCCTGCACCAGCATTCCCCGCTGTCCGATCCGATGGGCCAGGAGTTCAATTACACAGAAGAGTTCAAGACGCTCGACCTGGATGCCGTGATCAAGGACCTGCATGCCTTGATGACGGACTCGCAGGAGTGGTGGCCGGCCGACTTTGGGCATTATGGGCCGCTCTTCATTCGTATGGCGTGGCACAGCGCTGGCACGTACCGCATCGGCGACGGCCGCGGCGGGGCCGGATCCGGGCAGCAGCGCTTCGCGCCGCTCAATAGCTGGCCGGACAACGTGAACCTGGACAAGGCGCGCCGGCTGCTGTGGCCGATCAAGCAGAAGTATGGCCGGAAAATCTCCTGGGCCGACCTCATGATTCTCGCGGGCAACGTCGCGCTCGAGTCGATGGGCTTTAAGACGTTCGGGTTTGGCGGCGGGCGCGCGGACGTCTGGGAGCCCGAAGAGGAAATTTATTGGGGACCTGAGGGCACGTGGCTGGCGGATGAGCGTTACTCCGGAGATCGTGACCTCGAGAAGCCTCTCGGCGCGGTGCAAATGGGCCTGATCTATGTGAATCCGGAAGGGCCGAATGGAAAGCCAGATCCCCTTGCCGCGGCACGTGATATCCGAGAGACTTTCGCGCGCATGGCGATGAATGACGAGGAAACCGTTGCGCTCATCGCCGGCGGTCACACCTTCGGCAAAACCCACGGCGCTGCCGTTCCCGCTCAATATGTAGGCGCCGAGCCAGAAGGTGCCGACATCGAGGATCAGGGTTTCGGATGGAAGAATAAATTTGGCAAAGGTTTTGGTGGTGACACTATCGGCAGCGGCTTGGAAGTCATTTGGACCACGACGCCTACGAAGTGGAGCAATCACTTCTTCACGAACCTGTTCAGCTACGATTGGGAACTGACGAAGAGCCCGGCGGGTGCGCATCAGTGGACACCGAAAAATGGAGCAGGCAACGGTACGGTGCCGGATGCACACGATCCATCAAAGCGTCATGCGCCATCCATGCTGACCACGGACCTTGCCTTGCGGTTCGACCCGGCTTACGAAAAAATTTCCCGGCGCTTCTACGAGCATCCGGATCAGTTCGCAGACGCGTTTGCGCGGGCGTGGTTCAAGCTGACTCACCGCGACATGGGGCCGATCCCGCGCTACCTTGGCCCGCTCGTTCCGAAGGAGACCCTGCTGTGGCAAGACCCTGTTCCCGCCGTGGATCATAAATTGATCAGGGAGCAGGACATTGCTGCTCTGAAGACGAAGATCCTCGCATCCGGACTGTCGATCTCCCAACTGGTCACGACTGCCTGGGCATCGGCGGCGTCGTTCCGCGGCTCCGATAAGCGCGGTGGGGCGAATGGGGCGCGCATTCGCCTTGCACCGCAAAAGGATTGGGAAGTGAACCAGCCGGCGGAACTGGCGAAGGCTCTGCTGAAGTTGGAGGCGATCCAAAAGGAGTTCAACAGCTCGCAGCCCAATGGGAACAAAGGCAAGAAGGTCTCGCTTGCTGACCTGATCGTTCTGGGCGGCTGCACAGCCGTCGAGGAAGCTGCAAAAAGGGCCGGGCACGAGGTGAAGATCGCTTTCTCGCCGGGACGCACGGATGCTTCGCAGGAGCAGACCGACGTGCACTCATTCGCCGTAATGGAGCCGGTCGCGGACGGGTTCCGCAACTATCTCCGAAGCGGACAGCTCCCCTCGGCTGAGGAGTTGCTGCTGAATCGGGCGCAATTGCTGACTCTGACTGCCCCTGAGATGACGGTACTCATCGGTGGCCTGCGCGCTCTGAATGCGAACTTCGGGCAGACCAAGCACGGCGTCTTCACCAACCGACCCGAGACTTTGACGAATGATTTCTTCGTCAACCTGCTCGACATGAGTACGAAGTGGGAGCCCTCCTCTAAATACGATGGCGTGTATGAGGGGCGCGATCGGTCGACGGGCAAAACCAAGTGGAGCGGCACACGCGTCGATCTCCTCTTCGGTTCGAACTCCCAGCTCCGAGCCATCGCAGAAGTCTACGCGTGTAATGACTCGAAGGAGGCGTTTGTGAAGGACTTCGTGGCGGCGTGGAACAAGGTGATGAACCTTGATCGCTACGACCTTGCCTAAGGTCGGCGAAAAAGGAAGCTGTCGACCTCGTGTCGTTGCTGTTGTTTCGATCGGCTGAAGCGAAGACGTCGCTGTTCTTGGCGGGGGCGCATCGCGGCCCCGTTGCCGCCTTTTACCCATAAGCGCAACAATTCTTACCGACCAAGTTTGTCGCCCGGAGCCATCTGCGTTCGGCCTAACCAGGCCATGGATCGATATATTCCGGCTATCGGAATATACGAGGAACGTAATATGAGTCCCGTATGGAGCATGGGTTTGATCCTACTGGTTTCGCTCGTCGGGCCACGGTTGTAGCCATTGCAAACCCCAATGCCTTGTGTTCCTCCGCCTGGGTTTGCGGATACGCCGCATCGCTGCGTCGCTCCGGTTGAACAGCTTGTTTTTCCGCACGGAGGAAATCATCATCAATCGGCCACTTGATGTGGTGCTCGATGCCGAGGCCAAAACCAGTCTGGAGAGTAACCATTGATAGAAACACCTCGTTGCCTGGTGTTGCTGGCGCCAAAGGCTATCAAGGTATCAGGCCCAACCATTCGCATCCCGTGATAATCGCGCTCGTTGGAATGCGCACTCCAATGCTACGGCCTTACTTATGTAGATTTCCGTAGCCAGAAGCGTACAGTAAAAGACTCTGGTCTTTGGTATGGACGGGTCGCTGCCGCGAACCGTTTAACTGTGTGAAGAATCGCGACACTCTCGCTCGCGGCTATGGCTACTAGAAATACGTCCTGCCCGAGTGACGTCGTGGAGAACATGGCTGCTCCAAACAACAAAGCAAAAGCGAGATGGCGATTTGGGCAAGATCGCAGAAGCGAACTCACTGCAGCATCGAACGCGGTCGGCAATGCGCTACACGACAAGCACTACCTTAGAAAGCACGGCGAGGACGCCTATTACGGGCAGGCAAGGGACACGCACAAAGACAACGACGAGGACAAGCAATGACGCTATGGCCGGCGTTCATTCTGCCGACTCGCCTGGTACGCCTTTCTCCCATCGATGTTGTCATTGTGGTTTTTTACTTTGCTTTGGTGCTCGCCATCGGCTGGTACTTAAAAGGCCGGGCCAATACGGGCGAAGATTTCTTCATGGCCGGGCGGGAAATGACAGCGTGGGTGGCCGGCCTCAGTTTTCTGTCGGCTAATCTTGGGGCACTCGAATTGATGGGGTGGGCAGGATCGGCCTACCAGTACGGCATTCTGGCGACACATTGGTATTGGATCGGCGCCATCCCGGCAATGCTATTTCTGGCGCTGGTCATGATGCCGTTCTACTACATTTCAAAGACTCATTCGGTGCCGGGATATTTAAGGCTGCGTTTCGGGGAACCGAGCCGCGTCCTCTCCGCCGTGTCGTTCGCGTTCATGACCGTGCTCATGAGCGGGGTCAACATGTTTGCCATGGCCAAGGTTATGCAGATCGTGCTGGGATGGGATATCAATTTCAGCATCTGGGTATCGTCATTGACCGTGGCCATTTATGTGACGCTGGGCGGCCTGCGCTCCGCCATCTTCAACGAGGTACTGCAATTCTTTCTCATCTGGGCGGGCGCGCTGCTGATTCCGATTCTCGGATTGTACGAAGCCGGCGGCTGGAGCAACCTGAAGTTGCAGATCGCGCAGCGAGCGTCGGATCAGTATGTCCATCTGTGGTCCGGGCTAGGGTCTTTCAGCCACAATCCCATGGGGATCCATTGGACCGGCATTGTGTTCGGGCTGGGCGCGGTAATCGCAATGGGCTACTGGACCACGGATTTTCTGGTGGTACAGCGCATTCTGGCCGCGAAAGACATTCGCAGCGCGGAGATGGCGCCGATAATCGGCGCCGGATTCAAGATGCTCGTACCGATCATCGTGATTCTGCCCGGCCTGCTTGGTTTGGCGGTGCTGCCGGAAAAGCTGGTTCCAGAATCCGTGGCCGCCGTGACTGGAGCTCATAGCTATAACGATGTGCTTCCGCTAATGCTGGCGCGCTATTGTGGACCCGGTCTGCTTGGCCTGGGAGTTACCGCCCTGATCGCCGGCTTCATGTCTGGAATGGCGGGCAATGTGAGCGCCTTCACCACCGTATGGACCTATGACATCTACCGGCCACTGATCAATAGCAGAGGCAGCGACCACCATTACGTAACCATGGGACGCTGGACGACCGTGATCGGCGTGCTGATCAGCGTGGGAACGGCGTATCTGGTGATGCAGTTCGCGAGCATCATGGACTACGTGCAGGCATTGTTCAGCTTCTTTATTGCTCCTTTGTTCGCTACGGTTGTGCTCGGAATGCTGTGGAAACGGGCAACGGGCCCGGGCGGATTCTGGGGGTTGCTGTGCGGGACGCTTTCCTCAATCGGCATGTGGGCCTGGGTAAAAGTGGATCCTTCGGCGCTGCGTTACGTGGCGCTCTCGCCGGACGCCAAGGGTCTGGCGCAGGACATGTATCAGGCATTGTGGTCTTTTATCGTATGCCTGGTGGTCACCGTGGCCGTAAGTCTGGCGACGGAACCCGTGCCGGACGGGCAGTTGACGGGCCTGGTATACGGAATGACGGAGATCCCCTCGGTCGGGGACGTTCCTCTGTATGAGAAACCTCTTTTCTGGGCTGCGGTGGTAACTGTCGTGTTCTTCATACTAAATATTATTTTCTGGTAAACGGATTCTCTGGGGAAATGGAGGCATGCAGGATGATCTCGATTTGGTTTTTCATCGGCATCTCGCTGGCGGTGAATGGCGCGCTGATTCTGGCCGCTGGAATTTACCAGCTGGTGGATCCTGCGGTGAATCCGAGCGTGGTTCTCTACAACTTGCACGCCAACGTTTGGTGGGGAGCGGCATTGCTGCTGTTCGGCCTTATATATTGTTTCAAGTTCGCGCCCCGGCGAAAAGCCTGAGTGCGACTGAGGTGTTGATATGACAGTCAATCATAGAAAAATGGTAATGGGAGTGATCGTGGGGAACCGCGGATTTTTCCCCGACCACCTGGCCAAGACCGGGCGGGAAGAAATTCTGCGCGCTCTCGCAGCGGCGAACATGGAGGTTGTGGCTCTCACTCCGGAAGAGAGCAAGTACGGCGCGGTGGAGACACGCGAGGAATCGCGGCGTTGCGCCGATTTGTTCAAGCGCAATCGCGAGCGGATCGACGGAGTGATCGTCACGCTGCCGAACTTCGGAGAAGAGCGAGCCATTGCCGATGCCTTGCGCCTGGCCGATCTTCGCGTACCGGTGTTGATTCAAGCCACGCCGGACGATCCCAAGAAGATGACCATCGCTTCGCGCCGCGACAGTTTTTGCGGCAAGATGTCGGCCTGCAACAATCTTCGCCAGTACGGCATTGCATATTCCATCACGACACTGCACACGGAGAGTCCCGACTCACCCGAGTTTACCCGTGACCTGGAGTGGTTCGGCGCAATATGCCGCGTAGTAAAGGGATTTCGCAACTTGCGAGTGGGAGCCATCGGTGCGCGCCCGGCCGCGTTCAACACCGTGCGCTATAGCGAAAAGATATTGGAATCACACGGCATCTCGATTGAGACGCTCGATCTTTCCGAAGTGCTCGGTCGGATCGAGCGCATGAAGGACAATGACGACCAAGCGCAGGCCAAGCTGGCCGCCATCAAGAGATACGTGGATGCCAGCAGCGTACCGGCGCCTGCACTGTTAAAGATGGCGAAGTTGGGAGCGGTGGTCGACCAGTGGATGGCTGAGACTGAAGTCACCATCAGCGCGGTCCAGTGTTGGACTTCGATTGAAGAAAATCTGGGCGTGGTTCCCTGCACCGTGATGAGCATGATGAGCAACGAACTGTTATCGAGCGCGTGCGAAGTGGATATTTGCGGTGTGCTGGGAATGCACGCGCTGCAGCTCGCCTCCGGCACGCCCTCGGCTCTTCTCGATTGGAACAATAACTACGGGTCGGACCCCAACAAGGCAGTCTGCTTCCACTGCTCGAATTTGCCGAAACATTTTTTCCGTTCGGTGAAGATGGATTTTCAGCAGATTATTGCCGGCACCGTGGGTAAGGAAAATACGTTTGGAACATGCGTCGGGCTCATCAAGCCGGAGAAGATGAGCTTCGCGCGCTTCTCCACCGACGATACTTCCGGCAAGATGCGCGGCTACGTCGGAGAAGGACGATTCACCGACGACCCGCTCAACACCTTCGGCGGCGCGGGCGTGGTCGAGATCCCGAACCTGCAGAAATTGCTGCGTTTTATCTGCGAGTGCGGCTTTGAGCACCACGTCGCCGCCAATCTTTCCACCGTCGCATCCGCTGTGTATGAAGCCAGTACGCGTTATTTGGGCTGGGACATGCATGATCACAGTTGCGAAAACGGAGCCTGCTGATGGCGATCGTGGCCGGAGTCGACTTCGGAGCCCTGAGCGTTCGTGTTTCTCTGGTCGACAGCGGGCACGGCTTGATCGACTCCGCCAGCGCCGAGTACCCCGCTGCACCGAGAGCGCGAGGATCCGGAATACGCCACCCCCAGTCTCCCTACGAACATAATATCGTGTAACGATACAAATAAATCTTCGTGGGCTCGCGATCGGGCTTTTTGAGTTTTTCCCATCAGCCGCCCGCTTCCGGTCGACCTCCTACGACGAGCCGCCACTCGAGCGACGGCCTTTCACAGACTGAGCAGATCACCGCACGGAAATAAAAGCGCGACATGTGTTACAAAGAACCTTATGTATCGTGATACGATATTAAGCGGATATAATTTCAGTTGCGATACTGCATGAAAAAAGTCCTCACCCCGAAGGACTACGAGTCCTTGGCCGATTTGCGGCACCATATCCGACGCTTTCTTCACTTCCGTGAGCTTGCTGTTTGCGAAGTAGGACTTGAACCCCGCCAACATCAACAGATGTTGGCTCTGAAAGGACTGCCGCGCGGAACGCGCCCGCGGATTGGAGAACTGGCAGAGCGGTTACAGATCCGACACCACAGCGCGAAGGAACTGGTGGACCGGTTTGCCGCTGGCGGATATGTGAAACGAGAAATGGCTGAGTAATGACCGTCGCGAGGTCCTCCTGACGCTCACGCCCAAGGGGGAAAGAGTGCTGCGAGAACTATCGCTGCACCACCGAGCCGAGCTGCGTAAGGAGGGTCCCGCACTGTTTGAGGCTCTCCAGCGAGTCATGCGTTCGATCGAGAACCCGAATGGGCGGGACACAGGCCTGCCTGACAGAAACGGAGAACAGGTTAGGCATGTCGGACCACAACGGCGATCCGCCCCTTCCGCCAGACAGCAATGAGAATTCACAATTCATGAACGGCGGCAAACTTGCAGTCTCGCCGAACGGAGCATTCTTCGTCACACCGCCCGCCCGATTCCGGATGGCGCTGGTGTCTTCGCTGGCCGGTGCGATCGGCCTGATCGCCGGAATGATTGCTTACACTCTTTACAACCTGATCGCACTGTTTACGAACGTCTTCTTCTATCACCGATTCGCGTTCGACTTTACCAGTGCTCGGCTGAACCATCTTGGTCCGTGGGTGATCGTTACTCCGATCATCGGCGGGCTCATCGTCGGCTTCATGGCGAAATATGGGACCTCGAAGATCAAGGGCCATGGGATTCCGGAAGCCATGGAGGCTGTGCTGGTGAACCGGAGCCGCATTGCGCCGCGCGTCGCGATTCTCAAACCGCTATCGGCGGCGATCGCCATTGGCACCGGCGGGCCATTCGGTGCGGAAGGACCCATCATTCAAACGGGTGGCGCGATAGGCTCCCTGGTCGGCCAAGCCTTTCATACCACGGCAGCGGAGCGGAAAGTGCTGCTTGCCTGCGGAGCTGCTGCTGGAATGTCCGCTACCTTCAGCACTCCGATCGCCGGGGTAATCCTCGCCATCGAATTGCTGCTGTTCGAATTCAAGTCACGGTCCTTCATTCCTCTGGTGATTGCAAGCACATTGGCCACCGCTGTGCACCTCCAACTACTGGGAAGCGGTCCGATGTTTGCAGTCGCCCCAGTCGACTTCGGCATACCAAAGGCGCTGCCTTTCTACCTCCTTCTGGGAGTGATCTGCGGGCTGGCTGCGGTCGGGTTCAGCAACGCACTGTACTGGGCGGAAGACCAGTTCGAGAAACTACCGATTGACGAACTGTGGTGGCCGGCCATTGGTGCCCTCGGGCTGGGCATCATCGGATACTTTGTGCCCCGGGTTTTCGGCGTCGGTTACGACACGATCGGCGACATCTTAAATGGCAGCCTCGCGCTGAAGTTGCTTCTGGTGGTCATGGTCGCGAAGGCAGTCGCGCTCATTGTGTCCCTCGGATCAGGAACGTCGGGTGGCCTGCTTGCTCCGATGTTCATGTCGAGCGCCGCTTTAGGTGGAGCCTACGCTGTGGTGATCGACCGTTTCTTTCCGGCAGCCGGGCTTGCGCCGGGAGCGTTCGCACTGGTGGCGATGGGAGCTGTGTTTGGCGCTGCTTCGCGTGCGGCATTCACCTTTATCATCTTCGCGTTTGAGATCACCCGTGATTACAACTCAGTGCTGCCTCTCATGCTCGTCACGGTAATCGCCGATGGCATTGCGATGCTCTTTATGCCGACATCCTCGATTATGACCGAGAAGCTCGCACGAAGGGGGCTGCGCATCCATCAGGATTACGAAGCCGATGTGCTCCAGCAAGTGGCGGTAAAGGAGACCATGGACGTAGATATACCGGCAATCTCGAGCGAAATGCGTGTCTCGGAACTTGCAGACCGCATCGCGCGGCGTGATCCGGCGGTCAGCAGACATCAAGGTCTTGTGATTCTCGATCCCGATGGCAACCTGGCGGGCATCGTTACCCGCGCCGACGTCCTTCGCGCTCTCGACAAATATCCAACAGGCGACCTAAGCGTACTAGATGCGGGTACCCGCGATGTGATAGTCACGTATCCGGAGGAGCTATTGCACGATGCGTCAGACAAGATACTGCGCCACAATGTAGGGCGTTTACCCGTAGTCGATCCGAAGAATCCCCGCCGAGTGGTTGGATACCTGGGACGCGCCGGGATCATAGCCGCCGGTCAGCGCCGGATGGAAGAAGAACACGTGCGAGAGCCCGGTTGGATTGGTTGGTCCGGACGCCGAAATACTTCATAACACAGCGCACGAGTACAGGTTGGAGCGAAGTTGGTCCACTTGCGGGAGGAAATGCGGACCCTCATTGTGACCCACGCGGTTTGCTTGGCGATTCCCGCTGCGGCCATGGGTACTGTCTACATACGACCGAATAGATAGGGGTAGGCATGATCGCTGTCTCTGGTATGCCATTAGGACCTTTCCGGGCGCCAGGCGAATGTGAAGGAGTTTCATACCACCAAAGGGCTGTACGCGCAGAAGAAGGTTCTCATGCAACATGGAGACAATGTCCGGCACGTAGATCACGGAACAAAAGGAAATGATTAAGCAGATAGGAATGAAACCAGAATGACTACCACAATCGAAGGGGACTTCCGGGAATCACCTTCATCGAACAGCGAGATTCTCGGATTGCGAGTTCACCGCTTCACGAGCTCATCCGCAACGGCTTCTCCCGATTGGCGCGAGAAGACGCCAAGAGCCTGCGCCGTTTCGGCAGGTGAAGCGAAATCAGTGGTTATGACTGCCCTTGCCATCGCATCCTCTGACATCAATAGAATATCATTCTCCGGATCTCAATCTCGATTCTGGCCGCGGGATTCAGCCGAGCCCAGCTTCCGTCTCCTGAGCTTGCGGGCCGGCAGTCAGTTGAGTTGTCAGCGGTTGGGAAGACGCCCACTGATCAGCGGTCAGGCGGCCGGCGAGGAGAAGTGGGGACAACAGAAGCCCTATTTTTCGAAAGTGGTAGGTGAAGAATGGCAAACCTGAAACAGATCGAACATATAGTTGTACTGATGCTTGAAAACCGGTCCTTTGATAATGTCTTCGGTTGGCTTTATGACCCCGCCAATCCGGCTCCCTTCAATAAGGAGCCCCCTGCCAACTTCGAGGGTCTCTATGGGAAGAATTTGTCTAATGATGGGCCGAAAGGCAATGTCCCGGTCGGAAAGGGCCAGACACCAACCGATCCCTATCCTGATCCATGTGAACCTTACGAAGATGTCTATGAGCAGTTATACGATGTGCCGGCGGTTACCCTCAACAAGACTCCCCTTCCCCCTGCCACCTCACCAACGATGCAAGGATTTGTAAACAATTACGCCCATGCGAATGACCAACATCCTGAAATCATCATGAATTGCTTTACGCCTGCTACCTTGCCGGTATTGTCGGCGCTGGCGATTAACTATTGCGTGTGTGATCATTGGTTCTGTTCCATTCCATCCCAGACTCTGTGTAATCGCTCTTTCGTCCAAGCAGGAACTTCTTCGGGATACGTTGATAATGAAGGTGGAGGGCCGCTATTCGTCAACAAGACTCAGACGATTTATAACTTGCTCTCCGAGGCTGGCCGGAAGTGGACGGTCTACACGGGCGGGTGGACAGTAACAAGTCTAGTGATGCTAACCCAGGAAAAGTTGTGGGATTACGGGCTTCGGCCGGACTATTTCAAGCTCCTTCACGATTTCGAAACGGATGCGCGGACGCCGGGAGGATTGCCAAGTTATGCCTTTATCGAGCCTAATTATATGGACTCGCTCAAATGGGGTGCCGAGAACGACATGCATCCGGAATCCCATGCCGTTCAGTTCTTCGGTGTTTCGAACGTGGAGGAAGGCGAAAAACTTGCGTACCGTGTTTATTGGGCAGTGAGGAGCAGCCCAGACTGGGAGAAGACACTACTGATCATCATGTTTGATGAACATGGCGGATGCTACGACCACGTTTCTCCAGGCAAAGCAGCATCGCCAGATGGAATTGTAATTCCGCAGTCGCAACCAGGGGGAAGCGGTTTCACGTTTGATCGTTTAGGAGTCAGAATCCCGGCGATTGTCATATCGCCCTTCACACGAGCAGGAACGTTGGCCAATGATGTTTTCGACCACACTTCGATCCTGAAGACCGTCATGAACTGCTTTGATTTGGGGACCGACGGTTTGGGAAGACGTACCGCACAAGCAAACGATCTCAGCAACGCCCTGAATCTAGACGCTCCCAGACAAGATCATCCCCCCATTCCACAGCCGGCGAACATGGAAATTAGCGTAGTACAGAGAACGTTGGCTGTTGGCAAATGGCTGATGCATGCAAGCGAGAAGCCAGTTACTGAGTTACACAAAGCCGCTCTGTCAGAGACTGCCAGAAAATTGGGGCGACTGGACCTGGCAGATCAAGCTCAGGAAGCAAAGTCCGTCTTCGATGCTGAGGCCGTCGCCATTAAGCTGGAAGCCGAGCTCTGGAAAAGGCGGCATGCAAGGACGCCCGTAACGTAATCCGACGAAAGCACATGGACTTCGAATGCTGCACACATCTGGCACGCCGCTGCTGGGCGACGATTGATGTGTCCGGGTTCTAAACCATAGCGGGCTGATCGGCCGTGAGTCAGATTGGCCGTTTCTCCGAATCTGAGTATCCTCGGAATCTGGCACACAATTCGCACACAGAGTTCGAAAATAAATGTTGTTCCAACTTCCGAATAGCCGACAATCTGGGAGTTAATCGGTTGCGTCACTGTCGTCTGTGTGCGGCGCCGACGAGGCGACTCCGATGGCTTTCTAAGCCATGCGCTAACGATCACCCGTACGTTTCGGTTTGACTGCGTTCATCAAGGTCAACCGCTTATCGGGTGTGGTGACATAGCTGATCTGCAGATTGGAACCGTTAGGAGTGGTCGTGTGATAACTCTTGTAGGCGGCGACGTGAATGTCATCGCGGGTGGAGGTGTCGGTTTTCGCTTCGAGGCCGCGTTTCTCGAGCGCTGCTTTCACTCCGTCCGTATCCCAGGGAGAGATGCCAAACGAGATGTGATCAACCTGCGCGCGGCGCGCTCGCGCGGCGCCGCCTTTCCCAAAGCTGGGGTCGTTTGGGTTGCCTCCACGGACGATGATGTCTCCGACTTCACCGATCATTAGCTCGTGCTGACTTCCTTCGTCGTATGTCTCTTTCCACCCCAGGAGATTGGAGTAGAAAGACGCACTTTCCTTGTAATTTGTCACCTTGAACGAGAGATGGTCTAGCCACACCGTATCCCATCCGGTTGGTTCGAACGGCGCCGGCGCAGACAGCTTCGCATCTGCCGGCGTCTTCCGGGCCTTCACGAGGCCGTTCCCGTTGCTGATCTGAAGATCCCATCCATCCGGATCTTTTACATGAAAACTCTCGAACCCTTGGCCATCGTTCTCGGCTGCCGGGGTAAGGCCACGCTTCTCGAGTTCGAGCTGCACCGTCTTGGCATTCCAGGGCTCGACGACGAAGCAGAAGTTCTCCACCACAGCCTGTCTCTGCTCGGGCGCTCGCTTAAAGATGGCCGAGCCCCAATGGCCGATGTCCAACACCGCCTGTTTGCCGTCATCGCTTCGCAGCCTCCATCCCATCAGTGCGATGTAAAACGCGGCCTCCTTCCGGTAGTCCGGCATCTGGAAGGTGATGTGATCCAGGGCCACGGTCTTCCACCCCGTGGGCGCGAACACCGGCTTGATCGGGGCGGTTGCCTCATTCGCGTTCAATGGACACGACTGTGTTCCGTAGCCGTCTCTACACTGGCCCTGCCCGAATGAGAAGGAAGCAAAGGGCGCGCCGACCGCTGCTGCTCCCAAGGCCCACAGTAATTGTCGACGCGAGGTCGTCCGGATTGGGTTGTCGTTCACGTGCTTGGCTGGAATATAACCCATCGAAAAGTGTCCTCGCGCGGACTCTACTCCCGTTAAAACATCTCTTGCAAGCTCCATTGAGAATTTGGCAGGAAGGCAGCAATTTTACACCAGCGTTTCTCTGCGCGGCTCAGCCGGACTTGGTGGCAGGGCGCGGCCTGAAAGTCCGTCACGCCTGGTTGTCCCACCGAGGCACTCGGCTGAACGATCGACTCCGAGTGACGCTAGTGCTTTTTCGGAGGCGCGCCCTTGGTGGGCAGTGTGGAGCGGAACAGAGATTGGGGCGCGCGTTCGAAAAAGCCGTCAGAAGGAAGCCGCTGGCGCGGCGGACGCGGTCCTTATGCAAATTGAATGGAGTGAGGC
>Ga0185299_10005111_pt1 | contig 15142 bp, 10 predicted proteins | sample PaiPotPPA55metaG_FD_128002 | JGI IMG/M metagenome (GOLD analysis project Ga0185299, IMG submission 128002) | Iron sulfur acid spring bacterial and archeal communities from Banff, Canada, to study Microbial Dark Matter (Phase II) - Paint Pots PPA... ...
GGCGGAAGATTTGGGCGGTCATCGAGCCGCGGTCGAACACCATGCGCCGGAAAATATTCCAGGATGTTTTGCCCGAAGCGCTTGCCGTGGCCGACGCGGTTGCAATTGGGCCGGTGAGTCGTGCGCAACTCCTCGCCGATGAAGACCGCTTTTCGCCGGACGCAGTGGCCGAATCAATTCGCAAGCACGGGCGCGAGGCGAAGGCTTTCAGCTCAGCCGACGAGATCGCCGAATATTTTGCCTCAGCCGCCAAGCCCGGCGATCTGGTAATGGTCATGTCGAACGGCAGCTTCGATGGCCTGTGCGGCAAGCTGCTCGAAAAACTGAAGACTCTCTCAGGTGCCCATCGATGATTTTGAACCGTTTTCCTCGAACGTATATTCTTTGTATTCTTCTCTCGTTCTTTTTCTGTGTTCGGTCGGCCGCCGCGACCGTCAGCTACAAAATCTCGCTCGATCACCCCGAACAACACGTGTTCCACGTAACAATGACCGTGCCGAATGCGACGGCAAATGAGGCCGTCAGGATCCCGGCCTGGAACGCGCTCTATCAGATTCGCGACTTTGCTTATCGCGTGCGGGATGTGAGAGTCGCGGTGCCGCTCGCTGGCGAGGGCCGAGAAGTTCCCCTTCACAAACTCGATAAGAACACATGGGAATTCGGTGATGGCAGGGACGCAGTTATGAGTGTTGGGACGCGTGACTTGGTCTTCACATACTCGATTCAGTGGGATGAGCCGGGCCCGTTCAATTCCCAACTCAACCCGCATCATGCTTTTGTAAATTTTGCGGAAGTACTGATGTACGGGCCCGCCCGGCGCGACGAAGACGTTTCCGTGGAGTTCGTCGATGTTCCGGCAGGCTGGCGTATCGCCACCGCGCTGGCTCCGGGACAGGCCGCCAATTCCTTCGTCGCGCCGAGTTATGACGCGCTTGTTGACGCGCCGGTTGAAATCGGCAAATTCGAAGAGTTCAGCTTCACGGAAGCGGGCGCGCCGATTCGCGTCGTCGTGGACGCAAAGGAATGGAGTCGCACACGTCTCGAGGATGCGGTCAAGCGAATTACCGGGTACGAACTGAAGCTCATGGGCGGACCCCCATACAAGGAATACACATTTTTCTTTCGGATCGGCCCCTACGCTGAAGTCGGAGGGGGAGGCATGGAGCACGCAAACTGCACGGCCATTTCTTCCGGTTCCATCGAAGGAGCGGTGGCTACGGCCGCGCACGAGTTCTTTCATCTCTGGAACGTGAAGCGGATTCGTCCGGAATCTCTCGAGCCGGTCGATTACACGAAGGAGCAGTACACGCGCGCTCTTTGGTTCGCCGAGGGAGTGACGAGCACTTACGGCGCGTACGCGCTTGAGCGCTCCGGCGTTTACACCAAGGAGCAGTGGTACGGCGACCTTTCTGAACAGATTACCGAACTTCAGGCGCGTCCTGCGCGCAGGTGGCAAAGCGTGGAGGAATCGAGCCTTGACGCCTGGCTCGAGAAGTATGATGACTATCGCCAGCCCGACCGCAGCATTAGCTACTACAACAAAGGCCAAATCGACGGAGTTCTCCTTGACCTGGCGATCCGCGACGCCACCGGCAATCACAAATCTCTCGACGATGTTATGCGCCACATGAATGAAGTCTATGCACTCCGCGGTCAGTTTTACGGCGACAGCGGGCATTTTCACGGCGACATCGGATCGATTGGAGTCGCCGTGAACGATATCGCGGGCCGGAGTTTCGATGAGTTTTTCCGCCGGTACGTGACGGGCACCGATGAAATTCCGTACGACAAATTTCTCGCCATCGCTGGCCTCGAACTGAAGATCGATTCGAGCCAGTTGTCCGACCTCGGATTTCGCGCCGGCCGCGCGCCCGGCCTTGGTCCGGTGGTTGCACAGGTCACGATCGGCAGCGCGGCCGAAGCCGCCGGATTGCGGAAGGGTGACGTGCTGCTCGGCTTGAACGGTGAGGGACTTCCGAGGAACATTCGCGGGTGGCTTCGCGATCACCACGCGGGAGAAATCGTAAAGCTGCGCGTGCGTCGCGATGGCGAGGAAAAAGAGATCTCCTACGCGCTCGGCAAGGGCAGCGGGGATCACTACTCCGTTGTGGAATCCGCCAATCCGAATGAACGGCAGCGGCGCATCCGCGAAGGCATACTGCACGGGACCACTGATTAACGCGACGTCGAAAACGCCGCGTCAATTGTCATGCAAACCGCCGTGTCAAACGTCGTGACATTCGTGGCGTTAGGGCCGATCGCCGCGGCGCGTGCACGCGTAAACTGCTTCCTCGCATGATCCGCACGGTCGCTCTCGTTGTATATTTCGTTCTCGCTATCGTACTGGTGTTGCCGTGGCTCATACTTTGGAGCTTGCTCACCGGTAGCGTGGAGTTCATGTATGCGACGGCGATGAAGACCGTTCGCCTCGGCAACCGCATCGCCGGAATCCAGGTGCGCGTCGAAGGCCTCGGAAATATTCCCGCGAGCGTTTGCGTTTTCGCGGCGAATCACATTTCGAATGTGGACCCGCTCGCTTTCGTGCCGGCGATTCCTCGCCGCGTTTCGATCCTCGCTAAAAAAGAGCTTTTTCGAATTCCGTTTCTTTCGGCCGCGATGCGGCTCGCAAAATTTGTTCCGGTCTCTCGCGGCGATCCCGAAGCCGCCGCCGCCAGCGTCGACACCGCCGTCGCCCTCCTGAAGCAAGGGCTTTCGTTCGCTGTCTATCCGGAGGGAACGCGAAGTCCCGACGGCCGGCTGCGTCCGTTCAAGAAGGGAGCGTTCGTGATGGCGATTCACGCGGGTGTTCCGGTTGTTCCGGTGTCGATCGCCGGTGCACAGAACTTGATGCGCAAAGGTGATCGCGCCATTCACCCCGGCGAAGTCGTCGTGCGGTTCGGTCCGCCCGTGGACGCATCGCAATACACGATGGACCACCGCGCGGAACTTCTTGCGCGCGTCGAATCGATCGTCGCCGCCGGACTTCCGCCCGATCAGCAGCCGCTGTAACCGGCGGCTTCGCCTCATGGCCGCGCCCTCCTTCATTGAGCCGGCAACTCGCCGACTCGCAGGCATTTTGTCCCGGCTTAAAAATTTGTAGGTTTGTGCGCGTGCAACCGAGCAATCTCATCGCGGAGTTCCCGAAGTTCGTGCTGGAGTTCCGGCAGGCGGTTGAAAACCGCGATGGATTTGCGCCAAGCGAGGTTGTCGATTGAGGGGTAACCGGAGAAAACCGCGCCGGGGGGGACGTCGTTCGGCACGCCGCTTTGGGCCGTCAGCGTGGCGCCGTCGCCGATTGTGAGATGGCCTGCGGCACCCACTTGTCCGGCAAGGATGCAGCGGTTTCCGACGCGCGTGGTTCCGGCGAGTCCGACTTGGCCGCAGAGCAGAGTGTCTTCGCCGACTTTGCAAGCGTGGCCGACTTGGACGAGGTTGTCGATTTTTGTGCCGCGCGCGATTTGCGTTTCGCCGATGGTGGCGCGATCGATGGCGCTGTGCGCCTGGATTTCGACATCGTCCCCGATCACGGTGATTCCGGCTTGACGCATCTTGTACCAGCGGCCGTCAGACTGGCGAGCGAATCCGTAACCGTCGCTGCCCACGACGACTCCGTTTTGCAAAAGGACGCGATTTCCGATGCGGCACGCCTCGCGCACGCAGGCGTGCGAGTGCGCGAAGAAATCATCGCCGATTTTCACGGCGTGATAAATCACAACGAAGCTGTGCAGCACGGCGTTGCGGCCGATCTCGACATTTTCATCGACGAAGCAGTAGGGACCGATGTGCGCGTTAGGGCCGATTTTCGCCGACTTCGCCACGACGGCGGTGGCGTGAATGCCAGGCGCGAATTGCGGCGCGGGATGAAAAAGTTCAATCGCGCGCGCGAAATCGAGATACGGATTCGATGAACGCAGCGCGGCCATGCGTAGAGGGCCGGTTTTTTTGCCGGTAGCGGCGTCTTGCGCGATGAGGATCGCCGACGCGTGCGTGGTTTCCAGCGCGGGGCGATACTTGCGGTTCGCGAGAAACGTCAGCTCGCCCGCGCGCGCGTCCTCGATCCCGGCAACGCCTGTGATTTCGAGATCGGCATTGCCCTCGAGCGTGCAGCCAAGTTTTTCGGCGACTTGTCCCAGTTTCATCGCGACTCTCCTCGCAGCAGTTTTTCGCAGGGCCAGTGTACAACCAGGCCGTTGCGAGAGGCGAGTGCGGCGCGTAGTGATGCGTGTGAGGCGGACGCGAGTGAGCGAAAAGGCGCTATTCGCCGAAGAGTTTGGACTGGGCTGGAGATGCGGCGGCTCGCGAGTCTCGGGAAGCGTCGCGCGGGGCGCGGCGTGCGACGCCGACGACGCCGAGAACCTTCATTTCCGCGAGCGCGGAGCGGGGAATGAAGATTTTCAGGCTGTTGCCGTGAAGATCGGGCGGGGTGAGCTGGACGCCGGTGTCGAGCAGATCGAGAAGATTGTTTGCGACGATCCCTTCCAGCACGTCCTCGTCGCGGAAGCGCAGGCGCACCCAAAGGCCGTCGAGCTTCGGACGGCTGAGAAACGTTTTGCGGTCGGGCTCGAAGTGCTCCGGAAATTCGCGGACGAAGTAGACGGCTTTCACTTCTTTCATGTCGACGGAGCGGTGCTCGCCGTCGGGAGTCAGCAGATCGATCGGCTCCGCGCCGCCGAGGCTCGAGCCATTCAGATAGCCGCGCACGGGACTGCCGTCGAGCAGAAGGACGACGACCTTCTTGAGTGTGGTTGCTGTGGGCCGGCTTTTGGCGCGAGCCATCTGTCCTCGGAGTTGCGTATCGACGGCACCCATCGTACTCCGCTGAATGCCGAAGGTGAATCGCATGGTTTCGAAGTGGTGACGATGCGTCACGGTGCCGAGCCGCTCTCCGGCAGCTTGAAGAAGGCGCTGATTTGTCGAATTAAGGATGGCAACAGTTTCCGAGAAGTGCAGATTTGCGATGCACAGATTCTTGGCGATTAGAAGTGCAGCGAGAGCAAAGCAGATCCTTCGGCTCCAAGCTCCTCTAACCGGGGACTTGGGCGGCCCCGATTTGGCAGGACAACGACCCTAATCGGGTCGCCGATTTGGCGATTAGAAATGAGTGATTCCCCAGAGTCTGGTTGCCGGAAACGCGGGCGGCGACAAAAACCTCCAATATCCGCTCATGGCGGCCTTGGGACCGACCCCGGCTACAACGGCCGAGACAAGCGTCGAGAACGCAACTTCCCCCTTTGCCATCCTGTTTCTCCTGTTTTTTTAGGGGGTGCGAGTCACGCGCGGGGAACCGCTCAATGGCGCTCTGGAACGCGCGCCGAAATCAGGGTAGCACGCGGCGGGAAAATTGAAATAGACCGTGAGGCCAAAAAAGAGACAGGTAGTTCTAGAACTGTCCTGGCGTTTGTTGCGCCCCGTTTGCCGATGATCTTCCGCTCATTCTCTCGAAGCAATTTTACATCTTTTTTCGATCAAACATGCGGGCGAAAGCAGCATTCAATATCGCGCTCTTCATTCAGCCGTTCAAACGGGAAATATCCTCAGGGTGAGATTTGAGTACGAGGAACGGGCAGACACTAAGTGAGGCGGCACCGCGTGCAGCCTTGCCGGTAAGATCGTCACACGGCAAGGCTGCCACGGTCGGTTGAACTAAGCGCTCGCAAGTGATAAACGCAAGCGACTAGTCGTGGTCGTTGTGATCCTGATCCTCCCCAGCGTTGAGTTTGCCGATGAACGTGCCCCAGTTCGCGCCTTGGCCCTGTGGGAAGCCATTGCTTAGTTGGGCTGGGATGTATTCAGTAGCGAACCAGAGATCGCCGTGCTCGTCCACTGCGGCGGCGGAATAATCGCCCCAACGTCCGACGCCGTTGCCGCCGAACTGTGGGTAGATCGTGAACCCGTCGTCGGGGAATGCACCTGCTCCGAGTACGTGGATACGGCCTGCACCGTTGTCCTCATTAAGTCGAGTATAGGCCGCACTGGGGAAGAAGCCCGGCCCGGAAATCGTGAATCCAACGATTCCGTCGCCGTTTCCGTTTACGGCGATGGCGGGATAGAGAACGTTTTGTCCGGCTGCGGCGATGTACCCTTGCGTCTGCATGCGTGCGTGCAGGTGGTCACCCCCGAAATCGGGACGGATAACGAAGTACGCGGCTCCATCGAGGAAATTGCTCCCCTGCTGGACGACGGTCGTTAGCCCGGTCCACAGCAAGCCCTGTGAGAAAAAGACTTGCTGCATTCGAGTATCGCCCGGGGACAGTGCTCCTTCAGGCTCCGGCGGCGTGAGCGAGGCGCCGAGAGGGTTCGGCCCGGCCTTCTGAGTAGCGGGAGGCGCATCGCCATAGACCTCACTGCTGATGATTGTGCCAGTCAGCTCGACACTCGGGCTGGGTTGATCGAGGGTCCTGGTGTCGGATATGGCCCAGACGGCAAGGCGGTTATCCAGCGTGTGGGTGAAGTTCAAATGGCTGACAAAGAACTCAACACCCTGGTCGTGGGACCCATGGTCGTCGGATTCCCTGTCGCCTTCGCCATTAAACAAGGAGAGCGCCGGCTGAAGCGACCGCGCGAGGTGCCCTGCGGTCAGCGGGATGTCGCCGAAATGGACGACTGTGGGCGCTACATTGGCTACCAATTCCCGTTTGGAGAGGGCGTAAACCTGAGCCCCGTTTGAAAAGACGGGCCCTCCTCCGGTCAACGCAGTGATGGAGAATTCGTTGGTTGTGTAGAAAAAGCCGTTTGCGTCGGTGCCCATGAGGGGCTGATCGCCGAAGCACGGGCAGCCCACGTGGTTCTGCGTGCCGTTGCTGCCATCGTCGGTCGTGTCGATCGAGAAAATGTTGAAGGTCGAGAGTGGGCTGTCAGTGGTGCTAACCGCAATCAACCCGTGGGAATGGTTCGTCACACCGCCCGTGGCTGGGTCAATATCGATCTGGAGAATGGTGACAAACCAGCGGCGAACTTGCGTATCGAAGAAGCACCGCGGGTCGCTCATGAACTGGGCTGCGTCCAGGCCGAAAAAGGTATTCGCAAAAACAGGGCCTGCGAGCAGCTTATGGCTTGAAGCATCATAGACAGCGAGAGCGACGTTGACCCCTTCAAAGACAAATCCGTTGGCGACGCAGAGGCCTTGATCGGGCGGTTCCAGGAAAAAACCGCTTTGCAGGCCCTGGTCTATAACGTCCAAGCCGTTAAATCCAGAAGCGTTTGGATTGGCGTTGGCAATCTGCTTGGGCGCTGGTCCCGGGACAGAAAGCTGCGCCCCCGAGCCCGTCTGGTCACCATCATCGGAATCGGGGTGATTCTTCACACGCAAGGTCGTTATGCCAGACGGAACAGCGCCTGGCGTGTTTCCAAGGGACGACGTTCCAAGGTGTTTCAACTGAATCGTGGATACTTGATTTGCCGCGCTCTGCGCGGTAGCGTTTGTTGCACCCACGAGCGCCAACAAGGCTGCAAATACAACGAGCTGAGCTATCCTATTTTTCACGATGATGCTCTCCTTTTCGACGAGACCGATAGACCTCTGGCCGCGCGCGTGCAGAAAACTACGTTTGGCTGACTTATATTCCAGGCAGTTTGCTCTAGGTGCCAGAGCTGTAGACGAGAATGAGCCCGAGCACCAAAACGCTGATGCGGATTCTGCACGTGCGGCGGCTAGAGTGTCAAGAAAAAACAATAATTCCTATAAGCCAAATTTATGACGACCCAAATCATCGACGGGAGGACGCCTATACTTACTAGCACTCCTCGGGACAGTAATAAGGGACGCAGGACCCGACTGCAAGTAAGAGCTCGCCGGGATTCAGTCGAATTTAGGCTGACAATAGCGCAAAGCGCCACTAACAAGGCAGCCAGCGCAGGCCTCCGGAGAAGGAGGCCTGTGGCCGATTGGCTGTAAGCTCCGCTAACCCCTGCCGGATACTTTCGCCTGTTGGGTCAGGCTTTGGCTGCTTGTGTTAAAGGCACCGCGACGAGATGCTCGGCGAGGAACCAGACTTGTAGCTCGTTGGTGCGGATTACTTCGCTTACGAGCAAATCGTTGGTGCCGTCGTCGCCGTTGTCGTCGGCGGTTTTGGCCATGGTGTGTGCTTCCTTGAGCAGGATTTCGTGAGCTTCGAGGAGGCGCGAAATCTGGACGGGAGCTTCTTCGCGGCCGCGCGGAGGGCGGGGAATGATGGTGGTTTCGGCAACGTCGGCAGCCATGGCGATGCTGATCCCGCCAAGGAGCTGGATGCGTTCGGCGATGGAATCGACGAGTTCGTCCTGTTCGTCATGATGCTTATCGAAGAGCAGATGGAGCTGGTAGAACGTGCTGCCGGCAACCTGCCAATGATGCTTTTTGTACATGTCGCGGAGAGTCATGGTGTCGGCGAGAATCTGATTTAGATTGCCCACGCTATCGGAACAGACTTTTTCGTCGAGGGCGATGGGGAGCTTTGCTATTCTGCCGTACGGTTGAATTTCGCGAGCGCGTTGATGGATGTGCGGCCTCGCGCTCTCGGCGCCGTCTTCGATTTGTGAGTAGCCGGGCCCGCGCTTCACTTCTTTTGTAGCCATGGGGTTCTCCTTTAATCAAGAGCTGGGGTGGTTCCGAAGTGGTATTGCTCACGCTATCAGGGAGCGGCTGCGTTCGGCATGGCTCCTGTTGCGAGGACGGCATTATCTCGCAACGGGTGCGGATTACGCCAGTGGTCACCTGATTCTGGCGCGGCGGGCGACGAACCCTCTGGGCGCGCTACTTTCACAGAAAGTTTGATAGACTTGCTGCATGGCCAAGAAAAAAGCAGGACGTAAGAAGAGAACCGCTGGCAAACAGAAATCAAACGTCAAACGGAAAACCGCAGCAGCGAAGCCGGCGGCAAAGAAGACGGCGAAGAGAAAAAGTGTGGCGGCAAAGGAAAGACCGTTTCCACGGAAGAAAATTGCCACACGCGCTGAAGTTGCGAACTCGGTAGCGATTCGAGGGCGCAGAGGCCTCGGTTCGGCGTCGGGCGGTCAGTCGGGGGATACCCAGGGACTTTCGCGCAAGGAAAATTTCGATTCCGAGAGCGTGGAAGAACTGGCGGAAGAGGGGCAATCATTCGAAGCGGAAGTGGTCGGCGGCGTTGAGAATGCCAAGGATCCGGATCAAGGAGAGGTGACGACATCGGAAGTTCCTGAGGACGAGGTTCCACCCGAATACACGGACCGCAATAAGATCTAGGGTCCAAGAGAAAGTGCCAGCTCAGAGTTGGGGTACGTCAGTAAGAAGAACTAGCGGATATTTCACGTCGGTCGGGTAATGGTTTGAGCGTTGGATAGTCCTGTCTTGATCCCCTAAAAAATTGCTATGCAGGGTAACGTTATGTTAATCTAGCCCCGGTTTTATAGGCAAGTTATTGTTAACAATAGGGTTAGCACGGGGAAACTTGCGCCGAAGCCGCGCAGGGCTGAGCTCTCACCAATTGTCCGAAAAATGCCAGATCCCAAAGTCCTTTAGCGCCATAGCTCGGTTACCACTAACGTTGATCTAACGATGGGGAGGAAAGAAGTGCAATCGGAAATTCAGCCGTTTCTCAATTACCTGCGGATCGAAAAAGGCGTCTCCGATAACACGTTATACGCCTACCGGCGCGACATCTTGAAGTTCGCGTCGTTTGCTACGAAGCGCGGGCTTTCGACAGCGAACGTGACGCGCGGAGACATCGTCGATTTCTTGGCATCGCTGTATCGTCAGGAACTCGACAGCCGTTCGGTGGCGCGATACCTGGTGACAATCCGGCACTTTTTCCGTTTTTCGCTCGCGGAAGCATTTGTTATCGAGGACCCAGCGGCGACGATTGAGTCGCCGAAGTTCCGGAGCAGCCTGCCGGATTTTCTGAGCGTGGCGGAAGTCGATCGACTCCTCGCCCTACCTGACGTGGCAACCGTCACGGGGTTACGCGATAAAGCGATGATCGAGGTGATGTATTCCACCGGGTTGCGTGTTTCCGAACTTTGCGGGTTACGCATTGCGGACCTGCAGATGGAAGTGGGCTGCCTGCGCTGCATCGGCAAGGGAAATAAGGAGCGACTGGTCCCCGTCGGGCGGAAGGCCCTGAGCACTGTTGAAGAGTACATGAGGAAGGCTAGGCAGGAACTGCTGGGCAGCCGCATATCGCCGTATCTTTTTTTGAATCGCGCGGGAAAGAAAATGGACCGCATCGCGTTTTGGAAAACCCTTGGCCAGTACGGCCGCAAGGCCGGACTGCGCAAAGGGTTGAAACCACACATGCTACGCCATAGTTTTGCGACGCATCTTCTCGACCGGGGCGCCGACCTTCGATCGGTGCAGTTGATGCTGGGCCATTCAGACATCTCGACAACGCAGATTTATACGCACGTGGTGGAAGAACGGCTGAAGCAGGTTTACAAGGCGCACCACCCGCGCGCCTGAAGGATTGCGCGGCAACTTCTAGGAGGCACGACACCGCATGCCCGATTATATGTATTTGCTGGAAAGTCGGCTCTCTCCCGAGCAGCGCGCGGTGCTAGAACGCGTGCAGGAGCTGTCGCGTTCGCAAGATGTGAACGTTTATCTCACCGGGGGAGCGGTGCGCGACTTGATTTCCGGGCAGCCGATCCGCGATCTCGATTTCACGATTGAAGGAAACCCGGTTCGGATGGTGCGCGAACTGGAAAAGGGTGGCGCGCGAGTGGTGTGGGAGAGTGAAAAAACGCGTCATCACGAGATGATTTTTGCGGGAGATGTCGACGGCTCGATTTCCGGGGCGCGCGAAGATGTATACGAACGTCCGGGAGCGAAGGTGGAGTATCGTTTTTCTAGCATTATGGAAGATTTGCGTCGGCGCGATTTTTCGATCAACGCGATCGCCATTTCGCTGAACACGCAATCGCGCGGCCTACTACTGGATCCCACGAACGGGCTCGCCGATCTGGAGAAACAAGAGGTTCGCGCGCTTTCAATTCATGCGTTTACGAACCAACCGATTCGGCTAATGCGAATTCTTCGATACACAGCGCGCATGGGCTTCAAGATGGAACAGCGAACGCAGGAATGGTTCGAACTTGCGATGGAGCGCGGACTGAATGAGAACCTCGATGGCGGGGAAGTGGGCCACGAAGTGCGGGCGCTCTCGCGCGAAGACAATCCGGCGGCGTCACTGAAGCAGTGGGAAACGCGCGGGTTGCTCGCGGCAGTGCATCCGCAGTTGCAGAAGCGCAAACCGGATTACGACAGCCTGAACAAACTGGCGCGCGTGCGCGGAAACCTGTTTGCGGTGGGACTGCGTCCGCGGCTGCAGGTGGCTGTGACGTACTACTCGCTAGGCCGCCTGAAATCGCGCGAAGCTGCCGCGGCCATGCGTCACATGGAGTTTCGAGCAAACGAAGTGGACGCGGTGGCAGACCTTGTGCCGGAAGCGGAGAAGGTTGTGAAGGTGCTGAAAGGCCGCAAGATGAATGCGCCACGCGACGCTTATTTTTATGTGGCTACCTTGCCGGCCGAAATGATGGCTTTTATCGAGGTGGAACTGCCAAATCCGCGGGCGATGCAAAAACTTCGGAACTACATCCAGAAATGGCGGCCGCTGCGCCAGGCGCTCCCTCTGAATGAACTGGATGCTTTGGGAATTGCGCGCGGGCCGAAATTCGACAAGATCGTCGAACAGCTCTTCGAAATGCAACTTCGCGGAAAAGGCCGCGACCCGGAGCAAAGGGTGTTGATTCTTCGCAAGCTTGCTGGAATCAAAGAAGAGCCGAAGAAGAAGCCGGAGAAGGAAAAGAAGAGAGGCAAGGACACGAAGGAAGCCGCTTCGGGAGCCAAGCTGGCGGAAAAGGGCAAGGCGGCTGCTTCAGCTTCACGCCCGTCGGCGGCCGCTGGGGCGTCGGTAACTGGCAAAGCGGCAATTCCGGCGTCTGGCAAAGCGCCTAGCGGCGCATCGGCCTCGATCCGAGCGAAAGCTCAGGAAAAGCACGACAAGTCCGTAGTTGCTTCGAAAAAGGGGTCGCTGGCAGCTCACAGGGCGAGGACCGGTCCATCCAAGCCACGTAGCGCAAAGAAAAAATTCCATCGCTAGGGTCGCCCAGGCCGTTCGAATGATTCAGGCGCGTGTTGAAGGTCATGCAGCGCGCTCTTAGATCTGATTTTGTTCCCCGGCCGTCATTGCCGTTCCGCATTTGTTCACGATGGATTAGAATACGAGCTTCATGGACCCATCGAACTTCGTCCACCTTCATTTGCACACGGATTACTCCCTCTTGGACGGCGCCTGCGAAATTGGTGAATTGAGCGCCGAAGCGGCGCGTCGGGGCATGCCTGCCGTGGCCGTCACGGACCACGGGAATCTATTTGCAGCAGCGAATTTCTACCACACGGCGGCGACGCACGGCGTCAAGCCCATCATCGGCTGCGAAATGTATGTGGCGCCGGACAATCACAAAAATCGAGGCAACGAGGCGGAACGCTCGAACCATTTGGTGCTGCTGTGCGAAAACGAAGAGGGCTACCGGAATCTAATTCAGCTTGTTTCGACTGGCTTTCTCGATGGTTTCTACTACAAGCCTCGCGTGGATCATGAACTTCTCGCCAAGCACAGCAAGGGGCTGATTGCGCTCTCCGCATGCCTGCGCGGGGAAGTGGCGGACGCGCTGCTGGCGGACAAGTACGATCAAGCGCGGGCGAATGCTTATCGGCTGAGGGACATTTTCGGAAAGGGGAATTTTTTTCTCGAAGTGCAGGATCAAGGGCTTGAGATTGAAACTGGCGTGAATCGCGGACTCGTCCAACTTTCTCGCGAAACAGGTATTCCGCTGGTAGCGACGAACGATTGCCACTACCTCACGCGCGCCGATGCGCACGCGCAGGAAGTGTTGCTGTGCATTCAAACCGGGAAGACGATGAGCGATACGTCTCGGATGAAATTTCAAACCGATCAGTTTTATTTCAAGACCGCCGAGGAAATGGCGCGGGTGTTCAGAGAACTTCCGGACGCGCTCTCGCGCACGGTGGCGATCGCGGAGCGCTGCAATGTGAAGATTCAGCGCGTGACGAATCCGTTTCCCGAATTCAAAGTTCCCGAGGGCCACACTGCCGACAGCTATTTCGAGAAGGTTGCGCGAGAGGGTTTTGCAGTTCGCGCGCAACAACTCGAACGTCTTGCGAAGGAGAATCGCCTCCGTCACAAGTTGCCGGAATACGAGCAGAGGCTCGCCGCCGAAATCGCGATGATTCAGAAGATGCGGTTTGCCGGGTATTTTCTGATCGTTTGGGATTTCATTCATTACGCGCGCGCGCAGGGAGTGCCGGTGGGACCGGGGCGCGGATCTGCTGCCGGCAGCCTGGTCAGTTACGCGCTTCGCATCACGGATATCGATCCTCTACAGTACGATTTGCTTTTCGAGCGTTTCTTGAATCCCGAACGCATTTCGATGCCTGACATTGACATCGATTTCTGCATGAGACGGCGCGGCGAAGTGATTGACTACGTTCGCCGAACCTACGGCGACAAGAGCGTGGCCCAGATCATTACTTTTGGCACCATGGCTGCGAAAGCTGTGCTGAAGGATGCCGGACGCGCGCTCGACATGCCGTACGGCGAAGTGGACAAGATTGCGAAGATGGTTCCACTTACGCTGAACATCGAATTGGAGGACGCGCTGAAACAATCCCCTCAACTTGAAGCGTTGCGCAAATCCGACGAGCGCGTGAAGGAACTGGTTGCCGTGGCGCTGCGGCTTGAGGGTCTGGCGCGGCACGCGTCCACACATGCGGCCGGCGTGGTAATTTCCCCGCGCCCGCTTACCGAGATCGTTCCGCTTTACAAGTCGAACAAGGACGAAATCACGACGCAGTACGACATGAATGCGCTCGAACGCATCGGCCTGCTGAAGATGGACTTCCTGGGGCTGACAACGCTCACCGTCCTGGACGATACGGTGAGGTTGATTCAGCAGAATCGCGGCGTGGCCGTCGATCTCGCGACGTTAACGCTCGAAGACGCTCCGAGCTACACGCTCTTCGCGCGCGGAGATACGACTGGGATTTTTCAATTTGAATCGCACGGCATGCGCGACATCCTGCGCCGCTACCAGCCGACGCGTCTCGAAGATTTGACGGCGCTTAATGCGCTCTACCGGCCCGGACCGATTCAAGGCGGCATGATCGACGATTTCATCGCGCGCAAACTCGGCAAGAAGAAAGTTACTTACGATCTGCCGGAGCTCGAGGAGATTCTGTCGGAGACATTGGGTGTGATCGTGTATCAGGAACAAGTGATGCAAATCGCCAACCGCCTCGCCGGATTCTCGCTGGGCGACGCTGATCTCTTGCGTCGGGCGATGGGGAAAAAGAAGCCGGAGGAAATGGCCGCACAACGGGACAAATTCCTAGCGGGCTGCCTTGCGGGGAAGGTTCCTCAGAAAAAGGCCGAGAAAATATTCGATCTGATGGCGGAATTTGCGGGCTATGGTTTTAATAAGTCGCATTCCTGCGCGTACGCCCTTCTCGCTTACCAAACAGCTTATTTGAAGACACATTACCCCGTGGAGTTCATGGCGGCCATGCTGGGGTCGGAAACGGGGAATACGGAAAAGGTGGTGAAGTACATTAACGAGGCACGCGGGATGGGAATCACTGTGCTGCCGCCGGACGTGAACTCGAGCGATGTAGACTTCACGCCCATCGGGGATCAGATTCGATTCGGTCTGCGCGCGATCAAGAACGTCGGAGAAAACACGGTGAAGGGCATCCTCGAGGCGCGAGTGATTCTTGGCCGATTCACGACTATTTTCGAGTTGTGCGAATCGATCGATATTCGCGTGCTCAATAAGCGTGTGCTGGAAAGCTTGGTCCGATCCGGGGCAATGGATGGGCTCGGCGCCCACCGCGCGCAAATGATTGCCTCGATTGACCGTGCCATCGAGCGTTCGCAGAAATTGCAGCGGGCGCGCGAAAGCGGTCAGCACGGGCTATTCGGCGGCGCGCAAGCGGCTGCCACTCCGTTGCCGCCTGAGGTTCTGCCTGACATCGAAGAATGGCCAGAACACGAGTTGCTCGCAGCCGAATACTCCACCTTGGGTTTCTACATCTCGGGACACCCGCTCGACAAATTTGCGGGCCGGCTCAAAGAGCTCAGTGCAATCGACCTAGCCTCTGTTGAAGGGCGTC
>Ga0185299_10005113_pt1 | contig 15139 bp, 13 predicted proteins | sample PaiPotPPA55metaG_FD_128002 | JGI IMG/M metagenome (GOLD analysis project Ga0185299, IMG submission 128002) | Iron sulfur acid spring bacterial and archeal communities from Banff, Canada, to study Microbial Dark Matter (Phase II) - Paint Pots PPA... ...
GCCCGCGCCAAGCGCGCACGAATGTCTCTTGGACCAGATCCTCAGCATCGCTGAGCGAACCGAGCATGCGGTAGCAGTGAAGTTTCAGTTCCCGGCGGAAAGGTTCGGCAAGGCGTTGGAACGCCTCCGGATCGTTCCTGTTGGGGCGCTCCTCTAATCGACTAGCTTGGTCCATGCTGCACACTCTACGGCATCGTATCGACGCCCTTCGCAGAAACAATGAAGACATTTCCTTGTCCAACCCGTGGTTCGGTCGCAAATCCCACCACAGCCTTGGCGACATCTTCGGGCGTTTGTGGTGAATCCATACCCTTGAAAAAGTCTGAAGCGGAGATACCGAGGTATTTTGAATAGCCCTCGACGGCGCCTTTTCCGCGCTCCGTTTCCAGCATGGGGAACATCGGCGCCAAAGCCAGGAAACGCAACCCGAGCGTGAGCCGATCCGATTCCTTCTGGCAATAGTTCGCCATGAACATCTGCATCCGCTTAGCGCCCGCATAACTCCCCGAAAGCGACGAACCGGCGATCGCCGCGCCGCTCGAAATGAGGATAATGGTCGCGCCTTGCGACAGGGGCAGGCTGAGCGCCGCTTTGCAGAAGAAGAACGACGCCTTGACGTCGGTATCCCACGTGCGCGTAAACTCTTCCCAATCCAGCTCCTGCAAAGGCACTGCGGTACGTTTGGCTCCCACACAGATGACCAAAAGGTCCGGTTGAAGCGTCTCAAAGACGCTGACTGGCGCGTTTTCGCTGGCCGCATCGATGGCGAGTGTCTTTATGCCTGGCAATTGGCCGGACAATTCAACGAGAGGCTCAGGTTGTCTTGCCACAGCAAGCACATCCGCGCCTTCTTGATGGGCGGCAGTGACGATAACCCGTCCCAGACCGCGGCTGCCGCCCACCACCACAACTTTTGCGCCTTTCAAGGATGTGATCATAATTTCTTGCTACAAGTTTCGGTTTTTTCCGGGCAACGAAATGCGCGCCCAAGTATAGAGACCGTGTACGGGATCAAAACTCATCGGTCCTTCTGACGTACACAATCCTGGGCGTCGCCGGCGCTTGCTTCACTAGCATGGAACTGCCATCGCACCAAAGTGCCGGTTCTTCAGCCGCGTTTGACTCCGCACGAGATCGGGTTTGTTTAACGGCAGAAATTCCGCTACTCCATTTCACAAGACTGATACAGATTTGGGAGCGCTCAAAGAGCGGTCGTTTCCGGGCATGAGTGAGCCGTGTTTTATAGTGCGACGACTGGGTAACCCGGATGCGGACGCGTTTCGTTTAATCCGGCTTGAGTCTCTTCAGCAAAATCCCAATGATTTCGGATCGACGTTCGAGAAAGAATCAAACGAACCCAGCGCGAGTTTCGTCGAACGCTTTGATAGAAGCACGGTGTTTGGATGTTTTGTACGCGAAAGGCTAATGGGGATAGTCGGGTTTTTCCCCCTGGAAGGACCCAAACGATCTCACATAGGTGTACTGTGGGGCATGTATGTTCGGCCGGAGGCGCGCGGAACCGGACTTGCTGCGGCACTGGTCGAAAGTTTAATAGAGGCTGGCCGTGAACGGGTTGAGCAGATTCAGTTAACCGTTGTCGCGAGTAATGCGCGCGCACGGCGGTTTTATCAGCGGATGAATTTCTCTGAATACGGTCTCGAGAAGAAGGCGCTCAAATACAACGGCGCGTATTTCGACGAAGTTCTCATGGTGAGGTTTCTGAATTGATCAATCAGGCATCGAAATTTTGACCTGTCCCTCTCCGGCTTTGTTGAAACGTTCTAACGATAAGAAAACTGTTCCGGCATTCTCCGGACCGTGAGTAGCGAGGAGCTACGCTGGAACCATTCTTAACGATAGCACGGCGCGGACCCTGCTATTGGTTGCCACATTGTTCCCCTGATGGATTCTCAGTGCTTGGCCGCAGGCGCGGGCTCTGTTGGCGCCCCCTTCACGTCGACCCGAGCCTCGCGAGCTCTTCGGCGAGCGCCCAGGATCTGGTCAAGACTCACGGCGATCATGATGACTCCGCCCATGACAACGAATTCCAAGGAGCTATCAATACCTTGGAGATTCACAATATTGCGCAGTAATTGAATCATGGCCGTGCCGATAAAAATACCGAGGATGCTGCCTTCACCTCCACGTAGGCTGCAACCGCCCAGCACGCATGCGGCAACAGCGTAGAGTTCGAAAAAACTTCCGTGGCTGGCCGGCGAAATTGAGTTCGTATAAAAGCCGATAAGGATAGCGGAAATCCCGGTCAGCGACGCGCAGAGCACGTAGGCGCTTGTCACGACGAGCTTCGTGTTGATTCCGGAGTAAAGGGCCGCCTCTTCGTTCCGCCCTATCGCGTAGAGATATCGGCCATAAACTGAGCTATGCAGCACAATTCCCATGACAATGCAGACGACGACAAAAAGGATGAAAGGGGCCGGCAGATTAAAGATGCTTCCGGTTGCGAGCGTCCGGAGAAGCTCAAAACCGGTGTTGCTGCCGAACCCGACCGTCTGGTCCGACGAAATAAACCGGGCGAGCCCTCGATAGGCAAGCAGGCCGCACAGCGTGACAACGAAAGGCTGGAGACGCGCGCGGGAAACCAGGAGTCCGTGAAACAGACCGATCAGCATCGCGAGCAGAATGATGATAGCAACCGCCAGCGGCCATGGAATGTTATCCGGTCCCAGGAGATAAGCCAAAATGACCCCAAGCAATGCGAACATAGAGCCAACCGAGAGATCGATTCCACCGGTAATTATCACGGTGCCCATCGCGACACTGAAGATGCCAAACAATCCGATCGATCTGGTCAGGTTCAAAAGGTTTGCCTGACCAAGAAAAACCGGGTTCGCGAAGGTCGCTGCCAGCCCTCTCTGAGATGCTTCCAACAAGGCATAGCCAAGGAACAGCCCCAGGAAAATGAGAACCATTCCAAGTTCTTTTTTTTGCCTCACGTTCGGATCTCCTGATGAGTTGTGTGATTTGACGTCGGCGAATCTTTCTTTGCATGAACGGGTGCGACCGCTAGCCGCATCACCGCCTCTTCGCTGAAATCTTTAGCTTCGAGAACCCCCATGAGAGCGCCTTCTCGCATCACAGCGATCCGATCGCTGACCCCTAAAACCTCTTCCATGTCGCTGCTGATCATGAGGATAAACACCCCGTTGTCGGCCAGACTCCTCATCAATCGATAAATCTCCGCCTTGCTGCCAACATCGACGCCGCGGGTCGGTTCGTCGAAGACAATAAGCTTTGGGCTCAGGGAAAGCCATTTAGCAAGAACCAGTTTTTGTTGGTTCCCGCCACTCAAATTTTTGGCCAGAGTTTCGCAAGAAGTAGTTCTGATTGAGAGCTTTTTCCGCTGTTCCTCTGCGGTGCGCAATTCACTTCCATACGAGATCACACCGAAGTTGGCGTAGCGCCACAGATCAGGGAGTGTAACGTTTTCCCGGACTGCCATGCTGGTGATTAGTCCATTCTTCCGACGGTCTTCCGGAACCAGATAAATACCGTGCGCGATGGCATCGCGAGGCGAATGAACCTGGACGGCTTTCCCATCGATAACGATCTCTCCTCCGAGTGGTCGGGCGATGCCAAAGACCGTCATCGCAAGTTCGGAACGACCGGCGCCCACCAGACCTGCAAGGCCGAGAATCTCGCCTTGGCGGATGTTCAGGCTGATCGAATGGCTGGGGAAAAACGGCGAGATGATCTCCCGAAACTCGATCCGCTTTTCTGGGTCGCCCAGACGCGTTTCGGTCCTCTTCAGATCAATATTTCGGCCAACCATGAGCCGGACCATATTGTCATGATTGATTTCCGACTTTGAGAGCTGGCCCGAATTCTTTCCATCCCGGAGACCTACGACGCGATCGGCGCAGGCATTGACCTCCATCAGGCGATGGGAAATATAGATAACGCTGACCCCGGCGCCCTTTAATTCGGCGATCAAATTAAATAGGCGATTCGTCTCCGTGAGCGTCAAGGAGGAGGTCGGCTCGTCCATCACAATGATGCGGGCACTGGTCGAGAGCGCCTTGGCGATTTCGACGAGCTGTTGTTGTGCGATCGAGAGAGAGCTGAGAGCGGTCCACGGAGGAAGATTCAGACCGACTTTTTCAAGGTAACCTCGAGATTGTTCGGCAATCCTCTTTCGATCCACGAGGCAGAGGAATCCGCCGGAAAGGGGTTCGCGCCCCAAGAAAATGTTTCCGCCAATGTCGAGATTATCGAGGTTGTTTAATTCCTGATGAATGAGGCTGACGCCCAGTTTCTGGGCGTCAGCAACGTTACGGATCTGCACCTCTCGCCCATCGACATGGATGGTGCCTTCGTCGGCTTGATAGACGCCTCCAAGTATTTTCATCAGCGTCGATTTCCCGGCGCCATTTTCGCCGATCAGCGCGACCACCTCGCCGGGAGAGACCGAGAGGTCGACATCACTTAGCGCGACAACGCCCGGGAAACGCTTGCTGATTCCTTTGAGTTCGAGGATGGGTTCCGGCACGACGCAGTGTAAAACGCAGGCTGGTTTCTGCCTCGATTAGTGTCCGCGAAGTTTCTTCAAATTAGCCCAAAACTCGTCGACATTGCTTTTGTCGATCCCGCGGGTCGGAACTATAACTTGTTTGTTTTCCGGAATTTGGACGTCTTCGCCGCGCAACTTCTTGGCGAGGAGCAACGTGGATTGATGACCGAATTCATAAGGATTTTGCACGACTGTTGACTCGACAATCCCGTCTTTGATTCCTTGAAGCGTGTCGTCTTCTTCGTCGAAGGTCACTACCTTCACTTTGCCGGCTTTACCGGCGGTCTTGACAGAGTTGACGATTGCCGGACCGTTATAGCTCCAGATGCCTACCAGGCAGGCAATATCAGGATACTTAACCAGTGTGTCTGCGACGTTTTGCCTCGCACGAACTCGGTCCGTATCATCGGTGCGAACATCGATTACGGAGACATTGGTCCCTTTCAAAACCTCTTCGAGCCCTTGAATTCTTTCTTTAGCATTCTGGGCGTCGCGCTTACCGACGAAGATCATTATCTTGCCCCCGTCCGGGATCGCCTTCTTGATCAGTTCGCCGGCCTGGCGACCTGCATCGACATTACTGGTTCCGACATAGAACGCTCGTTTGCTCGTCGCCGCATCGCTGTCAGTTGTTGAGATCATTGCCTTCTCTGTGCCGCGGTCGATCATTGCGGCTTGGTTTGCGGAATCAAGCGGACTTATAGCGATTCCGTCAGTCCCTTTGACCAGAAGATCATCAAAAATTCGAGTTTGCTCGGCGGGCGTGCCGTCAGGCACAAGCCGTACCTCGACGCTGACGTTTGGTACTTCTTGCGTCGCTTTCTCAGCTCCGGCCTTGACGTAAGTCCAGAAATCCGAGGCGCTGTTGGCAAGAATTGCGAGTTTAAGAGGTTTATCTGTTGCTGCGCACTGCCCGTTGGATGGGACCATTGCCGGGCAAACGGCGAGCAGACCCAGAAGCGTAAAGAGGGGTTTTATTTTTGTCATAAGTGGGGGGAAGGATTAGTCAGGTTGGTTGCGTATCCGAGATGTTCGGAATCCAGACAAGCCAAACGTGGCTCGCACTGGCACACTCGGTCAATCTAGATAATCGAGAGAACTTCTGCGTGCGAGATAAATATTCGCAACCTCGCTAACTGTTCGATCATATTTATTTCACGGATCAAAAAATCTGAAAACTCCGTCCGGGTCCTAACTTAAAGGCCTCGTTTTGTTAGTTCTTCAGCGGCACGAGCTTTCTAGTAATTTACGCGCCAGGCATTTATAAGCAGCTCGTTCTTCGGCACTCAGTCCAACGCCCGGAGCATTTCCGAGAGGATGCTGGCGTAGGTCTCTGCGGTAGCGCTGTCCGGGATAAAGCAGCGTGGCGATTTGCAGGAAGTCGTCGACGCGCTACCGGTTGTGGGCGGAATGCGCGGATCTTTTCGCGCCTTTGTAGAATTCGCCGAGGGCGATCAGCGGCTCGGCTGGGCGATGACGCCACTGATGACCTTCTCCAGCCGGGCCGGATGGGTCGCCGAATGGACTTGCTTCAACTGCTGGATCGTGACCTCAGCGTAAATTTGGGTCATCGAGAGTTCGGCGTGGCCAAGGAGTTGCTAGATAAAGCGGATATCCGCGCCGCCTTCCAGAACGAGGGTGACGCAAGAGTGGCGCAGCAAGCGGCTTCCGATACAGAACTGCCTTGACACCAACGGCCATTGTGAGAAACCGATATGCACAATTCATTCGCAGATTATGCTGAAATTTTTCTCATCCCCTCTCGACCCGGACGAGTTCGTGACGAAACTGAAGGGATTTGTCGACGAGGAGGAAATCGATTCCGACAACCCCGCGCTATTTACCGGCAACCGTCCAGTGATTGGCCGCTTTGACTCACACCGGTTTAAACTTCAGCGCCGGGTTGGTATCCACTGGATGCTTTGGTGGTTAACGCCCGGCCAGTGGTTCAAGCCCCATATGAGCGTCTTCGTCACCCGCAATAATTCGGGGAGCCGGATCGAGCTCGACGGCGGCACGCCAATATCAGTCAAAATGATCTGGGTCCTTGCCCTGCTTGGCCTCTCAGGCCTCGTCGCTGGCTGGACGGTATTCAGCTATCCATACGACATCAGTCATGATCCGATTCATTCGGCGAGTAATCTGCTTGCTGGAATTATCATCCTGAATCTGACCGCCGGAATTCTCGTGCTTTTACCGATTATCGGCTGGGTTCTCACCCGGAATCATCTCGCCGATATTGTCGGAGAACTACGGCGGCACCTGGATCTGCAACCGGTCGAATAGGCCGGACCAGGAAGATCCGTTTGCGGCGGACAACGCCAACCGGTTTCAAGCGATTGATCAATGGCTCAAAAGTCCTCCGTGGCTCCGTGACCTCCGTGCGGGACTCACTCACCAAGTGCCGAGAAGGGAGAAAAGCTCGCACGGAGGTCACGGTGTTCACGGAGTGATTGACAGATATAGCGCTTTATTTTGTTTGCACGCGTTGTTGGCTTGCCTCCGCTTTGCCGCGGGTGACCGTGTAGTCACCCGCGGGATGCTGCGAGATTCAGATCCGCAGACCTGGCTTAGAAGAGGGGCTGCGTGCCCTCGATACGGACCGCCCGGAGATCGTCGGGGTCAAGACCGAGCAGCTCGAGGATCGTTGGGGCGATCTGCGTCGTCTCTACCGGCGCCGTGACGGCGGTGCCGCCAACCGCCCCGCGCCATTCCACCAGGATGGGGACGTTCCGGTCTTCGAGGTGATCACCGCCGTGCTCGGCGATCTTAGCCTGGTGGCTGGTGTAGACGACCCCGTACTGGGAGATTCCGATCACGTCGGGTACCCGGGGATCACGCACATCGACGCCGATGAGCTGCGCCGCAGCGGCGCCCGCATATACCTGCAAAAGACCGGCAGACGTGACGGGCTTGCCGTCGACACTGGCCGTCGGATCGTTGTAGTTCAGGAGGAACTGGCTCGCAAAGTCAGTGGCGGCGTCGGACCGGTCGTTGAGCCAGAGGAGGATGCCATCGTCATCGACCCCCAAGGCTACCAACGTGGCGCTCGGATGGGAAATCTTCCACGCAGCGTTGAGAGCGTCGATAATTTGGCCGTCGTTGATCCGGTTAAGGGCAGCAGGGTTCATCGGCGACTGGCCATGTTTGGCCGAGATGATGATCGCGGTCCTGTCGTAAAGCCCCCGCCCCTTGAGGGCGCTCACCATACTTCCAAGGGATTGATCGACGAAGTCGAGGGCGTTGGTCAAGACCGGCCCGGGAGTCGCGCCATCGGCGAGGTAGCCGCCTTTGGCGGTTCCCGACAGGTCAAGCTCCGTCCTGGAAGTTGGCAGCTTCTGGCCTGTCGATACAGTCTGGAAGTTCATGCCAAAGATCGCTGGCGTCCCTGGGTTGCCGGAGCCATCGTGGCGACGACCATTGATCCAATTTATGACGGCCTGAACCTTGTAGTTGTCGTATTTCTGGGTCAACAGATTGTCGGTGGTCCAATCCGGCTGGCCCGGGGCCGTCGGAGCGGTCGGGTTCGCGCTACTGTTGATCTCGGGAGTAAAGTAATCGTCGACACCTTCCCCGGACGGACCGGACAGCACTAGCTGGGCGGGATGCTTGTCAGACCACGCGGTCAGCAGATGGTGCCGATGGGCCACCTCGAAAATCGTGTTCACGTGCAGATATTGGCCGGGGTAGATCGGCTCGCAGGTCGCGGGATCAACGGGCAGTTTCGACGGATCGATCACGTCAAACGGGTTGCCAGTCATCCGCAGAATGTTGGCCCAAGGATCAGGGTTACCGGGAGCTGGCACGATGCCCTGACCCGCGTCGAGGGCGTTCTGATTCTTGTCGATCTGCTCCTGGTAGGTGACCTCTGCGCCCGGCGCGGGGCCGACGCAGTTCGTGGTCCCTGGCGGGAACACAGCATGGTTCCAGGTGTCATCATAATAGGCGCCGGTGCTAAGCGGGTTGCCTCCCGTCACTTGCGCGATCATTCCAGGGTACGAGTCCGAGGGGAACGGCGTGCTCGCATTGGAGTAGTCGACGCCCTGCGCCGTCAGCGCTGCCAACGTGGACTTAGGGTGGGTCTGGACATACCATGCCAAGTCGGACTGATGCAACCCGTCGACCGACACCAGCAGCACGTGATCCACCTTTCCGCGGTCATCGTCGTCTCTGGCCACTGCCGGGGCTGCCAGCAGAAGGCCGGCAATGGCGCCGCCGAGCATCGCGGTTGTATACCGGATGTTTCCGGGCCGGGGACGAGAGAATCCGTAGGTGCGGTTTGCGTTGTTTGACCGATTGATACGTGATTCGGTTTTCATCTGAAGCCTGTTTTTCATTTTTACTGTATTCATGTCTCGACCCGAGCCGTCAGTGAGTTGTGATCCGCTCTTTTCCCTAGCGGCTCGGTGTTAGCCATTCAAAGCGGAGGTAAGTTTCCAGGCGACGTAATCAGACCGAGCATTGGAAAGCAACGAGACGATTGTGACAATCTGTTGACGAAACGCAGGGATCAGGGATGCGCTCCCGCACGTCCGGCACTGCACGTCTCGACGCTTCTTTTTGCTGCTTCTGCGAACGCGCTCTTGCGCTATCGGAGCTGAGGCTCTTTCCCATCAGCCCAACGAGGTGTTCGCCTTTCTCGGACGTGCGATGTCGGAGCGGCGTGTCGCCGATGTAATCGCTCCGGTCTTCGCTAACTAACTAGCATTCCCTATCTCCTGCGTTTCAAGACCTCAGCGACTCGCAATGCCTGGGCGGCGATGGTCAACGCCGGATTCACAGCCGTCGAAGATGGAAAGAACGAACTATCCACCACGTAAAGATTATCGATGTCGTGGGTCTGACACTCGGTATTCAGAACGGAGTTTGTGGGATCCTTGCCGAACCGCAACGTTCCGCACTGGTGTGAATTCGTCGCGATGCCCATCCGCTGGGTTAGTACGACGGGGTATCCGGCTCGCCGGAGCATCTTGCGAGCGGCGGCGATCAACTGTTCGTGTGCTCGGAGATTGTTTGGTTTCCAATGCACGCAGATGGTTCCATCCGGCTTCAGGGTAACGCGATTGTTTTTGTCGGGTAGATCTTCAGACATCACCCACCAATCCACGCTTCGGTTGGCAATGCCCCGGAGAACCGAGTGAGGTGCCAATGGTTGGTTTGCTGTCAACATGCCGGCCTGCAATTTCCCGAGTAATTGCAGATTGCCTAGCGGATAACGCCAACCTTCTGCTCCGCGGAGATAGAAATCGTTTATAGCCGTCGTCTTCTGAAATACCGTCGGATTTTTCCTGATGGGATCAACAGCCATGAGTGCCGTGTTGTTGTGAACCATGTAGTTCCGACCGACCAGGCCCGAGGAATTCGCCAGTCCGTTCCGATGCGCAGCATTCGCCGAGCGGAGCAGCAAAATCGCCGAATTCACTGCGCCGCACGAAATAACGTATCGCGAAGCGTGCAGCTGAAAAATCTCGCCGTCCCTCTCCAATTCGACGGCCGTTACGACTCTGCCTGCATCGTCTGTGATCAACCGGACTGCCTTGGTCCGAGTGATGATTTCAATATTGGGAAATTCCAAAGCTGGTCGAACGGCACAGATGTCCGCCTCACCTTTGGCATGTTCGCGGCACGGAAACCCATCACATGTGCTGCAGCGAATGCATCGACCACCTTCCCGTAGATCGATGCCCATCGGCAAAAAGAACGGATGCAAACCCTGTTTCCGCAAGCGATTGCAAAGATCTTCTACGTAAGGTTCATGGGGTACCGGCGGATAAGGAAAAGGCCCTGAACGAGGCGGCTCGGTTGGATCGTCCCCACTGCTGCCGTGCACGAGGTAGATCCGCTCCGCACTGGAGTAATATGGTTCCAGGTCTTCGTACGCTATGGGCCACGCCGGCGAAATACCTTCTTCGTGCTCGATTTCACCAAAATCTTCGCGACGCAATCGAGGCAACGCCGCGCCGTACACTTTTGTGTTCCCGCCGACAAAATAATGAACGCCTGGGTGAAATGGATTGCCCTCGGTGTCATACCATAGCTCGCCCGGTTTATATCGATTCTGGGAAAAAACGGCGGACGGCATCCAGTTCTCGGGTTCCCGCGGCAGATAGTCGCCGCGTTCAATCAGGAGAATCCGCAAGCCGCTCTCTCGAAGAGCGTAGGCCAAGGTCCCTCCGCCCATTCCGGTACCGACAATGAGCAGATCGTATTCGCGATGTTGAAGGGCAGTCAAGGAATTCAGGAGTCAGGAGTCAGGAGTCAGGAGTCAGGAGTAAAGAAAGGCCGAATTCTCTAAAGCGAATTACATAACATTGTCTTGACATGTTCTGATAATCAGTCAATTTCCACGGCATGGCAAAACCAGCAAAGACTTTCAAAGACCTGGTAGTATGGCAAAAGGCCCATCGTTTCGTACTGGCGATTTATTCACTGACAGCAAGCTTTCCTAGAAGCGAGATCTATTGCCTTACGAGCCAGATGCGGCGCGCGGCGATTTCCATTCCTGCGAACATCGCAGAAGGATTTACAAAGCGCGGGGCACCTGAAAAAGCACGGTTTCTCAACTTCGCACAGGGCTCCCTCGAAGAGTGTCGATATTACCTGATTCTGATTCAGGATTTGGGATACGCGGCCACAGCAGATATGGAGGCCCTCCTCGAAGAGGTCTCCAAGCTGCTTGTTGCCTACGCGAGCGCAATCGAGTCCAACCGGTGAGCCACTCCAAATGCTCAACTCCTGACTCCTGAATTCTGACTCCTGAATTCTGGCATCGTTCCCCCCTATCCTTTCACTGAGCCGGCTAGCAATCCTCGGACAAAGAATCTTCCGAGCAAGATGTAGATAAGGGCCGTCGGCAGCGCGCAAATCACTGCGCCGGCCATGACCACGTTCCAGTCGACCGAAAAGGAGCCGGAGAGGTTATTCAAGGCGACGGTGACCGGCTGGGCATTCGGATTCGGCAATATTGTCACACCAAAAAGGAAGTCGTTCCAGATGTTGGTAAACTGGAATATGCCCACCACCACAAAAGCTGGAAGGGCCAGAGGCAACATCACCAAGAAAAAAATCCGAATCACGCCCGCGCCGTCGATCCGCGCAGCTTCGACCAACTCATCCGGGATATTCGCGAAAAAATTCCGGAATATCAGAGAGCAGATGGGAAGGCCGTACACTACATGGACCAAGACAAGACCCCAGATCGTTCCGTACAACTTGATCTGCTCAAGAAATTGAATCAGCGGAATCAAGATGCTCTGGTACGGAATAAACATGCCGAAGACCAAAACGGCGAAAAGAGTATTTGCTCCACGAAACTTCCACTTCGCAAAGATGTAACCGTTAGTCGCCCCGAGGATCGAAGAAATAATCGTTGCTGGGATCGTAAGTTGCAGACTGTTTCCCAGATTAGGATAGAGGCGGCGCCACGCTTCAATAAAACCGCCACCAGAAAGTTGGGTCGGCAAATGCCACATCGTTGATAGGCTGACGTTCTGAGCCTGTTTCAGGCCGGTCACGACCATCACATAAATCGGCATCAGGAAGAACAACGCGCAAAGCAGAAGGAGGAGCAGAATGAGCCAATCCCAGGCCGAACGCGGCAACGACTGACGAAAACTAACAAAAGATTGCTGCATATTAGTGTTTCCTTAAATTGCGCCAGAGATACGGCACGATAACCATCGCCACGAGCAGCAACATCACAATGGAAGCGGCCGCGCCGAGATTGTATCTGGTGGCTTTGAAGGTCATGTCAAACACAAAGATGCCGGGCACATCGGTCGCGAAGCCAGGGCCGACCCCCGTCATTGCGAAGATCAGGTCAAAGATTTTCAACGAAACGTGTCCGAGAATAATGGCCGTACTGACTGTGACGGGTCGCAGCAACGGCAGAATAACTTTCGTGTAAACTTTGAACTCGGTTGCTCCGTCAATGCGGGCAGCCTCGCGAAGTTCGTTAGGAACGGTTGCCAGCCCAGCGATGTACATCGACATGGCAAAACCCGTTAACTGCCATGCCGCAGCCACAACCACCGGGATAAGCGCCATGGGAATTCCATATTGAACACTCAGGTGCCGGACGCCGGGAAAAACATGTCCAAGCGCGTCATTGACAGAGAGCAGCACGGATGGATCAGTCGTCCATCCGGGCTTCAAAGGCGCTGAGCCGATCGAAACCAACCATTTGTTAATACCCAAACCATCGAACAGAAGATTGATCCCGGTCTCCGGATTGAAAATCCATCGCCATGCGATCCCAGTCACGATGAAGGACAAAGCATAAGGAAACAGAAAAATATTTCGGAAGACGGTGTATCCAAGCAATCGGCGATCCAGTAAAAGAGCCAGAAGAAGGCCAAATCCGATCGAACTTGATAAGAAGAGGGTGGTGAAAATGAAGATGTTTCGGAGGGAGGCATGCCACCGCGGCATAGCAAACATCTGCGCATAAGTCTCGAACAAGGGATCTCGCAAACGCCAATCAATTCGCAGTGTACCCCATCGAGACAAAGAAACCCAAATGGTAATGAGGATAAAGATGTAGACGAAAGTAAAGATGGCTGCCATCGATGGCACCAAGATCAAGGGGGGGAGGAATCGCTCGCTGGAAAACTTTTTGCGCGACTTTTGAGCCGGCGCTCGGCGAGGAGGAGAAACTTGCAAGTTAGCCGTTGGCATGAATGAGACCTCGTTCGGCCTGCCAGCGAACGGCAGGCGGAGCCCTAAGCTCCACCTGCCGGCCCTGCGGAAGTTATTTTGTGGTCTCCGACTCTTTCGCGGCCTGCACGAGTGCATTAGCGAAATTGTCTATATTTTTATCCACGATGAAAGCGGTGACCGCATCGTTCAGCGCTTGCTGAAATGCCGCCGGAGCAGCCTCGCCGTGAACGCAGCTCGGAACCAGTTTGCCAGTGGCAAACGAGTTCATTGACCACTGGTGGTATCCGTCAAACTTCGACTTATCCACGTCGGTACGGGCTGGAATTGAGCCTTTCAGCGGGTTGAAGGCCTCCTGCGCCTCCTTGCTGCCGATGCTCTTGAGCCAGGCGATCGTCGCCTCTTTGTGGGGAGCCCCTTTCGCAAGAGTAAACCCATCAGCGACGATGATGAACGCTCCATCGGTACCGGGATGGCTGACCCAGCCGAAATCTTCCTTCTCCTTCTTGTTAGCTTTGATGAATTCACCGTCAGCCCAATCACCCATGGAGCTGAACGCGACTTTGCCTTCAATCAAAGCGCCAATAGCCTGGTCCCAACTCAAAGCAGAGTGATCCGGGTTCAGATAGTCCTGCATTTTCGCGAAATATTTCATCGCTTCTTTCACCTTCGGATCATCCCACTTCATCTTGCCGCCGAACAGATCCACCCATCCCTCGGGACCTACAACGCCCAGGAGTGTGTTCTCAAAGAGTTGAGCTGAGGCCCAAATCCCTGAATCTCCCACGCCCAGCGCGTTGACGCCGGCTGCCTTAAGCTTGTCGCAAGCCGCGAAGAACTCGTCGAAGCTCATTTTGTCGCCAACGGTGATACCGTTCTTCTCAAGAACCTTCTTATTATACCAGAGGTTGTTGCCACGATGCACGCCGGCAAGCACGCCGTAGGTCTTTCCGTCCTTGGTCATCAGATCTACCAGACCCTTCGGAAAGACTTTATCCCATCCGTCGCTCTTGTAGAGTTCCGTGATCGGTTCGCAATAACCAGGCTCCACGTACTGGCCCAGTAGCTCCCAACCAGGATGAGTCTGCCAGGTGTCCGGCGGATTGCCGCCGGCCAAACGGGTCTGGAGCACAGGACGAGCAGCGGAACCTCCGCCACCGGCAACTGTCGCGTTGATAATTTCAACGCCAGGGTACTGTTTTTTGTAAGTATTAAACAGCGCGTCGAGCGCGGCTGCTTCACCACCGGATGTCCACCAGGAAAAAACTTCGAGTTTCTTTTCACCGGCAGCTTGAGAGGAAAGAGGCGCTTGCACCAAGGCGAAAACTGATGCGAACGCGAGTAAGGGGGAGCAAAAACGCATTTTGAGATGCATGATATTCTAATTTGTTTTTCTTAAGTCGATCTATCGTTTGAGTGTTAAACAGATTTTACAGCTTTGCAGATCAATCCTTTGAGCGCTGTAGCCTCGGGCCTTGAACCTTTCGGAAAATAGAAACACATGAAAGGCGATTAACCGCCAACAAGTATAGCTTTTATGAGTTATTGGAATTTACTAGTGTACCGACCACCTCCTTCCGAATGTCTGACCACTTCTACCCAAGGATCGCATCTAAAGCAGCAATAAAGAGTTATTCCACTCGATCGTTCGGCGTTCAGCGTTCGGCGTTCGCGTCTTTTCATGTGTTTCGCGGGCCTTATGTCCTTAGGTAAGAGGCAAAGGCTGGAGCCTTCGCTTACAGCTCTCAACGCGGCAGCCACCAGTTCGTGCGCGGGCCCAGGTGGAGCTGAATCGTCTTCAGTTCCGTAAACTCGTCGATTGCAAATCTCCCTAGCTCGCGGCCCAGACCGCTCTCTTTGTAGCCACCGAACGAAAGTTCCGGGTAACCGTCCATAAACGTGTTAATCCAGATCGTCCCGGCGCGAATCGCTCGTCCGACCTGGAAGGCGACATCG
>Ga0185299_10005114_pt1 | contig 15139 bp, 19 predicted proteins | sample PaiPotPPA55metaG_FD_128002 | JGI IMG/M metagenome (GOLD analysis project Ga0185299, IMG submission 128002) | Iron sulfur acid spring bacterial and archeal communities from Banff, Canada, to study Microbial Dark Matter (Phase II) - Paint Pots PPA... ...
AATTAGGAAAACTCTCGGCATTCACAACCTGTTCTGCATCGAATTAATCTCCTACCATTCTCAAGGGCGTGCGGCCACACATCGATCGTTCCCAAACGACCTTAGCCGGACAATGTGTCCAAAAAGCCACAATGGCCCGGTTTGTTTGAACAGGTCTTCTGATTAAAAGAGTGGCATGGCTGCCGGGTTCGGGGCTGCGGCGATTCGCGGCCGGCGGATGAAGCGGATGAAAGAGTCGCGATCTGGCGGGCGCCGGTCAAGGCGCGAACTCAACTTATCCGGCTGTCCAAATTTCCCCGCCTGGCTCTAAAACCTGTTGCCAAAACCCACCGCCAATGTAGCATTCAAGCCCGGAGTTGAAGCGACCTCGCAGCCGTCGAGAATCAGCGCCGGGTCCAAGCGCCCGTCACGAAAATTCGCGGCAACACTGTGAAATGCCGGTTTAGCTCAGTTGGTAGAGCAACTGATTTGTAATCAGTAGGTCGCGGGTTCGACTCCTGCAACCGGCACCAATAAAATCAAACGCTTACTTGCAAATGCGCGAGTGTCAGCTTTTGCGAGCGGACCCATAGCGGACCCGGCAAGGTCAATTCCGGGACCCTGCCTTGCCCTATCGTGCCACCGGGGGAACACGGGCATGAACTGGCCCGCGTCCCGTCCGCCAAGCCAAGAGCGCATTGTGCAAACCTGCGACATGCTCATGCGAACGATGGCGAAAGAGCACATTGTTTCGCTCGTCGACAAGGCCACTGGTTATCACGACGAAGAGGTTCGCGACGAAATCACGAAGATTTTGGAGCAATATATCGCTCCGCACCTCATGCCGTGGACGCTTCGGTTTCCAGATGAATTTTTCAGACAGGTCTACCGAATCCATGGCTGGCCATATGTTCCCGGCAACCGCAAAATGCCTCAATGCGTCGGAACATTCATCAATAAGTACGTCTATGAGCCATTGCCGCCAGGCGTTCTCGAAAAGCTACAGGAATTGAATCCAGTAACAGAGAAAGGTTGGAGGGCAACGCAAAATCATCGGTTTCTGACGGATACCGGCAATGTCCACTTAGACCGACAAATCACGTCGACCATAACAATCATGGCGCTGTCAGACAACAAAGAGCAGTTCAAAGGCAATTTTGATCGCGTTCATAGCATCAAACTGCCAGAGAAGAAGAGTCCGCTTCGGCTCAAGGCCGAAAAGACTTCTTCGCTGCCTCTTTTCCCGACTTTGGACGTGACGCCGAATGTGGCCTAGTAGGATTTTTCTTGTCGACCAGCTTCCCGCCAATCGCCCTTTCCACCACGGATAGGGCGATTTGGCTTTCGTCTTGCGGCGGTCGACGCTGCTTTTGCTTCTTGGCCATGCTATCAATTTGGCGACTAACGCGACGAATGTCCAGCGTTAGCGGCGTAGCCAAACTTTACCAGTACCCACTTCAAAAACACGTTGCGCGGCGGCAAGACCAAACGTTTGCCGATTGGTTCGCGGAACTTCGCGAGCTGGCAGGCGAGCGCTGGGCTGACGTCGCGGATCAGGGACCGACGATCTATGCGGTTTGGGGTGGCGGCGCGACGCCAGCGCAGGCGCTTTACATGGTGGGGCTCATCCTTCCGCCGAAGGCAGCGGCAGCGTAGGAGGGCGTGATGAGTTGGCGCGAACGAAGAGGAGCGGCAAATGACAATCAAACCAAAGACGCGCAAAGCCGCGGCGGTTACGAGCGTTTCGACGCTGAAGCTTACGCGCGGACTTTCCGAGCGGCGCCTTAGTGACGGGACGGCATATTTCGTGGGCAAAGTACTGGCCAAATCAGCCACGCGCGAGAACTGCGCGAACGACTCGCCTGCCGACAACCGTGACCCGATATTCGCCTTGATCGACGCGCATAAGGCGCGGACCAAGGAATGGCTCCGCCTCTATGACAAGCTCGACGAGGCCGAGTTCGAAGCGAGAAAAACGCACGGGCGCCGGCCGTGGGAGCTGATAGCGTGGCGCAACCACTCGGCGATCGGGGAGTAGGAGATCGACAAGTTGCTCGAGGAGTTATTGAGTCAACCCGGCGCCGATCGCAAGGAAGTCAGGAAGGAATACCTAGACGCGAAGGGGAGGATGGCCGCCGCTGAGCGTGCAGGCGTCGAATGGGACCATCGCGCGGGCATCGCGCCGTTGCGCGAGCAATATGAGCGCGCCAACGCCGCTGAGCGCCGCGCGGCTATGCAAATGGCCCGGACGAAACCGACGACGTTGGCCGGCGCGGCTGCCCTGGTCGCCTACACGCGGCGCGATCTCATGAACGCCCCTGATCCGGCCTGGCCAATGGTTGCACTCAAGACGGTCGCCGTCGCACTTGTCCGAATGGCCCCGCCAAACCGCGCGTGATCGCATCCGCCTTCGCTATCTCACCTGGAAGCTTCGCGCGCTTTGCTGCGTCTTGCGGCGCCTGCCCGCGGCACCTTTCTTGGCCCGAGGGGTGATGGGCTCACGGGAAAAACAAGCAGAGCCGTTATTGCGAGGACGATTATTGACGGCAGCACATCGGACATGATGGAATCCTCCGGCGTTTCCGATGGTAAGCTGGCGAGGCGTTTGACCGGGAAGGCCAGCCTCACGCTCCGCCGGCAACAAAGCGAACGTCACCGCGCCAGAAATGTTGGACTCGCCATTTCGTCAAAATTTCGACAATGTCCCGCCCCGGCATATATGGGATTGGCGCAACACACGGCGCGGGGCGATCTCAGAATGAGCATGGCAAATTCGGCGCGGCGGAGGCCCCTGACCTGGTGCGCGCCAGATCAGGGGCTGCGCCCGGTGGATAGCCGGGAGAAAGGCCAGCCACAATGCCACAGGCGTCTTCGCGGGCCCTGGAGAACCCAGCGATTGCCAGTTATCGCTTCATGGCTCTAAAAGTTTCACCTGGGGCGCCACGGAATGAGCCTGGCAGGCGGCACGGCAGGCCGTCAAGATCCAGTTCTCCTACGAGGGAGCGCGGCCAATCCGCAGCCCTGGCGGGACGGCGCACCTGCAAAAATGCGGCCTATGGCCGCATACCCCAAATGGGTTAGACGCGGGGAAGCTTTGCGCCGGGACGTCCGGTGCGCAATCTCTACTCATTTTGTTCGCCCTTCTAATCCCCTGCGCCGCGCGGATGCTGAGTCACTGAGGCATCTCATCTTCGGGTTCCGGCGCGTAAATCCAGCACGTGGCTTCCCCCGGGGTCCATGCGATAGGCGGGGGGAATAGGCATGCAGGGGCCTCGTCTTGGGCCCTGGCAGGAAGACATGCCGCGATCGCGACGCCGGCAGCGACAATGGCGGCTTTAAGCATTACCCTCTCCCTGTCCGGCCTTTCTGCCGAGGAATCTTGTTGGCGGGGAACATTCCGGAAAGGTCTTTGGGTGCTCTCTCGAAGTAGGAGGGGTCTGTCCTTGAATTTGGCGAGCCGATCCCCCTCAGGGTTGGCTGAGATTGGGACTCCCGAGGTTGGGACTTCTCTTTCGGCGGGAGCCCGCCGTAAGGGGTTCGCTTGTCTTCGACGTTGCTCGACAGCCCGAAGATTCGCTGCCATCTGGCGCCGCTGATCTGGTTTTTTTTTATCCATCGGTTCGCATCCTATCCGTTCGCCCGCATCTTCGCAATCTGCACAAGGGCCTTCTGCCGGCGTTCCTCGATGAACGCTTCAAGCTCGTGGTCGTCGTTATCCGCCGCCGTGGCGAGCATGTTCGATCGCATGGCGATCGTCTGGCCAATCGTCGAATCGGCAGCGGTCAGGATCAGTGACCGAAGCCTGGTGGCCTCCGCGCTATCGTCGCCGTCATCAGGCAGCGGCATGGTCAGGATTTCCCGCTTGCGTTCAAGCGCCTGGTCGAGCAACCACGCCTGCTTGTCGCCCGGCGGCATGTCTTTCCACTGTGGCGGCGGGTCTAGGGCTTCCATGCGGCCTCCTTGAGCATCCGAGTCTTTAATTGAAGCAGCACACGGGCCGCCTCGCACTTGTTCCGGCGTAGATGGTAATCGGCCAAGTCATCGCCGGTATAGGGCTCGTCGATGATATCGATCAGGCAATGGATCGCGTCTACCTGGGCGCGGGGAACGTCGACGGCTTGCGGCGGAATAATGTCGGGCGGCGGTACACGCTGGTTCATCAGGCTTAATTTGCTCCACCTTTCGGCCAACGGTATAGCGGCCTTTACCATACAACCCCAGAAGGTCCGCCAAATCTTGCAGTACGGAGCTGCATCGCACCAAAGTCCGCCATTGAGGCCTTGCGTCGTTTCGTTTCACCCAAGCCAAACCTTTGCATTCCCACAATAGCATAGCACTAGACTGTCCGGGAGAATATCCGGCCTCTGTCCTACCCTTGAACACTGGGCTGCAGGCGGATGCAGGCGGATGCCCTCTATATACCCGTCCCCCGTAGGACATATTTTCTAGGTGCGCCCGCGCACACGTGGGACGTGGGGAACAAGAACACGTGCCTGCATCCGCCTGCATAGACGAAAGCGTAACTAATCATCGCGATAAAAGCTGGACTGCTCTTCGACTTTGACGACCCTAATTCCGGTGTAGGCACGCGCGCAGGAGTGCCCGGTTTTTTTCGGCTTAATGCCCGGCCGCGCCTGAAGCTTGTTGCTGAGCGCCTTGGCGCTTCCGACAGGTTCGCGCATGAGTTCCGCCCATTCTTTCCATGACTTGAAAAGCTCGGCCGCCGTGTCCTCGTAGCTCGCTTTCAGCTCGCACCGGTCCGTGATCCATGTTGCTACCGCATCCTCGCTTTCGAGGTATTCCTCGGTTGCATCGATAACCGCTTTCGGTGGATGCAGGCCGCCTTCTTTTTGCCAGAGAAGGCAGCCGTCGATCAGCCAGGCAAGGATTCCAGGCCATTCGGCTTTCAGCTTTTCCGCAAGGCACGGGTCGCGGTCCGCTTTCGGGATCGTCACATTGAACGGGATCAGGTTGAGGCGGCGGCGCATCGCTTCGTCTACGCCTTGCAACCCTGGCTTATGGTTTCCCGTGATGACAAGCTTGAAGGCTGGCACATAGTCGAAATAATCTTGGCGCATGAATTGCGCGGTGATCTTGTCGCCGCCGGTCAGCGCCTTGAGTTTGGCCTCCGCCCATTTGGCGCCTTCTTCGGTTTCATGCGCGGTCACGAGTCGTGCGCCCATCAGCCCGGCCAAATCAGTCGAGTGTCTGGAGAAGCCGGTTGCGGTGAAGGTATCGATCGGCGCGACGCGGTGATATTCGCCAAGGATGCCGGCGATCGTCGAGACCAGTACACTCTTGCCGTTAGCACCGCCGCCATGAAAGAACCCCTTGGCATGCTCCGTGGTCACGCCGGTTAGAGTGTAGCCAAAAAACTTTTGCACATAGGTGATGATGTCCTGGTCTTTGGCGAAAATTGTATCAAGAAATTCAAAGAACAGCGGGCAACCTTCGCGCCCAGGGCTGCAACCGGCGATTTTCGTGATGTAGTCTTGCGGCCTGTGCTCGCGTAGCTTGCCAGTGATCAGCTCGATGGTCCCGGCGGGCGTGTTGAATAGCCACGGGTCCGCGTCCCATTGATCCGTAGTGGCAGCGAGGCGACGGTCCGATCGCGCCATCAGTTCGATTGCCGCGACGGTTCGCGCTCTCAAGCCACCTAAAGAATGGCCGTGACAAATCCTACGTGCTAGGTCGTATGCGGCCAACGTTTTCTCGACCTGCCACTTTTCGGAAGTCCATTTAAGCCACTTGCCCCAAAAAGCGACAAACCGAAGCTCGTCCTTATGACGGCCGGCAAAGCCTAGCGCGAGATCGTCCTCGGAAGGACCGCCGCCGCCTCTTGCCTTTGGCTTCTTGGCGAGCTTCAAAAGCTCGTGCGGGCCCTGTCCGTCCGCACGGCCTTTCCGCCGCGCTTGATCGCTTCGTTGACTTGATCCGCGATTCCTGGGCGCGCGCCAGCGTCCTGCCCGTTTAAGAACGGCTCGATCGCATTGACGGGTGGCGCCCACCCCCGCTCTTTCGCCATGCGGTAAATCGTCGCAACCGTGATGACGCCCTCTTTGCGCTCCGTATGGAACGAAGCCCAAACCCGGTCTTGATCGGCGGCGTCAAACTTGCCGCTCGTCTTGCTCCAGTCATCCCAAACCGCCCGTTTTGTGCACAAGGCAGGGTTTGACACTTTTAATCAGATGGTTTGACAGGTTTTGTTCGCCGTCTGGCCACTTCCGCATCGAAATTTTTCACAACGCCGCGCATCTTTCGCGAAAGGTCTGCGCCCTTGGCATAATGCCGCGCCATTTCGATGCTCTTCTGTCCGAGCGCGTCGGCGATCGTCCTTTCATCGGCGCCGCTCTCGCGAAGGATGACCGCCACGGTATGCCGGAGTCCGTATAGGGTCAGGCCCGGCCCAATGAACCCCTTTCTTTCAAGACGAATGCGAAGCGTGCGCCAGGATGCGCTAAAGCCGCTCAGGGTCCACGGGGTGCCTCTGGAATTGGCGCAAAGCGTCGTCGCCATCTGATCGGGCGCGTTGTCGAGAATATCCGCCAACGGGGCTGGCATGGGCCAGAAAACCGCCTCTCCGGTCTTCGATCGCCGGGTCGCAATCTGGCCGCCCTTCGCGAAGGTTCGTGGCAAGGTCAACGCATCTTTCGGGCCAAGCCCGGCAAACATCATCAAAGCAATTGCCGGACGCATGTGATCCGGCGCACCGTCGAGAACCGCGTCGCGCTCTTGATCGCTCCATGGCCGGTTTGCTTCCGGCGCGCCTTTTTGACGACGAAGATCCCTGATGCCAGACGCGGGATTGCCTATGAGAAAGTCGCGTTCGGATCCCCATGCGAAAAGAAGCGAGAGCACGGCCTTGACGTAATTCGCAAAACGCCTGCCCTTCCCGGCAGCCTTGTCGCGAATGCGCACAATAAGCGGACGGTCGAAACGCCCAAAGGCGTGTCGGCGATCGGCCGCAGATATTCAAAATACGCCTGATAATCGCGTTTCGTCTTTGGCGAAAGGTCCTGAAAAGCCATCGACGCCCGATAGGCGGCAATCAACGATCCAAGCGTGCCCGGTTTCTCTTTCTCCGTGGCATTCTGGAGTGCGGCGATCTTCGCGCATACCGCAATGAATTCGGCCGAACCGATCGGCGTCTTTTTGAGATCAATCGGAACGCCCGTCTTGCGATGGTAGCAGCGCCAATGCCCATGCCGGTCTCGGAAAATCTTGAATCCCTTGACGCGGATAATGGTCATCGGAGTCTCGCGATAATGTCATCGGCGTCGTTGGAATGAGTTGTGCTTGGGACGCCTGGGATCGGGGATAAAATCAGCTTCCCGTCCGGAGCGATCTCGATCCGGATTGCGACACCGGCCCGGCTCGCTGCCCGGAACGCACGGGTTACGTCGCGCTGCTTCCAAACACGTGCGCGGGCCTTGGGCGGAATAACGAAAGAAAAATCCAAAGCCGCGAGATCGCGCAACATGTCGTTCGCCGTGACAGGGAACAGTTTCTCTATTAGGGCGTCGATATCGCTCCTGTCAGTGGCGCCCCTATGCGGCGGCCAGATTGATCTGGGCCTGATGCGGAATGGCGCCAGCATAAGCGCCAAGCCCCCTTGCGAGAGCTTACGCGGCATTTGGCCATTCCGCAGACCGCGCCATTCACTCCACCGGCCGTCGGCCAATTCGACCAGCTCCGCGACGATCACTGCGCTCGACAGACGATTGACCGTCGGTGGCGATCGAAAATGTCGCGGATGTAGGCGAGCAGCAGCACGCACAGATCTTCGTCTAAGTCCTTGCTCAACGAGAACTTGACCCAACAGATTTTTTGGCATATCGCTCTTTCCGTTGTTGCCTGTCAATAGAAACAACATTGCGATGCCTTCAAAATCGATGCAGCGGCCCGAACGTGCGTCGCACTCCCCGCCAGCGATCCTACGGAGGATCGAATCATGAGCGACATGCGGGCCACGCTCGAAACCATCCTTCCGAGATTGCAAAAGATTTTGCCACATTTGGGAGACGCCAACGCTCACGAAGCGGAAAACGCGCGCCAAAAGATCAATGCTCTGCTGGCGAGTGTGAACCTCGACTGGCCTGATATCGCAATACTGTTGGCGGGCCAGCAAGAGCCGCTCGCTGCCATGCCGCACCGTCTCTTAGAAAAGGACGCGGACATTCTCGTCAACTTCGCCCTTTCAGGCGCTGAGATCTTTTGCTCCCCGGACGGGAAACCGTTCGCCGATGTCCTCGTGCATGAATATCGCCACACGTGGCCATTGGATTCCGGCGAATTCAACGATTGGCTAACCTGTCGGTTTTTTAAGGAGAGGCGACGAGCGCCAGGATCTGGTTCGCTGAAGCAAGCGACTAGGACACTAAGCGCTTACGCAAAATTTGAGAGCGGCTTGCGGCATAACGTCTATTTTCGCGTCGGCGAGCTTGGCGGGAAAATCTACGTTGACATAGGCGCCCCTATCATCGAGATCGACGCGAGCGGATGGCGCGTGATCGAGAATTCGCCTGTTCGTTTTCGCCGAACGCAAAGCATGCAAGCGCTTCCTCTCCCGGAGCGTGGCGGATCAATTGAGCAATTGCGCTCGCTGGTTAATCTTAGCGAAGATGGTTTTGTGCTTTTTGTTGCATCCCTGCTCGATGCCTTATGCCCTGGCCGTCCGCACCCTGTGCTCTATCTGGCTGGCGACGAGGGCTCCGCCAAAAGCACAACCGAAAAGATTTACCGCAGCTTGATCGATCCGAATTCGATTCCGTTGCGAAATCTACCGGCAACCGCTCGCGAACTGTCCGTCGGCGTACATAATTCCTACGTGCTGGCTTTTGACAATGTGAGCATGATTTCAACCCAAATTTCCGACGCCCTGTGCCAAGTTGCGACGGGCAGCGGCTTTGGGACGCGAAAGTTCTTTACAAATTCAGAGGAGGTGCTGATTGGCGGATATCGTTCGGTCGTCATTAGCGGCCTGGTGAACGCGATCACGCGGAGCGATCTGGCTGATCGCGCCGTGATCATAAACATGTCGCGGATCGCGCCGGAGCGGCTACGTTCGGAACGAGAGATTTGGAGCCAGTTCGAATCACAACGGCCGCAGATTTTTGGCGCCCTTCTCGATTGTATGGCCCGCGGCTTGAAGCACTTGCCGCAAACCCAGCTTGCGCGAGCGCCGCGGATGATTGATTTTGCATCATGGGGCGTTGCAACGGCGGCTTTCCCTCAAGACGTTTTCCTTGCCGCCCTCGAGCGAACAGCATCGGACGCAACCGAGGCGGTCATCGAAAACGATCCTGTCGCGGTGGCAATCGGCGCCTTCATGACGGGACGCAGTTCGTGGGTCGGGACAGCAGCCCAATTATTAAAGGAGCTGACTGACAGGGACCATAGCGAGGCGGCGCCCTCGCGTTCGAAAACCTGGCCGCGCGAGGCGTCTGCGTTCGGCAAACGGCTGCAAGCCGCGAAAGTCGCGTTCGGAAAAATCGGTGTCGATGTGCAAATTGATCGCGCGTCCGATCGCCGTCGAACACGATCGATCACGCTCTCTGCGGCACCTCCGCCGCAGGCCGGGGAAACGGACGCTTCGGACAGGTCGGGCAGGAGTCGCACAGTCGCGAAAGGCGACCTGACTCCATGAAAATTTTGAACGCTCAAGAAAGAAGCGGCATGCCGCCTGTCTGAAATCCCATCCGAAGCGTCCGGCGCGTCCGCCATCCGCATCGCGCTGCACGCCCGGCGTGCGGTTCGCCGATCTCCGCTCTGATCTGGAGCTGATTTCCGGCATGACGGAGAGCCGAAGGGGCGGAGCGGACAGGTCGGACGGGTCGGGCGGCAGTCTCACAGTCCCGAAAGGCGACCTGACTCCACGGAAATATTGAATGTTCACCGGCGCGTCCGCCATCCGCATCGCGCTGCACGCCCGGCGCGTGCTGATCTGCGACGTGATTGCCAGCACGATCATGTCGACTCCAGGAATCGCCATCAATCGTGCAACGTTCTCGTCCGCAAGAGCTGAGCGCGCCAGGTTGCGCTCGATGACCGCCAGATCCTCGCCAAGACGGTCAAATTCACGCAGATGCCGCTCTATGGCAAGGCGCTCGTCCTCCGGCAAAGCCTGTTCGCTTAGCCAGGCCATTCCTTTGGAGCCGCACAGGTCGACGCCCGGCCATGGCGGGATTCAGACGCGCATGCAGGATCGATTGAATGCTTGTCCTTCAATCTCGTACGCTGGCGCACGATCTGATCGCGGCTGGTGACTTGCAGCCGGAGGGCCGGCGTCGCTTCATCGGGGATCCAAAGTTCTGGCAAAAAGCCGCTGGCGTAAAGCTGTGCCAGCAAGGCGTTGTCGATCGTGTCTGTCTTTAATCTTCGCGTGCGCGATTATTCGCACCTGGAGGGGATTGGCGATCACGACCCGCTTCACGTAGGGCTGACCCCGCTCGCCACCGCCACAGCATTACCGGTCGCGGCAAAAACCGTAAGAAAATTGCGTCGCATGGCGCCGCCGGAGCATGCCGTCCTCCCAAGCGACGGCCCCGGTAAAGGCCCGGTGTATATCAAATCCTATGATGCGCATGCCGTTCCCATTGGCTGGCTCGTCAATAGAACAGGAGCTATAGCGGGCAACACGACCTCTCCTGATCCGCGCTCGCAGCGCATCCGGGAAAGTCGCGAGGGGGGCCAGGTAACGAGTCCCGCAATATTAAAACAGCCTGCGCTCTGGTCAGCAACCTGGCGGAATTGGCCCTTCTCAGACTTCGAACATCTGCCACCGAACTTGACCTAACAAATTTTCTTGACTTCTTCCTTACTTCTGTGTCACCTGATAACACAAGCCAACGTCGAGGGATTACGGTGCCTTCAAGATCGATGACGCGAGCCGTGCGTGGGGCGATGGGCCTGGCGATCGGCGGAGCGATTCTTGAGACCCTGAAAAGGGAGAAACCCAATTTGATCGCTGCGGCAGAACAGAAGCGACCGCCGGTTGCCGCCGTCAGCCGGATTTTGCTGAAGAGATTCAGAGAGGAGGTGAAGCGAACTTCCGTCCGCCAATTCATCGGACTCGCTACGCGAGCGATTTTAGAGGAAGCGGGGTACGAGGTTGAATACAGGGGCGTCCGTATCCGCGGCGATCCAGTTTTTCGGACTGGCGCTGTATATCGACCAAGCGTGGACGGTGGCAAAGCGCCAGAGGCGGATGATGCGCTCGATCGTATGATGGCATCGCTCACCTCAGATCAGGCGAAACGGGCGTTTCGCGCTCTGCTCCACCAATTTCCAAATCTGCGAGACGACGTTCGCGGACGAAAATCACCCGGGCGTTTCTCAAAGGGTGGGGACAAATCAAATTGAAGGAAAGGCCATTTTGAATGAATCAAGATATCATTGTGAAGGAATCAGAGGCGAATCGCATCCTGGCAATGGTCCGTATGTATTTGAAAATATTATTATTTATTGGATTCGCGTTTCCCAAACGGCCGAAGTTGCCGGTTTTTGGGGCCTGGCGAAGATAACGAGCGGATTTGGTGTCACGCTTCTGAACCTGGATGGTTCAGCGCCTGCAAATGTTTTGCCGGCGCAGCTCTCTCTATAAGGCGCACGCACGGAATATGAGCGATGATGGACCTCGCGAAGAAATATCGGCCGCAGCGGTTTGCTGATGTAGCAGGCCAACCGAAAGCCGACGCCTGGTTTCGCAGGCAAGCCACCTCGAAAGAAGCGCGCTCTGTTCTGCTTTCTGGCCCTTACGGGACTGGCAAGACGACGCTCGGCTTGATCTATGCAAAAGCTCTCTTCTGCGAGGCTACCGAGGATGGAGAGCCTTGCGGCGCGTGCGCCCGCTGCAAAGGTTCGGCGACATCGGGCGCGGCTTCCCCGACTTCCAGCGGTTCGAGTGCGGTGAGCGTAGCAGGGTCGAAGAAGTCATTGCGTTAATAGGCATTGCACGCACAGCCCCCCTCATCGCCAAACGGCGCGTACACCTGCTTGACGAAATCCACAATCTGTCGAGCCGTGCTTGTCATGCCCTTTTGCGCATCGTCGAGGTCCCACCCGCCTGGGCCACCTTCATTTTGGTGACGTCCAAACCGGAGGCGCTTCCTGCGGCCTTGCGCTCACGTCTGACCCATCTCGAACTGGATCTTCTCACAGCCGAAAGTGCTACCCGTTTCCTGGTCAGAATCTGTCAGGCCGAAGGCCTAGCCTACGATGCATCGGGGCTCGCCTTGCTGCAGGCTGCCGTCGGCGGACAGCCTCGCGAGATGCTTCGCGCAATCGAGAAGGTCACGGAATTCGGCGCGATCAGCGAGACGAATGTCCGGCTTGCACTGAATCTCGACTTCCTCGAACGGCTGATGGCCTATTCCCACGCTCTTCTCGACGGCGATCTGAAGCGTCAACTTGCGCTCATGGAGGAATGGGACGAGACGCCTTCACGCAAACTCGGATTTCTCCATCAGTTCTTCGTGTTCAATTACTTCGTTGCGGTCCGCCATCTGGACCGGGACGATCCCATTATGCGCCGGCTCGCGACCGAGTGCCGCGAGAAGTTGCTACATGGAATGGCAGGACGCGCCTGCCGCTTGCACCTCCAAGAGACCTCATTTTGGGAAAATGCGATTGCCGCCCTGGCGCCCCGGGACCGGCTGAATGAGCACGAGTTCATCATGGTTCTCAGCGGTTTCAATCGGCTTATGAATTTGCTGCCGGACCCCCGTGAAAGCCAGAAAATTGTTAGATCGGTTCCTCGAGCAGGGCACAAGTTGCGGATCGGAAAAGCCGCTGTTGGGTCCGGACCGAACCCGGGAAATTATCTCCCATGGAGAGAGGTCAGGCCGTTTTGGGAAGCGGGCTCGTTCCTGCCACAGCACTACGGCGTGCTGCTGAATCTACGGCTTACAATTCGCCATGCCGAAATAAAAATTCTGGACCATGTCGCTGGGGCGGAGCTGATCTCCGACCTCACCCATGAATTGAGTATGCGGTTGAACGAGTGGCGCCCGGATTCGAATCCGCAATTCCATTGGATGTACCGCCATGAAGCGGATGACGAAGGTCATCTCGTAACGCGGCTGATGATGTCAATTCCCGAAGGTCATCTAGCGGCTGCCGTTCATTGGATTCGGGCCAGATTCTTCGCGCGACGATTTGCGAGGGAGGGATTCTCCTACCTGCCAATTGCGCTTCGCGACTCGCGAAATCCTAAGCGCCTCCTACGATTTCATTGGGCCTGTATTCGAGCACTCAGCCGAAGCCTCGACCCGGCACTGATCGAGCGTTCCGAAGACGGCGAACGCATCCCGCTGATAGATCTTTTGGGTATCCCGCACCGGTGGCGCGGCCCGGCCGGCACGGTGCAATGTGCAAAAAGGCGCGGAGCTTCGAAGTCGCTTCGTCCACCCGCTCAACGGATCGGCGCCGCCGAGCGCATGCCGTTTTTGTCCGCGCTGGAAAACCGCGCCTGGCAGGCGCTGGATCAGGGCTGGGAGCTATTGGAGCATCGCGATCGGGCTGCGGAAGTCCAACGCCGGCACGAAGCGGAAGGGCGCGTGCGCGGCCTCTTCGCGGGCGACGATGACCTGACAAGCGCACGATGTGCCGAGGAAATTGCCCACCTGCGCGCCCGCTATCCGCTCGATCCGAAAGACCGGTTGCGGTCCTGGGAAGGCTGGTGGGGAACGGGGCTAAATTCTTGCCAACCGATTCAACGGCCGGCCGGTCCATTTTAGTGCTGCCGTGTCCTTAAGTCTCTTCCCAACCTTGGAGATAATCATGACTGAACCCGCAATTCCCGCAGGTCCGAGTACGCCTGACGGCCAGATCCCGCTTGGGCTTTGGCCAGATCAAGATCCAAATCTCCATCGGGTGGGGATTTACAAATTCGAGATCGATGCCACTGAGCTCAATCAAGTCCTCAGGGCCGCTGTGGTCCCGAGGCGGGGGACGCCGTTCCTCACCATTGAGGTATCAACCTCTGCATTGAAGTGCATAGCGCAGACGAAAGACGCGTCCTTTGTCATTTCGAAATCCACGCCGTTGCTTCCGCGCGCCGAGATTGGCTCCGCTCCCATCGCGTTCGAAGTTGACCGCAACGTCATAATGAACACCATTCGCCATTTCACGGGTCAGCTCGCGCTTACCTTTGACCGGGACTTGTCATCACTTGCATGGACTGAAAAGGGTGAAAACGAGGGCGAACGCAGCTTCCGCATCGGAGCCCGCCGGGTCCCGCCGGCCGCGCCGGAAACTGGCCTGCGCCAGCTAGCGGTGATTACTCGGGATGTGGGGGGCGGCATCAGATATGCGGCAACTCTGATCGGGAGGAAAGAACCGCCGAACTTTCCGTATGATGGGGTTATAATTGAAGGAGGATCGATCCTCGGTGGCTACTACTGTGGGGCTTCCCGCTGCCGCTCCTCGGTTTTGCCGGAGAGCCTCGTGTTGAGCGTGCCGAAGGAGCACGTAGCCAATGCGGTAGCTCTTTGCAGTCGGTTGGCGGGTAAGGTCGAGGTTTTGGAATCAGATTCTCGTATTTATCTCAGGACGCCCAATATCGAAGGCTCCTGGAATCGAATTGATCAACGGTCTTCAGGTCTTCTTAATGAACCATTCGAGGTGCCGCCATTGCAAACGGTCTTGGTCGATACACGGCGCCTGCAGAATATGACCTATGGCATGGCAGCGCTATTCGAGGAAAATCTCCAGGTGACCGTTGAAAATCGCGACGCTTCTGCGCGGCTAGTGTTGTCCGGATCATCCAAGATCGGAAGGGCCATGATGTCTCTGGAAGGGAGGATTGTGGGCGACGGGGCGGGAATCCAACGACCATGGGATCTCACATTCATTGCAAAAGATCTGCGCGATGCAGTTCTGGCGACGAGTACCACGTACACCCTTCTCGGCGTCCTTGAACGGGGGTTGTTCGTCCAGTCCGAGGGGTCCGAGGCCGAATTCAAGACCGTTCTCCTCGGTCGCGAACGCCAATAGCCCCGGCGCTTGCGATCTCTCTCGCGCGCTATCAGGCCGCCGTCGGCGGACCATAGGCCGCCGGGCAATCGCACCAGCGACAGCCGCTTTTCAACACCTGCACGATACCGCTGATGACGCGGCGGTCGTCCACCCGCTCGACGCCGCGGACATCCGTGGGCAAGAA
>Ga0185299_10005115_pt1 | contig 15139 bp, 10 predicted proteins | sample PaiPotPPA55metaG_FD_128002 | JGI IMG/M metagenome (GOLD analysis project Ga0185299, IMG submission 128002) | Iron sulfur acid spring bacterial and archeal communities from Banff, Canada, to study Microbial Dark Matter (Phase II) - Paint Pots PPA... ...
GCGTGAGCGTGTATGACATCAATCGGCTTCACACTGTGCAGCTTCCGTATTCGTCGCAGCAGGCGCGCGTAGAGCAGCTTCCCGGCACTGGAGAGCCCGAGATTTCCGGGGACTTGCGGATATCGCACCCAATCTGCCGCAGCCGATGGACTCGATTGTTTTCGCGGATAGTAAATCTGGGATACTGCAATCACGCTGGAATCGACGCCGAACTGTTTAAACTGCTCGATCGGTTCCGCGACAAAGCAACCGCTTACCTCATTTCGGTCGGACGGGAAAAAAGGGGTGAGCGTCAAGACGTGCAGTGTTGAAACCCAATCCGCGGCTCGGAACATCAATTTTGCCCACTCTCAGATTGCACTAATTCCCGGGCCAGACCAACCAGGCGTTCCACGTGCTCACTCCAGCTAAAGTCGCGAGCTCGCCGCAACCCATTGCGCGACAGTTTTTCCGCTAATTCCGGCGATTCCTCAATTTGCAGTACCCGTTCCGCAAGCGCATAGGGAGAAAAACGGGGAAAATAAACTCCCGCGTCACCGCAGATTTCGCGATGCACTGGCAAATCCGACGCCACCACCGGCAAGCCACTCGACATGGCCTCGACCAGGGGATGGGCAAACGTTTCCGTGTAGGCCGCGCTTACGTAGATGTGACAGGCACCGTAGAGGTGATGAAGCAAATGATATGGGACCGAGCCCAGTTCAACAATGTTGTCGCTGGCGCCAAGAATGCTTACCAGAGAAGCCGCGGTCTCGGCGTGATAGGAGCCCGGATTCTTGGATGAAGACAAGTGACAGGTCAGAAGCAGCTTTATTTTCTTTCCGGGTAACCGATCGCGCAAAATTGGCAGCGCCCGAATCAACGTCTCGAAATTACGATAGTAGTTGTAATGGCTTACAAAAAGCAGCCTTAGTGCATCGGCCGACTCGTGCAACTGGTTTTGCATGGAGTCAGGCAGCGGGGTCGGGTCGCCGGCAAACAAGTTATGATCGAACCCGTGGTGAACAGCCACCACATTTTCTCCCGTCCATTTGCTGAGCTCTTCCGCAAAAGCCTTGCTCGGAGCGACCGTGACATCGGCCCAGTGTACGGACCGCTGAGCGAACCACCCTTTGATCAGTGTGTCGATCCAAAGGATGTAATCTCCCCGTTTTTTGACATCGCGGTAGAAATCGGCCGATACATAGAGAGAGTTTCCAGACAGAAGTATCTGCGGCACCGGAGAGTCCCGAAGTGCAAAGTTCCCAGTAGAAACAAGGACTTGAGCACCACTGCTGCGCAGCAAGTCTCGAAGTTTGGTCTGCTCGAAGACAAAGCGCCCCACTACTCCGCGGCTCGGGCTGGGATCGGCAAAAGAGATATTTGGGAATTCAGCGAATTCCCTGCGCAACTCGGCACTCAGCAGGACCGTCGCTTGCGAATCTTCCCGCCGCGCCAGGTGGGGAATCACATTGCGCAGATACGTAGGGCCTGCGCCCGCACTCGCGGCAAGGCCATTGATAAACAATCGGATCATCGGTTGGGCACGACCGCTCCAAAACCGGATGGCGACGGACGGGAGGCCCCGGAAACAACGCCGGCTATTGGGACCGCAACAGAACCAGGAACAAGATCCGCGAGTAGAAATGCAAAAAACCAAAAATACACGCAGAGATATGAACCTGCGGCAAAAAGCCAATCCTCGAAGCTAGCATGGCAAAGACCGGCGACCACCACCATGGCCAGCGGAATCGAGTAGTTGCTTGGGTCAGCCGTGCGGTTCATCCACGCGCACACCTTCCATACGTTCGCGACTGTCACAGCTATGAGTGCCACAAAGGGCAATGCACCCAAAAGGCCGACCCACTCTGCGATGCTGATGTAGCTGCTGCCGTGCTCACGTGCCGTTTCGGCAGGTGAACTCACATTTCCGATATTCCGTCCAGGACTCACGCCCGTCGGACTCGTGCCATACCCCGTTCCGAACAATGGATGCTCTTTGATCGAGGCGATCGACTTTTCCCAAGGTGTCCGCCGTGAACCCATCACGCCTTCTTCCTTGTGCCCCTTGTAGAGCACCGCATCCTTTAAGTCCCCAAGCTGCTGGTTTAAGGCTTCTGGTGCCCAAATCCCACCGACCGCGAGCAGGAACAACACCAGTGCTCCCATCTTCATCAGCAATTGATACCGGCGCAGGCAAACACAAAAGATAACAGTAACGAGCATCACGGAAGCCATCCCGGCGCGTGCCATGCTGACACGAACGAGGTACGCGCAAAGAAGCAGGGCGACCAGCATGCGGACCTTCACCACGGGCCTATCGCTGGTCAGCCATCCCCATATCAGGATGGGAAACACTCCGATGCTCATCGCCGCGCCAAGGGAATTGGGATTACCCCAGATACTTTTACCCAGACCGAGATAGCAGATCGCCGAAACATAGACGGCTATCTCACTTCCCCACATCACCCCACGGAAAAAACGGTCTTCCCGGCCAAGAACGGCCAAGCGAGCGCCCGCGGCGCAATAAAGAAAAAGAAGGAACAGGCTCAAAGCCTTAAGAGATGCCATCTGCATAGCGGGAGAAACCGTCGCGGAGACAAAAGCGGCGCAGATGCAGAACAAAGCGATCAGATGTAACAATCCGAAAGGTCTGCGCGGGGCCCTAGTCCAGATAATGAAGCCAACCACTGACCCCACAGACAGCACGACCCAGCGTCCAGCAGTCCAAGCGCTTTGCAGGGGGACATTCATGCCGGCCCAAACAAAGGTAATCATCAGCAGAACAAAAAAACGCCGGTCAAATTTCCACACGCTGGCGACGATGATCTCCAGCAGCAGGATCCCGCCCAGGAAAGAAACATCGCTGAAGTATTGCAAATGGGTATAAGCCAAATAGAGCGCCAGGCTCAAGCCAAGCGCGATCCCAGCCCATTGCAAGGGTTTCAAGGAATTCATCGAGCCCCCGTGCCGGCGGAAATCGCGGCCGCACCCAAACCATCGGCGCATGCTTCCGGTGAGTAGCTTCGAATTCGTTCCAAGCTGTGCGCGCTCATCCGTTGCCTCAGTTCGGGTTGCCCCAACAGAGAATTGATCGCCACGCTAAGTTTCTCCGAATCTCGGGGAGGAACGACGTAACCGTTCCAACCGTCATCGACCAAGTCGGCCGAACATCCCGCAACACTGCTCACGATGATCGGCAGCCCGCACGCCATGGCTTCATTCACTACCAAGCCCCATGGGTCGGTGTGCGTCGGCAGCACCAAGCATTCCGCGAGCGCATATAGACCGGCCAGATCTTCCCGCTGCGCGAATCCCGGAAAACAAACCGCCCCCGGGCTGATCCGTTTCGCCCGTTGCGCCAGTTCTTCTCTGGAGGCGCCATCGCCGGCAAAAACCAAGCCGACCTCCGATCGCACGCCGCTCTCCAGTTTGGCATATGCTTCGAGGAGATCAAGAACACCTTTTTCCGGGACCAATCGGCCTACAAAAAGAATAAACCGCGAGGGCAGTTTCAATTTATCTCGAAACTCAGTTGCATGCCCGAGAGTGCTCTCCACGTGGGTCGCAAAAAAACCGTTATCGACGGCATTACGCGCGGTTAAGATGCTCGCTTCCGCACACCCAAGCGTCTTGAGATACTCGAACGAAGCCTTCCCGGGCACCACGCATCGGTCACAGTGTCTCAAAAAATAAGCCTTCAGTGATTCTACCCATGCCCTTCCTGCGCGCGCGTCGTGGCTGTTGCTCTCCGACCACAACACAAACGGGACCCGGCGCCGTCGCGCCCACAGGAGCGCTTCCCAGGAGGCGGGATAGTTGTATCCACCACAGATAATAACCTGCGGACTCACCTTGTTTAAGGCGGACCACAATCCGCGATTGATCAGGAAACTACTTCTCCCCGCGCGCCACCGCCAGGATGGCAGAATTTGATGCGAAAAGCAGATTTCGCTCTTATAGACACGCCATTGACGAAGTGTCTCATCCGTCTCTGCCAGGAATATTACGTGCAGATCCAGTCCCGTCCGGCGTGCTAGAACGTTGAAAACCGGGATACGGTACGGGGCGATGATCTCCGTAAGGATCACAAGCCTCAAGCTCATTTTCGGCATTCCACCCGACGTTCATTCAACTCAATGATCATCCCTCGTTGCCCGCGTCCGTGAGGGTTGAGCGATACCAGTCAACAAAACTCCGCAGACCTTGCTCCATGGACGTCTTCGGTGAATACCCCAGAAGTCGCTTTGCCTTGTCGATGCTAGCCCATGTGATGGGGACGTCTCCGGGTTGATCGGGCAACCGTTCCTGCAACGCTTTCTTCCCTGTCGCTGCCTCCAGTTGCGCAATCAACTCCGCGAGACGGACCGGATGGGAGTTTCCCAAATTGATTACCTCGAAAGGCACTTTGTCTTCCGGCACGTATTCGAGAGACGCGACCACCCCAGCGACGATGTCGTCCACGTAGGTGTAATCGCGACCCATTGAGCCGTCTCCGTAGACCGGAATCGGCTTTCCAGACTCGATGAGCGCAGTAAATTTGTGAATCGCGAGATCGGGCCTTTGCCGCGGACCGTAGACTGTGAAGAATCGCAAGCAAATCGTCGTCAAGCCATACAAATGCGCGTAGGTGTAGCACATCAACTCCGCCGCCAGCTTCGTTGCCGCGTAGGGCGAGATCGGACGGGTCTTGAGATCGTCTTCGCAAAAAGGAACGTTGTTGGTGATGCCGTACACCGAACTCGACGAGCCAAAGATCAGCCGTTGAACCTTAAACTCGCGGGCGATTTCCAGAATGTTCACTGTCCCCGCAACATTCACACTCTCGTACAAAGCAGGCTGTTCAATCGAAGGCCGCACGCCGGCGCGAGCGGCGAGATGTATTACGATTTCAGGTTGGACCTGCTCCGCGAGCTTTCGTAGCGCGTCCATATCCCGCACTTCCGCCTCGAAGAACTCGTAGGTTCCCGCCTTACGAATCTCCTGGAGGTTAAGCCGCTTGCGGCTCGGTGCGTAGAAACTATCAAGGTTGTCCACAATGGACAATTTCGTCCCGCGGCGAATCAGCGCTTCCGCCACGTGAGATCCAATAAAACCCGCGCCACCTGTCAGTAAAATCCGCTTCGAACTTGATCCCACTCAATTGCACTCCAACTTCGTAAAGAACGGAAATTTGATTCTAGCGCAGAGCCCACACCTGACGCTTCGACCTGGTTGCACGGGCAACACTTAATATGGCGGAAAAAGGAGAGCCATGAGCGAGTTAATATCCACGAAATCCACCTTGACTCCATGTCCCGCCGGAATATTGATGGTCGTACTTTTCACATGGAGAGCACTCTCTTGGATAGTCCCACTACCTAGTGGCTGTCCAACCAATCCGTGGACCATGCGAACACTCGCCGCGAATTGCGGCTGCGATCGAATCCGCTTATCAAGTTCCCGAAATGTTTTTGGGCTGCCTTCGATCATCGTAATGTCGAGATTGAAATTCTCTCGCCCCTGCCGATCGATAAGATCCAGAACTCGAAGCGCGAAATAACCAACGTTGGCGCCAAGGTCCAGTACGACGAAAGGCCGAACCGAAGATCGATCCTTAAACGCTGTCTGAATTGGCATATCGACTATCGGAGTTAAGGTTCCGACTGCTCTACTTCCCTTTCGACTAGCTCGGTTCCGAGGCAGCAAGAGATTGGGTGCTATTATCCTCAAAACGTCGCTTCATTCGCAGGAAGGGTTCTTCAAAATACCATCGAGACACGTAGGCGATAGCGACAGTGAGGCCGATTGCTACGGTGAAAAGAAGAACCATGAGGGCGAAGTGTCCGCCGACGTCAGACAAGTTCGGAAATAAACTTTTCACCAAGTAATCTTCCAAGTCAAAGACGAGCATATGGATGAGATAAAGGCCGTAGCTAATTTCCCCGAAAAACCGCAGCACTGGACGGTTCACTACCGCCTTCCAGCGAGACGTTCCAGCCAGCAGCGCTAATGCAACAACACCCACAAAGAAGAGGTTTAATGCCGTTTCTCGCAGAGAAGCACCCAAAACTCGACTGGCGCGGAATATTCCAAATGGATAACCGACGCTGAACATTGTCGCGCTCGCAGCAAAACAGATTAGCGTGACGCTGCGCATACGATCGCGCGTTCCCCACGGGCCACGAGCCAAAGCGGCCAACACTGCTCCTGTCGCTAGTCCGTCCGCGACCAGCCAGGTATATCCAGTACCTGTGTCATAGCCCTGAATGAAATAGAAGGCTCGCAAGCATGGGCAGAGGATACAAATGATCGTTCCGACAATTGCGACCCGCTGTCGCGATAGCGAGCGCACGGCGGCGGGCCATAGTAGGTAGAAGTGTTCTTCAACCGCCAAAGACCACAAAACCCCGTACTGCATCGGTACTCCAAAAAGCCCGGTGACGTTGGAAAGATAGAAAAAGCTAAGTCCGAGAAACGCCCAAGATGCCTGTCGGTTGACCCAACCAGTTCGTGTCAAGACAGCGAGGAGTAGAAGCACTGCGTAATACAGCGGCAAAATGCGCAAGGCACGTCGAGTGTAGAAGCTCCGGTAGTAGTTCGTCCTGCACTTGGTGTCGAGGAGAATGCCTGTAATCAAAAAACCCGAAAGCACGAAAAATAGATTGACGCCCACCCAACCCGGAAGAGTGGCTGTCACGAACAGTCTTGGAAGCCGGGAGAGACCTTGCAGGCTGTAGCGGAAGCCGAAGCCGTGAAAAAAGAGGACGAGCAAAACAGCGATCCCACGAATCGTATCTAGTTCTGGCATCTTCGACCGGAGCAGGTTGCTGGCGGGAATCACGAGTTCTGTTTTGGGGTCGGTTGAGAGCGTCACAAGAGATACTCGCAAATTTGACAATTGCACGTCCACGAAGACAAGCAGAATTGGGGCGATAAACTGCGATTCGATTGTAGCGTGAGAGTGGAAAAGCTGTTTTTGACTGCTGTTCCGGTAACATTTCGATTGCACGAACAAGTCGCAGTTGGTCTCGGTTGCTGACTTGTTCCGTGGATGAGCGGTAAGATATTCCCAATCGGCTTTTTCCCGGCCCATCTCTCGAGGTTCCAAGGGTGACCAGAGACTCCACCGGCAGTTTCAATTTCCTTGATCCCACTCAATTGCACTAAAATTTCGTAACGAACGGAAATTTGATTCTAGCGCAGAGCCAACACCTGCCGCTTTCGACCTGCTTGCCACAGCGATACTAGGGAAAAAGGAGAGGGAACCCTAGTTTCTTGAAAACAAGCTGACGGAGAATGAACTAGCTCTCCTCAAGACTGTCTCACGGAATCCCGCGTCTTCGAGGAGCCGTACACATTCTTTCGTGTCGCACTGATCGTGATGCAACTCGAACACTGCATGCCTAACCTTGCTGAGAAGGCCAGCATAATTCTGAATGAACAAGAACTCCGCGCCCTCGATATCGCACTTCAGCAGATCAATCTCAGATCTGCCCACCATGAGCGAGTTAAGATCTACGAAATCAACCTTGACTCCATGTCCCGCCGGAATATTGATGGTCGTACTTTTCACATGGAGAGCACTCTCTTGGATAGTCCCACTACCTAGTGGCTGTCCAACCAATCCGTGGACCATGCGAACACTCGCCGCGAATTGCGGCTGCGATCGAATCCGCTTATCAAGTTCCCGAAATGTTTTTGGGCTGCCTTCGATCATCGTGATGTCGAGATTGAAATTCTCTCGCCCCTGCCGATCGATAAGATCCAGAACTCGAAGCGCAAAATAACCAACGTTGGCGCCAAGGTCCAGTACGACGAAAGGCCGAACCGAAGATCGATCCTTAAAGGCTGTCTGAATTGCCATGTCGTATTCGCCATCCACAAAGACGTCGTTGTAGACCCACCATTCACCCTTGCTGAAAATTTTCACGTTCAGTCCTGACGGAAGTGTGTGTTCAAGATCGAGCGCGCGATAAAGGGATTGATAGAGAAACTTGCTCTTGATTTTCCAATACCGATCACGCACCTGGTTCTGCAGGGACTTCGGCAATGCTTCAACAACTCGAGCTAACACTTTTTTCATAGTGTAGATGGAAGTCTCGATGAACGTGTCGATGAATCCGTCGAAGAATTTGTAGATGGAAAGGTTCGAACCGAATCGCTTTCGCCTTTGCCCTCCTCTAGAATTGATGCCCAGTGCCCCGCGATAACGTCCCAATCAAACATTTTCCGAGAGCGCAGATATGCTGCACGTCCAAGGGAGGCTCGGTAATCCGGCTTTTCCAGCAGACTCGAAAGCGCGTGTGCGAACTCCTCCACGTCCTCCGGATTCACCAGGATTCCCGTATCGCCCAGCACCTCTGGAATGCCGCCCCGATTTGAACCCACAACCGGAGTGGCGCACGCCATGGCCTCAGCGTTCACCAGGCCGAAAGGTTCCTGAAACAAGGACGGACTGGGAAAAATCGTCGCGCGCTGAAACCAGGCCGGCAAGTCCCTGTCGTGATGAATATATCCCGGAAAGTGAATCCGCGCGTTCTGATTGCGGACCAACGACCGCGCCAGGTCCCTTACTCTAGATACATAATCGGTTTCCCGATGAACTCCGAAACCGGTGGTTCCCCCAATCACCAAGGCCGCATCCGGGTGGCGATCGAGCAGGCGAGCATATGCGCGCACAAGCTGAAGAACCCCCTTTTCCTCATCAAAACGCCCGACAAAGAAGATGGTCTTTCCTTCGCGGATGTCTTCCCGTGGGTTAAACAGCTGCGTATTGACGCCGTTAAAGATAACCTTGGTCTTTGCCGCCAAGCTCGGCGAGCGATCTGCGAAAGTTCCCCGCAAAAATGCGCTGCAGACGGCGACCCCGTCCAGTTGCGGCGCCAGCGCTTCAAGCATGGCTTCCGTCCAGTGCCCCAGATGGTTGTTTTGAAGGTGCAGCCAGATTGCCCCCGTATACCCCAGTCGGCGCAACTCACGAACCCATTGCGGACGGTTATGGATGTGCACCACATCGAGGTGACGCAACGACCTGATCAAGCCACGCAACCAGAGTGGTTCGTCCCAGCGGCGCAGAAAAGGAACAGTGGAGATCAGATCACAAGCTCTCCACATCACACTGCTACGGTGCGGAAAGTCGTACAAATGTTCGGCCGAGGTGGGAAAGCCAAACACCGTCACTTCCATGCGGTCCCTTAAGCGGCTGTAAACTTCATACGTCCAGCGGGCAAGCGCTCCTCCGTAAAAGGGACTGAATTGCTCTCGGCCCGACAGAAGTACACCGACCTTGAGCAATCGCAGCGATGACATTAGTTCGCGTTTCCTTTCCGATCCGATCGCTATTGCATTTTCTCACTCACTGCTCATTCCCGCTCCGGCGTCATGCAATACCTTCGACCTCTCTTTTTAGAAGTTTCCTGCCGATGCCGGCCCAACTGATTACATAGACCGCGCACCCCACCCCAATCAGCGCTAAGGGGTGAAGGTGCCTTGGAAGCGCAAACCATAAGGCAGCTCCCATGAACAGACTTGCGATCACGGCGACGCCCAGCAGAGGAGTCTTCGCTGCAGCACGCACTTCTGGCGGACAGAGCAAGAAGGCACAAAACGCTACGCCGAGCTCGCCCAGCACAAAAGCGATACAGGCACCTGCGATTCCAAAAAGAGGCGGTAGGGCGAGACAAAGAATTACGGCACTGACGGCGCCCGCCAATGTAGAAAAGAAATAAGCCCGATGACGGCCCAGGGCATAAAGAATTGTTCCCGAAAACAACACCGCTGCCGGCGCTGTAATCAAGTACGGTGCGACCCATTGAAAAGCACGCGCAGCCTCCTGAAATTGAGCACCGAGCAACCAGGGAACAACCACTGGGGCCGTTACAATGCCACCCACAGTCAACGGAACACCGAAGCAAACAAGGACGGAAGCAGCAATTCTTGTCAGCCGAGGAAGCCCATCGGCGGAGTTGGCGCGCAAGGCCATTCGCGGCATCAATACACTCTGGGTAATCGAGAGAAAGCCGCGCAGCACGTCGGCCAACCGAGCAGCAGCGGCATACAGGCCCAGAGCGTGTTCCCCGAGATACCATCGAACTGCGACATGTCCGCTGCGATGATAGAGACTTGACATGAGTGAAGATCCAGCATAATGCAAGCTGGGCACCATGATTACGCCCCACCGTCGCGGGGCAATCGAAAATCGGAACCGGTATCCCGCCCGCCACAGAAACGTCCAACCTATCAGGCTGGTCAAGAACGCAGAAGCTAAGATACTGACTGGCACCCAAATTACATCCTTGGGCGATCGCACCATGGTGAAAATGCCGACCGCATAAAGACTCTGTTGGGCGATCGATATGAAGGACTGCACATGGAACAGTTCGAGCGAGGACAGCAGATAGTCCAATGACAGACTTCCTGTTAATACCGAGGCCACTCCGTACAACTTAAGGAGGAACCGGGCGTCCCGCCGCACTTCAAAACTGGCGACCACCAGGACTGCCACCACCGCGATCCCGCTCGCCAGGACGCGAAGTATCAATACATCGGAAATAGTCTCAAAAGCTGCTTCGCGACGAGCGGCCACCTGTTGGCCGGCATATGTGGTCAGACCTGGATTCGCCAAGAGGCCAGTGAATGCACAAACCGCGAGCACGTAGCTCCACAGACCATAAACATCGACACCGAGGCGCCGAACGAGGAAAGGAAAAGTGGAAGCCGTTAGTATGGTGCCAACAATGCGGGCAGTAGTAACAGAGAGGGCAAAACCCCCGTAACGCAACAGAGACTTAGAAACGCTCAATAACCCATCCTAGTGTTCCTGATTCAAGACCGACTCCGATCATACCTAGCCTCCGACTGTATCCGCGTACTGTTCGGAGTACTAACACGGGCTCTAGTTCAGCGCGGCCTCCCGGCAACGACGCGAAAGAACCAGCCAACGGAACAATGAGTTGCTGTGATCAAAACCCGCCAAATGCTGCCGGAATAGTTCTCTCGTCGGCAACGGATCCAGCAGTTGCCTCAGTTCTCCCAGTTCTCCATCGAGACTGTTTTCCATTTCTCCCTTAAGTTCATTGCGAAGCCAGTTACACAGGGGCGGAGTGAATCCGCGTTTCTGCCTCCAGCGAATTTCAGCAGGTACCCATTGCGGGAGCGCGTTCCTGAGGAGTGCCTTGCCCATGCCCGCCGCAAAGTGATACTCGATCGGCAATCCTGTCGCGAAATGCATCAGGTCGGGATTCAGGAAGGGTGCGCGGCATTCCAGGGAAGCACGCATGCTAGCGCGATCAACCTTAACCATAATCTGTTCTGGCAAATAGGAAGATGCCGTGGCTTCGAAAGCAGAGAGCGGATACGGAAGACGCGCATGCTTGAGGGCACGCACCTCAAGTTCCAGCAATCCTACCTCCGCCGCGCTGCGATAGTTCGGCAGGAAATAGGAGGCAATCACATTCCGGTGTTCCGGCGGATACAATAGTTCCCGATCGTTCTTCGATAAGAAGCCAAGCAATCCAACCCCTCTCCAGTTCCTTCCCCAGAGATGGCGAAGGCGCTTTGCTGTGGTCCTTGCTAAACCTGTTCGCCGCACTCCGTGCCAGCGATAGTAGCCGAACATTTCGGTGTATCCCCCGAAGCACTCGTCGCCTCCATCACCGGAAAGCATCACTTTGCAGACTTGTCGCGCCGCCTGACAAACCGCAAAAGTCGGAAACATCGAGGCGTCTCCGAAGGGCTCGTCGTAATGATCGATCAGGGCGTCGAAGATCGCCAGCAAATCACTCGATGAGAAATGAACTTCATGGTGATCCGTTCCCAGATGGTCCGCGACCATGCGCGCGAAAGGTGCCTCGTCTAGCTGCTGGTCGTCGAATGAAGCACAGAAAGTACTGAATTTGGCCGCTGGCTGTAGCTCACGAATCGCAGCGGCGATGCAGGTCGAGTCCACGCCCCCGGAGAGAAATGCTCCAATCGGTACATCACTTCTCAGTCGCAAACGAACGGATTGCAAAACGCGGGAGCGGACGCTCTCGACGGCCGCCTCCCGGCTCGGAGGCTTTGTTTCATTGGTCTCGATTTTCGGCTGCCAATAGCGCCATATCCGCAGCCCCGTGCCCGGATCCAGTGTAAGGGCTTCCCCGGCCATGAGTTTGCGCACACCTTGAAGATGGGTCCGCGGCGCGGGCACATACCCCAATGCCAGAAACTGCGCGATGGCAGGAACATCGAGGTGGTTGTCCAGACCCGGAAAGGGAAGTAGCGCTTTCATCTCCGAGGCGAACACTAAGCCTCTGCCTGCATTCACGGGCGCGTAATACAAGGGCTTTTCGCCGAATCGATCGCGGGCGAGGAACAGCTGTTCCCGTTTCTCGTCCACAATGGCAAAGGCGAACATGCCATCGAGATCGTCCAGGAGAGAGTGGCCCTTCTCTTCGTAGAGATGCACCAGCACTTCGGTGTCACTCTGAGTGCGAAAACGGTGTCCTTTGGCAATCAATCTTTCTCGGATTTCGATGTAGTTGTAGATCTCACCATTCAGAATCACCCAAATCGTTTCATCTTCGTTGCCAATCGGCTGGGCGCCACCTTCAACATCGATGATCGCAAGACGGCAATGGCCAAGCAGGCAGCGTCCACTCATGGATGCCAAGCACGCACTCCCGTCGGGGCCGCGATGCCGGAGAAGCCGGTTCGCTATTTCCGACCACGACCGGTATTGCGCCGCTGCGCCTTCGCCGCCGTACGCTCCATAGATTCCGCACATTAATGTTTTTTGCGACGTTTGGCGGCCGCTTCCAGAAATACGCTCATCCAATCTCGCGCAACTTTGTCCCAATCGAATTGTAAGGCATGCCGAGCGGCAGCGGCAGACATCTTGAGGCGCAACTCCCGGTCCTCCAGCAGCAAGCCCAGTTTGTCCGAGAGTTCGCTCTCCGATTTCGACAAGTACCCCGTTTCACCGTGGACAACATAGTCCGGCCGATACAAGTCCATGGCCACCGCCGGCAGTCCGCAGGATGCCGCTTGTCCAAGAACTTGCGGATGACCCTCCAACACACTGGGGAAAAAGAACACGTCCGCCTTCCGCATCTCCTCGGCTAACAATGGTTGTGAAAGATGGCCAACGAAGGTGACATTGCGGCACCCCAATTCTTTCACCAAAGACCGGTACTTCTCTTCCTCTTCCCGTTCACCCTTGCCGACCAATCGAAATTCAACCGAGGGCCGGTTAGCTGCTTCGCGAATGGTGACATTCAGTCTCTTCCGAGCCTGAAATGATCCGGCATAAAGCACCGTGAGCTTTGATCCGGGCTGGCGAGCCTCCGCCGGTGGATGAAATAAATCCTGTTTGATCCCACTGTGAATTGTCTCAGCAGCAACCCCGAAGCGGTCTTCGACTGTCTGGGTTACAAATCGCGAGTTCCCAACCACCTGATCGGCCTCGCGAATCGACCTTGCCAACTTTGGCCCGACACCGCCATCGAGAGCAACCACGACATAGGTCACCAGACCAACCGGAAGCCCCAGGGAGCGCCTGAAAAACATGAACAGGGTATCCAGAGGTCCCTCGCGCGGGAAAAAGTAGATGTCGATCTTTGAGAGCAGCACATGCGTAAGCCATCGTGGTGTATTTCCATGTCGCGAACACCGCAGGATTTCGGTGTTTTCGCGGGCAAGAATCCGTGGATCAGGCGCGCCGTCGCCGAGAAGCACTACCCTGAACCGATCCGGCGGAAGACGGCTTACGACTTCTTTTGCGGTAAGGTTCTGCGCGTTCGTGTTCGCTTCATCCGCGAACGATGGAGTGAATACCGTAAGCATCAAGATTTTTGTGGGTTATACCCTGGTTTCGCCACCGCTTAACATTCGTCGCAAACCGCTCGCCCCTTGTCGAGTTTAGCATCTGTTGTGGAGACCATCTAAAGCGCCAGCGTTCATGTGTTGGTGGGCGCAGTCGCCTCGCCCTGCAAGACCGCTTCGAAACCCTCTCGCGTGATTGGAGTGTAGAGCCGATTTCGAACGTCGGCGCCGGGTCGCTGCGACCCCATCAGCCCCGGGATGCGAGAGATGTCCGCCGGGTCGTCCAGGATTCTGGCGGCGCCGAATCTCTCGTATTGTTTCCCATAGCTGTATAAATCAATATCGAACCACCCACACAGGAAACTTGGCACCCCCGCAAGCGCGCATTCCACAGCAACACTGGACTCTACCGTCAGGCTGAACCAGATTTTCTGCAGCAGTCGCTCCGAAAGAGGGTCGGCGATAACCTCGACCAGTGCCCGGTCGTTGTCCGTTAAAATCCGCTCTACCAATTGCGAGCGCACCGTCAGGCTCTCGAAGGGATGCAGCTTTACCATCACCTTCCGCCCATGCTCGCGGGCTATCGCGCACAGGCGGGGCAGCAGTTCCCGGTACAGCGTCTCCGTGCGGCCATAATAGAGTTCGTAAGGCTCGGAAAAAAATACAATGTGGGTGCCGGCGCCCTCTCCCTGCGACGCGAAATGCGACCCCGGCGGCCCACCAATGACGATTCGCTCCCGCGGTACTCCGCATTCCTTAATCAAGTAATCGCTTTCCATTTCACCCTTTGCCAAATACGTCTCCGAACACGCCCCACGCAACAATACGTTGACATCCAAAGCGCCATGACCGCAGTAAACGGTGTGCGCCCCCCTGCGCCGTGCCAGCAAGACAGGCACACGGGTATAGGGATTATTCTCATCCGCGCACAGCACGCAGTCGATCTCCTCCCGCCCAAACACGCCCAACCAGGCATCACGCATCCTCAAGCCGTTCTGCAACGTGCGATCGAATCCCTCAAGAAGGCCTAGGGTCCGTGGCAGGTTTGGGTGTGTCTCGTAAAGCTTCTTCCTTATGATCTGCCATTGCCCCGTGAGTGATGCGATCTCGCGTTCAGTCGTATTGTTCCTTGGCCGAGGTGCGTATGCGGCCAAAGACCTCGCGCGGATGTGCGGTGGCAAGCCTTTGACCTCTCCTTCAGCGCGGGTGGTTGCCAACAGAAAGCTGCGATCCGGCAGTAGCCCGGCGTACTTTGTCAGCACGCGGGAAACGTTCCGGTACGCCGATGGCAGCAAGACTCGCTTCCCCAATCCCGAGCTTTGCCTGAGCTTCGAGAAGTAACGCCGCACTCCGTAATCGCTGTCCCATTTGTCGAAAG
>Ga0185299_10005116_pt1 | contig 15134 bp, 10 predicted proteins | sample PaiPotPPA55metaG_FD_128002 | JGI IMG/M metagenome (GOLD analysis project Ga0185299, IMG submission 128002) | Iron sulfur acid spring bacterial and archeal communities from Banff, Canada, to study Microbial Dark Matter (Phase II) - Paint Pots PPA... ...
GTCCAAGATCGTGGCGCATATTGCTGAGAAAGTCAGCACGCCCGACAAGCCGATTTCAAAAAAGCAGGCGATGTCCTTCTTCGAAGAACTTTTCAAGCTCGCCGTTAAGGAACTGAAGGGCGGCGCTGGCAAATTCGTAATCCCAGGTGTGGGACGCGCAGTCAAGGCCCACCGCAAGGCCCGCCTTGGCCGCAATCCGGCAACGGGCGAGACGATCAAGATCAAGGCAAAGACCGTGGTTCGGTTGCGCGCGGCAAAGGCTTTCAAAGACGCCGTTTTGAAGTAACGCAGCCCGGCGCAGAGTTTCGCGATGAAACCCCCAGGCCCGGCCGGCCCCGTTCGCGGGGCTAGGGCTTGGGGGTTTTGTCTTTTCACCTCTTCTCGTCCCGAGCTGCAAATTCACACGGAGTCGTTTCGGAAACAATCTTCCGTATAACGAGGCTAAATGACTTCCCCGCATTGGAGCGAGACGCGAGCCGAGGCATATCGCAAGTTTCACTTCGACTTCACCGAAACGAGCCTCGCCGCGCAAACTGTTATCGTTGCCGGAGGCACCGGTGGTCTGGGCGCGGCCACGGTTGCGTTGCTTGCTCGCGAGGGCGCCAATCTGGTGGCTGGCTACCGTTCGAATCGCGCTCGCGGTGAAGCATTGCGTCAAGCGATTGAGACTGAATTCGGACGCAAAATAACGCTGGTGGAAGGCGACATTGCGAATCCCAAGGTTCGCCGCGAACTCTGGACCGCAGCCGAGAAATTCGGCGCGCCCGTCGCCGGCGCGGCGATTTTCCCGGGAGACCCAGCCCGAGTAGGATTTGAGGACTTGGACGACGAGGTGCTGCTCACATCTCTGGAAACGAACTATGTAGGTCCGGTGCTGCTCGCAAAAGAAGTCGGTGAAGCTATGGAGCGAAGCAGCCACGGAGGCAGTTTGGTGCTGCTCTCAAGCATGCAGGCAATGGCCACGTTTCCGTCCAGCTTGAACTATGCCGCGCCAAAGGCGGCGCTTGTCCATGCTGCGCGTATTCTCGCCCAACGATGGACTCGAGTGCGTGTCAATGTCGTCGCCCCTGGGGCCACAGTTACCGGCATGGCGGAAGCCAGCTTACAGTCAGGAAAATACGATCGTTACATTGAATCCGGCGCTATCGCCCGTTTCGGGCGCCCCGAGGATATTGCACGCGCCGTTCGGTTTCTACTCGAGCCCGACAGTTACGTTACGGGCCAGGCGTTGGTGATCGACGGCGGACTCACTTTGCGCCGCGACCTCGGCCCGGCAAAGTGAATCCAATCCTCCATGCATGAATATTCAGGCCTGCTCACCGATCTCTATGAACTCACGATGGCGGCGGGCTACCTGCAAACTCGCTTCGACGCTCGCGCCACATTCGAGCTTTTCGTCCGCCACCTTCCGAAGCAGCGCAACTATCTCGTTTCTGCGGGGCTCGAGCAATCTCTGGAATTCCTCGAGAACGTTCATTTCCAACCAGAAGAAATCACGTTCCTGCGCCGCCATCCCGTCTTCCGCAACATCCGCGACGAGTTCTTCGATTACCTTGCGAAATTCCGATTCACCGGCGACGTCTGGGCCGTGCCCGAAGGCACGCTCGTTTTCCCGGGTGAGCCCGTCCTGCGAGTTGTTGCTCCGATCATCGAAGGCCAGATCATGGAGACCTACCTACTCGCGACCATCAGCTACCAAACAATGATCGCGAGCAAGGCTGCGCGCGTGGTTAGTGCTGCCCAGGGCCGCCAAATCGTCGAGTTCGGCGCACGGCGCGCTCACGGCAGCCAAGCCAGTTTGCTCGCCGCTCGTGCAGCTGCGATCGGTGGATGTGTGGGCACATCGAATGTGCTCGCCGGTCAGCTCTTCGGTATGGATACCTACGGTACGCAAGCGCATTCCTGGGTAATGGCCCACGAAGATGAATCCGAAGCCTTCAGCCATTTCCTCGAGGCTTTTCCGAATGATGCGGTCTTGCTGCTCGATACTTACGACGTTCGAAATGCAGTAAAGAAAATAATCTCGATGGGCCGGAAGCCCGCTGGCGTGCGTCTCGATAGCGGAGATCTTGCAAGAGACAGCCGGTGGGTGCGCAGCGAACTCGATCGCGTGGGATGGAAAGACGTCAAGATATTCGCTTCCGGCGATATCGACGAATTCAAGATCGCCGAGCTCCTGAAGAATCGTGCAGCCATCGACGCCTTCGGCGTTGGGACCGCGCTCGCAACCCCGGGCGACGCACCTCATCTGAATTTAATTTACAAGCTCGTGGAAGTCGAACGCGGTGGAAAAATCCGTGAAGCCGCAAAACTTAGTCAGGCCAAAGTCACCTATCCTGGCCGTAAACAAACCTTTCGTTATTCGTCGAAGGCAAATGAATGGGAAGGCGATAGAATTGCCCTGGAAACCGAGCCTGCCAATGGCGGCGTGCCTCTTCTAGTTCAAGTCATGCGCGGCGGCCGTCGACTTTCGCCCGCCGATCCCATTGCCAAACTCCGCTCGCGATGCATGGAGGGTCTCGAGCGCCTGCCGCAGCGCTATCGCCGCATCGACCGTTCTGCCGTTTATCCCGTGCGCTACACCAACGCCTCGAAGCGATGCTCGAAAAAATCCGCCGCCGCGTCCGCCGTCAAGCGTCGAAGTAGCCTCTGCGCTAAAATAGGTTCTGCAGTATTGAGATACGGCTCCGGGAGCCCGCAATGCCGTCGCGCAAATTTGTTCTCTGGGAAGTGGACGTTCAAGCTGATTTCATGCTGCCAGGCGGCAAGCTATACGTCCCCGGCGCCGAAAAGATCATTCCAAACATCAAGCGTCTCGTCGATGCCGCGCGCGATGGACGCGCGTTGCTGGTCTCCAGTACTTGCAGTCACACGCCAGACGATCCGGAATTTCAGATCTTTCCGCCACATTGTCTCCGGGGGACGCCCGGTGCTCGCATCGTGTCCGAAGGCCTTGCAGAAGATATTTCTACGATTCCCACGGACACATCTTTCAAGTTGCCTTCCAATCTTTTCAAGCATCAACAAATTGTAATCGAGAAACAGATGCTCGACGTATTCAGCAATCCTCACACCAACGCAATCGTAGAAAAGCTGGCTCGCGATGCCGAATTCATAGTCTTCGGCGTAGTCACCGAATACTGCGTGGGACTGGCCGCGAAGGGACTACTCGATCGCGGGCGCAAGGTCGCAATAGTCACAGATGCCATCGAAACGCTAAAAGCCGATGAAGGCCATCGCACGGTCAGCGAACTCACAGGTCTGGGCGCACGCCTGACTACAACTGATGAAGCGCTCGCAGCGATTGTTTGACACCTCCCAAACGTAGTGCTACTAACAAAGCCATGTCATCGGATCACGTCGAACAGGCTTGGGGTTTATTGCAGCAGGCATACAGAGCGCAAATGGAAGGTGATTACGACCGCGCCATCGAACTCTACAGAAATTCGCTCGAACTCCACGAAACGGCCGAAGCGCACACTTTTCTGGGCTGGACGTACCACTTTCAAGGAAGAGTTGACGATGCCATTGCCGAATGCAAACGCGCCATTGAAGTCGATCCAGATTTCGGCAATCCCTACAACGATATCGGCGCATACCTGATCGCGCTGGGCCGCAACGACGAAGCTATTCCGTGGCTGGAGCGTGCCACCGAAGCGCCTCGTTACGACCCGCGCCACTATCCCTTTTTCAACCTAGGCCGCGTTTACTACGCCAAAGGCATGATTAATCGGGCACGTGAATATTTTCAAGAAGCGCTCCGCATCGAGCCGCGCTACACCCTCGCCCGGCAGGCCGTAGAGAACATTCGTCGCATGGTCAACTAATCGCCGCCTTTCGTATCCGAACCCGGCTTCACGATGCGGTCATAAATCCATAGGAGCAGCGCGGTCAGGACCCCCACGCTCGTCACCGCCCACCAGATTTTCCCTGGCTGGTGCTGCACTTCTCCAAAATGACGGACCAGCCGGCCGCCGAACCATCCGCCGATCAGCGAGCCGATTCCAATCGGGAGAAATGCGAATCCCATATAAGTTCCCTGCTGACCTGCGGGCGCAAGACGGGAAATGTACTCATAGTAGCGCGGTGATTGCGTGATTTCGCCAAGCGCTACCACCACGAGCGTCACGATCGCCATCGTGACCGTTGGATGAACGGCCAGAATGATCCACGCAAGCCCTGAAATGAGCGTGCCTAAAATCACGGCCCGAAAGGCGGGGATCTTCTGCGTCAGGAAGCTCACGACCATCTGGAGCGAAATCACGACGAGCGGACCTGTTACAAGCATCAACTCCGTGTCCGTCTTTGGATTTACGTAATCATGGATATACACCGGCAGAATGATGAACTCCTGCCAATACACCACCCAATAGCCCGTGAAAATCAGCAAGAACAGCATGAACCGCGGGTTCGTCAGCACGGTTCGGAAATTCCTAGCTGATTCAGCTAGGCTAGCTGTCTGCGCCGCGCCCGACCGCCTCGGCTCCTTGAAGAACAAAAGCACGGCGAAGAACATCACGAAGACGCTAAGCGCCGAGACACGAAACACGTTCTCGACGCTGAGGTTCTGGCGAACCCATGAAGCCACGTACGGGCCGGCCGCTCCGCCAATATTCACCAGCGTGTAGTAAATTGAATAACCAATCGAACGCACGTTTTCTTTGGACGCACGAGCCGTCGTGCCGACGACGCATGGCTTCACCAGTGCGATTCCCAGAGCCGGCAGCATCAACACGAAAGTTACCAATACGACCAGCGGTACCGCTGCACGTATAGGAGCGAGCCATGTGCTACCCAGCGATCCCAACAAGAAATAAGCACAACTCAAGATGAGATACGCCAGCGAGAGCGACCGACGGAATCCGAGCCGGTCGGCCAGCGTTCCACCGAACGCCGCGAGAAACCACACGAGCCCGCCGAAGAGTCCCGCGAGACTGCCTGCCTCAGCGACGGGAAAACTCAAAGTTTCGTGGAGATAACGCGCCAGCGATGCAAAAGCCGCATAGTACGACAATCGCTCGAACAGCTCCGTGACATTCGCCACCCAGAAAGCTGGCTCGAAGCCCGACCTGATTTCCTGCCATCGCTGCGTGAAGCCCAACTTCCCACCTCGATGCGACGCTCGTCCTCGACTGCCCGCCGGCCGCTTGCCCGCCGTAGGTGGGCGATTGTAGCGGAACTTCGTTGCCAACGCCGCCCGAATCCTCGCCCGGCCTCACTTCGCTGTGGGGTTGAAAAGATCCTGCCCGGCGGTCGAAGAACCGCGCGCCTAAAGAAATGCTTATGGCTTCCATAAGCGACAGCGATCCACGTTGCTTTCGGCGCTCGGATGCGTGTGCTAATATCGCAAGGTTTGGCGGCCCGCATCAGCGCCGCTAGTGCCGAATGCCCACCTCGACTATGAAGGCTTTGCGCAAGATGCGTCCCGCGCGGGGCGCGCAACTCGAAACTCTTCCTATCCCCGCTCCCGGTCCCACTGAAGTTCTCGTACGCGTGCGCGCAGCTTCGATTTGTGGAACTGACCTACATATTTACGGCTGGGACCGCTGGTCTGCATCCCGCATTCGCCCGCCCATGACGTTCGGCCACGAATTCTGCGGCACTATCGAAAAGGTCGGAGACGAAGTTACCTCGGTTCGCGCAGGTGATTTCGTCAGCGCCGAAATGCACGTTAACTGCGGCCATTGCCGCCCTTGCCGTATGGGCCAGCCGCACGTTTGCCAGAACGTAAAAATCATTGGCATCGACGCCGACGGTTGTTTTGCCGAATTTGTGCTTATTCCAATTCGCAATGTCTGGAAAATTGATTCCGCCATTCCCGAACATTATGCCGCCATTCTCGACCCATTGGGCAACGCCGTTCATACAGTGCTCGCAGGAGAGATTGCCGCGCTAAACGTGCTTGTCACGGGCGCCGGACCGATTGGCTTGATGGCCATCGCCGTCGCGCGCGCCTGCGGCTGCGCGCAGCTTTTTGCCACCGAAGTGAATCCGCACCGCCGCGACCTCGCAAGAAAAATGGGCGCCGATTTTGCACTTGATCCGAACGAAGGCGACGTAGTCGCGCGCGTCCTTGAGGCCACCGACGGCGCCGGCGTCGACGTTCTCCTCGAAATGAGCGGCCACCCTGCCGCAATTCACCAGGGTTTTCAGATGTTGCGCCCGGGCGGGCGCGCATCGTTGCTTGGTATTCCGAAAGATCCCGTCACGTTTGATCTCGTAAACGACGTAATCTTCAAGGGTGCGACGGTGCAAGGAATCTACGGCCGCAGGATGTTCGAGACCTGGGTGCAGATGACCGAGCTATTGAAGCACGGCCGCCTCAAGCTCGAACCGCTTTTCAACGAACGTATGGCCCTCGCCAAATTCGAAGATGCGTTTTCGCTTCTTGAATCCGGCCAGGCCGGCAAGATTCTCCTCTACCCGAACGGCTCGCCGAAATAATTCATATCTAGGAGGCTTGATGAGCACTGGGACGAGTCCGCAACCATCGCGGCCACAGCTTCAATACTTGCACGACGCGCTCGAAGATTTGAAGGCCAAGCACCTGTACCTTCGGATGAAAGTCCTCGAAGGCGAGCAGAAGCCGGTCGCCATTTTTGACGGCAAGGAAGTGATTAATCTCAGCTCGAACAATTACCTCGGCCTAACGACGAATCCGAAGCTGCGTCGCGCCGCGATTGACGCAATTCGAAAATTTGGCGTCGGCTCAGGTGCCGTTCGCTCGATCGCAGGAACCATGCAGGCGCACGTTGCGCTCGAGGAACAAATCGCACGATTCAAAAAAGTGGAAGCCTGCGTGGTGTTTCAATCCGGTTTCACGGCGAATGCCGGCACCGTCTCCGCAATCCTGGGCAAAGATGATCTCATCATCTCCGACGAACTGAATCATGCTTCAATCATCGACGGCTGCCGCCTTTCGAAAGCGACGATTAAAGTCTTCAAGCATAAGGACGCCGCTGATTGCGAGCGCGTGCTCAAGGAAACGGAAAACTGGAACGGAAAAAAACTCCTCGTCACCGACGGCGTCTTCTCCATGGACGGCGACATCGCCGACCTGCCCGCACTTTGCGGCCTGGCGGAAAAATATAACTGCATCATGATGGTCGACGACGCCCACTCCTCCGGCGTGCTCGGCAATCGTGGGCGCGGCACCATAGATCATCACAATTGTCACGGCCGCGTGGACATCCAAGTAGGCACGCTCAGTAAAGCGATCGGTTCTATCGGCGGCTACGTTTGCGGCTCCCGCGATCTCATTGATTTCCTGCATCACCGCGGCCGCCCGTTTATTTTTTCCACTTCACATCCGCCTTCCGTTACTGCCACGTGCCAAGCCGCGTTCGAATTACTGGACTCCGAAGCCGGCGATCGCCTCATCAAGAAACTGTGGTCGAACACGAAGTTCTTCAAGCGCAAATTGAAAAAACTGGGATTCAATACGGGCAAGAGTGAAACGCCAATCGTTCCAATCATGATTGGGGACGCAGCGAAAGCGTCTAACTTTTCCCGAGAGCTATTTGCGGAAGGCGTGTTCGTCGGGGCGATTGGTTATCCCACAGTCCCCGAAGGCAAGGCGCGCCTGCGCGCCATCGTCACAGCATCGCACAAGCGCTCGGACCTCGAACGCGCGCTAGAGATTTTTGCGCGCGTCGGCCAGAAACTCGGAATCGTCTAACCCTGTTCTCGTAGCCAGCAACTTTACACAGCGACTGGCGCGGCACGCAGGTTCTTGTATACGGCCAAGGCCATTGCACCCATTCCCCAAACCACCACCACCGCCGCCACAAAGACGTGCAAGTAAGGCACCAATTTCACGGTGTGAATTATCGCCAAGCCCAGGGCCAGCCGCCCAATCGTCGACGCAGTTCCGTGACTTTCGCCCAGAATCTTATCTCCCAGCCAGGAACCGACAAACACCTGCGCCGCATACAAAGCGATCACATACAGAAACAGCGCAGTTATGCCTACGCCGATTCCAACAATCGTCACGCACATCAGTATGGCGGCGAGAGGCGTCGCCAGCAGGAATAGGATTCCGAATCCAGTCGCGAGCCCGAACCGGTTGCATGCTTTTTCAGCATCGAGGAAAAATCCCGGCGCCAGCAATAGCAGCACGATGCCGAAAAGCAAGCTCGCGCCCCAGAACAACAACTGATGTAGGTAATATCGCGGGGATTGATAGTCGGGACCTCTCTTCCACTGCGTGAAATCGATAGGGCTCCCGAGCTTCGCGCCCGACGCAACTTCCGCTTCGCGCCGCCCCTTATATTGCAGCTGGCCTCTAACCTCCGAGCTCGGCCCAAGGCTTAGGCGTGACGACCTAACCTTCGCATTCCGGCCTACGGATCCGCCGATTTCAACCGTGTCTGCAGCTGCCATGAAATCGCCGCCGACTTCGCCGTTCAACTCCACATCCCGCGCTCCGGACATCAGGCTGCCGCCAACTCTCGCTTTTTGCTCAAGTTCGATGGTCTCGGCCCAAGTCATCATGTTTTTTGCTATCGTCGAGGTGATCGAAAGCGTCTGAGCCCACGCGCGCACGTTTCCGTCCACCGGGCCGCTAATGCGAAATTCCTGCGCGAAACCGATGATGTCTCCCTTGACGTGGCCGCTCACCGTCACATTCCGCGACCAGACAATAAGGTCGCCGTCGATGTCACCCTCAATTCTCGTGTTGTCCGCAAACACGATGAGATCGGTCTTGATCTCTTCGCCCGCACGCAGCGTGTAGTTAGGGTCTCCGTGCCTCGTTTCTCCGGCACTGGCAGCGTGCGGCATTGCCAGCGCAAATGCGATCGCGCCCATCATCACCGCCACCGTCGTCATGCGCCGAAGGTGCCTCCGCAGCAGCCAAATCACAATCGCTCCGAGTGTCGCTATGGCCAAAAATTCCATCAGACTTCGCATCGCGTCCCATCCTTTCCAGAAAGCTCCGCTGAAGAAAAGCATCGTCAAAAGATTGCCTTGCGTAAAACCCGCTTGCTCGGCCTGCACGCGCACCGGCTCGATAAATCCGCTCCACACTGTGTAAACGCCGCCCGCAGCAAATCCGAGCCCCGTAATCCAACCCCAAGGCGCCCCTCCGCGAGCGGGCGCTTCCATCAACCGCGCCGGAACGGACTCTTCGTCCTCCTCCAGCGCCTTGCGGAGCCACATGCCTTCGCTTTCCAACGCGTGCAATAACTCGCGGCACACCGCGCACGAAGCCGCATGCGCGCGTACTTCCTGCGCGTGCGCGGCATCCAGCTGCCCTTCGAGGCAGAGCAGCGCCGTCATCTCGTCGAAATGGTTCATAACGTCCCCCCGGCGGAAGCGCCTCGGCTCGTCGAGACTCCGCCTTCGGACAATGCATCCCGCAACTGGTGACGCGCGCGCAACAGCAGCACTCCCACAAAAGCGCGGCGTACTCCCAGCGTGTCCGCAATTTCGTCGTAACTCATATCCGCGAAATAACGCAGCGTCAGAGCCATCCGCGCGCGATCGGGCAATTTCGCCAAGCCCTTGCGCACCTCTTTACTCGTGTGCTCGGTCTGCAACCGCTCCAGTTGATCGGGATCGGGATGCTCGAGCGGCAGCGTCTCCAAATCGCCCGTTTCCAGGTCCTGACGTATCCGCCGCCGCCGCAGCATGTCCCAACAATGATTGCTCGCCACCTTATAAAGCCACGCCGTAAACGGCCGCGACGCATCGTACGTCCCGAGTTTTTGCCGCACCTTCATAAAAACTTCCGTCGTCGCATCCTCTGCGTCTTCCCGCGCCGGCAGCGCCCGCCGGCAGAACCTGAAAATCGCCGGTGCGTACAGCCGATACAGCTCGCCCCAGGCCTCCGCGTCGCCCGCCCGGACCTGCGATAGAACATCCGCCAATTCCGCGGCACTCATCTCACCGGCGCTCTTTCGACGCTCCATCACTTAATACGCACGGCCCCTTATGAATATTTCACAAGTGTTACAAAACGGGCAGCTTCGCGCACACCCCACCCGCCAAGACAGTAGCAAATCCCCCATGAATTTTGGAACCTTACGAAAAACAAAAGCGGCTCGACCATCCGCCCTCGCGGGACACCGAGCCGCTCGAAAACTGGCGGGGACTGCTAATCTGCTCAGAAGAGCAGCTTTAGCGCGAACTGGATACTTCTCTGCCCGCCGCCGCCCAAAACCGGATTACCGAGGCCCACGTCGGATGTAGCCGTGATCGCGAGGTTTCCGACGCTTCGGCCTGTCACCTGATCGAATCCAACGGGGAACGCACCGCTTCTATTGGGCGCTGCGTCGGCGAAGAAGGCGACTGCCAGCGGATTCGCAAAGTTTGGATGGTTCGTCAGGTTGTAAAAGTCGGCCCGAAAGAGCAGTTTGAAACGCTCACTGAGAGTGGTCAACTTGCTGATGGCAAAATCAAGATTGCGGTAATCCGGACCGATCAGACTATTGCGGCCTAGGTTCCCAAAATGCCGCGTCCCCGGAACGCAGGAGTCCGCAAAACCATCAAACGGCGACTGAAACGTGCACGGCACCGCAAAGGAGCCCAATTCCAGGTAGTTGGCCGGATCCCCTTTGTGATACACGATCGGGCCCACGACATCGGGCCGGTCGAAGAACCCGCCGTTGCCGCTGTAGTCATCAATGAAGTTATAGTTCATGCTGAAGGGGTGGCCGCTCATCAATGTCAGCACCCCGCTAGTGGACCATCCTTCCCCCATTCTCCCGAGCGCCTGCCATTTCGGAAACTCGTAAGTCGACGACCACACGAAGCGCTGCCGGACATCGAAGTTTGACGGACCTCGATCGGCTTCCGGATTCGTACTGTCGCTCGGCATCGCCGCGTTCGGAACATAGTCCTGGCTGTCGCTAGCGTCGTCGATTGAGTGCGACCACGTGTAAGAAACCGAGTGGGTGAACCGATGCCAGTTTCTCTGCGTTAGCGATATCTGGAGAGAGTTGTAATTGGAACCGGCCGTTGATTCAAGCTGGTTGACAATGAAGGGTGGAAATGGCTCGACCGAGCTCATGTTCGTCGTAAAGCCCTGTACAGGAGCTCCAGGACACTGTGCCGCCCCGCGCGCATTTGGGTCGGCGGTCGTGCCGCAAAATGTGTCGATGGCCGTGATCTGTGCATTGCTGGGTTGGTTGATATCCCGAAGACGTAGCAGTTTATGGCCAGTCGACCCAACATACCCGACCTGAAGCACAGTGTTCCTCAGCAGCTCTTGCTGAACGTTCAGGTTGTAGTTGTAGACATACGGCGTGCGCAGGTTTTTTTGGACGGTCGACGCGTCCGAGGTCACATCCCGCACGAAGATAGGCGCATCTGGAACCAGGGCAGTCGCAGGATTCGACGGCTTGAGGAGCAGCTCCGCCGCCGGCCCAACCGGGTTATAAGCCAAGCCCGCATTGAACGAATTCTCGTAAATCTGGCCCGTGAAGGCGTCCTGCGAAAAATCGTCGTAGAAGACTCCAAAGCCGGCACGAATCACGGTCTTTCCTTTCCCGAACGCATCCCAGGCAACACTGAGCCGCGGGCCGAAGTTATTGAAGTCCTTGTTGTAGAGAGGATTTCTGGCGATCAACCCCTGGGTAGGGTCGTAGACCGTAAGCAGTCCACGATCCTCATGAATCACACCAAAATAATCCCAGCGGAGACCCAGATTCAATGTCAATTGGTTCGTCAAGCGGATGGAATCCTGAACGTAAAGACCGTCACTGTTCTGACGAGCCTTCCGATTCGTGTCCCCAACGACTTCGCGGCTAGAGAACAGCACCGTACTGGCTGGGACGCCAGACAGGAAATCTGAAAGCTGATTGAAGACGAGCACGCCGCGGCGGCTGAAATCATTGAATGAATCTACCGCCGTCCTGCGGAATTCATATCCGAATTTGATGTCGTGTTTCCCGCGTTTCCATGAGTAATTGTCGAAGAACTGCCAGTTCGTATCCACGCGATTGCGGGGATTCGAAAAGGGTGAGGATCCCAAGAATGAAACTTCGCCGAAGCGAATCGTCGGAAGGCCGAAGTCCTGGGGCGCAGTGACGCCGGTGTTCATGTGCATCGTAGTTTCGGGGTTCCCGAAGACGCTTGCATCGTCCGCAAAAAACCCATTGCGATAGCGGTTCCATCCAAACCGTGCCTCGTTGAGCTGGGTGGGTGAAACCTGGGTGACATTACTGATGGAAACAAGCTGCGTGCGGATCGGTGCGCGCGTATTCGTTCCAGGCAGGTTGTTTCCACCCGCGAGGCCCAGCGGAAAACTCTGCGTGCTGTTCCCGAAAAAGTAGCGGCCGCTCAGGTCGTTCTTTAGGTTTAGTCTGTGGTCAATCTTCACGAGCAGGCTATCCCCATTGTTGAAGGCAGCCGCGGGATCCGCGGAGTTTGAACTGCCGGCGGCTGCACCGCTGATATTCGCGAGCGGCCAGACGTTATTTCCGCCTGAACACCGGCCGTTCGAGTTGCAAAGATCGAATAAGTTCTTGATGACAGGGTTTACTACAGCCGCGTTGCCGTCAACGCATGCAATGACTGTGGTATTGCACTGGCTCGCATCGCCTCCCAGCGCGGCGATTGCCTGCTTAAAGTCATTCGCGGGGCTGGCGTTTGGGTCGGTCGAGTTCAGTGTCGGAACGACGTTGAGCGAAGTAATTGCTAGGCCTTCTCGCTGTCCCTCATACGCAGCATAAAAGAAGGTCCTGTCCTTGACGATCGGTCCCCCGAGCGCTCCACCGAATTGGTTGTTCCGGAACGCGTCTTTCGGCTCATTTGAGGTGTTGAAGAAGTTCCGAGCATCAAGAACAGCATTCCGGAAATACTCGAACACGCTTCCGTGAATGCCGTTCGTTCCACTCTTCGTCACGATATTCACCACCGACCCCGAATTCCGGCCATACTCTGCCTCGAAATTTGATTCCACTTTCAACTCGGAAATCGAGTCTAGCGGCAGGACCGTGCCGGGCGTTCCGAACACGCCGCCCTGATTGATGGCCGGCAGGTTCCGGTAACCATCATTCATGTCCGTTCCATCGAGTAGGAAGTTATTAGCGCGTCCGCGGTTGCCATTCGTGCTGAACAGCCCGAAGGACCCAGGCGAGTCTCCACCGCCGTTAGGTTCGCCAGCAGCACCCGGTACCATGATCAGGAGCTTTGTATAGTCACCCCCATTGATCGGCAGGTCGAGTACCTCCTTGCTCTCGAATGTCCCACCAAGTGTGTCCGATGTTGTCTCAACCTGGGGAAGCGTCTCGCCCGATACGATCACTTGCTGGTTCACCGACCCGGGCTTGAGTGCCGCGTCCACACGCCGCTCCGACGCCACGTCCACCTTCACGTCGTTCGTCACCGTCGCCTGAAAGCCATCTTTCTCCACAGTCACCTTGTACGTCCCAATCTGCAGCTCCGGGATGTTGAACTCGCCGTACTCGTTCGTCGATGTCGTCCGCTCGATTCCCGTGTCCACATTCCGCGCCGTCACCTTCGCGCCCACCACAGCCGCACCAGTCGTATCCGTCACCGTGCCGAGGATCGTCCCGCGAAACGTTTGCGCCCAGCCCGTAGTGGCTCCCAGCGCCAGCGCGAGTAACGTAACGCAGCACCCCCAAACCACACCTCTGCACGGGCGTCGAGAAATCTGCATGGTTTTCTCCTGTTGGTATGCTTCCACGAATTGCTTCCCGCGAAGAATCGCCCAGACACGGAACAAGTTCCCGAAGAAGTCGTGGAAGAACGCGATCCACCCCTGCGAAGCTCGCCCCACGAACACCCCCGGTGCTCTCAAATTGACGCAATACCTATAAGCCGCCTGAGGTTACCGAGTCAAGCAAACTGTTCCTAGCCGCGGCGAACGGTGCCGTCCGCTCCACCGCGCGTGAAATCCAAAGCTGGGGAAAACCCTCGACGTCTCGTTACTGGTATGATACTATCTCTCGTTGCTCGTAGAACTGGGATCGCTTTATGAGCGAGGAACAAGTCCCGGGGCGATACCGGGCCCACGCTCTGCGGAACGTGGGCCGTCATAAAGGGCACTCTCACCCCGAATTTCTAATAGCGAATCCGCGATTAGAATCCCTCCTAAGCTGTAGAAAACAAAGCACCGGCTACCCCTCTAATAGCGAAAAACGACGACTTTTTCCAAGTCATCGTCCTGAGCGGCCAACGGGAGTCGAAGGATCTCTCTCGCCACCGCAACTCGCAATTTTCGCCCATTATCAGGCCCTCGCTCGCCTCCGCCTTCAGCCTGTTATACTCCCTTGCTCCGCTCCAGCCAGCGAACCAGTTCGCCGCGAGCGGCGCAAATTCATGCCCGTAAAACAGCCAAAACGCCTGTTCCTCGTCGACGCCATGGGCTACATCTTCCGCGCTTTCTTTGCGCCCATGGACCGCCTCCAGACCAAAGAAGGCGTGCCTACGAAAGTTCCGTACCTATTCGCGACGATGATGCGTCGCTTGATGAATAACGAAAAACTTAAGCCGGATTACCTCGCCGTGGTCTTCGACGTAGCCGCGCCCACATTCCGCGACAAGCTTTTCGCTGCCTACAAAGCGCAGCGTCCGCCGATGCCCGATGACCTCTCGATCCAGGTTCCCTTTGTCCGCCGCTACTGTGACGCGATGCATCTGCCCATCCTCGAATATCCGGGCTACGAAGCGGACGACGTGATCGGCACGCTCGCGCGCCAGGCTGCGAAAAAAGACCTCGAAATCTACATCGTCACCAGCGACAAAGACCTCATGCAGCTCGTAGGCGGTCCCGTACGTCTCCTCAACCCCGCGAAGGGCGATCTCATCATCGACGAGAAAAAAGTCGAAGAAATCATGGGCGTGCCGCCAAATAAAGTCGCGGACGTCATGGCGCTGATGGGCGATTCGATCGACAACATTCCCGGCGCCCGCAATCCGAACGACAAGCCCGCTCCCGGCGAGCGGCGAAAGGCCGGAATCGGCGACGTCGGCGCGCGCCAGTTAATCCAGCAGTTCGGCAGCGCCGAAGAAGCGCTCAGGCGCGCTTCCGAAGTGAAACGTTCGAGCTATCGCGAAGCGCTTGAAAAATGCGGCGAGTTCGTAAACCTGAGCAAGCAGCTTGCAAAGATTCCCACCGACGCGCCCGTGCCGCTCGTGCTAGAAAACTTGAAAGTGGGCGAACCGGA
>Ga0185299_10005117_pt1 | contig 15130 bp, 15 predicted proteins | sample PaiPotPPA55metaG_FD_128002 | JGI IMG/M metagenome (GOLD analysis project Ga0185299, IMG submission 128002) | Iron sulfur acid spring bacterial and archeal communities from Banff, Canada, to study Microbial Dark Matter (Phase II) - Paint Pots PPA... ...
CCTCGACCCCAGCAAGACCGAAGTCCGCTACAACAGTGAATGGCTCGACAAGCTGACCTGCTATGACATCGTGCGGCTCTGCGCGAAGTATCGCGTGGCCCGCATGCTGGAACGCGAGGATTTTCACAAGCGCCTCACCGAGCAGCAGCCCATCTCGATGCACGAGCTGCTGTATCCGCTGATCGTTGCTTACGATTCCGTGGTACTGGAATCGGATGTGGAACTCGGCGCGACCGAACAGAAATTCAATCTACTCATGGGCCGCGAAATTCAGCGAGAGTACGGGCAAGAATCGCAAGTGTGTATGACCATGCCGATCCTTGTGGGACTCGACGGCCAGAGAAAAATGTCCAAGAGCCTCGGCAACTATGTAGGCATAACCGAACCGCCGAATGAAATCTTTGGGAAGATGATGTCGATTCCTGACGACTTGATGTGGTCGTACTACGAACTGGTGACGGATCACACGCCGGTTGAAATTGAAGCTCTGAAGAAAGACGTCGCCGCCGGGGCATTGCATCCGATGGATGCAAAGATGCGGTTGGCGCAGGAGGTTATTGCCGGATTCCACGGTGAGGAGGCCGCGCGGAAGGCGGCCGACAATTTCCAACGAATTTTCCGCGACCGCCAGGCGCCCGATGAAGCGCCAACCAAGAAAGTTCCCCTGGGTCCGGCGAAGAAACTCACCGCGCTGCTGGTTGAGCTACAGCTCGCACCGTCCAAAAGCGAGGCAATACGCCTAATCGAACAAGGCGGCGTGGAAATTGATGGAGCGCGTGTTGACGATGCGCGCAAAGAGATCGATTTGAGCAAGCCTCGCGAGTTTTTGCTGCGCGCCGGAAAGAAAAAGTTTGCGCAGATTGTAGTGGGCTGACGCCGCGTCAGTTAGGGCCTACGAAGGACGGAGCGCACGCTGCGCCTAGTGAGTGTTAGGGGAGGCTTGCCTAGTCGATCCACGCCAACACTTCACCCGCATTGACGGCCTGGCCTTCTTTGGCGAGTAGCCTCTCGACGGTGCCGGTCTTCGGCGAGCGCACCTCGTTCTGCATCTTCATCGCCTCCACAACGAGCAACCCTTGCCCGGCCTCGACCTTGTCACCCGCCTGCACAAGCACGCGCACCACTTTCCCGGGCATCGGCGCAACAATCTGCTGCCGCCCTTGCGCTTCCACAGTGCCGTGAAGCCGGCCGCGCCAGGCCCGCGGATCAACAACCTCGGCGACGAATTCATGGTGGCGCGTTTGCAGCGTGAGCTTGCCATCCTTCGCGGCGGCGATCCGGACTTCGTAGGACTCGCCGTTCAGCAGGACCGAGAAAACGTTCGGCGAAATCTCGACGGCGTCGGCGTCGAAGGCCGCGCCATCCAGCGAGATCTGCCAGCGGCCGGAATCGCGCTGAAGTTCGACGGTGCGCCTTTTGCCGGAGATCTGGACTGCGAATTTCATGGCGTCTGGTCCAGTTGATTCCGACGGCCTTCCAGCTTCCAGCGAGACGGTTTGCCCGTATCGGCCTGAGAAGTATCGCCCTGAGACGCTGGCGTGCCCGACTGTTTACCGGCTTGTGTAGTCTGGTAAACAGCTGCAGCGATCGCAGCGGCATCCGCGCTGGCGCTTTCGTCCGCAGCGGCACCAGCGGATTGCTTGCGAGCCAGAAGTTGATCCAGCCATTTCGTGTGAATTTCGTTGCGAAGAAAATCGGGTTCGGTCAGCAATCGCCGGAAGAGCGCGATGTTGGTCTTGATCCCTGTGATCGTGGACTCTTCGAGCGCACGTCGCAGCCGCGCGATGGTTTCTTCGCGGCTGTTGCCCCAGGCAATCAGCTTGGCGAGCAGCGGATCGTAATCGTTCGGTACGGTCCATCCCTCATATACGCCGTCGTCCAGCCGAATGCCAGGCCCGCTGGGCGCCAGTCGCGAAACAATCTTCCCCGGCGACGGGAAAAAATTGTTGTCGGGATCCTCCGCGTAAAGACGCACTTCCATGGCATGCCCGCGCGGCGTAATGGTCTCCCATGCGAAGGGCAGCCGATGTCCAGCAGCGATGGCGATTTGAAGCTTGACGAGATCCAACCCGGTGACCTGTTCGGTGACCGGATGCTCAACCTGCAGCCGCGTATTCACCTCCAGAAAATAAAAATTGAGGCGCGCATCCACGAGAAATTCCACCGTGCCGGCGTTCGTATACCGTCCGGCTCGAGCCAGCCGCACCGCGGCGTCTCCCATTTTCTTGCGGAGCTCCGGCGTGACCACGGGGGAAGGCGCTTCCTCGATCACTTTCTGATGACGCCGCTGCACCGAACATTCGCGCTCGCCCAGTGAAACCACGCGCCCGTGCGAATCCGCCAGAATCTGGATTTCGATATGCCGCGGCTTCTCCAAATACTTCTCGAGGTACAACCGAGGATCGCCGAACGCATTCATCGCTTCGGAAGAAGCGTCGCGATAAGCGGAAGCGAATTCGGCCCCGCTCAGCACGAGCCGCATGCCCTTTCCGCCTCCCCCCGCGACGGCTTTCAGCAATACCGGAAAGCCCATCGACGCCGCCAGCGCGTGCGCATCATCGGGGTTCTCGATCGGATCGTTGGTCCCGGGCACGATGGGAACATCCGAGCGCCGCGCCAACTGTCGCCCGGCCGTTTTTGATCCCAGCGCTTCCATCGCTTCGGCGGAAGGACCGATGAATGTGATGCCGGCCTCGGCGCACGCACGAGGGAGCGCGGCATTTTCGGCGAGAAAGCCGTAGCCAGGATGGATTGCGTCGCAACCCGCGCGGCGCGCCACGCCGATGATCTTTTCGATATTGAGATAACTCTCGCGCGCAGGAGCCGGCCCAATCCCATAAGCTTCGTCAGCCAGCCGGACGTGCAGCGATTTGCGGTCGACCTCGCTGAAGACAGCAGCGGACCGAATGCCGAGTTCCCGGCAGGCTCGAAGTATGCGGACGGCGATTTCGCCGCGGTTGGCGATCAGGATTTTCTTGAACATGCCATCATTGCGATGCGCAGAAATTCTAGCATGCACCCCGCGGCACGCCGTAGGCAGAGCCAAGTTGCGTGTCCAATCACTTCGGTGTAAGTTGCGGCGGGCAAGGAGCCTAAAGTCTCGGTCGAGGTGGAAACGCCCCAGGAAACCGACCGCAAGCAAAACACGTCCAATCGCTTCGGGTGTAAGTTGCGCCGGGCAAGAAAGGCGCTAGCAAGAAACACCGCAAGGTTCAGGTCGCAAGCAAAACGTGTCATCAAATTGAACGACAAGTACGGCTGTGACTTTTTAAGCGCTTCGAGACAAGAATGAAATCGCGGGCTACAAGGAAAATGCCGGGAGGACAAGTGTTACGACGCGGAATATCAATTAGCGCTCTGTGCCTTTGGATCGCATGCATTCCAGGCTCAAGAGCGAACGCCCAAAGTACCGCGGTAACCACCCAGGACGCGACCATCGCGCCCGGCGAGAATTTAATAGCGGATGGCGTACCGCCGATTCCCGCCTCGCTAGCAGACACCGCGGGCCGATATTCCTCGTATCGTGGCGCCACCCTTGTCGACTGGCACCCGCTACGACGCGAGCTACTGATCGCGACTCGCTTCGGCGACACGCCTCAGCTTCACCTCGTCAAGATCCCGGGCGGCGCGCGCCAGCAACTCACCTTTTTCGCCGACGCCGTCGCCAATGGTACATTTCACCCGAATGGCGGCAACTACATCGTGTTCTCCAAGGACATCGGCGGCGGCGAATGGTTTCAGCTATACCGCTACGACGTCACCACCGGCGACGTGACCCTGCTTACCGACGGCAGATCACGAAATTTGCGGGGCCCCTGGTCGTCCAGCGGCGACCAAATCGCCTACATGTCAACCCGGCGCACCGGCAAGGACACCGATTTGTGGGTGATGAATCCGGCCGATCCGAAGAGCGATCGTTTGCTCACCCAGCTCCAAGGCGGCGGCTGGCAACCACAGGACTGGTCACCGGATGACAAGAAGATTTTGCTGACCGAGGAAATTTCCATCAACGAAACCTATCTGTGGCTGGTCGACACAACTACAGGAGCAAAAACGGAACTGACGCCGCGAGACGTCAAAGAGAAGATCTTTTACGGCGATGCGCAGTTCAGCAAAGACGCTAAAGGCGTCTACGTCACCACCGACAAGGAATCGGAGTTTCAACGCCTGGCCTATCTCAACCTGACCACAAAGCAGCCCAAATACCTGACCAGCAAGATCGCCTGGGACGTGGAAGCATTCGATCTCACGCGAGACGGCAAGCGCATCGCCTTCGCAACCGATGAAGAGGGCGTCAGCGCCTTGCACGTAATGGACACCGCGACAGACAAAGAGATATCGCTGCCGCAGCTGCCAGTCGGCGTGATCGGCGCTCTGCGATGGCACAAGAACAACCACGACTTGGCGTTTTCGCTGAGCAACGCGCGCAGTCCAGGGGATTGCTATTCCCTGGACGTCACCACCGGAAAACTGGACCGCTGGACGACCAGCGAAACCGCGGTGAAAGCGGACGCTTTCCCGGAAGCGGAACTCGTCCGCTGGAAGAGCTTCGACGGAAAAATGATCTCAGGATTTTTGTACAAGCCCGCGGAAAAATTTACCGGCAAGCGCCCCGTGCTGGTGGTGATTCATGGCGGGCCCGAAGGCCAATCGCAGCCCACATTTCTTGGCCGCGCCAACTATTACCTCAATGAGATGGGCATCGCGCTCATCGTCCCCAACGTTCGCGGATCGACCGGCTACGGCAAGACTTTCACGCTGCTCGACAATGGCTTCAAGCGCGACGACACCTACAAAGACATCAACGCCCTGTTCGATTGGATCGCAGCGCGTCCCGACCTGGACGGCGATCGCATCGCGGTCACCGGAGGCAGCTACGGCGGGGGCACATGACCCTCGCGGTCTCCACCTTTTACAGCGACCGCACTCCGCTGTTCCGTCGATATCGTGGGCATGTCCAATCTCGTGACCTTTCTGGAACACACCGAGGCCTACCGCCGCGATTTGCGCCGCGTCGAATACGGCGACGAACGCGACCCCAAAATGCGCGAATATCTCGAAAGAATCGCGCCAATGAACAACATCGAAAAAATCAAAAAACCGATGTTTGTGATCGCCGGAAAGAATGACCCGCGCGTCCCCGTCAGCGAATCGCAACAAATCGCCGATGCCCTCAAAAAGCAAGGCACGCCAGTCTGGCTGCTAATCGCAAAAGACGAAGGCCACGGCTACCGCAAAAAGTCCAATCAGGACTTCCAGTTTTACGCCACAGTCCAGTTTTTGCGCGAATATTTGCTGAAATAGAGAGTCGTTCGGCAAATCGTCCTAATTGCTATCCGCCAAGCGTGATCGCCACCTCGAATTGCGCCGTCCTGGGAATGCCGCGCGGCATGATCGTCAGGGCGCTCAGCCTGGGAATATCCAGGACGATGCTGACGATTTTGTTGACGGTTATCCCTTCCAGGAAGTACCTGAGGGTGAGGGCGTTGGGAACCGGGACCCCTTGCGAGGCAGCGCTAAATGGCATGATGCCGTACTTATTTTTCAGGCTGACCGCGATTGTGACAAGATCGGCAAGGTTTTGCGGATCGATTCCACTGTACTTCATGCATTCCAGTAAATGATGATCCAGAGAATATTCTCTTCCGGGCGTAGCCACGCGAGCCTCTTTTCTTCAAACCAATATGTATAGGGGTTTTGGCACACGGTCCGGAGGGAACTTCAATCTAGGGCGGAGCCGGCGCCCGGTCAAGAAAAACGACGAGCCCAGCGTTCATAAGATAACTCGGAAAATATTGCCGGATCGCTTTCTCTAAACCTTGCTACAGCGGGATATTGCCGTGCTTTTTCTTGGGATTCGTGTCCCTCTTGTTTTCCAGGGAGCGCAGTGCGGTAATCACCTTAAAGCGCGTTTCAGCCGGCTCGATCACCGCGTCGATGTATCCCCGTTCGGCGGCCACAAAAGGGTTCGCAAAGCGATCGCGGAACTCTGCAATTTTCTCGCGCCTCAGCGCTTCGCGTTCCGATTCCGGCGACCGTTCCAGTTCGCGCTTGTAAACGATGTTGACGGCGCTCTCCGGCCCCATGACCGCGATCTCCGCGCAAGGCCACGCGAAGTTGGCGTCGGTGCGGATATGCTTTGAAGCCATCACGCAATACGCTCCGCCATAAGCCTTGCGCGTGATCACCGTAATTTTCGGAACCGTAGCTTCGGCGAACGCAAACAGCAGCTTCGCTCCGTGCTTGATGATCCCACCGAACTCCTGCTGAGTCCCCGGAAGAAAGCCCGGCACGTCCTCAAACGTGATCAGCGGAATGTTGAAGGCATCGCAGAACCGCACGAAGCGCGCGCCCTTAACGCTCGCATTAATGTCCAATACCCCAGCCAGGAACGCCGGCTGGTTGGCAACGATGCCGACCGGCCTCCCATCCAACCGCGCGAAACCTACAACCAGATTCTTCGCAAAATACTCGTGCACTTCGAAGAAGTAACCCTCGTCCACCACCGAGTGAATCGCATCCTTGATGTCGTAAGGCTTCTGCGCATCTTCCGGCACCAGTGTATTCAGCGATTCATCCCGGCGATCCGCGGGATCGGAGGCCACCCGGCGCGGCGGATCCTCCAAATTGTTGGTGGGCAGAAATCCCATCAGCTCGCGAATCATGGCCAGACAGTCGGCGTCATCGCTCGCTACGAAATGCGCCACGCCGCTCGTGGCGTTGTGGGTCATGGCGCCGCCCAACTCCTGCTTGGTAACTTCCTCGTGGGTCACCGTCTTGATCACGTCGGGACCCGTCACGAACATGTACGACGTCTCGCGCGTCATGAAAATAAAATCGGTAATGGCCGGCGAATAGACGGCGCCGCCCGCGCAAGGGCCCATGATGGCGCTGATCTGCGGAATCACGCCGCTGGCCAGAGTATTGCGCAGGAAAATGTCCGCGTACCCCGCCAGCGAAGCAACCCCCTCCTGAATGCGCGCCCCGCCGGAATCGTTCAAGCCAATCACTGGCGCGCCCACGCGCATGGCGAGATCCATGATTTTACAAATTTTCAGCGCGTTGGTTTCCGACAGCGAGCCACCAAAAACCGTGAAATCCTGCGCAAAAACGTAAACGAGGCGCCCATCAATCCGCCCGAACCCCGTGACGAATCCGTCCCCCGCCGGCCGCTGCTCCTGCATCCCGAAATCGACGCAGCGGTGTCGCACAAACTTGTCCAGTTCCTCGAATGTGCTTTCGTCCAGCAAAAGGTGAATGCGTTCGCGCGCCGTGAGTTTGCCGGCCTTGTGTTCGCGCTCCCGGCGTTCCACACCGCCGCCAGCCTCGGCTTCGGCGCTGAGACGTCGCAGATCCTCCATTCGATCGTGGTGCTTCGCCGTGGCCGACGCTGCGGATTTATTTTCAGGCAAGAGGCTCTCCCAACGCGGACGCTTCGTTCTTGTGGAAGATGCGCACGGCCAGATGCGTCGCCAGCCACGTCGTCCCCAACAGCAGAATTACCCCGAGCACGATCTCGGCGCCGATAGCGACGGCCCGCTGCGCAGGCGATTCGATAGAGGTAACGTAAACGGTAGCGCGCACAAGCGTGAACATCGCCCCCAAAGTCATCGCAATAATAAGCGCCGTAGTGAAGACGGAAGCCAAAACCATTTTCATGAGAGCAAACCCTTGCGGTTCGATGCTCGCTGACAGAGTATGGGTGACAACGCCAAGCCTCAGCTCCGAATTCTTAGTTTCCGATTCCTTAGCTCCAAATTCTCAGGAGGTCGAAGCTTCAACCCCGACGTAATCGCCGCGCGTCCAACGGGCTTTAGAGTTTGTGTGAGAACTCCGATTTTCGTCAGGGCACGGCTTCAGCCGTGCCGTAACTGACGCCGAATCAATAAGGCTTTAGCCGCTGAGGGCATTGGCTCTCAGTTCTCACACAGACTCTTTAGCCCTGAAGCCGCCGCGAACCCGTTACACACAGACTCTCAACCCGGGAGAACAAAAACGCAAGCGCAACGAAATCAGTATGCCTCGATAAAACAGCCAAGTCTCAGCGCAGTCCCGACCAATCATCGGCCACAATAATCGAATCGCTGGGATTCGCAGGATCATACTTAATGCTGGCAGGCTGACCCGTAACCAACCGTTCAAAACGAATCTGCCCTTCCAGTCCAGTGATGTCCTGCGCCGTATGATACGTGACGCCAGAAATAGCGTAGCTGTAAGAAACCAGATGCCGCGGCCGCGTGTCTGGAACCGGACTCCCCCGCGGACCGAACATCCGCTTGGCAAGAGGCTCCTCCGGAGGATGCTCCACCAGTTCAACAACCTGCCCTTCCGCGATCCGCCCGATCTGGTTCAATTGCAAGCGACGCTTGCGCTCCAAATTTTCCGGAGCCTCCGCCGGACGAAAGAAGGCGTAAGCCACCATGGCGATCGCGGCGACGGCCGCGGCGCCCATCGCGAGCGCCACTTTCCAATCAGCAAACGATGTCTTCAACGAACGAACTCCCTGGCTATCAATGAAATTGGCGAGAGAGAGGACCGCATCCGTTACCACGCCCTAATCTACCTTCGCATCAAGGGGACTCGGTCAGGCCCCAACATCCCTCACGATGCGTATTCTACCGAAACCTTGCGTGAGACGCAGTTACGCCTGTGGGCCATGCACCGGATTACGCAACACTCCAATACCCGCCACCGAAACCTCCACAACGTCGTTCGCGACCAGCGGGCCGACTCCGGAGGGCGTGCCCGTGGAGATCATGTCGCCCGGATAGAGCGTCATCATCCGCGAAATCCACCGAATCAGGAATTCGCAGGGATAGGACATCAGGGAAGTGCTGCCGGATTGGCGTAGCGCACCATTAACACGCCCTTCCACCAGTACGTCTGCAGGATCGAGATCGGTTTCGATGTGCGGACCGACGGGACAGAAAGTATCGAAGCCTTTCGCCCGAGTGAATTGCACATCCGTCTTCTGCAGGTCGCGCGCCGTGACATCGTTGACGCAGGTATACCCGAGAACATTCTCCAGGGCATCGTCCGCGTCCCGCAAGTGCGAGCAGCGCCGGCCTATGACGATCGCCAACTCAGCTTCGTGTTCGACGCGTTGCGAATAGATAGTCAACACGATGGGATCGCCTGGCCCGACAATCGAAGATGACGGCTTGAGAAAAATCATCGGCTCTTTCGGCACCTCGTTGCCGAGCTCCGCGGCGTGCGCTGCGTAGTTGCGGCCGACGCAAACAATCTTCCCCGGCGCGACCGGCGCGGTCAGCCGCACCTCCGCAAGCGGCCAAGTGTGCGTCGTCCGCGACCATTTTCCCCAGGGAGGCCCCGATATTTCGCAGACCTGCTCGTCCTCAAGTAAACCGTACAGAGCGGTAGCAGGCCGCGCGACAGAACTGTCCAGCGGAAAAAACCGGCAGAATTTCATAGGTGATGGTTGGAGTCCGATACCCGATCGTTCGCCATGTACGATTCACGAACCCTCCAGATGCACGTGCCGATCCAGGAGAGCGTCGCCAGTATCATACACACGATAGCGCCCAAGGTAAAAATTTGAACCGCGCTGTAGCGGTCCGCAAGCGCGCTAAAATACATGCATAACACGCGGTAGGTGAATGTAAAGATACTCCATGAAATCAGGCTGGAAACCAGCAGGCGCCCGGGCTGCCACATAAAACGCACGATGGGCACCAGGAAAAAAAACGCCAGCGCCGCAGCCGCCACAACGTTGCGGTCGAGCGCGATGCGCTCTAGCGCTGGAACGCGATTCGCAATGTACACCCAGGCGATCAGCGTGATCGCCAGGCCTACGCCAGCGCAGGCACCCGTGCGAACTCCCGTATCGTGTAAGACGAGAGCCAATTCGTTGCCAGGAGTTCGATCGTTAACCCGCATAGTGGCCCGCTTCGTGGCGGGACCCTCCCAGTTTCTATGCTTTAAACCCGGGACTACGGGGAATGTTGCGCGACGTCGACAGCCACGGGCGGAGTGGGAGCGCTTTCATTACCGGAGCGGTCGACGGCGGTTACGCGGTACCAATACCGATGGCCGAGTGCCACAGTGGTATCACGATACGCGGGCGAGAGCAACAGGTCTGGTGTGAGCAGTTTCCCCTTATCATTTTCCGCCTCGCTCCGATAGACGCGATAGCCGCCCAGGTCGGGTTCAGCGTTAATCGACCAGGAGAGATCGACCTCCGGTGAAGCCTCGTTTCCAGCCGAGACCACGGCAGCCACCAGGCCTTGCGGTGTCTCCGGCGGAAAGGTATCGGCGGGCGTGAGGACGAGCGGATCGGAATCGCTGGACTCCAGAGCATTACCTTCGGCGCTGGTGACGCTGCGGACGACATAGACGTACGTTTTGCCAAAATCGAATTGTGTGTCGCGGTACTCCGGAGCATTCGAGGAACCGAGCAACGTCAACGGCGCGACCCATTTTTCGTGCAGCACGTCTTTCATCGCCGGATCGTGTGTGCGCGGATCGAGTTCCCCTCGGTAAACATGATATTCCGTCACTGTGATGGGATCACCGCCGGAGGTTCGCGTCACCGCTGGCCAGCTCAAATCGATCGACCCTTCGTTGACTTTGGCTTGGATGGAGGCGATGCGTTCGGGTACGGGGAAGACGCGGACCGAGACAGGGTTTGAATCGACAGACGCGCGCTTTTTGGAGGCGCGGGTACGCACGCGGTAAACGAGAGTGCCACCAGGATGCGCGCGCGTCTCCTCCGGCGCGACCGGGCTTATAAATTGGACGTGGTCGTCGGTCTCATACTTCCCAACAAGCGCGCCAGGAACCGTGTCGACCACGCGAAACGTTTTGGTGTCGGGCGAGCCGTCAGGCCGCGCCGCGCCGCGGAGAACTTCGACGGCGGGCGGTTCGGTTAGGCGTTCGCCCCGAATCGTTTTGGTCGGCATGATGAAAGTGAGTTGCACGCCATCGCCCGCCTGGCGGGCGGCAAGATCGGTGATCGCCGTGGGAACCGGAGGCGAAGGCGCAACCGGCTCGCCCGGCGCGCCGCAGCCCGCGAGGATCAGCAGGAGACCAACTAAGAGGGGGCCAAAGAGCGTTATTCTGCAATCGAATCTCGCGAGCCGCAACTTGCCGCACCCGTAGTCAATCGGCATTCGCGTGGACGCCTTCCACGAGTTTCCATTGTCCATTTCGAGTTTTCGTGTCTGCGAGAGTTTCGTCTTACAACGAGTTCTGTCTTACACCGACGTCCGTCTTATAGCGTTCGTTTCACAGAATATAGCGGCTCAAATCCTGATTCTTGACGATTTCGGCGAGCTGCTTGTTCACATACCCCGAGTCCACCTTCACATTTTTCTTTTTCAGGTCGGAAGCCTCGAAAGAAAGCTCCTCGAGAACTTTCTCGAGGATGGTGTGCAGGCGGCGGGCGCCGATGTTTTCGGTTTGCTCGTTGACGCTGGTGGCGAATTTCGCGATGGTCTCGACGGCGTCTTCGGTGATGTTGAGTTTTATGCCTTCGGTTTCCAGTAGCGCGATGTATTGCTTGATGAGCGCATTCTTCGGCTCCGTGAGGATACGCACGAAGTCTTCTTCCTTCAGCGATTGTAGTTCAACGCGAATGGGCAGCCGGCCTTGCAACTCCGGGATCAGATCGGAAGGTTTGGTGACGTGGAATGCGCCGGCGGCGATGAACAGGATGTGGTCGGTGCGGATCATGCCGTAGCGCGTGTTGACTGTCGTGCCTTCGATGATCGGAAGAATGTCGCGCTGCACGCCTTCGCGCGAAACATCGGGACCGTGGCCAGATTCTCGCCCAGCCACTTTGTCGATCTCGTCGATGAAAATAATGCCCATCTGCTCGGCGCGCTCCACGGCCACACGGGTAACCTGATCCATATCCAGCAGTTTGTTTTCTTCCTCCTGGATCAGGTACTCGAAAGCGTCGGCGACGCTCATTTTGCGCTTCTTTTTCTGCTGCCCGAACATGCCGGAGAGCATGTCCTTGATATTTACGTCCATCTCCTCCACGCCTTGATTGGAGATGATTTCAAACGAGGGCATGGACCGCTCGCGCACTTCAATATCCACCATGCGCTGGTCCAATTTTCCTTCACGCAGCTGGGCGCGGAGTTTTTCGCGGGTGCGCTGAGTTTGCTCGCGTTGTTGGGCGGCATCCGCTTCGCTGGTGTTCGGCGCCGCCGGCGGAGAAGGCGGCAGCAACAAATCGAGGACGCGCTCTTCCGCGGTCTGTTCGGCGCGGTCGGCAACTTCGTCCAGCTTTTCTTCGCGCACCATGTCGATCGAAGTTTCCACGAGATCGCGCACCATGGATTCCACATCGCGGCCGACGTAGCCGACTTCGGTGTACTTCGACGCTTCGACTTTTACGAACGGACAGCCGGCTAGGCGCGCCAGCCGCCGCGCAATTTCGGTCTTGCCGACACCCGTCGGACCGATCATCAAAATATTCTTTGGCAGGACATCTTCGGCGATTTCCGGCGGAAGTTTTTGCCGGCGCACTCGATTACGCAGAGCCACGGCCACCGCGCGTTTCGCCGCGTTTTGCCCAACGATGTATTTGTCGAGTTCCGCCACAATCTCTCGCGGCGTCATGTCATCGAGCGCGGGAAGCAGTTCGGGCTCCGCGGCTGGCGCCGCACCGTTGCCGCCCGGCACGTAAACAATTTCTTTCTCAGACTTGGTGGTCATCCAATCCTTCTATCTCGCAACTCCTGCATCTCGTTACAACTCCTCGACCGTAAAGTTAGCATTAGTATAGATGCAAATCTCGCTGGCGATACGCATCGCTTCCATTGCCAGGTCTTTGGCGTTCAGTTTTGAATGTTTCAGCAAGGCGCGAGCCGCCGCCACCGCATAGGTTCCGCCGGAACCAATGGCGCACAAGCCGTCATCGGGTTCGATCACGTCGCCATTCCCGGAGAGCAAAAATGTACCCTTGCCATCGGCGACAATCAGCAGCGCTTCCAGGTGGCGCAGCGCGCGATCCTTGCGCCACTCCTTAGCGAGCTCAACGGACGCCTTTTGCAGGTTGCCGGAATGTTCCTGAAGTTTGCCCTCGAAACGCTCGAACAGTGAAATAGCGTCGGCGGTGGAACCCGCGAAACCCACGATAACCTTGTCGTTGTAGAGGCGGCGCGTTTTACGGGCGCTGTGCTTCATCACGTGATCGCCCATGGTCACCTGGCCATCGGCAATCAGCACCACTTTGTTGTCTTTGCGCACGCACAGAACCGTTGTCCCGTGCATCGGTGCGCTCCGTCGCCCATTGTCCATTCGACCATTATACAGCCGCGGCAGTCTGCGCCAAAGGCAGCGGCGTAACGCAACCTGGGTCGATACGCGAAAGGTTGCAGTTGTGACGAGATGTCCCCAGCGCCAACGGGAGTGTTTCGATTCCTGTTTTAGGGACACAGCACCGCTGTGCCGCTGGAAACAGTTAGCCTCAAGCGGTCCTGGCGCCGCCCGAAAATAAGTGCGCGATCAGCGAGATCACCGCAAAAATGAGCAACAAGTGAATCAGGAACCCCGCTACGTGGAAGAATATAAAGCCGCCGGCCCACAACACCACAAGCAATATCGCTAATCCTAGAAAGGGTCCAAATCGCATAGTCGTTCTCCTTTACGGATCACGATGGCTGAGTATCGAGAAGTGGCCGGGTGCTTCTCCCCTGGACCCGACACTTCTTCCCTATGAATGATATTTGCCCCTTAGTCAGCAATACCCGGAACGGTGTAGCGCAGCCCTTGGAGTCGTTTATGCTTTTTAGCCTCCCAGCCTCCTCGCATAATCTCTTCTCGCGCGGCCTATGCTGCTGCGACCTCCTTCAGGAGCTCCTCGGCGTGCACTGCGCCTTCTGGGGTATCTTCGTGCTTGAAGTACACAAACACGTCGCCTCGCTGCGCGTAACCCGCCACTTGGTCGGTCAAAGCCTTGCGCGCCGGCGCTGAGTAATCTTCCTTGCGCAGCCGCAGATACGCGAAATCCGCGGTTCGCACGTCGGGTGTTTCCAGCTTTTCGCTTTCGGCCTGGCAGAGCGCCACGTTGGCTCCGCGCATCACCTCATAGACTTCGTCGCTGAACCACGACAAATGCCGGAACTCGAAGGCGCTGCGCAAACTTCGTGGCAGTACCGCCAAAAAGTCCTTCAGCAAGACCACGTCGCATTTCAAATAGGGCGGCAACTGGAACAGCACGGGTCCCAGCTTTTTCTCCGCATCCAGCGGCTGCAACGACGCCACGAAATCCGCAGTGAAGTCCGCGACGTCTTTCAGCCGCTTGATGTGCGTGATCCTCTGGTTGGCTTTGACCGCGAATTTGAACTCCGGCGGGGTCGCGGCCATCCACCCGCGCAGCAATTTCTCCGTGGGAAAATACCGGAAGGTGTAGTTCACCTCCACGGTGTTCAGCCGCGAAGAGTAGTGTCCAAGAAACTTGGCCGAGGCCAGCTTCGCCGGATAAAAATCGGGCTTCCAGGTTGCATAAGCCCATCCGGATGTGCCTGCGTAAACCTTTCCCAACGAGTCACCCAAACCAAAAAGAATCAACAAGCTGCGTCGGGCTGAAAGCCCGGCGCCTACATCTTTGCCAGCAAAGTCTTCCAACGCGCCCAGGCGTCGGTGCGCGCCTTGCGATTCGCCTCACTGGCGTCGGGAGCTTCACCCGCGCGCATGAAGCCGTGGCCCGCGCCTTCGTAGGTCACCGGCTCGTAGATTTTGCCTGCAGCCTTCATGGCTTCGACTGTGCCCGGAATCGTTGCATCGATGCGTGCGTCCTCGCCGGCGTAAAACCCATAAACGGGAGCCTTGATGCGGGCCATCGCCTCTTTTTCCGGCGGCGGACCGTAAAACACGAACGCCGCGGACAGGTCACCGCGATTGGTGGCGAAGCGGAACGCCTGTCCTCCGCCCCAGCAGAACCCAACAACGGATATTTTGCCGTTGGCGGCAGGCAGCTTCAGGCCATAATCCGCGGCCGCGTTCAGATCCGCCGTCACCTGGTCTGGATTGAGTTTGCTGACCGCTTCCATGGTCTTGCCTTCAGGGAAGGAGGAACTCCTCTCGCCGTTCGGCCCCATGCCCGAGAGCAAATCGGGCGCGACCGCGATGTATCCCGCTGCGGCCACCTGATCCGCCA
>Ga0185299_10005120_pt1 | contig 15118 bp, 13 predicted proteins | sample PaiPotPPA55metaG_FD_128002 | JGI IMG/M metagenome (GOLD analysis project Ga0185299, IMG submission 128002) | Iron sulfur acid spring bacterial and archeal communities from Banff, Canada, to study Microbial Dark Matter (Phase II) - Paint Pots PPA... ...
CGGGCAGCAGCGCTGCTTGCTCCGGACTGTACTCTTGAAAGGGCATCGATTCTCTCCTCTGCCCCTTTTTGCCTCACTTCCCCCAGTCATTCAAGCTCAAAGCTTGATCAGTTGCGACACAGACTCTACAGCCTAAACTTCTCCGCCAAGCTGAGCGGCCAGGGTCTGCAGGTCTTCGTATCGCGCGATTGTATTTCTAACGTATTCACCGTAGTGCTTGTTCTCTAATAGTTGGGGGCTGACGAACGATCCCAAGTGTTCCGTGGGCAAAGATGTTTTTCGCTCGACCACCTCAGCCAGCATGTTCAGCCGGTCGGCTAATCTTCCCCGCATTTCCGCGAGTGCGGGTTCGGCAAGAAAATCCAATTGTTCCCTACCATGCAGGACGGCTACCTGGTTCCAGATCAGCGCCGCGGCAGCCATGGAACTCCGCAGGATTATCTCGCTTGTACGAACGTGCTGCTCGCGACTGACTCCGAATTCGTACTCAACGGCTTCGCTCATAGTACGCAGGGCAGAAATATTTTTTCCGACACGGTCGCGCGCTCCATCCATTTCCCGCTCAAGCTGATCGTCATGACTCGCGCTGTCAACTATTCGGAAGAGGCTGGCCCCGCTTCGCAGGACGGAGGCAAGCACACGGCGCATGGCAGTCACTGTGCGTACGGGCCAGATTTGGTCGAATACAAACCACATGACAACGAGCGCGAACAAAATCCCGATAAGACGGTCTCGGGCCGGAGCGAGTTGCGTCGGGGCGCTAAAGCCCTCGAATGCGACGATGTAAAAGGCGAAGGCAAGTTGAATCCCTACATAGTTAAATCGCGGCCCGCCGGAGATCCATGCCGCGAGGAGCGCGACCGAGCCGATGACGACCACGAGCGAAGTGATCGAATCCAACTCGGGAAAGACGAATGCAGTAGCTCCCAACCCCAAAATCAGGCCACCAACAGTGGCCCCCAACAGGCGGAACGTGAGCCGTTGCTTCATGGCACCAGTGGTCGTTAGTCCTGAGACCATTACAGTGATCACCGATGACGAAGTCCCCGGCCAATCGATGGCGTTATAGAGGATGTAACAGAGAGTGGCGCAGAGACTGATCTTGAGGGAAAACGCAAGATTGTCTCGATCGCGGAACGCGCCCGGGATGAAAAACGGAACCTTTTTTGAAGGCAAGGCAGCCAGTTCTTTGCTCGTCGCGGGGTTCACGTCAGAGGGCATCATCACGATGGAATGGAGGGCGCCTTCGACGCGATCGAGGAGGCTATTCGTTGCGCGTGGCCAGGCTTCGAATCGCCCTTCTGCGGCAGTTCCGCGCATTAAGGCACGACACTGTTCAGCGATACGCGCGCATCTCTGCCTCAATTCAGAGTCATCCCATTTGACGCTCTGCAATCCGAAGGCAGCAGAGTCATCCATCAGTTCGGCTAACATCGTAACGTGCACGCGTGTTGCGATGGGAAGAGCGCCGGAGTCGAGATTGCGGTCAACAATTTGGTTATACAGGGCCATCATGCCTGCCTGACCCGCAACAGCGAGGCGAGACACACTGGTAGCAGCTTCGAAGCGCTGCTCTGGCGCAACCTGTTGCGGATAGAGACTGAACATGCGTTCCAAGGCCTGATACCTGATGCGCAACTGTTCTTGAAGTCGATCCGTGGGGGAGCGTGCGCCGAAAACGTATTCCACGGCCACGCCACAACCAATCGCCAGCGAAAAAGTTGCAAACAACCAGAGTGAATTCTTTACCAAACGATCGGCAGGGAGATGGGATTCCCAAAAAGCAATAACAATGCTGTAGATGAGTCCCCAACTCGGACCAAGAGCAGGCAAACTAGTGCTCACTAAGACCATGCCAGCAAGAAACGCAATGGCCGCCATGCTGAGAACACGGGCAATCGGGTCATTGTCGGTCAGAAGAACCACGGCGAGTTCGATCGCTACAGCCACAGCAATGGTCATCACGGATGCAACGCCGAGACGCAGTGATGCGGAGGGGCTCTCGCGTCCGATCAGAAAGATGGAGTATAGGCCTATGGCTGCGAACGGCATTTGCCAAACCAAAATCAGGAGCAATGCGATGACCGTGGCGAGCGTTATCCGCAGAGAACTATGGAGGCGGCCTGGCGTGGGTTGAAGATCCTCCCATAACTTTTCCGGCCAGAGCATGTAATTCGCGGACGATGAGGCTGCGCCCATGCGAGCTACCTTACGACCGTCACGGCTGTCGCCCCTATACGGAACAACTCCGAATCGGGGTTTTGGACGCGAATACGGACTGGAAATCGGGTGGAGAGATGCACCCAATTGAGGGTCCGTTCGATGTTGGGAAGTCCGGCGACAACACTTCCATCCTCAGGGAACACGCCATAGCCAATACTCTCCACCAGCCCGGTGAACCTTTTTTCGGGATGTCCCATGAGATACACGTCGACAGCGGAACCGATGTGGATGTTTTTCACCTTGCCCTCCCGGTAGTTCGCGATCACCCACCAGGTGCGAGTGTCGATGAGCGTGAACATGGGAGTGCCCGGCCGGGCGTAGGCGCCTTCTGAGATGTTCATGTTGGTCACATAGGCATCGAAAGGGGCGATGACGCGGCATCGCTCGAGGTCGAGCCTTGCGCGATCAACCCTTGCGGCCAGACCAGGCCGTTGGGACTCAAGGATATCCAGGGTGTCGATAACATGAATCGATTGGCCCAGCTTTGCTCGTGATTCGGATGCCGCATCGTCGGCTTCCTGCTGGCGAAGAAGCGCTTGCGTCTCCTGGGCCTGAGCCTCGCTGAGCGCGGCCACGGCGGCATCGTAGCTGCCGCGAGCTATTCGTACAGCCGTGTTGGCTTGATCGACTTGATCGACCGTGACGTATTGCTTCTGCAGGAGGGGTTCAATGCGATGCAGGTCGTTCGTGGCGTACTTCAATTGCGCCTCGGCGGCATCGGCAGAAGCCTGAGCACGCGACACCGTCGCCTTGGCTAAATCTACGCCGCTTCCTGCGGTGCGTATCGCGGTTGTGGAGTTGTGGACCGCGGCGCTTGCCGCCTCGACGGCGCTGTTCTGCGCCGCGATTTTACGCTTGGTATCGATGATCCGCTGTTCCAGGTTTTCCTGATCGGAGAGCGCCTGCCGCAGAGCGTACTCGTAATCCCGTGAGTCAATGACGAAAAGTAACCCGCCTTGCTTCACGTAGGCATTGTCCTTGACCGGCAACTGGGCGAGACGGCCACTGACCTCCGGGGCGATCTCAATGAAGTTCGCGCGGACGCTGGCGTCATCGGTTCTGGGGTGCAGGTCGGTATCTAGAACGACAAGCAGTAAGGTCAAGACTGCGGAGATAACGACGCCGAAACGGATCAGGCGCCCCACTCGTTTGCGGCTTACATTTGCGGGTTCTTGTGTCATATGTTGTCCTATCGGAAGAAGAGGAGCCAAAGCGTACATGTAAGGAAAATGACGACGCATGGATAGAACAGTGCAAGAGGTCCGACTTCCGATTCCATGTGGTAACGCAACAGAAAATAGCGCACCAGAAAGCTGAGTGCGACTGCCACTGTCAGGCACAGCATCCAGACCGGAAGAAAGGAGCCGATTACGTCGATGGACGGTGCACGTTGGCACCCGGCGCCTGGCAGGGCCAAAGCCACACCGAGAAAACAACGCAATTGCAACCGAGGGGAAGTCATTTGTTTCCATCCTGGGATTGGAGTTTTGTTGCTGGTGGCTGATTCCTCAACAAATTCCCCGTTGCGAATTCAAGGTTCACTGCCTCCACAAATAGTTCCGATCGTGCGGAAACACCGGACAACCGCGCTAGCGCCAGCTGTTTCTCAGCGGTGACCACGTCGATCAAATTCTTCACACCGTATTTGTAAGCGTCGAGCGATGCCGAGTAAGATTCGTTTGCAGACTTCAACAAGGCCACCGCGGCTTCGTGCTTTCGCAAAGCGGTGCGGAACGCGATGTAAGCAGTCCAGACTTCCCGCGTGGCCTGATCGTGTTTTGCCGTCAATTCATCTTCGGCCTCCCGTCGCTTCGATTCAGCGATCAACAGGTCGTTTTTTCGGGCGCCTCCATCGAAAATCTTCCACTGTACGCTGACGCCAGCAGACCAGGTGGGCTGGCTCGCGGGACCGAGTTGACCGAAATCGGCCGTGGGCCATGCGGATGTCTGAGCAACCGATCCGGAAAGAGCTATTTGTGGTTTGTACGCCGCTCTGGCTGCGCGAACTTCGTCTTTCGCCGCGCGGATCCGCGAGGCTTGGGCCATGAGATCGGGGCGGTCCGCCATCGCTCGATCGATCAAAGCGTCTATGGACATCGTCAACGCCTCCGGCAATGGCGCGCCGTTCTGGCCGTCAATCATGACGTTGGGCGACGGTTCCGCTCCCACCGCTTCGGTGAGTGTGACGCGCGCAATTTTTTCGTCCCCATCCGCGGATTCCACGTCGAACAAAGCCTGTGACGTTTCCGCGCGGGCGTTGAGCACATCTGGGAGCGTCGCCAGCCCGTTGTTCAGTCTCCATTCAGCCGCATCCTGGGTGGTTTGCGCGGTTCGCAGTATGTCTTGAGCAGCTTGCAGTCGTTCCTGTGCGGTGATGAGCAGGTAGTACGAACTCGCAACACGAAATGCCAGGGCTTGATTCAGCTGGATGAAGTCCGCTCCGGCTGCGAGTTTTTCCGCTCGTGCGGAGTCTACGGTTCCCTCACGTTTGCCAAAGTCAAAGATGAGATATTGCAGGGTAACTTCAGGCTGAACGATGGGTACCTCGACCATGATATAGCCGCGAGGAGCGATGGGTTTCGGGAATGGATTTACGAGTCTCTGGTCGCCGAAAACGGCTAGACTTTCCAGCTGCGGATAATAGGCGCTCTTTGCTAAACCCAGTTCGTGTGCTCTCTGCTTTGCGCGTTCCCAGACGGTGCGCGTGCTCGGATTGTGATGCTCGGCAATCTCAATCAGCTCCGCGAGCGTGTAGGAGCGCGCAGGATCAAGAACGATTGGGCCTTCGCGAGGCGTCTCGCGAGCGGCACAGTCGGCCACCGCTCCAGGCGAGGATACATTTCCCGCACATTGCCCGCGAGTTTCCCTTACGGAGAAAATGAAAAGTGAGAGCAACAGCAAGAGAACATTCGACGTTGCTCCGTATCTGATCAACCGTAGGCGCCTTGGTCTTGCCAATGGCTCGCAGGTGGAGTCGTACCCGGCCGCTTCATTTTGTAGAACAGCGTCGTAGGCTACAGTCCAAGTCTTGCGGCTGCTCCGAGCGGATCCCACCCCTCCTTTCCGCGGCGCTCTTACGTTTGCTGGCGTCCCTTCCTCCATGAAACAATTCGGCCCACCGTCCATGGCGAGCCGTCCAGCCCTTCCTCCTCGCTTTAACTACACGCATCGCAAGGGCCCCGATGTTGTGAGATGTGTCTCGTATTACCGCTCATTGGTGAAGAGCCGCTACCGGACGTCCAAGCTGATCCGACATAGTGCTTCAATTTCTGGCGCAACCTCCGTCGTCCATAAAACAGTCGGGCCTTTACAGCGGCGACCGAAATTCCCATAATTCGTGCGGTCTCCTCGGTCGACCGCCCGTCAAGCTCACGCAACTGGATTGCCCTCCGTGTTCCGTGCGACAACTCATTCAGGGACCAGGAAAGAATTTTCTCCCGTTCTCGCTGGGAACAACTAACTTCGGGATCCGGACTTGAATCCGGAACCTCGGGCACGGTTGTGTTTTCCTCATTCCCGCTTAGATCATCGATCAACGTTTCGCGCAATCCGCGACGTTTCCGAAGCAACATCAAGGCTTCGTTGATAGAGATCCGCGTTAACCAGGTGGAAAAAGAAGATCTCTCTTCGAATTTGCATATATGAGTGAAAGCCTTTTGAAGGGTTTGCTGCACGACATCCTCGGCATCTTCTCGCGTGCCTGTGATGCGGCGCGCGACGAAGAAAATCCTTCGCTCGTGACGCTCGACCAGAATTTCAAACGCTCGGAGATTCCCGCCCTTCGCAGCAGCGACGAGGGTCAGGTCACCTTCGTCGGGAAGACTGTCGACAGGAGCAATCGCCGCTTGTTCCTCCTCGATGCTGTCTATGAATTTGGATGGCACAGCTCGGCTCCTCCTAAGAGTCATCAATCAGACCATTTGACCAACACCGCACTCGTGGCGGTGCTGCACTGCTTTCTTCCATCCGAGCACGATTGCCAGCAGTGCAACCGAGTGCCCAATGCGATTGCACTGAAAACAGAGGTCGAAAAATAAATTGGAGTGACAGAATCTGGGGAATTGCCAGAATTCTGGGAGTTGAACGAGCGGACTTACCGGGCGGTGTAGTTCCTTACGCGCACCAGCCAGGAAAGAGTAGCCATGCGCGTGATTCGAATCGATGCCGCACAGACGAACCCCATACGCTTCCTCTTAGTAGCGTTGCAGAGTGGTTACGTAACGGATTGAAGAAGAGTCTCGATTTTCGAATCGAGATTCCGAGCGACAGCAAGCGCCTGGGCATTTTGATAGGGCGCCAGGAGACTGGCCATTCTGTCGTATGTAAGATGTACGCCGTCTGGGCGCTCATCAACCAAGATTGTGACCGGCGCGTAAGATCCTGCGTCGGGAACGTACCTGGCCATTTCTTTCATGATAAGTGGATTTCCGATTAGAAACCGAACAATCTTTGGCTTATTGAGCCCGGTCTCCTTCCGCAGAATTCCGCCCTGATCGAGTTCCATGAACATCATCAGCCCAGTATTCCCAAGACTTTGATCGACTGTTCTTTCCAGTTCAGCAAAGGTCTGCGCGTTTCGAATTGCGTTGGCAAACTCGACCATATCCGGACGACCGATGGCCGCTTTGAGCGCCGCCAGAACCGCTTCAAACGACTTGGACGATGTCAGGCTAAGACGATCGATTTCGACCTTACTGATGATCATGTTCTTCCCTTTCTACCTCCGAGAGTTGCCTGTGGCTGGTCAACCACAGTTCATGACCATTGAACGCCCGGCGTGCTGAATTTAGCCCAGCCACTCAATCAAGAGCTGGTTCAGCCGGTCGGGCGCGTCCAGTGGAATCCAGTGGCTGGCGTCATCGATCCGCTCGTAGCGCCAGGGTCCTTTCACGAACTGTCCCGACATTTTCATGCGTTCGCCGTCGAGGTAGTGATCATTTGACGACCAGATGCCGAGCGTCGGAGCTTCCACGGGCGGCAGTTTGGGAGGCGATGCCGGCAGGCGCGGCGCGAGGTTCGCGCGGTACCAGTTCAGCGATGCCCTCAAAGCACCTGGCCGCGACAGATCCGAGATGTAACGGTCGACTTCATCACCATTGCTGCGGAGCGTTTCCCGGAACAGTGCCCAGTTGTCGTGCTGCAGCCACGCCTCCGCGATTCCTTCGAACTGGAAAAATAGCTGGTACCAGGCCATCTCCCGCTGCCGCAACGTTTGCGGCGCAAGTGGATGTGGCACGGAAAGAACGACAAGCCTGCGAACGCGATTCGGGTGGACAGTCGCTGTGAACCATGCCACGGCGGCTCCCCAGTCGTGGCCAACAATGTCCGCCACGTCGATTCTGAACGCATCGAGAATGCCAACCACATCGGCGACCGCGTTCTGCAGGGAATACGCGGCCACGGCGTCCGGGCGATCCGAGCGCCCGAAGCCACGCTGGTCTAGCGCGATGGCGCGGAAGCCGTTCGCAACGAGGAACGGAATCTGGTTGCGCCAAAGATTCGAAGAATCCGGCCATCCATGAAGCAGGAGCACTGGCTTTCCGCTGCCGTGGTCCTCTACATGAACGGAAATGCCATTAACCTGCAACACGCTGGAGCTCACTTTTCACCTCTGTTCTGATCTCCCTTCCGGAATCGTATTATGGACGTCCCATGACGTGCACGTGTGCGTATGGCGATCCGGCCCACATGATGTACGCCCCGGTTGGCTTATGCGAGATTGGCAGTCCGGTAGTCTTCGGATCAAACGGCCACATGATCATCCAGTGCGGACCTACCGTTATAGGAGGACTCGTGGTGTCATAAGGATCGGAATCGCTTCGCTGCGTGGCACCGGCAAGCATGTAGGTAATTCCCGGAACGCTGTTCGTTGGCTTTGGTTTGTGAGCGCGAAAGTCCGAAGACCACTGCATCGACGCGGCATCCATGCACATGGGAGGTTCACCGACGACGTTTGGATTCCCCGGCATGCACGTGAAGCCGTTGCTGCCTTCACGCAAAATCACTCGATTGCCCTGCGCATCTGTGTCGACGATTCTTGCTGCATTGGCGACACTTGGTGGTCCCGCAGACATCGCGCGGGCTATTTTGACTTCCTTCGAATCGCCGCTGCTCATCGACGAACTGTGATCCGAGGAGGTCGTCTGAGCCGCGCTCTGGAGAAGCATTCCAGCGAGGCATATCGAGATACTGAATGTTAGGGCGGTGAGGCTTACCTTAGTTACGTTCACATGTCCTCCTGGCTGGCCGTGCCTTTTGTCGGACTGGCATAGCGCACTTTAAGCTGCTCCGCTTTGCGTGACCAGCACCATGCGGAAGCGTGCTTTGCCTTGCATCATGCGGGCGTAAGCGTCGGCAGCCTGTTCGAGGGGAGCGGTCTCGATCATTGGGCGAATATTCTCCAGGACGCTGAAGGCAAGAGTGTCCTCGCACTCAATCGGCGTGCCGGTCAGGCTCCCATAAATGGAGCGCCCTCCAAAGACGAGCGGGAACGCATTCAATCGGATCTCGTCGCTTGGGACACCGAGCACGATGAACTTGCCGCGGACCGCAAGACCGGACACCAGCGGCCCCATCGCATCGCCACTGGTGGCTGTTGCGAGAATCGCTCTTGCTCCGCCCATACGCTGGAGTACGGCAGCGGCATCGTCGACGGCAGAATCGATGTAGACGTGCGCGCCCAAGTCTTTCGCAAGCTTTTCCTTGTCGCGTCCACGCCCGATGGCGACCGTACGGAATCCCATGTGCCGCGCGAACTGGACACCGAGATGTCCGAGGCCACCGATGCCCTGCACGGCGACCAAATCTCCGCCGCGCAACCCGGCGTTGCGAAGAGCGTTGTAGGTGGTGATGCCCGCGCAGAGGAGAGGGGCAGCATCCGCGGAACTGAGCTCGTCAGGAATGGAGGCGATGCCGCGCGCTTCGGCGATCATGACTTCCGCATATCCACCGTCCACGGTGACTCCACTTGTTACGGGGTTCTGACAATTTACGATATCTCCACGCCTGCAGGGTTCGCACACTCCGTCTTCGCCGGCGATCAAGCCGACACCGACACGTTGACCGATTTTCCACCTGGAGACTCCGTTGCCTAAGGCTTCAATGCGGCCAACCACTTCATGCCCAGGAACACGCGGCAGCTTCAAACCCGGGTAGGCGCCCATGACCGTGGCCGCATCGGTGTGACAGATTCCACAGGCTTCCACTCGAATCCGAACCTGGCCGGCTCCGGGCTCGGAGATTGGACGTTCTACTACTCGAAGCACGCCGGGTGCGGAGACTTCTACTGCTTTGTAGGTGCGTTGCATTTGTGTGTCTCTCTTCTGCATTTCATTCCGGCTCAACGAGAAGCGCGTCACCGCCGCGTTGATGCCACCCTCAATCTTTTTCTCTTTCCATCCATTCGCGGATATATGCGGCGCAGTTCTCGAGCTTCACCCCGTCCGCTTCGCAAGCCGCAAAAAAGTGCAGTGCGTCGCGATCGACCACGCTAACGTCCTTCAGGTCTATAACGATGGCGCGGTAGTTTGCTCGCAGTCCAAAAAGCCTCTTCAACTCGGCTATAGCCTGTTTTTCGATTCGGCCACTTAGGACGAATACCGTGAGCTTCCCTCGCGCCGCAGTCTCGATCCTGAAAGTCATCGGTCAGGCCATTTGACCAACATCGCAGTCGCGTCTGTGCCGCAGCGCATTCCGTCGAATCCAAGCGGCAATCATCCCCACGTTCACCAGTCCGCTGAATCGGGATCACCAAGAACCATTTATCGGCCTGATCGTGGCCGGGCAAATGTAATGCAACCGTATGTCCAATTTGGATGTCGCTGAAAACAGGGATCGAACGTGAAATTGGCGTGACAGAATCTTGGGAATTGCCAGAATTCCGGGAGTCGAACGAGCGGACCTAGCGGAAGGAGTACTTCTTTATGTGGAGCTGTTTGATCCTCAAATCCAGGGTCGATCGTGGAATTCCGAGTTTCGCAGCCGCTCCGTTTGGCCCAGCAACTTTTCCGTTGCTTTCGGCGAGAGCCGCTTCAATGAGTTCCTTCTCATAGTTCTGAAGGTTCTGTGGGAGAGGACCTGATGACTTCGGGTAAGGTGCGTCCTGACTTGAAAGCCAGGCCTCATCGATCCAAAAGGTATCCCCCGTACAGAGGATTACAGATCGCTCGACGATATTTTGCAGCTCGCGAATGTTGCCTGGCCAAGGATAGGAATGACAGAGCTTGAGAGTATCTTTGTCGATCTTGTTGATTTGCTTTCGCGCCTTCTCCGCGTAGCGCTTCACGAAGTACTCGACCAGCATCGGAATGTCTTCCTTTCGATTCCGGAGAGGCGGCACGTGGATCGGGAAGACGTTTAGCCTGTAAAAGAGATCGGCACGAAAGTCGCCTGCGGCGATCGCTGTCGATAGATCGCGATTGGTCGCGGCGATTACTCGAACATCCGTAGCGATGACCCGGCTACCCCCCACTCGTTCAAATTGGCGCTCCTGCAGCACGCGAAGCAATGCAATTTGAGTTTCCGCGGGAAGCTCGCCGATTTCATCGAGAAAAATGGTGCCGGAGTCCGCCAACTCAAAGCGACCTTGCCGGCGCTGCAGGGCACCGGTGAAGGCTCCTTTCTCGTGGCCGAACAATTCTGAGGCGATGAGCGAAGAAGGAATCGAGCCACAATTCACGGTGATGAAAGGCTGGCCAGCACGTTGCGAAGCCTTGTGGATCGCGCGCGCGATGAGTTCCTTCCCGGTACCGGTCTCGCCCGTAATCAGCACCGTAGAGTCGGTGGGAGCGACCTTCACGATGTTAGAAAGGACAGTTTTCAACGCGGGCGAGGAGCCTACAATCTCCTCAAACATGAAGACTTGATCGATTTGCTCTCGCAAGGCGAAGTTCTCTTGCCGCGTTCTTTCTTCCGCCTGTTTGCGATCATCGATGTCGGTACCGGTCGCATACCAGCGGATAATCTCTCCTCGTTCATCCCGCAGCGGATTAAATTGGGTTAGGAACCAACGATACTGACCATCCCTGCGGCGCACTCGTCGTTCGTACTCGAATGGGACCCCTCGCGAGATTGCCAGATCGCGCTGCTCGCGCAATCTCTCGGAATCCTCTGGATGAAAGACTTCAGGATAGTTCCCCGACCCCAGTTCTTCTTTCGTCAGGCCGGTGTACTCCCGTACTGCCTGATTTGCGTACAGAAAGTTTCCGTCGGTCCCAATAGCGATGATGAGCTGAGGGATTGCATCGATGATGGTTCGAAGTTCAGCTTCGGATTTGGCGATTTCGTCAAAAGCCTTCGTGAGGGCCGCCTGCGCTCGCTCTCCCTCGATCGCAATTACGGCTATATGACCTGCGCCTTCGATCAGTCGCAGATCAGTCTCGCTCGGGGTGCGCGGCTCCGGATAGTACATCCCGAAGGTGCCGAGCACTTGTTGGTTCTTGGAGAGGAGCGGCTGAGACCACGCGGCGCGCAAGCCGTGACGTAAAGCAGCGTCTCGATAATTCACCCATAAGGGGTCGGTAGCAATGTCGGAAACGATCACTCGCTGCTTCAGAAATGCAGCAGAGCCGCACGAACCTATACCAGGACCAACCTTGAGCGGAGTGATGTCCTCAATCCAACCTTCGGGAAGTCGAGGAGCGGCTACCGGCGAAAGGTGCGCGCCATCCGTATCCAGCAGCATTACCGCCGAGATGATGTTACCCGCCTGCGCATCAATCGTGTGGCACAGGCTTTCCAAGATATCTGCGAGGCGAGCGCCGTTCGCGATCATTTCCAACGTCCGCTTTTCTGCGGCCAGTAACGCCTCAGCGCGCTTCCGATCCTCGATATCGGTATTGGCGCCATACCATTTGAAGATGTCGCCTTGCTTGTCACGGACCGGCTCCGCACGGAACAAGAACCATCGAAATTCCCCGTCGCACCGGCGCAAGCGTGCTTCAATCTCACCGGCCTTCCCGGAAGCCAGTAGGTACCCCCAATACTCCATGACTCTGCCCCGGTCTTCTGGGTGAAGCGCAGCTGTCCAACCCGAATCACGCGACTGTTCGGCTGAGAGGCCGGTATAGTCGAGCCATCGCTGGTTGAAGAACTCGGCGGAGCCGTCCGGACGAGCGGACCATACCAACGTAGGGATCGTGTCAACCATAAGGCGAACGTCCTCTACCTGACGAGCCTGCCCGGAGGTATGTGCCGCGGATGCCATAGCGCGATTAGATGTCATCGCGTGATCATAGGTCACTGATTCGTTCGAGCGGATTCTGGCTGCCCTCTCGGGCCGCTCCTGATCGCATACAAGCGACAGGACAGTGGGAACTACCGCGGGGCGCTGCAGGCCATGGCAACTGCATCGAATTGTAATTCATCCCGCCGAACGTCCGGAGCGATCATTGATCATTTGTAGACTGCGGAGCTATCGCAGCTCGAACCTCGGCCCGTTTCCTCGCACGGCGGGCACCGCAGAGTGAGGCCGAATCGATAAATGACTTCAGAAAGGGTCGGGTCTGAACTAGAAGTCTCTTTCAGAAAGCAAGTGGGTGTACAATGCCGCCCGTCGGGGTTACCCAAACGAAACACCGACCCATACTCACGAAAAAGGACTGCTCAGTAGTAACAATCTTGATCACCAGGGGAACTTCACCATTCTGGGCATTCGAAAGTGTCCAGACAAACGAGCAACCGGCTGGAACCGGCCGTTTTTCGGAGAGATGAGCTGTCGTAGCCTGGCGGATATGGCACCCGCCTTGTCGGAATTCCGAAACGGAATCGCACGTCTCGTTTCACGGCATCGCCCGGGCCCACAGAATTGGAGGCGGCCTCATGATTGTTGGCATTCCGCGCGAAAGCTTTCCAGGGGAGCGGCGCGTTGCTCTGGTCCCCGCGGCGATCCCCAATCTCGCCAAGGCAGGACTCGAAGTCGCTGTCGAAGCAGGCGCGGGCGTCGAAGCGGGTTATGCCGATGCCGAGTACGTTGCAAAAGGCGCCAAGATTTTCCCGCGGCGCGCCGAGGTCTTTAGCGCCGCCGACATCATTACGCAGGTCCTTTGCTATGGATCAAACGACAGGACGGGCGAGGCAGACCTTCCGCTGTTCCATCGCGATCAGGTTTTAGTGGGTTTCCTCCGACCATTCGGCTCCTTACAGACTGTTCAAGACATAGCCGCCAAGGGAGTTACATCTCTTTCAATCGAGCTCATGCCGCGGACCACGCGAGCACAAAGTATGGACGCCCTGTCTTCGATGGCCACTATCTCCGGCTACAAGGCTGTCTTGATCGCTGCGGACACGCTCCCAAAGATGTTTCCGATGCTCACCACCGCGGCGGGCACCATCACCCCGGCGCGCGTTCTGATTATCGGCTGCGGTGTCGCCGGATTGCAGGCCATCGCCACGGCGCGCCGTCTCGGCGCCGTCGTCGCCGCTTACGATTTGCGCCCCGCCGTGAAAGAGCAAGTGCAGAGCCTTGGCGCTCGCTTCGTTGAGTTGGACATCCAAGCGAAGGACGCACAAGACGCTCGCGGCTATGCCACCCAGCAAGACGAAGCGTTCTACCGGCGCCAGCGTGAACTCCTCGGAAAAGTGATCGCCGAAAATGACGTGGTGATCACCGCCGCAGTCGTCCCCGGCAAGAAATCTCCTATCCTCGTGACAAAAGAAATGGCCGAGGGCATGGCTCAGGGCTCCGTGCTCGTGGATCTTGCTGCCGAGCGCGGGGGAAATTGCGAGCTGACCCAGTCAGGGGAAAAAATAGTCCACAACGGCGTGACCATCATCGGCTGGTTTAACCTCGCCAGCACCGTGCCCTACCACGCGAGCCAGATGTATGCTAAGAACCTTGCCACCTTCCTTCAACTGCTCGTGAGAGAAGGAAAATTGCAAATCAACACCAAGGACGACATTATCCGAGAGACCTTGCTAACCCAGGGCGGTGAAATCGTGAACGCTAGGCTGCGCGAAAGTTTCTCTCTGCCGCCTTTGGCGACGAAGGAGGGGGCATAAACATGAAGCTGGACCTGCTCACCGGCATTTACGTTTTCATGCTGGCGGCCTTCATTGGATTTGAAGTGATCCGGCGCGTGTCGCCGTTGCTGCATACGCCGTTGATGTCCCTTACGAACGCGCTGGATGCCATCGCGGTCGTCGGCGCGATCATCCTGGCGGGCGAACACAAGAGCAATCTCGCGGCCATCCTCGGCACCATCGCCATTGTCGCCGCCACCAGCAACGTCGTGGGCGGCTTCATCATCACCGACCGCATGCTGAAGATGTTCAAATCCAGCGGGCCCAAAAAATAATGGACAACTTTCTGGGCACCGACACGCTCATCGAAATCACCTACCTGATCGCCACGGCGCTTTTCATTCTGTCGCTGAAATGGCTGAGTTCTCCGGCCACCGCGCGCCGCGGGGTGTTCGCTGGCGAAGCGGGCATGGCGCTGGCCATTGGCGGCACTCTTTTGCATCGCGGCATCATCGACTACAAACTGATCGCCATCGGACTGGTCGTAGGGACGATCATCGGCATACCGCTCGGCAAAGTGCAGATGACCGCGGTGCCACAGCGAACCGCATTGAGTCACGCATTCGGTGCTTTGTGCGTGACGCTGGTGGGCACCGCCGAATTTTATTTGCGTGCGCCCCATATCGAGCCGTTCATGATGGCCGTGCTGGCGATGGAGGTGATCCTCGGTTCGCTCACGTTTACTGGGAGTTTGATGGCTGCGGGAAAACTTCAGGAAATCCTGCCGCAGCGGCCCATCACCTACAAAGGGCAAAATTTCGTTAATTTGGCGATGCTGGGGCTCGCCGTCGCGATTGCCGTTATTCTGGTGATTCACCCGGAACAGACACGACTCTTCCCTGCGATGATTCTGATTCCGTTGATCTTTGGCGTAATG
>Ga0185299_10005121_pt1 | contig 15116 bp, 13 predicted proteins | sample PaiPotPPA55metaG_FD_128002 | JGI IMG/M metagenome (GOLD analysis project Ga0185299, IMG submission 128002) | Iron sulfur acid spring bacterial and archeal communities from Banff, Canada, to study Microbial Dark Matter (Phase II) - Paint Pots PPA... ...
AGCCCGGCGACTTTGGAGCAGATCCGCACCCTGCTGGCCGACTACACCGTGCAGGCCGGATCGACGTCCCCGCCGAACTCGCAGCCGTCATCGGCTTCGGTACTGCGGCTTCAATCACGAAGAGCGCGCTGGCTACAGACAGCGGAAGTCAGGCGCCAGCAATCGCGTGGCCCGGTCACGTCTACCTCCTCACACTCGGCGCAGGGTTGGTCGACTCAGTCCTCGTCATCCTGACGACGCTGCCGCTTTTGAGCCGGATGAGCGAGCCCGAGGGGGCGCGATCCGAATGACAGCCCACTTGATCGTAGTCGAGCACTTACAATCGTTGTTCTGTCGACTTCGGATGTGGCGGGCGGAAGGCCGGGGTGAGATGTGAGTATTTTGCTGAACATGTATCGGGTCAGCTCGGAGACTTACGATCGGCTCATCGACGGTGATCGCGAATGGCAGCCCACTTCGCCCGCGGTGAGTCTGGGGAAGTCGTGGGCTGTGCTGTTCCTTTTCCTCAACTTCGGCGAGGACGCGGCCAACCCGAAGCGGGTCGCGCTGGCAGTCAGTGGCGGTGAGCACCTCGACCCGGACGGGGACTACGGCGGCCCGCGCTTGCTCTCGCCGAAGTTGGTCGCGGACATCGTGTACGACCTGGACGGCGGGAACGCTCCAGAGGGGTACCGCCAACCGCTCGATGAGGAGGAGATCCGCCGACGTCATCAGTACGTCGACCAGAGTGGGGCTTATGGTTCGGGCAGCGATGCCGACTCCGTAGCCTGGGCGTTTCGCACGCTCGACGCCTTTTATCGCGGTGCCGCGGCTGCTGGAGACGCCGTCCTTATTCAGTGGTGGTAGTACGGCAGTCGGAGATCGCGAACGTCGGGCCTGTGTCGAGGGCGGATGGAAGCGGTATCAAGGCTCCGTTCTCAGCCGCCAAACCAAACGATTCGCGCCTCGAAGCTGTTGCTGAACCCGACGGCCGGCTTGTCCCCGTAGAGCTGTCCGGACGCATCATCGTGGCCAGTACTGCGGCAGCGCCGGCACTGGCAGCACTGTATATGAAAAGGTTCAGATAACCGCGCATCGCGAAAAGTCCGCCGTTGGCCGTCAGGACCGCAGTCAGACCAGCCACACCGAGCGCGCCGCCCATCTGACGCGCCATCATCAGCAGGCCGGTCCCGGCCGCGAAGCGGTGTGGCGGTACTGAGATCGCCACCGAGCTTGACAGTGCCGTCAGCGCTGCCCCGATGCCCAGGCCGCCGATGACGCCGAGGGGTGCCCAGATTTCCCCGAAGGCAGGAGTCCGGTCAAGCCAGAAGTGCATCCCGACCAGCGATCCTGCGAGCAAGGTGGCACCCGACCCGGCTGCGATCCACTGTCGAGCCAGCGGCACCCGCCGTCCGACGATGACGGCGCCGACTGCTGCGGCGAACGCTCCAGGCGTCAGCGCGAGTCCGGCCTTAAGTTCCGAATAACGCCAGACCGAGGTGAGGTAGAGCAATGACGCCAGCATGTATGAGTAGAGGGCGGTGCCGAACAGGAACGAGATCAGGCTGATTCCGGTGAACTGCCGACTGCCACGCCACAACTCCCACTCGATGGCCGGAGAGGGGTGCGAGCGTGAGACGGCCAAGCCGGCCGCCAACGCCGCCACGCCGCCGGCGATCAGCGAGATCACTGATGCACTGTGCCAGCCCCATGTGCTGCCCTGGGTTACTCCAGCCACCAACGCGCCGAGTCCCAGGACGACCGCGATGCTGCCGAACGGATCAGGGAGGCGGCGTCCAGAAGGAGCGTCGATGCGTAGCCTGCGCCTTGTCTGTACGGCGATGATGAATCCAAGGGGCACGTTGATGAGAAAGATGCTGCGCCACCCCCAGGCGTCCACCAAAAGCCCTCCGAGGCTCGGGCCAATGGCTGCGCCGAGACTGCTGACCGCCCCGTAGGTGCCCACGGCCGCATTGCGATGGACGGTGGGTGTGTAGGCCAGAAGCAGGGCAAGCGCGGCCGGTATCATTCCGGCCGCCATGACGCCCTGAACGGCGCGAGAGGCGATGAGAAATTCGATGTTCGGGGCAAGGCCGTCAGCCAGCGACGCCGCGCCGAAGCCGGCCACGGAAAGCAGGAATAGTCGGCGGCGGCCGACGACGTCGGCCAGCCTGCCGGCTGCGGGCAGCAGCGCCGCGAACAGCACAGCGTAGGCGGTCACGATCCAGGTCAGCTGGGACAACGACGCGGTGGCGAAATTGCTGTGCAGATTGGGGAGCGCAACATTCACCACGGTGGTGTCGAGCACTGCCAGGAATGAGGCACCGGACGCAAGCGCCAGTACCAGTTTCGGGCTGTCGCGCACTGCGTGCCGGCCATCCGGAACCCCCGAGCCGGCAGTACCGGCCGGGGCAGCCGTCGATTGATTGGGCAGAGATGAGGTTGCCATGTCTCGCATCCCTTCGTCCGTCGAGGCGCCTGGCGCTGACCTTGTCGCACATCCCGGCCCCGCTGTCCCGGAGCGTACCATGTGAACGCACGGTCGTGCATATTTCTTCCAGGCATGCCACTCCGGCATAGGAATGCCTGAGCCGACACGGCCGCCGTCTCCATACCGCGTCGCACCAACCGGACGCAGATGCGCTGGACTCACCGCCTGACGAGCAGGCATCCAGCGATCCCCGACTCCCGTACTGATTTCCGTACTAGTGTCCTGCGCCCGAAATCCGTGATGCATTTCGGACACAGGACACTAACGTGCCGATGGCTGGTGAACGCCTTGGGCCACTCAGGCCGCACCACGGCGTAGCCGCCCGCAGTGGTCCGTCTTCGCTGCTCAGTCGGCGAGGATTTCGGTCACCAGCCGTACGGCCTCGGGTACCTCGACGTGGTCGTCGGGCGTCGCGCCGAAATGTCCTCCGGTGGGCGTAACCACCGCGGCCGCGCCAAGGCCGTTGACCAACAGCCGGACGTGCTCGGTCGGATCCGGCACGCTCACCGGGTCGTCCATGGCCTGCAGCACTCGGAATCGCCGAGCCGACCGGCGAATCCGGTTCCAGTCGAAGCCGCCCTCGAAGAACCCGGCCAGCTCGTCATACCCGACCTCGTGCGCCGGGGTCGCCACCAGCAGCACTCCCGCGAACTGCCCGTGGGTCTCCGAGTCGTGCTGCTCCAGGAAACGAAGTACGTTCACGCCGCCGATGCTGTGCCCGACCAGCACGGTGGACTCGGTCGGCCCGGCGGCCAGGGCGGCCTCGCCGAAGGCCTTTCGCCAGGGCTCGAGCCGCGGGGCGCCGGTGTCCGGCAGGTTGGGCACGGTGACCTGGTGTCCGTACGTGGCCAGACGCTCGGCCAGGTACGGGAACCAGACGCTGTCCTCGTTCGCACCGTAAGCGTGCGAAACCACGATCTTACTCATGATCAGTTCGCCTTTCTTTATCAAAACGCTCCGTAGCGTTTTGATTCAGCCTAACACGCTGCTACGGTGGCGTGGTGCACACCGGAGAGACGCACAGCCGACGCACCGGGGGTCGGCTGCGTAGCCAGGACGCGCACGACGCCGTCCTGGCGGCGGCGGTCGAGCTCGTCGAGGAACTCGGCTACCAGGCCGTCACCATCGAGCGGATCGCCGCGCGCGCCGAGGTGGCCAAGAGCACGATCTACCGCTGGTGGAAGTCGAAGGCCCCGCTCGTCATGGACGCCTACCGCTCGGCCGTCGAGCAGCGCATGCCCAGGCCCGACACGGGCTCACTCGCCGGTGACCTCACCGTGTTCACCGCCGCCCTCTACCGCGTCACCGAGCACCCGCTCCGGACCCGGACGCTGCGCGGGTTGATGGCGGAGGCGCAGCTCGACCCCGCCTTCTCCGAGCCGTTCCGGGAATGGGTGGAAAGCCGCCGCGCCGTTGTGCTCGCCTTGATGACCAAGGGGGTGCAACGCGGTGAGCTTTCAGCCACGGCCGACCTCGAGGCCGCCACGGACCAGATTTTCGGCCTGTTCTGGTACCGCCTGTTGGTCGGGCACCAGCCCCTCGACGCCGGCCAGGCCGCAGAGCATGTCGACCAACTGCTTAGTGGACTGCGCACCCGAGAGCAGGACTGAGATCGCCCGCCCGAAAACCGTCGAATACGAGTACGACGACGCGCAGGATACTAGGACACTCGAGAGCGATGAGTTCGCGCTTTGCCAGCCGGTGGCGGGTTCTCTGAGCCGGCAGGAGACGTCGCTGTGGCGTCGGGCGGCAGTTGTGTGGGGTCTACGGCGGCGGTGCGGAGCCGGTCGAGGATGCTGAGGCTCGCGGTGTGGTACACGGAATCGTCGTGGTGGAGCACCGAGAGGGAGTTGGACATTTCGAGGAGGGCGATCAGTTCGAAGGCGAGTCGGTTGACGTCGGTGGGCGCGGTGAGTTCTCCGGCGTCGCGTGCCTCCTCGAGGGTCTGGACGAAGAACTGCATCCACCGTTTCTGCTGATCGGCGATCGCGTCGTGGATCGTGCCCGTTCTCGCGTCGTATTCGGCGGAGACCGCGAAGAAGAAGCAGCCGCCGGGGAAGACGCGGGTCCGCGAGTAGGTGAGCCAGTGTTCGCAGAGACTCCACGCTCGGCGGATGCCGGGTGGTGTCGTCAGGGCGGGGCGCACGACGTGTTCGACGAAGATCGAGTTCGCCGCGCGAATGGTGGCCAGCTGCAGTTCGTCCTTGGAGCCGAACACTGCGAACACGCCGCTCTTGCTGATATCGAGTTCGGCGGCCAGTCGTCCGAGTGAGAGGTTTTCAAGCCCTTCGACTGAGGCGGTCTGCGCTGCGAGGCGCATGATGGCCTCGCGCGTCTGGTTGCCTCGCTCGATGCGCCCGTCCGTCCGTTTCGCAGCCACCAGACAATGATAGGCCAGCCGGGAGCCGGTCATTTCGGGCCCGATCCGCAACGCCGACCGACGTCCACGAAGGCCCTCGACCGGCTCGCTCGTGCTGCGTCGCGCCTGCCCAGCTGCTTGAGTCCGGCAGGCGAACTCCACAGCGAGCGATGGATGTGGGCATCGTCCACTTCTTGGAATATCGTGAGCGCAGCCAAGTCGCCATGCGGATTGCCGTCGCCGGGTTCGCTGATTGCGCGGAGCAGAGACGTTCGAGGAAGGTGCGCCGAATGCCGCTGCCCGCGCCCTCGAACAGTTCCGTAAGCGACCCTGCCTGCTCGTACCTCTCCTGCAACATGCCGGGCTCGACTAGGTGTGAGCAGCCCCCAATCTGATCGCCAATCAGCACTACTTGGCTTGCGCGTATCGCATCCATCTCGAACCAAATTGGAGATTCGCAACATGAGATTTCCTTGGGAGAGGACACCTGTGCCCAGAGGCGGTGCGCTGCCGCTGCGATGATGTGCGTAGACACGTGCAGGCGCCGATCTTGAACGATGGCCTGCAGTACGAGAACTACTGGCAGGCCTATGGGAGTGCTGCCACGCCGACCTCGTCCTGCGTCACCGGGTAGCGGGCCAACGAGGCGTGACCAACCGGGTGGCCGGCCACAGTACGCACTCCTGGCCGCGGATGTTGCGGCGATAGAGGGTAGCGATCAGCCGAGCGGATTGACGGTGTTGCGCAGGACGGAAAGCGTCGGAGCGTACATCTGGGTTTTGACTGCGCGGAGAATGTCGCCTGCCTTGGTTGCCTGCGCCTGTGCGACCTCGATGGCGGCCGAGCGGACCGCGTCCTCGGCGACCGCTTGGTCAACGATGCCGGCGGATGCGGCGTCCACGCCTCCGAAGCGGCGGGCGGTGACCATGGCATGGTGGGCGGCCAGCGGCGACAGGCGGGATTGGATGAGGGCAGCCATACCGGCGGTGAAGGGCATTTTGATGTCCGCTTCGGGCAGGCACCAGTAGCCCCGGTCGGCGCGCATGACGCGGAAATCGTGTGCGAGGGAGAACATCGCGCCGGCGGCGAAAGTGTGCCCTTGCAGGGCGGCGACGGTGATGACCGGCAGCGAAAGAATCCGCGCGAGCAGTTCATGCACGGAGACGACGTAGCCCTCCCTCTCGTCCATGTGGGCGAGAAGCCAGTCCAGGTCGAGCCCGTTGGAGTAGTACTTGCCCGTGGCGGACGTCACCAGGGAGCGGGGGCCTTGCGACTTTTCGACTTCGTCGAGTGCGTCGCCTACAGCGGCAATCCAGTCGGGGTGGAAGCGGTTTTCTCCATCTCCGAGGTCGAGCACGAAGACGTCGTCCTGACGATCGAGCGTGGGCATAGCGACTCCTTCCGGGGTGAGCAGGTGAAGCTGCTTCAGATTTCGTTGCGAGTCCCGTCTCAGGGCAGTCGTCGTGCGCGCATCGCACTCGCGGACGCCGGCTTCTTGCTCGGCGCTGCGTCGGCGAGGAACGCAACTGCTGCATCCAGGACAGCCCGATCACTGAGGATTCTGCGATGGCCGAGGCCTTTGGTGACAATCATCCGGGCGCGCGGACCGTATGCCGCGACGATTTTGTCAGCCTGAGCGAGGGGGACCATGTTGTCCTTCTCGTCATGGATGACCAGGATCGGCATGGTGAGTGAGTCCGGCTCATAGTCAGCCGAGAACCGGCGCCAGATGTCGGGCTGGCTGGCGAACAGTTGCTCCTCAATCCGCCTACGTAGGTCTGTCTGCACACGCTGGTTCAGTCCCACTTGGTCGCTGAACTGGACCACCAGGTGGGAGAAGTCGCAGACCCCGCTGATCGAGATCAGCCGATCGGCGTATGCGCCGCAGCGCAGCGCGAACGCGGCGCAGGTTAACCCGAAGGAGTGCCCCACAATTGCGGAAAAGCCGCCGAATCGGTCCGATAGCTGACGAATGATATCGCAGTATTCCAGAATGGTGGTCGTGTTTCCGCCGGAGTCACCATGTCCCGGAGCGTCGAACGTGACGGCGCCGAAACCGAGGGATTCGATCTCGGGGACGTGAGCGGCGAACCGTGATCCGCGAGACTGCCAGCCGTGCACCAACAGCACCGGCTTGTCACCGGCCCCCCACCGGTATGTGCGTACGTCCTTGCCGTTTACCCGGAGGGATTCCACCGTAGCCCGGTCGTGTACATCGCGCTCGGCTTCACGCACAGCGACTCGCTGGAAGGGCCGGCAGAACATGAAGAAGGCGGCCTTGCCGGCTGGCCGCAGCGCCGGGTAGGACACGGCGTTGATGCTGGTGCTGAGCAGTCCTCCAGCTAGACCCATGGTGACTCCAAAGGTTGCAGGATCGAGTGGCCTAGATAATAGCACGATCGTGCATGCTATTTCTTGGCCTCTTCCTCGCCCGCTCGTCGGACTCGAGTTAGTCCGGGTTGCTGTCGATTCGCAGCCGGGCGGCGATCCTGCCCCTGCCAGGCGCGCCGTACTGACGGCCCAGCAGGTTCTCCACGACGTGCTCGGCAATGGCGAGGCACGAGGTCGCGGCCGGCGACGGCGCGTTGCGTATCGCGGTGACCGAGCCGAGCGTGCTGATTCGGAAGTCGTCGACCAGCGAGCCGTCCCGGTCCACGGCCTGCGCGCGTACGCCCGCGGGCGCGGCGACGAGGTCTGCAGTGGTGAGTTCGGGCACGTAGGCGCGGGCGGCTGCGGTGAATGCGCGCTTGGACAGGGAGCCGCGGTATTCGTGCAGTCCCATGCGCCAATGATTGCGGAACAGCCGGGTGGTGCCCGGCCATGCCAGGGTTCTGAACATCTCGCCAAGGTGCAGGTCCCGGCGCCGGTAGCCCTCGGTGGCCAGGGCGAGCACCGCGTTCGGGCCGATGTCGACGGTGCCGTCCACGCGCGGGGTCAGGTGCACGCCGAGGAAGGGGTAAGCAGGGTCCGGTACCGGATAAACGAGCCCCTTGACCAGATGCGCACGCTCTGGCACCAACCGGTAGTACTCGCCCCGGAAGGGCGCGATCGCCGGTCCCGGGTCGTCTCCGGCGAGCCGAGCGACGGTGTCGGACTGCAGGCCCGCGCAGAGCACGACGCGATCGAAGACATGCCGTGCGCCGTTGCTGAAAACGGCCACCCGTTCACCTTCCCGGTCGATCCGGGTGACGCGGTGCCCCAGCAGTATCCGACCGCCGCGTCCGATCACGTCCTGGGCCAGGCAGCGAGCGATCGCCGTGTAGTCGACGATTGCCGTGGTGGGGGAGTGCAACGCGGCTAGCCCGCGCACGTGCGGCTCGATCTCGCGCAATTCCGCCGGATTGAACCAGCGCACGCCCGGCACGCCGTTGCCGGCAGCCCGTGTCTCGAGGCCGCGAAGTCGTGTGACCTCGACCTCGTCCCGGGCGACGATCACCTTGCCGATCTCGTTGTACTCGAGCCCGTGCTCGTCGCAGAACTCGCAGATCAGCCTGCCGCCGCGGCGGCAGAGCGTGGCCTTGAGGGAGCCTGGCGGGTAGTAGATCCCGGAATGAACGACGCCCGAATTGTGCCCGGACTGGTGGTGGGCGACCGCGTCCTCTTTGTCGAAGACGGTGACCTCGGCGCCGGTGGCCTCGCCCAGTCTCCGTGCGACGGCCAGCCCGAGCAGGCCCGCGCCTACCACCCCCGCCGATCGAATTGCTGCCCCGCTCGTCATCAGCGCTCCGTTCCTGGTCCTGCCGGGCCGTCGGCGCGTCTGCGGGAAGTAACGAGACCCGACGCCCGGCCGAGGTCCTGAGTGGACGAGGCTGCGCTTTACGTTCACTGTGACGACCAGAATGAGTGACTCAGGTGTTTGATGACACCAACGCCACGCTCATCTCCAACACGGGCTCACCAGAGCTCGGCCAGCTCTGGCTCCATGATCTGACGCCAGCTGAGCGCATGTCGATAACTTCGCAGGTCATGCCGACTGGGTGAGGTCATTGGTGCAGGGAAGAGCCGCCCGGCCCACGTCGTCGGGAGCACCTCAGTTGGAGAAGTACAAGTTGGGACTATATGCATAGTCGGGTGGATATCCACACACCCGGTAGGAATCGAGGAGACGTAGACATCATTGCAGATCCGATTTCCGCTGGCGCTGATGCAGAAAGACCTCTGCGGATTCTCATTTTTCCTACATGCTCCTCCCGATTGGGTTTTGCCGCAAACAGTCTGCCAACAGACTCACCGCGATCGCTCCTGACAGATGTCAGGAGTCGTTCCTACTTAAGTGGTGAACCCGCTGGTGAACGTGGCCGCCCGGGGCTTGGTGGGGAGCTAGAGGAGGTGTTCGATCAGGGCGTGGCTCGCACCTGCGCACACGGGCGCCAAAAAGTTGTGGCGAATCGGTCCTGGATTATAGCTTTTTCCGCCAATGGCAGCGTCATGAATCGGAAAGCTGTGGTATGTGCGCGATGCTATGGTGCGCTGATTTCCACCTGGCCCTACCTTTGTGCCGCTTTATCCCCGACAGTGTGATCATGACCTCGCAGGTTATTGCTCGGGCGCCGGACGCTGGATAGTTTCGATCTCCGGAGACTGGCAACTGCAACATGCGATGGGAGGGCGCGCCTACCTGCGCGGCCGCCGATCGCGACGGGAGCGACGCACTACTCATGACCGAGATCCTGCAGGTTCAGCGGCCTGTCGGCGATCAGCTGCGTCAATGGCGCGAGCGCCGCAGACTTAGTCAGCTGGACCTTGCTTCACAGGCCGCTGTCTCGACTCGGCATCTAAGCTATGTGGAGACCGGCCGCTCGCAACCAAGCCGCGACATGATCCTGCGGTTGGCCCAGCAACTCGATCTACCACTGCGTGAACGCAATCGTCTGCTGCTGGCCGGCGGTTATGCGCCTATCTATGCGGAAAGCGCGATCGATTCGCCCAAAATGAGCGCAGTCCGAACGGCGATCAGACAGCTGATGGCGAGCCACGAGCCGTATCCGGCCGTGGTCGTGGATCGCGCGTGGAATCTTGTTGATAGCAACTCAAAGATCGAGCTGTTCACGGCTGGCTGCGCGCCGTGGTTATTGGAGCCTCCAGCCAACGCTCTGCGCATCAGCCTGCATCCCGATGGTATGGCATCGCGTATCCTCAACTTCGGGGAATGGCGGGCACACTTGCTCGGCCGTACGCGTCACCAGCTCGCAATTACCCGGGACCCTGCACTCTCCGAGCTGTACGAGGAGCTTCTGGGCTATTCGTGTGATCAGCCCGAGCCGCATCTCGAGATGCCAGGGCGCAACGATATCGTGGTCCCACTCCGAATCCGGCACGGTAGCCGGACTCTGGCATTTTTCAGTACCGTTACCACGTTCGGCACTCCACTCGATATCACGGTAGCCGAACTGGCGATCGAGTCGTTCTTTCCGGCGGATAAAGAAACTCAGCTTTTTCTCTGGAGTCATGCGGACAGCGCCGGCCAAGCTCCAGAAGGGCAATAGTGGATGGCTCGGTGGGCAGATCGCTAGACTTATGGATTCACCTCCGTTCGGTCGACGTACTGCGGCGTACCAGCGCGGCGAAGTAAGTAGTTTCTGCGGCTAATGTGAGAGGAGGCTGATAGTGAATCAGACGCGCGCATTGATTCTGGGAGGCGGGGGACCCGCGGCCACGGCATGGGAAACCGGCGTGATCGCCGGGCTGGCTGGGGGAAATGTGAATCTGGCTACAGCCGATTTGGTTGTCGGCACCTCGGGGGGAGCAGTCGTCGCGGCGCAGATAACCAGCGGGGTGCCGATGAGCGTGCTTTTCGAGCGTCAAGTTGACCCTGGGAAGCAAGTTCAAGAAGAAAAACCGGCCATGACCCTGGATGAGGTCGTGCAGGAAATGTACGCGATCCAGCGCGCATCGACGTCGGCTCTCGACATGCGACGCCGCTTCGGGGCATTTGCTTTGACGATGGATCGCGCGCCGAAAATGCGGACCGCTGGTTTTAAGCGAGCCGTCGTCGCGCAGCGACTGCTGGTGCATCATTGGCCAGACCAACGACTGGTTATTGTGGCGGTCGATGCGAATAGTGGCGAACCTAGCTTCTTTGATCGAGGATCCGGCGTCGAACTCATCGATGCCGTGACTGCGAGTTGCGCAGCGCCAGGAGCATGGCCGACTCATCCGATCGGGACAAGGCATTTCGTCGATGGTGGGCTGCGCTCAAATGACAACGCTGATGTTGCCGTAGGATTCAAAAAAGTGTTTATTCTATCGCCGCACGGCGGTACCATTGATATGCCAAGCGAGTGGGAGATGGACTTAGCCTCGGCGCTTCAGTAGCGTCGTCCGGATCGTGGTCCTGATACGCAAAGGTGCTCTCTGAGCTGGAAAGATGTGGCTTGTCTAGGGTCACATGTTCCAGTGCAGGGAGCACCTTCGAGGTGAAGAGTACATCGTCGCGCCCGCGTCTTGTCGTCTCGTCCGATGGGCGGGGCGTGGTCGGGCATGCCGGGGCGCGGCTGCTGGCGGATCTGGCCGATGCCACGGGGCTGAAGTCCGGGTTCGTCGACGCCTTGGCGTCGACGCGGCAGCGGGCCGGCGGGCACGCGCCGGGGCGCGTCGCGGTGGATCTCGCGGTGACGTTGGCGGACGGCGGGGAGGCGATCAGCGACCTGTCCGTGCTGCGCGAGCAGGCGGAACTGTTCGGCCCGGTGGCATCCGGCCCGACGGCGTGGCGGGTTTTGAAGTCGATCGACGCTGCGGCGATCGCCCGGTTGCGCGGGGCGAGGGCCATGGCGCGGGAGGTCGCGTGGGCGCAGCGCGCCGAGACGCGCGGCGCGCTGCCGCAGGCCATAGCCGCCGGACGGGTCATACCCGGGCTGGTACTCGATATCGACGCGACGATCGTGCTGTGCCACTCCGAGAAGCAGAACGCCACCCCGACGTGGAAGAAGACCTTCGGCTACCACCCGCTGCTGTGCTTTCTGGACAACAGCGGCGAGGCCCTCGCGGGCATTCTGCGCCCGGGTCGGGCCGGGTCGAACACCGCGGCCGATCACGTCGAGGTCCTCGACGCCGCCCTCGCACAGATCCCGGACGAGCACCGGCACGGCGCACCGATCCTGGTCAGGACGGACACCGCCGGGTGCACGCACGCGTTCCTCGCGCACATCAGATCCCTGCGCAAGGGCGGCGTGGATGTGCGCTTCTCGGTCGGCGCACCGATGGACGAGGCGATCCGGCAGGCGATCACGGCGCTGCCGGCCGGCGCGTGGTACCCGGCGATCGAGGCCGACGGGCAGGTACGCGACGGCGCCGAGGTCGCCGAGCTGACCGGACTGCTCTACGGCCACGGCGCGAACCTGCCGGACGGCACCCGCATCCTGGTCCGGCGCGAACGCCCGCATCCCGGCGCCCAGCTGAGCCTGTTCGACACCGTCGAGGGCTACCGCCACCAGGTGATCGCCACTGACACTCCGCTCGGCGCCGGTCCGCTGACCTGGATCGAGGCACGCCACCGGGCGCACGCCCGGGTCGAAGATCGCATCCGGACGGGCAAGGACAGCGGGTTCGGCCGCTTCCCGTCCCGCGAATACGCGATCAACCAGGCGTGGCTCGAACTCGCGCTCACCGGGATCGACCTGACCTGCTGGATGAGGATGCTGCTACTCGAGGGCGAACTCGCGCTCGCCGAGCCGAAGAAGCTGCGCTACCGGCTGCTGCACGTCGCCGCGCGCATCACCAGATCCGCCCGGCGCACACGCCTGCACATCGCCGAGCACTGGCCCTGGGCGAAAGCGCTGGCCACGGCCTACGAACGCCTCGCAGCCCTGCCCCGGCCCCTGACCTGCTGACCGGCCAGGACAGCCCCGTCAGCCACGACCCGAAAGAACCCGGAAGAAGCCGACCACCGCGCCGGCACCGCGGCATGCCCTCGAACCGGGCACAACCATCAGCCGCCAACCAGCACACTCAGACCACGAACTCACACGCTTCGCGAAAGACGGAGGTTAGAGGGGGAGGTTCGGCGGCTGGAAGAGTCTGGCAGCCAGGTTGAACTCGTTACTCCTGACGGCGCGTCACGTAAGGCTTTTGGCACAGACATGTTGGATCCAGTCGTCCGGACGTCCTCAGGATGGGCAGGCTACGATCAAGGGCGGGCTCTGGCTTATTGGTTGGCATCATGGTGGCGGGGTTAGGCCGTGTTTGGTGAATGGCTCTGCTCGTTGCTCGTTGCTCGTTGCTCGTTGCTCGTTGCTCGTTGCTCGTTGCTCGTTGCTCGTTGCTCGTTGCTCGATTCGTGAGCGGACCTGTGAGTGGTCGTGGTGACATGCCGGTGGCGGTGTGGCGTCGTATCGAGCCGCATCTTCCGGCGAACGGCAAGCGAGGCAAGCGGTGGAAGAGCCACCGCGCCGTGATCAACGGGATCTTGTGGCGGTTCAGACCGGCTGCCCGTGGCGGGACGTGCCTGAACGGTACGGGCCGTGGCAGACGGTGTACAGCCGCTTCCGGTCCTGGGAGTTGGACGGGACCTGGGAGCGGCTGTTCACAGCGATTCTGGCCGAGGCCGAGGCGGCCGGGGCGATCGAGTGGATCGCCTCGGTCGACTCCACGGTGGCTCGGGCGCACCAGCACGCCGCCGGGGCACAAAAAGGGGCGGAGCCGTCGAGTCGACAAGTCCCCCCAACCGCGCAAGCGGCGGGACACCCCGAACCTGACAATCATGGGCTCGGGCGCTCGCGCGGCGGACTGAGGACCAAGACCCACCTGGTGGCTGCCGCCCGCTGCCGCCCGCTGGGCTTCGTGGTCACCGAAGGTCAGGCCTGCGACATCGCCCACGCCCGGGCCGCGCTGGAGGCCGTCGCGGTGCCCACGCCTCGCTGGCCGGCGCGCACCCGTCCGGGAATCCTGTTGGGCGACAAGGCCTACAGCAGCCGGGCGTTTCGCAACTACCTGCGACGCCGGAAGATCCGCCACGTGATCCCGGAACCGGACAACCAGAAGGCCAACCGCATCAACAGGGGCAGCGCTGGTGGCCGCCCGACCGGATTCGACAGGCCCACATACAAGATCCGCAACACGGTCGAGCGCTGCTTCTCCAAACTCAAGCAGTTCCGAGGCTTCGCCACCTGATACGACAAGCTCAGCACCCGCTACCAGGCCGGAATCCACCTGATCTCCACCATCGTCTGGCTCCGCACCCGCTGAATCAGCGGTGGCGTGTCGTCACGCCCACCAGTCCCAGGCGTGGAACAGGTCGAACAGCCCCGGGTCCCCGTCGAGTTCCAGGGAGTCCAGCGGGATGCGTTCGTACAGGAACAGGACCAGATCACTGGCCGTGCCGCGAAGAGAGAGGCCGGCCGCGTCCGGGTCCTCGCCGGTGGCGGGCAGCCGGGTGGTCCGTGCACCGTCGCCGTCGAGCGTGTGACGCCAGGAGCGGCCCTCGGTGGCGTGCAAGTCGAAGGCAGTGGGCTTGTGCGGCCAGGGGCTCGTCGTGAAGCAGCTGATGAACAGGTTCTCCTCGACACCGTCGAGCGCCACCTCGGCAGGCAGCGGCTGCGGGGCGCCCACGGCGACCTGAGCGTCGTACGTGTGCACCGCGATCTCCTGGACCTGGTGCCGGGCGACCGAACCGCAGGTGTCCGTCAACTGTGTGGCACCCCACCCGGTCCAGCAACTGCCGTCCGGGTCGGCGGCCAGCAGCGCGTCCAGCAGCTCCTGCGTCGTCGCGGCCAACCAGGCCAGCAGCTCCTCGCGCTCCCGGGGGGCCGGCACGGTGCGCTCGGCGATGGCCTCGGCCGGGGCGGCGTCGGCGGGTCCCGCGGCGATGGTGGCGGCCCGAAAGCGACGCCCCTGGCCCAGGTGCTGCGCCAGATCGAACAGCGTCCACTCGGGGCAGGTCGGCACCTGCACGTCGAGGCTGGGCGCCGAGGCGATCACGGCGCGGAAGGCGGTCGCGCGTTCGTCGATCAGCCGCAGCAGATCGGGAAACTCCAGAGTCTTGTGCACAGCGGTAGTTCTATCATCGGGATCCACTCGCCCGACAGCGGTTTTCCCAGCCGGTACGGCAGAGAACTCCGGCCCAGGCGAGCCCCGCGTCTCAGGCGTCAGACCCGCCAGGGTCGCCAGCCACACCACCACCGGCCTATCACCACGCCCACTCACAAGTCCGCTCACGAATCGAGCAACCAGCAGACCCATTCACCAGACACGGCCTAGTGAGCTGATGGTCGCGCGACCTGGCGGGGTAGGGCGACCGAGGTGTCGCCGCCGTCGACCCGCTGCCCGAGGTCGGTTGCTGGCGCCACAAGC
>Ga0185299_10005123_pt1 | contig 15113 bp, 12 predicted proteins | sample PaiPotPPA55metaG_FD_128002 | JGI IMG/M metagenome (GOLD analysis project Ga0185299, IMG submission 128002) | Iron sulfur acid spring bacterial and archeal communities from Banff, Canada, to study Microbial Dark Matter (Phase II) - Paint Pots PPA... ...
ACAGGGAGAACAAAGCGATGCTGAGTGTTACAGCGCGGCCTCCACGAAACCGATGAAGAAGCCACGCGGAGATGATGAACAGAACGCCGAAGATGGCCTGTTGCTGCCAGGTCATCGGCAACATCGCAACGAAGCCAACCAGAAGAATCGAGAAGGGGATAGCAACAAGCGGGAAGAGCCTCTCGAATGTGGTCGCCGGACGATCAAGGTCCAGGATCTGCTGATCGGAGAGGGTAGCCGCGCTTTGAAAGGTTGCAGACAATGAAGCCAGTAATTGCGGTTTTTGAGACATAAAGATCCTCGCGTGCCAAAGGCGCGTTGCGACGGGCTGCAGTTCTTTTCCAGAGCCTGTGAGGCAAATTTCTGTGCGACATAAAGCGACGAGCCTTGCAGTGTAAATACTGTTTGGCCCGTTACTGCGGCTCCGAAGCGCGGACGTTGGGTAATCGAACTACCCGCGTGTAGACACGGGTGCCGGGGTTGCTTTTCTCTGGAGCGAACCCACTTCGGAAGTTCAAACTGGCTTGTAGTGAGGTGAGCGTATGGCGAATCTTGCAGCGCGTCAACGACAATTTTTACAGGGTTTTATATCACGCTGGATGGAGTAACCACAGGCCGATTACTCTTCTTGGATGGCAAGATCCGAGGGTAGATCGATCCATATCTCGCGGATACACTGCCATAGGACCGCCTGAGTAGGATGCGAGGGTCCAAAAGCTAGGGAGAAAAGATTAACACCTTGCGCCACACAAACTTAATCCTGTCGAACAACAGTTGTCAAGAATAGAATGGCCTACATATTTTGTAGGCCGTGTTCGATCGAGCAAAGTGTCAGAGAGCTGCCTCACCGAAAATCTGCGCGCTTTTTCGAAAACGATAACTAGCGGACAACTGATTAGTGTTGCGGTGCAAGAGGCGGTTACCAAAGATTAAACAACTTGATTACCCCTTATGGTAAGGACGAGTTCGCAAGTTCCTCCCAGAGCATGCACAAAAGGCTACTTAATCTTCTGAACCTGGTCGCCACGGATTCTCCGGATTGCAGGATGGTTCTTGTATCTGGCACTTTCAAATTGCAGGAAGATACCTAATTGGGGGCTTCCGCGCATTTCGGCGGAGTGATGGAAATAGCTGTGGAGCAACGGAGCCAAACTTCAAACTCTGCAACATCTTACTTAGGCTCTTGAGTCGCCCGCTGCAGGTCAGGTCATTCGGTCTGTTGTGGCATCCGTCTTGTCGATTCACAGCCGCGAAAGCGCTTTGGTTGACTGCATCGGGAAGCTTCCATATTGTCGGCAACCCTTCCCTTATCCGATAACGTCCGTGTAGCCCGTTATTCGAGACTGCTTTGAGTCGGTCTGAATGATGGCATGTTATCATTGACATCACGACAATCACGAGTATCCTATAAATCATAGGAGTAACGTCATGGCAAACACGAACGTAGCTGCTATGAGTTCTGCGATAGTGCTCGAACCCGAGGGAATCCAAACTCTGGATGTGGGAAGTGCGATGGAGCAGGTTGTTGCCACGCTCCTGAAGAACGGACCTAGTTCAGGCGCTGCGTACGGGGTTCTGGTCTACGACACTCGCGGTCCTAGACCTCAGCCAAACATGCTGATTGCCGCGCAGACTTTTTTCCGTGCCTACCGTCAGGCGTGGAAAGTGCTAACGCATATCGCCGATTTCACGCACGCTGGATCAGCGAGAGAGCCTTTGCAAACAATTGAAAATAAATACTTTGACCATGTTAGATTCTTCGTGGGACTGGCTACGGAGAAGGTTCTGAAGGAGAGGGTGAAGCCATCTCCGGGGGTCTATATTATGACTGCCCATCTCGACGCCGGCTTGCTGAAGGTTTTGAATTTGCCCGCCCTTCCGGAGCGCTTCCGGGACTTGCCGCTGGTGATGCAAGTCGAGAGCGTCACAGAAGCGGTACAAGGCGGCAGCCACCCGATCCACATCTCCATCAATGAGGGCAACGTGCTCGACTCGGATTTGCCGGAACGACATGGGAAAATCGAGGATGAGGTTGAGGAAGCAATCTCACGAGACACTCTCGAATGGAGGCAGCAGTTCATGCGTTCCAATCCCTCCTGGACCTCCGCTCAGGTAGCCGCTGAGAGCACAAGTACAGCCAGAAACCGTGCCGCCATCGCGTCACGTTGGCTACGAGAGAAAAAGATCTTCGCGATCCGGTACGAAGGGCAACAGTGTTTTCCTCGATTCCAGTTTCAGGATGGAGTTCCCTCTCCCGTGATTGCTCAGGTCATAAAGATATTTCCTGAGCATGCGACCGGATGGGACTTGGCCTACTTTTTCGCAACCCCAAATCCGAATATCGGGGGACGTAAGCCAATCGAGCTGCTGAAATCAAATCCAGCCCGCGTGGTATCTCTAGCTGAGGCCTTTGCCCATCCTGCCGATGCCTTTTAATTGCCCCGCTGCGCCCGCCGATCCCGATCCGTCGCTTGTTCTCCAGACGACAACAGTCTCGGCGGGCACTGAGCTAATTCGCTTCTACAGCAAGAGCAAGAAGTATCCAGCAGATTCATTCAATCCAAACACAGGGAAGAGAATCGACGTCGAGGAAGACGGTGCTCGGTTCAACCCATTTCCGGGTGCACCTGCGCCGAATGTTCCGACGATGTATGCTGCTGACACTCTGCCGGCAGCCGCTTTAGAAAGCGTGTTCCACAACGTTGATCATTCCCTTCTCCATCTTTTCCGAAGATGCAACTGGTCGATTGGCATTACAGCCGACTTAAGGTGATGCGAAATCTGCTCGTACTGGAACTCACAAATCCGCATCTTCGCCAACTCGCTGTACCGGGCCGTCCTACGTCGATTCAAGAGGGTGAACTCATTCATTCCCCGACCTCGGAATACCCCAACACGCGGACTTGGGCAAGGTTCCTTCACGAGAGTTTACCCACTCTCGACGGTCTTGCCTGGCGGCCGAGGCTTGCTGGCACCGGTTGGTCCTACGTGTTTTTTGGAGACCGTTTCGTGGCTGGAGATCTCAAAGCCGAACCAACACCAACCAACGTGGATTCAGGTTCCGAGATACGCCGAGATCGAGCAAATTGCCAAGTCGGCCAGTATCCGAATCATCGGATCCGTATAAGCCGGATGAGTCAGAACAAACGTTGGCAAGTCAAGGCACATGACCGCGATCCTAATGCTGGCTTCTTGCCGATACGTGCCACGTGCGCAGCGTTCGGGCTTCCACTAGACAATCAAAATCGTACAAGCCCGAAACATCCGTACCTGCTATACCCGCGAGATCTTTGAGACGATCCGCACGGCTACGTCTTTTTTGTTCACGAACCCTCCGGTTTCCGAATGAGACTAGCCGTTTGACTCACTGACTTCGATATCTTGCACAAAAAACGACGGTTCTCAATGGAACTGCGCTACACTTGCTTTCCATCGATACAAGGTATCGATTTGTCTCCGGCCCCCATACATTTCATTTAAGAAAGGCTTGACCGCGTTATGGAGAAGACGGGCACGCTCAAAATCGCGAGACATGAGTCCAAAGTAAATGGCACTCTCCTTGCGCGAGAGACCGACGACCAGGATGAATTCGGCGCAGCAACCGAGTTCATGGTCAACAACAATTGTGACAATAACGATTGCGTAACTGTCACCGGAGACCTAAAACAAGGGGTCTTCTGGCTTGACACTGCCGAAAAGGTGGACAGTTCTCTCTGCGCCAAGACCGCGGTGGCCATGGCGGAGTTTTCGGTGTCAATTGCAAAGTCTGCAGGGCGAGCCCCAGCGAAAAAGAAAGCCGCGAAGAAATCACCTGCGGCAAAGAAGACAAAGGCGGCCAAGAAGGCGACGTCGAAAGCACCCGCGGCTCAAACAAAGAAAAAGAAGCCGATGAAGAAGGCCAGCAAGAAGAAAGGCAAGAAACCATGAGTCTTCGGCTTCGAAGGGCATTGGCCCTCAGCCTCCTGATCTTTTCTGGCGCGGTCGTGCGGGGCCAAGACGGCAAGGACCAGCAGGAGCAAGCGAGCCCCTCGACGACTGGGAGCCAAAGTCCGGAGATAAAAGCTGGGCAACCGCCAGCAAAGACGGAGGAGACTCCAGAAGCGAAAAGGCAGAGGCGCGGGCGCGAACAAGCCATCGACCATCGCGACATCGAGTCGACTGGCATTGAGGTGGGCAGGCCGAAGATATACGATGACTCGCTCCTCCAGCAGATGTTGACTGCTGCGGAAGCAAAACTCCTGAGTCTTCAGCTCCTCGATCAGAGTGGAATCGCAGGCCATCTTGGGGCGGTGACTGGAGCGACGCAGTCGATTTCGTCCTTTGGCCTTTCGGTACAGGGACCCACATTGCCGCAAGTGGCGACCACGAACAACGGCGCAACCAACAGCACTGTGACCGGTCAGGGAAACACTACGACAACTGGAGCCACTACTGGCACCAGTTCGACCAACAGCTCTCAGAACACGGCGAACGCTCCCGTCACCAATGTAACCACGACGGCCCCCCAGACGGCGCCTCCATCTGTCACAGCTCCGGCGCCGTCAACGTCACTTCCCAGTACCTTCAGCGTTTCAGCTTCGGATCTCCTCAATGAGCAGATGCAACTCACCTACGAGATTGCGAACCTTCGCCTTCTGCTCGAAGGCTCGCTCAACGACTGGACGATTGGCACAACGAAGGTCGTAAAACCACGGGTGACGCTAGGCTTCCCAATCACGATTAGCCCTGGTAAGCCCTCCAAGGATGCGACGGCGGTCGTTGAAATTGAGATCGAGAAAGATCCAGAGACGAAGCCACCGACGGATGAGGTTCCGGCGCTCATCACGCTCCTTCCACGCGAGAAGACCTACAACGTGGCCAAGATCACTGACAGTAGTTTTGCGATAAGCGCAGGTATTGCTACGCAAGTGGTCTCGGTCGCTGGGGCATACGGACGCTCAAAGAAGACCTACTACCTCGTAAAAGATTTGGATACCATCGCCCTGACGTTCCAACCGCAAGACCCAAAGCGCATCGGATTCATGTGGCAATTCCGGCCGGTGTTAGGGCAGAGATACGTTCGAGCGGGACTTAAGCAGACGTTCGTCCAGATTGCGTTCCCCTCCAACTGGAGTAACTCAAACTTTGGCAACGTCCATATCCGTACCTATTGGAAGTATTTTGACCGGAAAGAAGGGTACGCGAAGAATGTCCGGCGTGATTCGCTCCGGGACGATAAGCAATCCTGGCCTATCCCCAACTATTCTCTCGAGCAGGTTCCGAAGGAGTTCGACTACAAATCACTTCAGGACCTGGGAAATGGGCAGATATTGGTGACTGTTGCCGGCCGCTTCCTGGGAGGAACGTACGTTCGCGTCGGAGGGAATTTTCTTCGCGACGGGAGCACCGCATTTAGTTCCGATTACCAGCAGATTCGCTTCCTCGCCACAGTCGCCGATCTCGCGACGAAACAGGTCGCATTAGTGGCTCGTGACGGGACAGAGACTCCCTTGCTCTTCAAGAATGCCGCTTACCCAGCTCCACTCACGAAGCCAGATGTCACACTCACTCCCGTTGACGACTCGAATATTCAAATCACAGCCGCGTTCTCCACGATCCCGGCGATTCACGACCACGTCCCATTGCTAGCGATTGTCGGCGGCAAGGTCTATGGCTACGCAGACGCTCCAATCCAGCGCGACGGCAACAAGCTGACGTTCGTAGTCCCAACGGCGACTCTGCTTGCAAGTCCCACCATCACAATTAAGTCTCTCTTTGCACCTGACTCCTACTGGAAAGCAGCCGAATTTGCTGCGACTCCGTATCCTCTGGGCTCACAGCCTCCCAAACTAGCGTTGCTTGAGCGAACAGACGACTCTCTGAAGTACGTCCTGTATGGTACCGGCCTGAAGGGCGCTGTCATCCTCTCCCCGTCGGGCGCCGTGCTATCGCCCCTGCCGAAAGACAGTGGCGATTCCCTGCGTGTGATCACACTCACGAAAGATCAAGCAAAAGCAGACAAGCAACTCGTCTTCATCACCGACAAAGGTCTGCGCTTTGCCCTTCCGTTCCCATCGGTCGATACGCCGGACGTAAACAAGTACAGCCTCAAACCTCTGAAGCCCGTAGTAGTGGGAGACGACGAGGTCGTATTCCAGGGAGATGGTCTCAGCGGATTGCAGAAGGTCCTCTTCAACGGCGCCGAGTTGAAATTACGAAAGCAAGCGGATGGCAAGATGATATGGCTGAAAGGACTCAGAGCTGCAGGCGTGACAGCGGAGGCAAAGAAGCAATCGTTGGATTTCGTCTTCAAAGCGGGCAAGACGACCGTCAGCCTGACCATTTCGCCCATATCCTGATTGGCATCTCGTGCGAACGGAGAATGCTGCGATGAAGATTCTGCGAAGCCGGAGACTCCTTAGTTCGATACTCTGCATGACAGCGTTGTTTTGGGCGGACAGCCAAGCTTCAGTCGCGAAGAAGCCAGAGAAGAAACCCGATCAGAAGACAGGCGACAAGCCTTCGCCATCTTCCTTGCAGCCTTTCGATGGCGACAAGACCGATCCATCCTTCACATGGGATCAGGTGATTGCAGGGACCGCCAGAATCACCGTGTGGAACAATTCATCGTCCGAGCAAACGGTAGAGGCACCAGGGGGCGATCTCATTCTTCTGGCCTCGACACAAGCCGCAACGACTCCAACGACGATTACGTTTGAGGTGTCACCTGCAGCCGCGAAGCTCGGCGCCAGGCAAGCGATGAGCTTCACTATTTCGCTGAAGGATTCGAAGGCCAAGCCTGTCGAGGGCGGATCGTACGGCGGCATCGTGCAGATCAAAAGCATTCTCCCCGTCAAAGACCCGATCTTTCGCGCATTTCACATCGCAGTGCAGGGCCCACGGCCGGCTCTGTCCAAAGTCAGCTTTATCGCCTGGCGAATCGTGCCGGTCATACCATTCTGGTGGGCAAGCTGCCAACTCCCGCTCGCGGCGAACTATGATTCGAGTGTCCTCCCCAAACCAAGAATTGTAGGGTTCCTGCACAGGGATCCTAGTGGATGGGCTTCAGTCAGGTGGACCGAAATCAAGCAGCGTCGGGATGGTTCGTCGGTTGCGCTATTACACATCGATCACCTTCGTTCCGCAGGACGATATGAAGGGGAGATCAATCTCCTGGGAATCCAGGACAAGACTGTCCAATCATCGGTCAGTGTTACTGCGAAGGACTTCTTCCTATGGCCGGTCCTGATGATCTGCCTTGGAATTTATGTTGCCTGGAAAGCAAAGCGGTATGTCGGGGTAATGCGGATCGTCTGGGATCTACGCAAGCGGGAAGCCGACCTCGGAGCGGCCTTTCAGAAGAGTCAGCAGAAATTCTCTGACCTATCCAGTGGAAAGTCTTTCGTGTCCTACTCTGTCGCCAAAGACATATCGGATCAGCGGGTCATCGTGCGCAGCGACCTGGACACGTTGGAAAAGGTTCGGACTACATCGCTTACCGGCAATACGACCTACGGCAAGATCGTGAAGGATCTTGAAAGGCTTCAGACACAGATCGCCCAGTGGCCTGAATTGGCCTCGGCCGCCGTATCACTGGACGAAGCGGTCAACACAGCTTTGTCAGATATTGAGCCGAGCGCAACTGTACCCAAGTCTCAGTATTCCGGCAATCCCGTGATCCTGAAGGACGTGCAGAAGCACCTCATGGGACAGCCAATTCCTGGCGCGGAGATCGCGTCCCTTACAAAGGACCTCCTCGACGCATCCTCGCTGGTGCGAACCTGGGACGAAGCGAACCAGAATGCCATTGCCGTGTCGAAAGACTATGCCAGCATCGCATCGCCGGGAAGCTCGATTGCCACTCAACAGGCACAGCTTGATGCCATCAAAGACAGCCTCATCGCGGTCTGGACCCATTTGTGGCAAGGTACGAGTGCGGGTGACTTTGCCACAGGACCCGGCACCGATTTAGACTCGGCAATTCAGGCTATTACGCGAATCAAATCCAATCGACAGGTGATCGCGGCGTTCGGTCCGCCCATGGTAGCGAGCTCAACTCCTGCATTGGATCATCTATCGACATTCGGACAAGTCGCTTCGGCTACCTATTCGATCCACTTGCCAGCAGATGACACGCAACGATCGGCAATGCTTGTGCGCGCCATTGGTCTTTGGGATAAAGCCTCCGTGATCCTCGCCCTGATCATCGCGCTCATCACAGGTCTCAATACCAACTATTGGGGTAAGCCGTTTGGGACGTTTCAGGACTATGCCGTGCTGTTCCTCTGGGCGGCCGGCACCAAGATCGGAGTCGACATCATCACTGCGGTAACAGACAAGTTTGTTTCCGCAGCGGCGTCGGCTCCTCACGCATGAGCAAACCCGTGAGCACCAATTGCAAACAAGGATTGCCCGGCGTCGTTTCCATTCAATGGTAGTCATGAGAAGCGGTTTTGACGGCGGTCACATTCAAGGGCTGGACTCTCTCCGCCCGAACAGTCAGAACGCCGTCCATGTTCTGCATCTTCCCGTTGATCAATAGAAATCGTTCCCGATTGATGAGCAGGCGATACCGTTCAAACAGATCAGGCATGACCACCACATTTGAGATTCCCGTCTCATCTTCAAGACTCATGAACAGAAGGCCGCTCGCAGTCCCTGGACGCTGGCGAACGATTGCGCATCCGGCGACGACGATGCGTGCTCCGTCCTTCACGAAGCGAACTTGTGATGCCGGCACGACTTGCATGCGGGCGAGCGCCGCACGGCTGTAGAACAGTGGGTGGGGACCAGTCGTCAATCCTGTGCCGCGATAGTCTGCAACAAGGCGCTCCTCATGCGTCATTCGTTCGAGCGGCGCGTCCATGCCCTCCGTCTTGAGATTTGCGAAGAGGGGTCCAGGGTCTTGTATCGCGCGTGCGACATCCCAAAGCGCAGTACGGCGATGTCCGTTCTGTTTCGAGCTGTAGGTTGAATTGAGGGCGCCCACTTCCGCGAGCGAGGCTAGTTCGTCTTTCCGAAGTTCCGGGACTCTGTGACGTACCTCTTCTACGGAACAAAAGCGACCGGACGAATTTCGCTGCCGAACAATCGCCTCGCCGGCGCCACGTCGCAAGTCCCGGACATAGCGCAGGCCCATCTGCAGTTCCTGTTTCGGGACCAGTTGGTCGGATCGTTCAATCGTACAGAGCCAATCGGAGCGATTGATGTCAATGGCTCGCACCTTCAACCCGTGACTTTGTGAATCTCTGACGATGGTATCGGGAGCATAGAAGCCCATCGGCTGTTCATTCAGAATCGATGCGGTGAAAGCGGCACGGTAATGTTCTCGGATGTAGACACTGGCATAGGTGAGTGCGGCAAAACTAGCCGCGTGCGACTCAGGAAACATATAGTGCCCAACAGCCTCAATAAGCCGGATGATTTCATCCTGAGTGTGAAGAGGAATCTCCTTTGCACTCATACGGCAGCGAAGCAATAACTCCATCGCCTGCACCTTGGCTACCGAACGTTTGCTGCCCATCGCACGGCGCAGTTGTTCCGCTTCACCTCCGGTGAAGTCAGCGATCACCATGGCGATCTTCAGAATCTGCTCCTGAAACAGCGGGACGCCCAGAGTCCGTCGCAGGATCGGCTCCAGCGAAGGATGGGGATAGGTGATCTCTTCTCGTCCGAGCACACGCAGGATATATGGATTCACAAAGCGACCGATGACCGGACCAGGCCTGATGATCGCCTCCTGCTTTACGAGATCGTAGTAGCACTTGGGTTGAGTCCGCGGGAGCGAACTCATCTGGGCGCGGCTCTCGATCTGGAATACGCCGATCGTGTCAGCCGCCTGGATTGCGGCATAGACGTCGGGATCGTTCTGCGGCAGATGAGCCAGATCCACTTCTTCGCCATAGGCCTCTCGAATCAATACGAGGCAGTCTTCGAGCACGGCCATCATGCCTAAGCCAAGAAGATCGAACTTGATAATTCCGAAATCAGCGCAATCATCCTTATCCCACTGCAATACAACCCGCCCGGGCATGGTCGCTGGTTCCAAAGGCACGACAGAACTGAGTTGCCCCTGGCAAACGACCATGCCACCCGAATGCTGGCTAAGGTGCCGTGGCAGATCCTGCATCCGCATCACGAGTTCAAGGTACTTCGCGATCTTCCGGTTCTTGCGACTGAGCCCGGCCCGATCGAAGTGCGCATCCATCGTGTCTGTAGGCCCTGTCCACTCAAATGAACTAACGACGGATGAAATCCGGGACAGAGTGTTCTCCTTGAAGCCCAATATCTTGCCGACCTCTCGCGCTGCGGACTTTTCACGGTAGGTGGAAACGTTGGCAGTCATCGCCGCGCCGTGCCGGCCGTACTTCGTGTAGAGATACTGAATGACACTCTCGCGTTGATCTCCACTCGGCAGATCAAGATCGATGTCCGGCCATTCCCCTCGTTCTTCACTCAGGAACCGCTCGAACAACAAATCCATGCCGACCGGATCAACGATGGTGATGCCGAGGGAATAGCACACAGCGCTGTTGGCTGCTGAACCGCGCCCTTGCGCCAGGATCTTCCGCTCTTTGCAGAAGCGAACGAGATCCCACACGATGAGGAAATATCCGCCAGCTCCAGCTTCTCGATCAGCGCAAGTTCCCGTTCGATTTGCTGCCGGGCACGCTCCTTGAGATTCCGATCCCGGCCTTGTCCATAACGCCTCTCAAAACCCTCGCGTGTTCTCTCTTTCAGAAACGACATCATCGTCTCGCCCTCCGGAACCGGATAGCGAGGCAGCTCATAGCCAAGGTCCTTGAGTTGAAACTGCAGACGATCTGAAAGCGCGACTGTGTTGTGAATGGCCTCGGGTAGATCGGAAAAGAGCAATCCCATCTCTTTACCAGAGCGCAGATAGCGCTCCGCATTTCCCTGGAGGCTCGTTCCCGCGCCTTCGAGTGTCGTATGCAATCTGATGGAAGTAAGGACGTCCTGGATTTCGCGTTCGCGAGGCGTCGCATATGACACCCCGTTTGTCGCAAGCAATGGAAGGTGCAGGCTTCGTGCGATCGCCACGGCTGCTTTGTTGCGCGCCTCTTGTCCTCGGTTGCGATGCCGCTGCAGTTCGACGTAGACGTTCTTTGGGCCGAAGGTTTGCACCAGCCGCTCGACGGAACGTCGTCCCTCCTCGTAGCCCCCGCGCCTCAACGCTTCCGTCAGCGGCCCCTCCTCGCTACCTGTTAGGCAAACGAGACCTACGGCATGCTCTTCGAGTTCGCTGAAGGCTGCAGAACCTTTACCTTTATGGTCCTCTCTTAACTTGTATTTCGTGATTAGGCGGCAGAGATTTTGGTAGCCTGTCCTTGTTTCGACCAGGAGTGGATATCGGCATCGTGCAGCTTCCCCAAAGAGCGCATCGTCGAGTGAAACCTCAGCCCCCACATGCGCACGCAAACCCAGCTTTTGTGCCGCCATGTGCATGCGCGGCGAACCGTAGACACCATCTCGATCTAGCAGGCCGATGGCGGGAATGGCTTGTTCCGCGCAGACCTCGGCCAACGTTTCGGGCAAGGAAGCTCCTTCCAGAAAGCTGAAGGCGGAGCGGGCATGGAGTTCGACGTAGTTCATCAGTCGTACTCTCCATCGATGTACCACTTCCGTGTCAGCAGATCTCGATAGGCGCGCACAAGCAGCCGGCGATCATCCTGCGCCGTCAGGACGAGGTCCCATTCGTCGCGTCCCCAGCGGTCCTGCGTCCACCATTCGCCTGACCGCCGCCAGGGACCGGATGCCTGTGTGACGCGATACCGTACGCCATCGAACGCGACCGTGTGAGGCGCCCCATGTACGTTCTCAACTCTCGCTGGAGCATTGGGGCGAAAGATTCGTAGTGCAGCCTGACGGCAGGATGCAACGGAACTCTTCACCAGTTGAGCTCCGGGAGCGAATTTCACCATCCGAAAGGGGCTTGGTAGATGACGGTCGATCAGTTCGGGTGAGCCAACGCGATCTTCGCCGACAAGCTTTCTCAAACGCGCCAGCGTTACCTCCAATCGTTGCGGCTCCGGTCCTTTGGGAACGAAGATACCTTCCTGTACTATGCGGGGCCTCATGGGCTCCGCACGCAGAGCCACCTTCAGTACAGGTGCTCCGGGTGAATGCGCTTCCAGGTCTAGTTGCAACAACTTCAAGAGCAGTTTGGTATCGACCGTTGGGACGGGCAGCTTTAGTGTGCGAGTGAAGAGCCTCTCCGTCGCCTTTACATCGTCTACTGCAAGGTCTAGTTCAAGGCTCAGATGAAGTTCCCCCGCCGCCAGGGCGCGCGCCGTCAATCGGATGGTGAGTTGTTCCAGCAGACGGTGAAAGACGAAGGCCAATGATTCGGGATCCTCGACCGGATAGTCGAAGTCCGTCCCTTCCTCGAAGGACACCGGAGCAGAGGTGGGAGACAAAGTACGGAAGGACTGGCCTCGCACCAACTGCTGCAGCCGTAAACCTTCCTGCCCGAGTCTTTCGCTTAATGAGAGCTCTGGCAGAGTTCCAAGTTGGCCGAAGGTACGGATGCCCCAACGTGTCAGTGTTTCGAGAATCTTGGGGGATAAGTTGAGAATGTCCAGCGGAGCGTCCTTCAGGAACTCAGCTTCTTTGCCGAAGGGCAGAATGGAGATGCCTTTCGTCGTCCGCGCTGCATAGATGGCCGAATCAATATTCCCGGCGATGCCCACCCTTATATATAGGGACAGATTCCGTGCCTGTGCCCGGATACTTTTGGCGATCTGAGTCGGCGTCCCAAGGAGTTTCGACAATCCGCTCACGTCGAGTATCAGCGTGTCATCCGCAACATCCTCACAATGGGGAGAGAAGCGCGAAGTGCAATCGAGCAAAGCGCCGTGTGCGGATGCTTCCAGCTTGATCGAGCGTTCGAGGATCTGAGTCCCTGTCGAAGCCTCCGCTTCGGTTTTGGTCATGCCGATCCACAACCTCTTGTTCTTTGCCTTGGCATTGAGAGCAACCACTCTCACCTGAGGCGGTGTTCCTGCCACGACCGCAAAGGGGCTCGCTGCCACAACCGGATCAAGGCGCGCGGCAGCCTGGGCGATAAAGTTGGGGACATAAACGCAGGCGAACAACACAGCGACCCCCTAGCGATACGCTTGCAAGCGGGTAGAAAACATTGTGTTCGTGCGATCGGAGCGCACCGGCTTACGTGCCTGGCCGCGGACGACTTCAGCGCGCGTATGCAGAGTCTCTATCAGACGATCACCATCGATATGTTGGGGCTTCTCTGTATCCTGCGTTTCCTGAACGCCGATGCCAGATTGTGAAAGGTCGAGCACCACGGCGGCACTGCTGCTGGCATGAGGCTCCTGTTCGAGAACCAGGAACAGTGTCTGGGTCTCCTCTACGGCCCGGCGGAAACGGAACCAGGTGGCGAGTGGAATTTTGCGGGCATCTTGCGTGAGGACATTTCCCATGTCGAGCGTGAGAATGCCAAATCCTCCGCTTTGTAGAAGCAAATCTGCGGCTCTGAGGGCTTGGTCGAAGGCAGACAGAGAGCGGCGCTGGTTACTCAGCAAACCGCAGCGGACCCAAAGGAGTTCACTCAGAACAACACCGGATTGCGTGGCTGACACAGGATCGAAGCTGTCGCTCACGTCGATCACAGCGGCAGCTTCTCCACCAGAGGTGGTTTGCGCCAGCAAGGCGTGCAACAGGCCTGTTCTCCCCGTAGAAGGCAGGCCACAGATCTCTACTAGTGTTCCGCGCGGGAAAGCCTGCAAAAGGTCTATATTGCTGATTCCGCAGGGTATAGATTGCTGCAGTTCACGATGCTTGGGGGTGAGAGCCGCTGGAATACGGTTTTGGAGTTTCGCTTCGATTTCGGACCGTAGTGCGGCAGCAGTTCTCATTCTTATTTCGCCTTATGTTCGCCTTATGAGAATACGATTCTCCCGGGAGCCAGTAGCCTTGTCAAGGCTTTCATCAAGTGGGTGGGGTTTGCTGCGGTTTGTCTTCTACGGCCACAACCGGTTGTGGTCACATGAGGATGGGGCACCCCTTGGCAATAGGTCTCATCTGGCGAGGAAGAGACATCTTTGAAGAGCGAGCGTGGATATCTTTCCACTCCACCGCGATCTTGTCCGTCCCGAACTGCGTCACGTCCGTGCTCTGCATGTCGCATTTCGGGTGGCCGAGCCAAACGAATGGGTCCGTTTGGTAAGCGACGGTGACGCCTCCGGTGAGTTCCGCTCGGGAACCGCCTGAGCTCTTCGATTCTCCGATTGTTCTCCGCAGGGAGAGTGCGACGTCTCGACCTCGATGAGCACGCTCGTTCGATGACAGCAAATCGGGTCAAGAAAAGAGCAATTTTGTGTTGTCTTCGACACGAAAGCCATCCACCCATTGCCAGTAATCCACGGATGCGCAATTTATGGGCAGAACTTGCGATCTATGCAGGGACGCAATGAGTTGAGCGCTTCTGTGTCAGAGGCGCGACAAGACTAACGAGAGCATCGGTTTTACCTCCCCAAGTTCCTAGTCTCCGCGCAGCGCACCTTGCGCTGAAAAGGAGATTCCCCGATGCACAACTCACTCACCCGCCGATTTGTCCTTGCCCTCGTACTGACCACACTCTCTGGAACCGTTGCGCATGCTGCGACGACAACCCCAGCTCCAACTCCCCAAACCGTGACAGGAACCGATCCAGTGCCGACATCGCCGCATATCGTGACAGTCATCCTGACGCTGCTCCAAACGCTGCTGTAACATACCTTCGTGAAGGCCGCTATCTAGTCGCCCGAGTGGGAGATCTCGAATGCCTCTTACAAATTTCGATCTCCTGCTCTGGGTGGCTGGATTCCTCGGACACCTCGCACTTTTGCTGATACTCCTGCTGCGCAGACGTGCGCGTATGTTTCCGGTCTTTACGACGCTCATCGTCCTGAATGTCACCAGAACGATTGTGCTTTTCCTTATCAACCGCGAAGGTACGAAGGCCACGTACTTCTATACCTTCTGGTCTTTTGCCTTCGCCGATGTTGCGCTGCAGTTCGGAGTTGTGTACGAGCTGGCGTCAAAAGTCTTTCGTCCGCTGGGTGAATGGGCATCCGACATCAGAACGAGACTTGCGGTCTGGGTCGCATGCAGTA
>Ga0185299_10005124_pt1 | contig 15112 bp, 14 predicted proteins | sample PaiPotPPA55metaG_FD_128002 | JGI IMG/M metagenome (GOLD analysis project Ga0185299, IMG submission 128002) | Iron sulfur acid spring bacterial and archeal communities from Banff, Canada, to study Microbial Dark Matter (Phase II) - Paint Pots PPA... ...
TTCTCATCCTTGGAGACACGGGGACCGGAAAAGAACTGGTGGCGCGCGCCATCCATTTCAACGGAACGCGTCGCGAGCATGCGCTAGTCCCCGTTGACTGTTCCGCATTACCCCCTTCACTGGTTGAGTCCGAACTCTTCGGATATGTGAAAGGCGCCTTTACGGGTGCAGTCCATTCGAAACAGGGGCTTCTTCAGGCCGCTCACGAGGGGACGATCCTTCTGGATGAGATCGGAGAGCTCCCGATATTCTTGCAGGCCAAATTGCTACGAGCCCTACAAGAAAGGGAGGTGAGACCTATCGGGTCCACGGAGAGAATTCCTGTTGACGTTCGGGTTATCGCCGCGACACATCGAGACCTCGAAGCGGGAGTTCGGGCGGGGACATTTCGCCAAGATCTGTATTTCCGGTTAAACGTCGTGCAAGTCAAACTGCTTGCTCTTCGGCAGCACAAAGTCGATATCCCGCTACTGGTTGCCCACTTTTTGCTGAAATTCTCAGACACGCTGCATCCTCCTCATACGATCTCGGAATCCGCAATGCGGAAACTGATGTCCTACGATTGGCCGGGGAACGTTCGTGAACTGGAAAACGCTATCGAATGCGCTGTGGCTCTCAGCACCGAAAATGTTCTGACCGCGGACGACTTGGTTTCTATTCCGAACGGTACATCGCCAGCGCGCCTTCCGGATTGCAACGAACTGCTTTCGTTGGATGAACTCGAACGCCGTGCCGTCCTGCACGCTCTGCAACAGACCAGAGGAGACAGGATCGCGGCCGCACAACATCTGGGAATTGGCAAGACAACTCTCTATCGCAAGCTCAAAGAGTACGCCGAAGCTTCTAAGCCAAAGCCCGTGGATGCGAGAAGCAAGGATTAGAGAATGGAGAAGGCACTCGGGCACGCAGCGTTTGACGAAGGATTATGAATGCTGGGGACTGTGCCGGTCACTTCCGAACTGGGACTATTTTCCGCGAGATTCCCGTTTTGACCACGTTCCCCGATGTCGCGAGCTAATTCGTTCAATTGCCGGCACGGGTTTTAGATCGCGGAATGCGCGAGAACAGATTTGTAGTTAAGGGCACCCTTCATTGAACATCTGTTGCGTCCTGCTGGGGAAATGGAAAGGCGCTGACGCTGACTACTTCACTAAGTAATATCCACAGACCGAATTGGCAGATAGTTTGCATACGATTCTTGTTTCCCGAGGTTGGGAGCAGCGGACGGCTCGCTCACCCTCGGCCCCATCCGAACTAAACACGTTTCAAGAACGAATGAAAATTCCTGTCGGCGTGGGAGAGTCGAATCCCACGGGTCAGCGGAGGTGTCTCGAAATGAATATAGCGATACGGATTCACGTTTTACTGATTGTGTTGCTGCTTCTTGGAACCGCAGCGCATGCACAAGACGAATCGAATCGCGTCCCTGCATTCCGGTCCCATGAGGGCCGACTGAATCGAATTACGCACTACGTGGCGACGCACAAGGAACTGCTGATTTCCGACACTCTCGTGGTGTTCGCTCAATCCGCCGATGCTGCGTCAAGCGTCCATTGCCAGCGATTACCAGGATGCGTGGAACAGAACCCCTTGCTCGGCAAGCACCCAAACGAATTGCAAACGTGGGCTGCTGCGATGGGGGCTTCGGCGACCATGATAACCATTGTTCACCTGATCCGACTTCTTGCGTCCAATCGATTTGAGCGCGACCTGTCCCGGGGTCTGGTGGCCGCTATATGTCTCCGCGAGGCTTTTAACGTAAATTCAAATGCAAACGCGGCTGAGTTTCTTCAGCGCCAGCAAGCCGCACGTCTACGGTTGGCACAGTAACACCCCGTTCAAAGCGGGACTGAAATTGCGGACTCAGCGACCCCCAGGTAAACACCGATTTTGATCAACGGAATGAAGGGAGAGTGGCCATGGGCAGTTTCGAAAGGTTGTTGGTGGTAGCGATTTTGGTGTGCGCTGTCCCCGGCGGCGCATTGGCACAGTCAAGAACGGAGGATCGCGAATCAAATCAACTGTCGAGTCCATCGGACAAGGCTGGCAATCCCACTCTGGATCAAACGATTGATCGCATCATCGCACGGGAGCACGAAGAGATCGCGACGATTGGTCGCTATAGGCCGATCACCGAGACCTACGTACAAGTAATGAAGCTGGACAAGGTCATGGGTACGGTCCCAATGCGAGATTTCTACTTCCTCGGCGAAGCAAACCTTTCAACGGGCTTCACAGAACACTCAATGCTCGCCAAGAAAAACGCGCCTCCCCATAGTGGCTCGTACGACAGCCGCTTTCTGCCCGAAGGTTTCCTTATGATGGTTTACATTGACAGAAGCGGTTTTGACCGAGAGCACTATCGGTTCGACTATATGGGCCGTGAATTTCTCGGCCAGGTTCGGTGCTTGGTCTTTGACGTGTCCCCGCTAGCTACGCCGGACGACGGACGATTCAAAGGTCGCATGTGGGTCGAGGACCAGAATTATACGATCGTACGTTTCAACGGCCGTTACGCGCCGATCCGCGCCGGTTTTCTGCGGGGCGGACACTATAACAGTCATTTTGACAGCTGGCGCTTAAGCGTGCAGCCGGGACTGTGGCTGCCGGCGTACGTCTTCAGTCAGGAGACCGACCTAAAATTGGACCCGTTCCATCATCTTCGCTTTAAGGCACAGACCCGTCTATGGGGTTATGACCCGAAGAACGCACGGCACGAACAGGAACTGAGCGAACTTAGCGTCGAAGCCGCGAATCTGGTTCAGACTCCGGATGACGCCAATCTAAAAGATCGTTCGCCAATCCAAGCACAACGATATTGGAGACGTCAGGCTGAAACGAATACCCTTGATGCCCTCGAACGCGCGGGGTTGCTGTCGCCTCCTGGCGAGGTAGACAAAGTGCTTGGAACCGTCGTGAATAATATTGAAGTCACGAATAACCTGGCAATTGAACCGGAGATCAGGTGCCGCGTCTTGACGACCGGCACGCTGGAAATGTTCTCCGTCGGTCACACGATCGTGCTAAGCCGTGGGCTGCTTGATGTGCTTCCAGACGAAGCGAGCCTAGCCACAATGCTGGCGCAGGAAATTGCTGCGACGATTGATTCGAAGAGATCCTTGGACCAGTTCGGTTTCAATGATGTAGTGAGGGTCTCAACTACGGATGCGATGACGCGCTTCTCGTTTCGAGATCGCCGCGAAAATGTCGAAACCGCAAACCACACGGCTCTGGACCTTTTGCGCAAGTCGCCCTATAAAGATAAGCTTGGGAGTGCCGGGTTGTTCCTGAAGCAACTCCACGAGGAGTCGAAAGCCCTCTCGGCACTCATTAGCCCCCAGCTCGGAAACAGCGTTTATCTTGCGTCTGAGCTGATGAACTCCGCTCCGAATCTACAGCCTGAAAAGCTAGATCAGATCGCGGCTCTTCCAATCGGAGGTCGCCTGAAGATCGATCCGTGGAGCGACCAAGCGGAAATGCTAAAAACAAAACCGGTCTCACTGACTTCGTTGCGTGAAAAAATGCCGTTTGAGATCACGCCATTCATGCCGTTCTTGACGCGCTACGAGAATTCACACGCGGAGAATAAATCCGGTGAGGAGGAATTGTCTCGGACCAACTAAGCCCGCACCACGCTGACGGAGAATGGCGAGGCGGCCTTTCGCGATCCAGTTCTATCCTTTCGGCCATGGCTATCGAACAGATAAAAAGAAAGCTCGATAAAATGAAGAAGGCGCAGAAGGACTGCGCCGCACGTGAGACGCCACTTCCTCCCAAGAAAGATAATGGGCCAAATGAACCCACGCACCTTGACGCAACCGGCGTCGACATCGACCTCACGCGAAAGATTGCTGAGTTGAAATCTACGAAGGTCGCGGTCTAACGATTTCCCAGATGTCCGAATCTGGGGAAGGTGCGGAGCGCTATCGGGAATCTGTTCTCGCAACCGTGATCGAAATCATCGAAGTGGACAAAAGAGGCGCGACGATATAATTCGCCTGCGAACCTCTTCATCACGTTCCTTTGCGCTCGGCTGAAATCGGACGTGCGCACTCTCACTAGGAAAACTCGCTTTCCTGCGCTAGCTTTCGGCGAAGTTGTCGCTACACATTTGCACAGTGTAAATCTTACATGGAGACATTTGTCTTCTTGCGCGGGGAATTCGTTTGCACCTATTGTGCGGACCGGAGCGAAGCCTCTGCTTCTAGAAAAGAATCACTAAGGAGATCGATGCGTTCTCACGCCCAATTCAACCGAGGCCTGGCGAGGCAATACAATCAATGGATGGTAGCGATGCATTATGCGAAGAGTACCCAGCGCCTGTACAGAAAAACCATTCGGCAGTTCATCGGATTTCTAGGGAAAAAGTCGGTTGCGTCTGTCAGCCACATCAACATCCGGCAATTTATCGCACAGACGTCTGAGGATGGGGCGACGTTGAGCACGGCATATCGTGAACTTGGTGTACTCCGTCTCTTTTACGATTTCTTGAATCTTGGAGGAGTGGTTAGCTATGTAGCGCCTCGCTTTGTCAGACTGCGCAGGCCCTGGTGGAACAGTCTTCCTCCGTTAAGCGAATCACATGTCCGCCGTTTGATTGCCGCAGCGCGAACGTTGCGCGAGCGAGCTTTGGTCGAGTTTTTTTATTCCACTGGATGTCGACTGGGCGAGGCGACAAGGCTGAAGATTGATGACCTCGATCTCAATGGCCGTACTGCTCGTGTCGTTGGAAAGCTGGGGAAGGCGCGCACTGTACTTTTCACCAAGAACGCTGCCAGAGCCCTACAGCGCTATATTGGAGACCGCCAGAGGGGCCTGGTATTCCGGCAGGATATGCCGCCTCAGAAGGGCAGTCTTATCGTGCATCACGGGAGCTGGCTGTCTCAGTGGCGCGACTATCGCGGAGACAGCGTAGTTTTCAGGAGACGATACCTCGGTAGAGTCGAGGATTTGACCTACGAGACCGCTAGAAAAATGCATGATGAGGCTCTCGTTGGTTCCAATCTCATTTCCCCGCGAGCGAATCAACGCCTCTCGAATTATGCTGTGGAGGTGCTTCTAAGGAACATGGCGAGGCGTGCGGGCCTAAAAAGGGTGACTCCGCACACCCTTCGGCGCACGTTTGCGACACACTTGCACGATCACGGAGCGGGCATCGAAGTGATTCAAGCGCTAATGGGGCACGTGTGGCTTTCGACGACCATGAAATACACACGTATCAGCCGGGATAGACTGACAAACACGTTCAATCGATGTCATCCCGGAGGAAAACCAAATGGGCAAGCATCGCAGTAGTTCCCATTATCTGATGGCAGAGAAAGTCCTGCTTCAGCCGTGGTTCTTGCCGCAGCGAATCACGTTCGCGATTCACGCGCTTGTGCCCCCTGACTTCTGGAACAAGATGCGCTATTACTTCGACGATTACGGCTGCATGATTTGTGAAAAGGAATCCGGATACCGTTCCAACGGAATGTGCCACAGCTGTTATTGCAAAACACGACAGAGACTGCTACTGAGTGTCAAGCGTCGTTTAGAGTCTCACCCGAGGATGCGATTGGACATGGAGCTGTTTCGCCAAGAAAAGCTCGCTAAGAAACTACTCGGAAGATTCGCCCGCAGTCGGGGACCCTCAAGAAGGTCGCGGATCGACATACGACGACTAAATAATCCTGTCTACGACGCGCTAAGTGCCAGGCCCCGCTAGATCATCTTCGCGTTACTGGCACTCGCAATACCGTTTGATCCCCAACCGCGCGGCCAGCGTGAACGCCGATGAGATTCCACTAAATTGTGCGAATACTCCAAAAGCCGCCGGCTGAAATCCGTCACACTCAGCAGCCCTATTATCGAGTTAACATCCTGATTAAATTCGCGGTGAGAGAAAATGGGCCGACGCACGATCCGGCCGCGTTGCCCAGTGTTGAGGTGCCCACAAACCCCACTTCTATCCGACCCGCAAGTCGTTGATTTGGCGCATCAGAAATTGGCGATTTCGATTGCCCATAAACATGCGTTTTTGATATAGCACGTCCGGTTGGCACGTTAATTGCCTTGCGTTCGCTATTTTCTTTGGTTACGATCTTTTGCACTCCCGTCACCTGATTTCTGTTTCTCCCATGACCAAGCGAACGAAAATTGCTCCTCACGAATTAGTGACTCTCCAGAAGTCGCCCACGGGTATTCCAGGCTTCGACGAGATAAGCGGCGGAGGCTTGCCGAAAGGCCGCACGACAATCGTTTGCGGCGGACCCGGCTGCGGCAAAACCATGTTCGGGATCGAATTTCTTGTTCGGGGCGCGATGGAGTTTAACGAGCCGGGCGTACTGATGGCGTTTGAGGAAACGCCGGAGGATATGGCGAGCAACGTGGCATCACTGGGTTTCGATATACAGGATCTCGCTGACAAGAAAAAGCTGTACCTCGACTACGTTTACGTGGAACCGAGCGAGATTCAGGAGACGGGCGATTACGATCTCGAAGGCCTGTTTATCCGGTTGCAGAACGCCGTAGACACAATTGGTGCGAAACGGGTGATGTTCGACACCGTGGAAGCGTTGTTCAGTGGATTTTCGAATCCCAGCGTCCTCCGCGCGGAATTTCGCCGACTTTTTCGCTGGCTAAAGGATCGAAAGCTAACCACGGTGGTCACGGCAGAACGGGGGGACGGCACGCTGACCCGCCAGGGTCTCGAGGAATATGTTTCCGATTGCGTAATTCTGTTGGATCACCGGATCAAAGACCAGATTTCAGCGCGCCGCCTGCGGATCGTAAAATACCGAGGAACGAAACATGGAGCGGACGAGTATCCGTTCTTGATCGACGAGCACGGCATGTCGATCCTGCCCCTGACGTCGCTGCAACTTCAGCACAAGGTTTCTAACGAGCGGCAGCCGACTGGCGTCGCCGACCTCGACGAAATGTTGGAAGGGAAGGGCTATTTCCGAGGCTCCTCGATTCTACTGAGCGGCACGGCGGGAAGCGGCAAGAGCACGCTGGCTGCGTCCTTCGCGAACGCAACCTGTCAAAGCGGCGAGCGCTGCTTGTACATCTCATTTGAGGAATCGAGAGATCAAGTCGAGAGGAACATGAAGTCTGTCGGCATCGACCTAGAGCACTGGTCCAAGAAAGGGCTTTTATTTCACGAAGCCTGGCGCCCTACGCAGTATGGCATTGAAATGCATCTTCTTCGAATTCACAAACTCATCGAAAAGATCAAGCCGCAGTCCGTGGTTGTGGATCCTATTTCAAACTTGATCAGCAGCAGTAGCGACAAGGAAGTTAATTCCATGATTATGCGGTTGATCGACTTCCTGAAAGCCTCGGGAATTACGGCGGTTTTTGTGACGCTCACGAGCGGGGGCGACGACCTAGAACAGACCACGGTGGGGATCTCGTCTCTGACGGATACCTGGATTCTGATGCGGGACATCGAGCTGAACGGGGAACGAAACCGATGTTTGTACGTGCTGAAATCACGTGGAATGGCGCACTCCAACCAGCTTCGGGAATTCATAATCAGCGACGAAGGCCTCAAGCTAGTTCCCGCGTACGTAGGCCCGGAGGGTGTGCTCACAGGGTCGGCCCGTCTAGCGCAGGAAGCAAAGGAAAAAGCGGACGCGCGAACCCGGCAACAGGAAATCGAGAGAAAACAAAAAGAAATCGACCGAAAGCGCGTCGCTCTGAAAGCGCAAATCGCGTCCTTGCAAGGTGAATTCGAAGCTGTGGAGCAGGCGGCCGAGTTGGTGGTCCGCGAAGAACAGGAACGCGAAGAACAACTAAAAGTGGATCGGCAAAATATGGCAAAGAGCCGAAATGCCGACGAATAAAACATTCTCGGTTACGAATGAAATTCCTGGAGAAAGTACCCGTGAAATCTAAAACGAACGCCAAAGCAGCAAGCCCCTTAGAAAGTCCGCCGGGAAAGATAATCGATCTGCGGCTGTACATCGCTGGACAGACCCCACGATCCCAAGCCGCAATCTCCAACCTGAAAAGGATTTGCGCCGAACATATGGAGGAGCAGTACCGCGTTGAAGTGATTGATCTCGTGAAGAATCCGGCGCTGGCGAGAGACCACCAGATCTTGGCGATCCCCACGCTCGTTCGAAGTTTGCCCGTCCCGATTCGCAAGATTATTGGCGATTTGTCGGATACGGAGCGAGTCGTCGTTGGCCTCGATATACGAGGGACGAAGCGTAGGGCAAAAGCCGCACGAGGGTGACCCCCGCCGGAGTTGGTGTGTCGTCAAAAGTACGATCCGGAAGCTTCTCATCTACAGGAAAAGCTTGATTCTCAAATTGTGTGACTCAGCGTAAAACTACTAAAACTGTGAAACAAAAGCTCAAAGCCCGACGGCGAAAACGTCCTTCAAAGGCCCGACCCGTGGGGCCGGCGACGAACCGGCGCCGCGTCCCCTCCAACGAATCCGAGGAGATTGTCCTAGCCATTCGTCGTGGCAAGATCGATGCGCTGGTGACCAGCGGCGTTGACGGCGACCAGGTTCTGATGCTTCAAGATGCGGAGCATCCCTACCGCGTCCTGGTTGAAACAATTAACGACGGAGTCGCCACGCTGGACTCTTCCGGAGTCGTCCTTTACGCAAACAGCCGCTTCGCCGCCATTTTCAGGATTCCCGCCGAAAGTTTTATCGGGACCTCCCTACAGAGCCACATTTCACCATCTGATTGGGCAGTCTTGCAAAACCTCGTCGCCGATGGGCTGTCTAACAGCACGCAGGGAGAGATCAACCTTAATGCGGCGGAAGGGCGTCCGCGACTAGTTCGTCTAGCGCTAAATCCGGTCAAGAGCTCTAACCCGCGAACGCTTTGCATGGTCGCGACGGAATTGACAGAACTGGCCGAAGCCAATGAGGCTCTCAGGTCCAACGAAGAATCGCTTCGATTGCTTTCGACGCAGCTGCTCAAAGTTCAGGATGAGGAACGGCGGCATATTGCGCGCGACTTGCACGACATTACCGGTCAGAAGCTTGCATTTCAGTCCATGACGTTGTCACAAGTTCTAAATCGGAAGTCCTCGGGGTTGGATCCGGAATCGCGTCGCGCTTTGCTCGAGTGCTCGGCGCTGAGCAAACAAGTGGGCGACGAAATTCGAACCCTTTCTTATTTGTTGCATCCCCCATTGCTCGACGAACTCGGACTGTCTTCGGCTGTAAAGTGGTACGTAGAGGGATTCGAACGCAGGTCGGCGATTCGCGTGAAGGTCGAGATAGCGTCCGATTTTGTGCGCTTGCCACCCGATGTCGAGGTAACACTCTTCCGCGTCATCCAGGAAAGCCTTACGAATGTTCACCGTTACTCGGGAAGTTCGAACGCCTTCGTTCAGGTGAAGGCAACGTCCAACCAGATTGAAGTGCAGATCGGCGATTCTGGCAAGGGTATGCATCCCGACACGCTGAACGCGAGGACTGGAAAAGTTGCTCCTCTAGGCGTTGGCATACAGGGCATGAGGGAGCGCATACGCCAGCTCGGGGGAAAACTGGAAATTACTTCGCAGCTAAATCAGGGCACGCAGGTCAAGGCAACGCTCCCTATTACGCAATCCGGTTCGCCGTCGTTTTCGGGCTCAGCGGGTGTCTTTTCTTCCGTCCGTGTCGCCGAATCTCCTGAGTTGAACCGCGGAAGTTCGCGGCAACAAATCCTGATTGCGGACGACCATGAAATGCTGCGCCGCGGCCTTCGTTCCATGCTTGAGAAAGAATTAGACTGGGAAATCTGCGGCGAGGCGGTCGATGGACAGGACGCCGTCGATAAGGCCAGCGCGCTTCACCCCGATCTCATAATTCTCGACATCAATATGCCGATTCTGAATGGGCTTGCGGCCGCACGCCAAATAGCGCGCAATTCGCCGGAAACTAAAATTCTGATCTTTACGGTCCACGACTCGGATCAAACGATGAAGGAAATTCAAGCCGCTGGCGCCCATGGAATCTTGTCGAAAAGCAACGCAAGCGAGGATCTTTTGAGGGTGGTGAAAGAACTTCTCGTGACCAAAGAAGCATCTTCCGTCGCCGGAAGTGGCGGAATCTGACCAAAGTGGCCGCTGCGTCGATAAATTCGGCCGACAATAGGTTCCATCACGGTTCGACGTTCATCGCATTGCACACCACCGACTTGCCGGTCATAATTTTTATTTACATTGTTTAACCTGAAGCCACGATAGCATCTCGGCCTTCTCTGACGAAACTGGTCTACGGTTCAGGTGCGTATTTGCAGTCAATTCCCGATTAGTCAGATTACCGGACGAGTGCCACGGCTAGTATTTCATTTGTCCGCCCTTGCCCAGAAACAGTTCTTTCTGAGGCGAACGGAACGCGCTTCTGGGCAAGCTGATTCTCAACGATTCTGCGTCCTCGAGAAATGAGGATTTTGGGCGGGGCGGGGTTTTTGGGCAGGCTTCCAAACAACGGCAGGTACGGCCGGTACGAGGGGTTGCCGATTGCTGATTGGCGACCCCCCGTTCGGCCCTCTTGGTATGTCCACGAAGCATCACATTCCGCGTCTCAACCCTGAGTTTGTCCGTTCTAAGCTCGTCATTCGCCCGTCTCACATCGAACGGTTCGGCGTGTTCGCAAAAGAAACGATCTCTTCGGGCAAGAGGGTCATCCAGTATGCCGGCGAGCGAATCAGCGAGCGGGAAGTCGCGCGCCGTACCGTAAGGAACTTCGCGGGCCTCACGGGCTGCCTACGCCAGGCCGGCACACAGAGTCAAAAGGGCTAAGCTCACCCTCGGCGAGGCTCTTTACATTGGCACTCGATTTGCATATAAGATGCACAGCAGGCCCTGTATGGGGAATTCAAATGGAGGCAAAAGTCCATGGCAAGAAAAAAGAGCCTGAAAAAAGCGAAGAAGATTTCGTCTAAGAAATCGTTGAGCGGGGTTTGGGACTATAAATAGTGGTAGCGCGGTCCCGGGCCAAGCCCAGATTTGCAGGGCTGTCGCAATCTGTAAACGGCAGCCCTTTTTTCGGGATTGACGGCTTCCCGAATGAGTTCTCGCCCCAAACCTATACGCTCAATTGGTCCTCCGGTCTCGAACTACCGCCTGCGGATTCGCCGCTCCCGAATTCACCGATTTGGTGTATTCGCGGCCGAGCCAATCGCTCCGGGCCGAGCAGTCTTGGAATACACCGGTGAGCGCCTCAATTTGAAGGAATTCCTCATCCGCCAAGGTGAAATCTGGAGACCTGGCGGCATCAAGCAGCTTTACATTTTTAGGTTGAACCCGCGCTGCTTTATCGATGGCGCCGTGGGCGGATGCGGCGCGGAATTCATCAATCACAGCTGCGATCCCAATCTCAGGGTCCGAAAAATTCGCGGGCACATCTTCTTCTTCGGCCGGCGGCAGATTCGTGCGGGGGAGGAATTGACCTTCGACTACCGCCTCAACCGCAAGGCCCGGCGGAGACTTTGCCGCTGCGGTTCTCGCAATTGCCGCGGGACCCTCTACCGAAAATAGCGGGCGTATAGTAAGAGAGTCTGAAATTTACATTTTGCGACGATATAATACCCTATAGAATACAAAAGACTGCTTTTCGGTCGCGCATCGTGCGCTCCTACTACCCACGACACAACGAATTTGCCGCCAGAACAGACCCAACGACATAGTGGTCTTCCGACAGATCGTTTTTGCTGACTAACGAGCCCGCATCCGCGATTCGTCTCAGCTAGAGCGGTTTCTTGCGTGCCAGGACCAGAGTCTTATCACCTTGTGGCTTGCGGAAACAGCCGGCGCCAGATGTCAGGACTCCGTAGTCTAAGGTCCGAATGCGGTCAAATCCCTCCCGGCGCAGCGTACGCCGTATCTCGGCGAGGCTCCATATGACTTGCTCGACCTCCTCGTCATGACGCGTCCACCGCCCCGCCCGCTGGGGCATGAACCACGTCATCTTCCGCCATCCTTTCCTGCTTCGCGGGTCCCATCCAACATCCCACAATAAGAAAAAGTTCGAAGACTCCTGGATGTACGGACTAGCCCAGGAGTCAAATGCACTTTGGTGATTCACGTCAAACACGAAATAACCGCCAGGGCGGAGTGCCCGAGCGACGGCCCTCGCCACGCGCACCAGGTCTACTGCCCGGGGAACATGGTTGACCACTCCCCATTCGGCACTGACTAGGTCCACCGCCTCTGGCAAGCGAAAGCTCCGCATGTCCGCACGGATCAATAGAATCGGAACCCTGGCTCTCTGGATCTTTTGCCGTGCCATCCGCAACATGGTGGGGGAAAAGTCCACTGCAAAGACCCGTAGGCCCTGGCGGGCGAACTCGATCGCGCTTGTTCCTGTTCCGCACCCGAGTTCGCACACCGATCGCAGGTCTGGAAGCGTGCGCCGCACGAGGCGCATTCGCGCTCGGTGCCAGCTTTTCGGAAATAACGAAAAAATCTGGTCGTAGTAAAGCCCGTAGTGCTCGTATCCCGACTTTGAGATCTTCTTGCGCAATTCGCGGCTCTTGATCACGCGAGTATTTCACCGTGCTAGCCCGCTTTCAATGGGCACTTCGGTGCTCCGGGCCAATGGAAGGCCGGCAGCTAGCCGCTGTCCAGCAACGTCCTGCGTCGGCGCTCAGCCTTCGACGGACCGGGATGTGCAGTGTGGAGCGGGGCTGGCGCTGGCGTTTGCGGGCTCGTGAGTTAAGCTAAACTACTCGCGGATGGCCTGACCTCATTGCTGCTGCCATACTTCCGTAACTGGTGATAAACAGTCTTCACTCGCAGCAATCGGCCTTGGCAGAAGGACGTCAACTCCCGATTAGTCGGATTACCCTACATCTGCCCGTTACCACTTCTCCGGCAAGCTCGTTAGACCTCCCTTCGCTGCGCGCGGCTTATCACGAGCACGCTTATCTGACACAAACTTGCCATCGGCGGTGTCAAAAATCTATGCGAACAAACCTGGCTGCTACCCCCGCCGGGTGGCTCAGATTGGCACGGCGCCGCATTCGATAAGGAGGCCTGATCATGGGAATGGCAACTGGTGGAAGTAAAGAAGGGCCGGTTTCTGAGCCCAACATTGTTCCGTTGATTGACGTGCTGTTGGTGCTGATCATCATCTTCATGGTGATAACGCCGAACGTGCCCACTGGATTGCCCACCCTGATTCCTCAACCTCCTCCGCCGCAATTGAAACCCCAGCCACCCGAACCCAATACCGTTGTGGTGCAAGTGATACAAGGCGGGAAGCTCATGATTAACCAGGAGCAGAGCGATTGGAATGTGCTTGGCACACGTCTCTCCGATATCTTCAAGGGGCGCGCCGAAAAAGTGGCCTTCGTCGAAGGCGCCGAAGAAGTCCCGTTCGCAGAGGTGGCGCGTGCGATTGACATAATGCGGGGAGCGGGGATCGATCACGTGGGGTTGATCACGGCTAGGAACAACGTCCCTAGAGAGGCTCTCTAATAGTCATGACTGACCCTAGCGCCTGGTAAGTTGGATAACCGGACACTTAAAGTAATACTCTACTTGTCCGCGCAATTGCGACGTGATGGCCCTAAAGATAACAATCGCGCAAGTCGCCATGAAGAGCGTCTTCAGGAGCACAATGAGTTGCGCATATTCCGCCAGCCCTAAAGTTTTACGCGAGTGCTGCCGACTGACGATTCTAACCTGGTACTCCCTATACGCCGGTGAGGCGAAGGAATTTCCTCAGTGAAACAGTGTATGCCATCCTAAGCAATTGATTCTATGCCATTAATTAGGTGCGTAGCGTGGCCACGCGTGTGCCCCATTGCACGTGTGCATCGAAGACCTGGGATTTTTCAGTTCACCTGAACACGCGGAAGTTACCTGAATCACCCTCGGCCACACCAAACAGCAAGACGTTCAAGGAGATTCATGACTAACACTATTACGCACAGGGACCAATTACGTGGTTTTACGCTACAGAACGAAGTCAATCGTCTATTCGACGACAGTTTTATTCGCGACCGCTCGGCTCATGCTGATCTAGCAACCTGGGCGCCGGTGGTGGACATCTACGAAACCGAGAATGAATTGGTCGTAAAGGCCGAACTGCCGGATTTTCAAGAGAAAGACATCGACGTCCGCATCGCAAACAACACTTTGACCATCCGTGGAGAGCGCAAGTTCGAGAAGGACGTCAAGGAAGATAATTACCTCCGAATTGAACGCTCCTATGGTTCATTCATGCGGAGCTTTTCGCTGCCAAACACAGTCAGCTCGGAAAACATTCGGGCCGACTATCGCAATGGGATCTTGACCCTGCATATGGCCAAGCGTGAAGAGTCCAAGCCGAAGCAGATCAAAATCAGCGTCTCAGCAAACGGCAAGTAGTTCCACGCAGTTCACATTCGGCGGGGCCGAGGTTCGTCCCTCGCGCCGACAACCAAGGAGGTTGCCATGATCGAAAACAAAGAACTATCCAAAGAAGATGTCGCTCATCGAGCGTACGAGCTGTATGTGCGACGCGGCGGTCAGCCCGGAAAAGATGTCGAGGACTGGGTCAGAGCTGAAAAAGAGCTGACTGGCGAAGTTACTGTAGCACCAGCAAAAACCATGACCGCCCAAGCCGGTCGTAACCTGAGTAATTGATACCACTAGCATCAAGAGCCTGATCGTTTGGAAGGGGCGGGAATCCGCCCCTTCACTTTCCTCCACGTAGTTGCCAATCGTAGTTAATTTCCCAGTCGCATTGATCTTCAAGGACACCCCCGTGGCAAAACGGTGTCTGCCAAGGAAAAGTTCCTGACGGTGCGGAAAAAAGAGGCGGACGGTTCGTAGAAGGCTTTGTTCGACATGTTTAATTGTGACGTGCCCCCGTCCTAGCTCCCGATTAGTCGGATTACCGGACAAGTACCGGTTGCTCACCCAACGAGTTCTTGGCAAACGGACGATGAAGTTTCCGGCCAATCGTCGTTGCCTAGCCATGAACTAGTAAGCGCTGCCCGTCGAGCGCGGCGGCGTGACCAATTGTCCCAACAGTTCGGGGTCATGCTTGTCGATGCAGTTCGCTTGGAATCCGACCAGGTTGGGATACTCACCTGTTTTCTTGAACGCTGTGCCGCAGTCTGGACAGACGGGAATGGGTTCTTCCGGTTTTAGCCAAACGTGCGGAACGTAGACCATCTGAAATAGC
>Ga0185299_10005125_pt1 | contig 15112 bp, 11 predicted proteins | sample PaiPotPPA55metaG_FD_128002 | JGI IMG/M metagenome (GOLD analysis project Ga0185299, IMG submission 128002) | Iron sulfur acid spring bacterial and archeal communities from Banff, Canada, to study Microbial Dark Matter (Phase II) - Paint Pots PPA... ...
TCCACGGTAGAAAATCAAAATCACGCCGGCTGCCTTGGCCGCGCTCGTCGCGGCGCGGGTTGTACTCTCTGGAGTGAACGGAGAATTCAACGCACCCGTTAAACTCACTGGGTGGTTCTGCGAATCCGGCAGCGTGAAATCTGGCGCCATCTGGCCCACCTGCGGCGCGCCGTGCGAAGCGGGCAGCACATGCCGTGCGCCGATAAAAATGCCGTAGAGGAAAAATCCGCTGAATGCCAACGCTAGCACCGCGAGGACACTGCCGAAAATTTTCCCGCGAAACAGATCCGAGTGCCGGAATGCGCGCACAAGGCCCAAGGCGATCAACACCAACCCGAGCGCGATCATCGGCAGGTTCGCCCACGGAAAATCGCGAAGCGCCGGGAAGCGAACGAAAAACAGCGGATAGCTAATCACTCCCAGGAAAACCAGCGACGCGCCGGCCCACACTGCCCAGTTCCAGTTTCGTTTCATCGCTAACGCCTCTCCCCGCTCCACTCCAAGTACGACTTCCGATTTGCCTGCCCAGGGAGTGCGGATTTGAAACTCGTGCCCCTGAGTCTAGCCGAGCATGCTATTTCGTGGGAAGTTTTTCGCGGGCGCGGTCGAGTGCCGCCACTCGTGGTTGAGTTCTCCGAGAGAGCGGGTGGAGACGTAGACGTTCTACGAAAGCCTTAATCCTCAATCCTGCAGGCACAGAAGGCCAAATCCTGATAAACGCTAATCGGAGAAGTCCTGGTACGGCAAGTTTCCGGTAACCCGACGCAGGAGCTTGCCAGCGTTTCGGACAAAATGTCTCCGCGGCGTATAATCAGCGCCAATCATGACGCTGGTTCCCGGCACAAAACTTGGGCCTTACGAGATTCAGCATCCGCTAGGCGCGGGCGGAATGGGCGAGGTCTATCGCGCGCGCGATTTGCGCCTTGAACGCAGTGTTGCGATTAAAGTTTTAACGACACGTCACTCTTTCGATGCCACTGTTCGCGCACGCTTCGAACACGAAGCGAAATCCATCTCGGCACTGCAACATCCGAACATCTGCGTGTTGCACGATATTGGATCGCAAGATGGCGTGGATTTCATGGTGATGGAGTACCTGGCCGGCCAGTCGCTCGACAAAATGATTCCTCCCAATGGCTTGCCTATCGAGAGCGCGCTCAATTACGCCGTACAGTTGGCCGAGGCTCTCGCTTGCGCCCACAGTGTGGGCTTCGTTCACCGCGACCTCAAGCCTTCGAACATTTTGGTGGACGAACGCGGCGTCCTCAAAGTGCTCGACTTTGGCCTCGCCAAACTCGCTTTATCAAGTTCGACCAGCAGCGACGAAACCGCCTCGTTGCTCACTGCTCCCGGCGCCATTATCGGCACTTTCGCCTACATGTCGCCCGAACAGGCGGAAGGCAAAGCGATCGACGCAAGGAGTGATCTCTTCTCGTTCGGCTCCGTCTTGTACGAGATGCTTACGGGCAAGAGAGCCTTTCAGGGTTCGTCCGCCGGCGCATCACTCTCCGATGTAATCCGCGACGAGCCCAAGCCACTCGCCGAAATTCGCCACGATATCCCCCCGGAGTTGCGACGCATCGTTAGTTCGTGTCTCCGGAAAAATCTGCAAGGGCGCTGTCCTTCCTCCTCCGCGCTATTGCTCGAACTTAAGAATTGTCGCGAACTGTTATTCCCTCCGTCCAGCGCGGTTTTCGCTTCTAAACGCATCGTCCGCCAATTAAAACGTCCTCGGACTTTGATTCCTCTCGCTATCGTCCTCATCGCCATGGCGGCCGCTGCCGTGCTCTGGTCCAGGCATTCGCGCGACGTTCGCTGGGCAAAGGAAGTAGCCACCACTCAAATCTCGCAACTCTACGATCAGGGCCAAATCGAAAAAGCGTACGATCTCGCGGCCCGAGCCGAGCGCTCCATTCCCAGCGATCCCGCCCTGGCCAAGCTTTGGCCGTTGATTTCCTACCGCGTTTCGATCGACACCTCGCCACCGGGCGCCGACGTATACCGCAGCACTTACGGCGAGGTGAACGCGCCATGGGTTTTCGTGGGCCGCACTCCGGTAAAGGACGTCCGCGAGCCACTGGGCGAGCTCATCTGGAAGGTAGAGAAACCAGGGTTCGGGACGGTATTGCGCACGACCAGTTCCTTATTCGGCTGGTTCCTACGCCCTCGTCCTCGGGCCTCTGGAATCGTGACGCTCGACCCACTCGACAAGATCCCTCCCGGCATGGTCCGCGTCTCGCCTAAATCCTTGCCAAAAGAACTCTTGATTCCAGGCTATGACGCCTATCCACCGTTGCCGTTAGAAGACTATTGGATTGACCGATACGAAGTCACGAACCAACAGTTTAAGGTCTTTGTCGACCAGCGCGGTTACTTCAAGCCAGAGTATTGGAAAATTGATTTCCAGAGAGATGGAAAAGCTCTCGCGTGGGTTGCTGCGATGGCTCTATTCCGCGACGCTACCGGCCAGCTCGGCCCCAAGAATTGGGTGCAAGGCCAGTATCCCAAGGGTCAGGACGATTTTCCCGTTGTCGGGATCAGTTGGTATGAAGCCGCTGCTTATGCTGAATTTGCCGGCAAGAGTTTGCCCACCATCTATCACTGGAATCGGGCTGCCGGTCCCTTTTCCGCTGCCCTCATCGTGCCCGCCAGCAACTTCGGTTCGGGCGGAGTTTTAGCCGTCGGCAGCAAAGCCGGCATGAGCCCGTGGGGCACCTACGACATGGCCGGCAATGCAAAGGAATGGATTTGGAACCAGGCAGGACCTGGGAAAAGGTACCTCCTCGGCGGAGCCTGGGATGAGCCGAGCTACTTGTTTACGGAGCCCGACGCTCAGTCTCCGTTTGTGCGGGCCGCGAATATTGGGTTTCGCTGCGCGAAATATATCGATCCGCGAGAACTGCCCAAAGTTGCGGTCGATCCGGTTCCGCCACCCCCCAATAATTTGGGCAAAGTAAAGTCGGCATCGGACCAACTGTTTCGCGCCTATCGAAGCCTTTACTCCTACGATAAAACTCCGTTAAACGCCGTCACCCAACGCTTGGATAGCGCCGACGAGGACTGGACCGTCGAGAAGATCACCTACACCGCCGCCTACGGGAATGAGCAGGCTAGCGCCTATTTGCTTCTTCCCAAAACGTTCAAGCCCCCTCTGCAGACCGTGCTGTACTTTCCCGGCGACGGTGCGCTCTTCCTTCCCACTTTTCCCCTGTCTCCCACCGCGTCCCTGGATGCAATTCTCCGCAGCGGCCGCGCGGTGCTGTACCCGGTGTACAAGGGAACTTACGAACGTGCCGATGGCACCAAAGGGTCCGGCCCATATCCGACTAGCAACTATCGAGACCATGTGATTATGTGGGCCAAAGATGCTTCGCGCGCAATCGACTACGCGGAAACCCGCCCCGACCTGGACCATGAGAAGTTGGCCTACTACGGCTACAGTTGGGGCTCCGGCTTGGGAGCAATCATTCTAGCCGTCGAGCCTCGGATCCGGGTCGGCGTCTTCGCGCTGGGCGGGTTGGACTTTGTACGCCCATTTCCCGAAGTCGACACCGTGAATTTCCTTCCTCGAGTCAAGCAGCCGGTGTTGATGTTGAATGGCCGCTACGATTTCATGTATCCGGTCGAATCGTCGCAGGAAGCCTTCTTTCATTTGCTTGGATCGCGCGACGACCAGAAAAGACAGCTCCTTTATGACACCAGTCACAATCTTCCGCGCAACGATTTCATCAAGGAAACGCTGAATTGGCTTGAGCAGCACTTGGGGCCTGCAAAGTAAATTCGTGAACCTGTCAGAGTCGATTCGGATAGTTCCGTAGGTAACAGAACAAACCGAATTACGGGCCAGGGCCTGATAAACGCGCCATGCGTACATGTGGCGACAGGTGGAAGTAATTTCATCGGTCATCTTTTTTTAGGGGCAATAAGGGGGCACTAAGGATTCCGGTCCTTTCTTTTCAATACCTTAGAAGGCCAGGGTGCTCCGCAAAACTCCTTTGTTTCCATACGGCTGGCGGATTCGCACCTCATCGGCCGCCTCATCTAACCTCTTCTTTGGCGAGAACTTACGAAAAGCGCTCGAGGGCAATAAGAGGGCACTAAGAAGTGAACCGGCTTTTGGAATCGACGCACAACGGACAATCGATTTGGGCCGCTGGATGGAAATCCTATCGGCGCGCCCGAACAGGCCGGTTGCTAGGTCGCTTCTACGGATAGCCGACTATTGGTCCAAGTGGTACGAAACGATAGGTTCCGGATTGCCGACGACCGGGAAGCTATTCCATTTAATGGACACAAGCGCGTTTATCATTGCTAATCCGACCGGCGAACCGATGACTTCCGGCTTGCCCGTGAGCAATCGCGAAAGCCAATGCTAATCGGTTCGGAACGAAGGTCATTTCAGACCTACCGCTTGGTCGCAAGCTAATGAGGCCTCAATGAGATGTCCCGTGTTTGACTCCCAAACCATTCGCACGCGGAACAGCAGCGCACAGAAGCGCGTCAGGGTGGTAGCCTGATTGGGTGGTAAAAGAAGCGGCCAGCAAGGTGCTCTCGGTTGAGGGGCGTGAACTCTGTATCACGAATCCTGACAAGCTGTATTTTTCGCAGGCACGAATCTCAAAACTCGATCTCGTGCGCTATTACTTGAAGGTTGCGCCAGGAGCGATTGCAGGAATCCGGGATCGTCCAATTGTTCTGAAGCGGTTCGTCAACGGCGCCGAAGGTGAGCCGTTTTATCAAAAACGTGCGCCCGCCGCGCGACCGCCTTGGCTGCGAACCGTCACTTTGTCATTCCCTTCGGGCCGAACGGCGGAAGAGCTCGTGGTGGATGACGCGGCTGGGCTCTCCTGGATAGTCAATTTGGGCTGCATCGAACTCCACCCGCACCCGGTCCGCGCCGGCGATCTTGAGCATCCCGACGAATTGCGCATCGATCTCGATCCGGTTCCGGGCATCGCTTGGAGTGACGTGCGCCGCGTTGCTCTCGAAGTGCAGGCGTTCCTCGAAGAAGTCGGCCTTCGCGGGTGGCCCAAGACCAGTGGTTCGCGAGGCATGCACGTGAATGTGCGTATCGAACCGAGCTGGACATTTGCGGAAGTACGCCGCGCGGCCGTGGCCTTGTCGCGTGCAGTAGAGCGCCGCGCGCCTACTCTGGCCACCTCGAAATGGTGGAAGGAAGAGCGACATGGTGTGTTCCTCGACTACAACCAGAATGCGAAGGACCGGACCACCTGCTCTGCGTATTCGGTACGCCCGCTTCCCGACGCGCGTGTCTCAGCGCCACTTCGTTGGCATGAAGTGCCTGACTGTGACCCAGCCGACTTTACTCTTTTCACGATGCCGGAGCGCTTCGCGAAGAGCGGCGATCCGCACGCCGACATAGACGCCGCTGCTGGCTCCCTCGAGAAGTTGCTGGAGCTCGCGGAAAGGGACGAATCAGCGGGTCTCGGCGACGCGCCCTGGCCGCCACACTTTCGCAAGGTGAAAGGGGAAGCCTCTCGAGTAGCGCCGTCGCGCGCAAAGTCGGCTGCAAAGAAGCCTCGGGTGAAGATGCCGCTCATCGTTGTTGCGAACTCTCCCGATAAACGTGCAGCGCTGGCGGGCCTGGAAAGGTGGAAGAAGAAGCGCCCCGAGGTAGCCGGCCTCCTTGCGGCCGATGACGTGCTGGTCGATTCTATGCGGGGCAGGTCATCCACGTGGACCCGCATCCGAATCAATCTGCGTCATGTACCGGAAGCGCTTCGGCCGCCGCAGGAAACGCCCGATCCTAATGATGATCCGACGCGGGAATTCCGCCAGCGATGGCAGAACAAGCGAAAGAAACAGTAGTTTCCAGCCGGCGGATTAGCGACCACGAGAGAAAATGGTTGTAAGTTCTTGTGGCGGAACTACCTCGAGCTGGGCATAGGTGCAGTCGATCGTTTTTTTGTCCGGTCGCCATCGGCGGAAATGCGCCATATGACGGAAGCGGCTTCCTTGCATGTGCTCGTAAGCGACTTCCACAACCAGTTCGGGCCGCAGGGGTTCCCAGGACAGATCCTTGCCCTGGCTCCAGCGGCTCTGGCCGCCCGGCATGCGCTGGGCACCTTCACCGGCCGCGGTTTCCGGGCTGGTCCAGCCCTTCCAGGGGTGAGCGACGAGCGCATTCTTGCGGTAGGGATTGAGGAATTCTGCCAATTCGCGGCGCTTCTCTGAGCTGAAGCTGGCGCAAACACCGACATGTTGCAAAGCACCGGCGTCATCGAGGAGGCCAAGCAGCAATGACCCGACCAGGGTGCGATCGCTCTTTTTGTACCAGCGAAATCCTGCCACGACACAGTCGCAGTCGCGCTCGTGTTTGATCTTGAGCATTGTGCGTTTGTTCGGCTCGTAGGTTCCTGAAGGGAGCTTGGCCATGACGCCATCCAGGCCGGCACCTTCGAAGCGACGAAACCAATCGGAGGCAATGCTCTGGTCGTTGGTTGCCGGTGTGAGATGGATGGGTGGTGGTGTTGATGAAATCAGCGATTCCAGCTCGCGGCGCCGGATTTCGAATGGCTCACCGCGAAGATCCCGGTCTCCCCGGCAAAGCAGGTCGAAGAAAACGAATGATGAAGGAGTCTGTTTAGCCAGAAGATTCACTCGCGATGCGGCTGGGTGTAGGCGCAACTGCAGCGCGTCGAAGTCGAGTCCATCGTTCTTAACGATGACTATCTCTCCGTCGAGGACGCAGCGCGGAGGCAACGTCGTGCGCAATGGGTCAAGCAGCTCAGGAAAGTAGCGGTTGAGTGGCTTTCCGTCGCGACTCTGGATCAGAATCTCATCGCCATCGCGAAACACGAGTGCCCGAAACCCATCCCACTTCGGTTCAAAAATCCAATCTCCACCATCAGGTAATGCACCCACACGCTTCGCAAGCATCGGCAAGACCGGCGGGTTCACGGGAAGGTGCACGGCCCAATGGTATACCGCAGACCTTAATTTGTGCTTGGGAGTCAGTTTGGTAATGGGAGTCGGCTTCTCGCCAACGACGTTTATCACGATAAGCGTTTGTCGGTACCAAAGTGAAATTGAAAGGAAAAGGTCGAGATACTAACCCAACCAGCGAGCTGATAACTTTCTGGTTGCCCGTCAGCCCGTTAGAACCGCAACAGTTTCGGTAAGCGGATTTCAACGGCGCTTCGCGGAAGGCGTTGCATAGGCCGGTCCTGTCGCGCCATCACTCACTATGCTGAGACTCACCATGGGATTTCGCACTTGTTAGCACAACACGCTCAGCTAACGGTTTGCCGATTACCGTCCGACTCCAGGCGTGGAGCGCCCGGCGAGCGGAGAGTCCGAATATCCCGCATGGGTGGTTGGCCGAAGAAGCGGCTGTACTCGCGATTGAATTGAGTGGCGCTCTCGTAGCCGACGTAGAAGGCCGCGCTGGCGGCGTCCAGACCATCCATGAGCATGCGTTCGCGAGCGGCTTGCAAGCGAAGTTGTTTTTGATACTGAAGAGGACTCATGGTGGTGAGCGCGCGGAAATGGTGATGCAGCGTGGAGACACCCATGCCCGCGATGTTGGCAAGATCTTCCACGCGTAGCGGCTTCGCGAAGTTGGCCTTGACCCAGGCGATAGCCTTCGCGGTGCGATGACTCTGATCTCCCAAAGTCGCAATTGCGCGGAGACGCGCGCCCTCCGGTCCGCGGAGAATGCGGTAGATGATCTCGCGTTGAATCAGCCCGGAAAGAAATGGAATGTCTTGTGGCGTGTGCAGCAGGTCCACGAGGCGGCAGCAAGCATCTAGTAGTTCGGGGGTCGTTTTACCAAGGGCCATGGCTGGCTTGTCGGACGGCAACTCGGGCTCCTGAATTTCCTCGCGAGTCAGAAGCTCGCGGATCACCGGCATTTCGAGCTTGAGCACGAAACAGAGATACGGGAGCTGTTCGCTTGCTTCAATTACGTTGCAGATGACCGGCAAATCGAGCGAGGTGAGCAGGTAGCGCGACTGGTCGAAGATGAAGTTGGTTCCACCGAGGTTTGCTTGCTTGCGGCCTTGTGCGACGACGGCGAGGCTCGGCTCATAGGTGGCGCAGACAGGCGCCGTGGGAGCGGTGCGGCGGCTGAGCAGCAAGCCAGGCACGTCGGTCAGCAGTCTCTCTCTGGAGCCAACGAAAAAGGCAATCTTGCTGGCCAACTCGTTGAGCAAGTCAGGGACTCGGCTCTGTAGCGGAGTAATGTTTTTGCTGGAGCTCTTCATGTATTGGCTTTCTGTTCCCCACCCTAAGATAGCCACTCGGCCTCGGATATACCAATAGTTTTTTAGTTGACAAGAGGAATAGGCAATAAATCGGAAGGATCAGGCTACCGCCTGCAGGACGTTTGCTCTTAATCTCGGGACGAGACAAACGCTAAGGAGAAGAAACAATGGAAACGCGCAAACTTGGAAAAAGCGGCTTAGAAGTTTCGGCTCTGGGGCTGGGCTGCATGGGACTGAGTTTCGGCTTAGGGCCGGCGGTGGACAAGAAGGACGGGATTGCGCTGATTCGAGCAGCCGTCGAACGCGGTGTAACGTTCTTCGATACGGCGGAAGTCTATGGGCCGTTTACGAACGAAGAATTGGTGGGCGAAGCTCTCGCACCGTTTCGTGACCGAGTGAAGATTGCGACGAAGTTCGGATTCAAAATTGATCCGAGCACCGGGAAACAGGCCGGGCTGGATAGCCGGCCAGAGCACATTAGAGAGGTCGCGGAGGCCTCGCTGAAGCGACTCAAGACAGATGCGATCGATCTGTTCTACCAGCACCGCGTTGACCCGAACGTACCGATCGAAGAGGTGGCGGGCGCGGTGAAGGAACTGATTCAGCAAGGCAAGGTGAAACACTTCGGCCTTTCGGAAGCGGGAGTGCAAACGATACGTCGCGCACACAAAGTTCAGCCGGTGACTGCGCTGCAAAGCGAATATTCGCTGTGGTGGAGAGAACCTGAAGCGGAAGTGATGCCGACTCTGGAGGAACTCGGAGTTGGGTTCGTTCCCTTCAGTCCGCTGGGGAAAGGCTTCCTTACCGGGAAGATCGACGAGAAGACTACGTTTGACAGTTCCGATTTCCGCAACATCGTGCCGCGTTTTTCGCCCGAGGCGCGGAAAGCAAATCAGGCGGTAGTGGACCTGCTGGGCAGAATCGCGGAACAGAAGAAGGCGACACCGGCGCAAATCGCGCTGGCGTGGCTGCTGGCGCAGAAGCCGTGGATAGTTCCGATACCAGGCACGACCAAAGTGTCGCGGTTGGAAGAAAACCTTGAGGCAGTGAACATCAAACTAACGACAGACGACTTGCGCGAAATCGACAGCTCGGCTTCAGAAATCAAGGTAGAAGGTGCCCGGTATCCGGAACACTTACAGAAAATGGTTGGCCGCTGAGCACAGGGTCGAAGCAATCCAATGAACGAAGCGGCGAAGGCAGTAAAGGGATCTAATCAACAACTAGAGCGAAAAAGGGCGCAATAGCGGGGAAACGAAATGAAAACACGAAAACTCGGAACATTGGAAGTATCAGAAATGGGATTTGGCTGCATGAGTATCAGTGCCAACTACGGACCTGCCGCTGACAAAAATCAAGGCATTGAGGTAATTCGTGAAGCCCGCGAAAAAGGCGTCACCTTCTTCGATACAGCCGAAGTTTACGGCCCATATACAAACGAGGAGCTGGTCGGAGAGGCGCTCGCGCCTTTCCGCGGCAAAGTCGTTATCGCAAGCAAATTTGGCTTCGACAACGAGAATGGCGGCACGCTTAATAGTCAACCAAAGCACATCAGGAGGGTGGTTGAGGAATCACTGAAGCGCCTCAGAACCGATCGCATCGATCTCTATTACCAGCACCGGGTCGATCCAGAAGTGCCAATCGAAGACGTAGCTGGTGCCATTAAAGATCTGATCAAGACAGGGAAAGTTTTGCACTTCGGCCTCTCTGAGGCGAGTGCCAAAACAATCCGCCGAGCGCATGCGGTTCAACCGGTGACCGCGGTTCAGAGTGAATACTCGCTGATGCAAAGAGACCCGGAAAAGAACGGCGTGCTCGCGACTTGTGAGGAGCTAGGAATCGGCTTCGTCCCATGGGGCCCGGTTGGACAAGGGTATCTTACTGGGAAAATAGATGCTGGTACGAAGTTCGACCCGAAAATGGACATGCGATCTGCCTTCCCCCGTTTTTCTCCAGAAAACATAGCAGCAAATATGCCGATTGTTGATTTGCTGAGACGGTTTGCTGAGAAGAAGAACGCAACACCGGCTCAAATTTCGCTAGCTTGGTTGCTTGCGCAAAAGCCATTCATTGTTCCGATTCCCGGCACACGGAACATCGATCACCTAAACGAGAACTTAGGAGCAATCAATATTCCGCTGACGCCTGCGGACCTTCGTGAGATCGACACTGCTGTCTCTAAAATCAAAGTGCACGGTGGCCGGATGAATGAAGAACAAATGAAGGTGGTTGACCAAACAGCGTGACCGATCGTTTGGTAGAGTACTGGTTGACTTGTCAATGAGTGCATTATCGCTGAGTCATTTATTGAGGAACCGATTAGTACCGAGATGTCGGCTTATAGGAAATGATCTCCGCCCTGGAATTGATCTTGGAGAATTACGGGGTATTCTCATCGAGTCTGTCGGCGTACGCGAGCAAGCAGATCGCGAGACTTCATTCGCCGGCAGTAGTCCTCAAAGCTCGGGCGCGGTCCCTTCCAACGAAGATCCTCGACATTCTCAAATACGGGCACATCCAATCGCAGGGTCGCAAGGGTGCGAAACAACAAGGCCTCGCTCCATGAACTGTTCAGCGATTCGGACAGTGATCGGGCTCTCCGTATTGACGCGTGCCATTCTCGCCAATCCTTGGGAATGCCTTCAAGGTGGGGATACTGAGATAGTGTAAGAGCAGCGGCCTTCACGCCCCATCCCGGCAAGCCCGGGAAGCCATCTGCGGTATCTCCGACGACAGCCAGGAAGTCTGGAATGGATCGGGGCTTTATTCCGAATTTCGCCACGACTCCGGCCTCATCGCGCACGATTTCATGCCTGCGGTCCAATTGAACAACTCGTCTGCCTACCACACACTGACTGAGATCTTTATCCGGCGTACAAATGAGCACCTGCTTCACTCGGTCATCCTTAGCTGCTTTGTCGGCAGCAGAAGCGAGCGCATCGTCCGCCTCATAATCGACCATTGGCCACACCACTACTCCCATTGCTTCCAATGCTTCCTCGAGAATGGGGAATTGCGAGAGCAACTCCGGCGGCACGCCTTCACTCGTCTTGTATCCGGGATACAAATCATTTCGAAATGACTCTACGACGTGATCGGTTGCAACTCCAATGTGAGTTGCACCGCCCTCGATCATGGACAAAACCGAGGTTAGGACACCCCGTGCCGCACCGATCTCCTGCCCGTTCGAATCTGTTGTGGAGGGCACTGCGAAAAAATGGCGGAACAATTCGTACGTTCCGTCGATCAAGTGCACATCCATGTGGTCTCCGATCAGCTTCTCGGAGCGATGTTATAAGATCGGGCTATGAATTTGGGGATCGTCTCTTGTTGCCGACTATCACGGGTTTAGGTGGGCATGCCCGACAACCGAGGAATGCGTGACAACAAGCGCGTTTGTCGGTACTGATCCGACGAAGTGCCCGCAACTTCCGAGTGACCCGTCATCCGACCGAAATTGCGGATTCGACGTTGCCGAGTCTCTGGTCAAATGCTGACTTCCGCCGTGCCAATATCGCACTCTCAGACGGCGGCTCCATAACCCCCTGCCTCGCGGAGGTGGGATCAGAATGCCTATAACTATGTTACCGGACCTGCCGCGGCGGTGGTTGAGGAATGTGAACCACAAACAGCCTGTGGTCACTAAGGACGGATTGGATCGGCTTCGGATTCTGCCGAAATCCCCGCTTGTCGAGGCAGTCCGATTCGAGTCTCAGGACAGGCCAGAATCATGACCTAACGCAAGTGAGTAGAGAGGCTGCAACAGGCGATGTCAAGTGACTACATGGGTGGTCGCGCCGCCCGCCGATTCGCGGGCACACCTCTGCGGTGCCTCGTCACGGGCTCCTTTGTGTGGGCTGCCTCAAACAGGTGCCGAATGCCGTGCTCCAACAGTTCGACGGCCCTCTCCAGGGCGCCCAGTTGTCCAATCCGCGCTATAGCTACGGACAGGCGCAAGTCAAATGATGGGGGGCGCAGCACTTCAACCGTGTCTCGACAATTTTTCCTGGCAATAAAGCGGGATGGCAGCAGCCCGACTCCATATCCTGACTGAATGAGGGCTAGCTGCAAATGTATGTTGTAGTGGATTTCAGCCGCAACCATGGGGGTGAAGCCGGCACGTTCCATCTGATCGATGAGGCTTGCCCGAAGCAAGCACCCAGACGGGTTGAGCACCCAGGGTGCTCTGCTCAAACTTTCCCATTCACCGTCAATGTTGCCTGCGGCGCTTTGAACGATCTCCATGCGATCGCTAGCGATGATATTCGTCAGAAGAGGTGAAGGCGCGGTCTTACCTTCGGGCAAAAACACGACAGCAACATCGAGTTCACCGGCGAGCATCCGGTTAAATAATTCACCGGTAAGTGCGCTCAACAGCCGCAGCCGGACCTTGGGGTATTTTTCAGTCAGCGCGCGAATAGGTTCGATAAGCGTCCCCTCGGCCAGGGCATGCGCGAGCCCGATGCGCAAGAGGCCGTGAGGTTCGGCGTCGCGCGACGCAACAGATTTCAGCGCCTCCGTCCGCTGCAACAGATCTCGCGCTTGTTCAAGCACCTTGGAGCCCAGCGAGTTCAGGCGCGGCGGCTTTACTGAGCGGTCGAGCAACTCGGCGCCCAGTGCGGCCTCCAGCCTTTGCAGTTGCCGGGTTATAGCGGATGGTGTCCGGAATAGACGATCGGCTGCACCGGCGATGGACCCGGCCTGGGCAAACTCTACGAGCGCGTGTAAATCGTCGAGCAAGAGAGCCTCCTAAAGTACTCTTAAAACCTCCTCCCAACGAATAACAGAATCGTGCGTAAACGGCAACATCATCGTGATAATAATGAACTTGTGGAACGTGTCGATCCTCCCTTACAAAGAGCAAGAAGTTTAGGAAACCCTGGAGACACATGATTGACTTCCACATGAAGAAGATTCTGACTCAGTACGGGGTGTGCGCGCTTGTGGTCGCTCTGATGGTGCCGTTGGCGGGGGCGCAGTCGCAGCCGGCAGGATTGCAGGCCGCCTTCGCAAAAGATGCCGGAACGCTTTCGGACAAATTCACCGGACTCGCACGCGTTATGTCGGGCAAGTACGACTGGAAGCCCGCCCAGGGCGTTCGCTCCGTCGCCGACGTCTTCAACCTGATCGTTAAAGAGAACGGCCTGCTCGCCGGCGTGCTTTCGGGCACACCGAATACTGGGGCATCGCCCGCGCCCATCACCGATCCGGAGAAAATGCAGGAAGCTCTGAAGGCTTCTTACCTCAATTTGCAAAAAGCGATTGCGGCACTCTCCGACAACGACCTGCAGGCGCCGGTGAAACTGTTCGGAAGAGACATGACGAAGCAGGGCGCGCTGATGCTAATTCTCGAAGATCAACACGAGCATCTGGGGCAGTCGATCGCGTACGCGCGCAGCAACGGCGTGGTTCCGCCCTGGTCTAAGTAGGACCGCTGCAAACGGGTGACCAAATAAGAGTCTGTGTATTGACCGAAAAGAGCGTCTTCATGGGGACTTTACTTCAGGATGTTCGCTATGGTTTGCGCATGCTGGTCAAGAAGCCCACCTTCACGATCGTGGCAGTCCTGACGCTGGCTCTGGGCGTGGGGGCCAACACGGCGATCTTCAGCATCGTGAACGCCGTGTTGCTTCGTTCTCTTCCGTTCCGCGACCCCGACCGTCTTGTAAGGATCTACTTTAACAACCCAGGGGTAGGACTGCGGGGCGTTCGGTTTTCCGTGCCGGAATTCGACGATCTTAGAACGCAGACGAATGTGTTCGAAGATGTGAGTGTCATCGTTTACGGCCCCACAAACTTGACCGGCGCCAAACAGCCCGAACACTTGGAAATGATGGAGGCCTCCCCCGACTACTTTTCCATGCTCGGCGCCACTCCCGAACTAGGACGCTTATTTGGTCACCAGGATTTCGCGCTCGGTTTCGCACCCGTGGTCGTGATCAGTGATGCGTTGTGGCGCCGCTCTTATGGGGCTGATCCTGGCGTCCTCGGCCGCAGCCTCCGCCTCGATAACGATCTATATACGATTGTAGGTGTACTTTCTCCCGGATTTCGCAACCCCGGACCGACCATTCCAGCCGTGGAGGTGTGGATTACCTGCGGATACAGTGCCGATCCGTTCCCACCGCCAGCGCGTAGCCTGCGCATATTGCCCGGGGCAATCGGCCGTCTAAAGCCGGGCCTCACCGTAGCGCAAGCTCAGGCGCGGCTTGATGCCATGGCTGCTAATCTGCGCCGCGATTTTGCGAATGATTATCCTCCGCAAGCGAAATGGACGATTGAGATTGTGCCGTTGCAGCAATCGTTGGTCGGTCGGGTTCGACCGATGCTGGTCGTGTTGATGGCTGCCGTAATCTTAATTGTCTTCATCGTGTCTCTGAACATTGGCAGCCTGCTTCTGGCGCGCGCCTCTGGACGACAGCAAGAGATGGCAGTGCGCGCGGCGATGGGAGCGAGCGGGGGCAGAATGATCCGGCAGATGCTCACCGAATCGCTGTTGCTGGCTTTCATCGGGGGAATCGCAGGGCTCGTGACGGCGGTGATTACGCTGAAGGCCGTCTTGCGATTTGTGCCGGCGAATCTTCCGCGGCTGGGCGAAGTGAACATTGATTGGCGGGTGCTGGGATTTGCGTTACTGATTTCGCTCGCGACCGGCCTACTGTTTGGGCTGGCTCCTGCGATTCATTCCTCGAAGGCGGGACTTGCGGGCACGATGCGCGAAGGATCGCGCGGCTCGGGCTACAGCGCAAAGGCCGGGCGGATGCGCGACGCACTGATGGTGTCGCAGCTGGCTTTTGCGGTAGTGCTGATGATCGGCGCGGGGCTCCTATTGGAAACGCTGCGCGATTTGTTGCGGCAGAATCCGGGCTTCAATCCATCGCAAGTGG
>Ga0185299_10005127_pt1 | contig 15110 bp, 12 predicted proteins | sample PaiPotPPA55metaG_FD_128002 | JGI IMG/M metagenome (GOLD analysis project Ga0185299, IMG submission 128002) | Iron sulfur acid spring bacterial and archeal communities from Banff, Canada, to study Microbial Dark Matter (Phase II) - Paint Pots PPA... ...
TCGCTCGCTTGTAACGGGCCAGAATAATGCCGAGTCATTGTGCCGCCGCATGCTGCGGCGGCACTTACAAATAAGCACTTTTATTACATCATCAATAAATGCTCGGCCATATTTTTTTACACGGAATTATGGCGATAATTCCGAGATCGGAATTACCGCCAGTCTACTCCGCGGCAAAAGCCTGGCCCGGTGGCACGTTCAGGTCGTTTGATTTCCGCGCTTTCCCGGCAGTCCAGTCTAGGACTTACGCAAAAAGCCACGCCTGAGCGCGGAAACGAATTGTTACGAAGCGACGTAAACCCAAAGCGAAGTCAAGGTTCGTAATGTCGAGGGCATGACGAAACGCCCGACCCGCCTGGATTACTGCCAGTACCTGCTGGTGAGTCCGATCAACCACACGCTGACGAACTTCGCCGACCATGTTGAAGATATGAGCCACGATGCCATCAACAGGTTTTTGCGTAACGAGAAGATGACGCCGCGTCTCGTATGGGACAACGTGCGTGAACAGATCGCGGCTCACGAGGAAGGTTGCATCGCGTTCGACGACACGATCATCGACAAGGATTTCTCGCACAGGATCGAACTGGTCCGGCGCCAGTACAGCGGCAACGCCCACGGCCTGATCAAAGGGATCGGCATGGTGAACTGCGTGTACGTGAACCCGCTGACGCAGGAGCACTGGATCATCGACTACCGCATCTACGATCCGGACAGCGACGGCAAGACGAAACTGGATCACGTCCGCGACATGCTGACCAACCTGGTTCATCATAAACGCCTGCCGTTCCGTCGGGTCCTGATGGATACCTGGTATGCCACGCGCGATCTGATGCTGTTCATCGAGTCGCTGGAGAAGATCTACTACTGCCCGCTGCGCACCAACCGGCAGGTGGACGACTCCGGCGCAAAATCCCCATACCGGCGCGTCGATTCGCTGGAGTGGGATGCGAGCGCTCTCGCGCATGGCAAAACCATCAAGATCAAAGGCTTTCCCAAACTTCACAAGGTGAAGCTGTTCCGGGTTGAGGTGTCGACACACCGCACGGACTGGGTCGTCACCAACGACCTCACTCAGGATTCTTCGCAGGCCACACAAGACGCGTGCGGCCTGCGCTGGAAGATCGAGCAGTTTCATCGCGAGGCCAAACAACTGACCGGGATCGAGCGCTGCCAATGCCGCAAAGCGCGCATCCAGCGCAATCACATCGCCTGCGCCGTACTGGTGTGGATTCGTCTCGCTGAGATCGCCAGGCAAACCTGCCGTACCCTCTATCAGGTCAAACACCAGATGCTCGATGACTTCCTCCGTCAGCAGCTCAAAAATCCGACCGTTCGGATGAAATTTGCGTAAGTCCTAAGTTTCTCTCGCTAAGCGATCCTGACTCGTTCCAGGACTCGTCACACAAGAACGTTCATGACAGCCACCCCGAGGAGTGGCTGTCGTACGGCACTCACGCCCGCAGATACCGCGCGGCTATGCTGAATTGAAGGGTTCAGCAGAGCCACAAAACCCTCTCCTTTATCAACGCCCCACGGGCATAAAAGGAGAAGCTTCATGAATAGCAATCAGACCATTGCCACGCAGCAGGGAGTCAATCTGCGGCCGTTCCAGGTCGGCATGATCAACATTTCCACCACGCACATCCCGAAGCACACGGCGCTCGCGCTCGGCAACGACGAGGGCAAGAGCGGCAAGCCCGAGCTCTGGGACACGCTATCCTACGTGTACTTTCACGAGTATGGCTGGATTGTCTACTGCAGCAGCGATGCTGCCGAAGCAGTTCGCGAATCTCACCCGGAACTGGCTGCACTGATTCGTCGCTGTCTGGACATCGGCGCAGCCCACCTCAAACTCGACTGCGACGCGGACGTTGTCCCGGAACTGGCGACGTTTGACTGGTAATAAACAGCCTTTGAACGTACCCGCGCCGCCTCTTTGAGGCGCGCTGGGTGCCGCTGTTACACGCGTGCATTCTGGTCAGCCAAGCGGTTGACCGGAGCGCTGCGCGCTCTCTCCTTTATCAACGCCCAGTGCGGGCAAAAAGGAGAAAGTCATGAACACCACTGAAACCGTTCGTGTTGCTGTCAACGAAGCGAACCTCGTGCGCAACCTCAAGTTTGCGTTCTCGAACTACTCGACGTTTCTCGCCGAGCTGATCCAGAACAGCCGCCGTGCCGGTGCGACAAAAGTCGACATCGATCTCGACGGGCAGACCTTGACAGTCAGCGATGACGGCAATGGCATCGAGAACTTCCAGAGTCTGCTCACCATCGGTGACAGTGGCTGGGACAACCAGACCCAGTCGCTCGAAAACCCGTTTGGCATGGGCTTTACCAGCGCGCTTTTCGCCTGCGCTCACCTGATGGTCGAGTCGCGTGGCCAGAAGATCGCTGGAACGACGATGGCCTTGCTGGCACGCGAGGACATGGCAGTTACCGCCGGGTCCGTGAGCACCGGTACGCGGCTGACGCTTAAGGGCCTCACGTTCGACCAAACGAAGATCGAACCCGCGCTCAAGGAAATCGCGACCGGCTACGCAATACCGATCGTCTTCAATGGCGAAAAGATTGCTAGGCCGTATGCGCTGAGGGAGGATCGGTTCGACCGAACTGCGACGGGGTGGATAAGCATTCCCGACCTCTGCAGTGTGGGAACCAGCGGATCGGCAATGCTCGTCTATCTCCAGGGCATTTTGGTGTACGGGACGTGGTCGCGCAACAGCAAACCGGTGATTGTCCACTTGGACAGTACCCGGTTCGCCGCGAGAATGCCGGATCGCAATTGCCTGATCGACGCCTATGAAAAGATCGAGGAAATCAAGCAGAGCGTTGGGGCACTCGTTCACGCCAAACTGGTCCAGCAGCAAAAGGAATTGAACGCTGAGGAGTTTGCGGCTCGCTACTGGAGAACGGCGCTGGAGTTCGCACCCGACGTGCTGCGCGATCACCCGGTTGTACCATCGAACCTGTTCGTCAAACTGCTCGAACTTCAATGTTGGGCGTACTGGTTCGAGCCGTCGGGACATCCGCACGACCTCGGTCTGGTCACCCGTGACGCTTTCGAAAGGGGCGATCTCAAGATCGTTCGTGGCCGCGACACTGTGTACCTTGAGGATGATCCGCTCAGCGCCGTAAAGCGTGCGTATGTCATGGCACACGGTGGACTTGTCATGCAGGAAAATATGTTGCCGCCCGGCCACTGGCTCCTGAATGCTCCGGACCTCGACCTGGACGACTTCGAGGTGCACTACAAGATCCTGAACGAAGGTGTTGTGGCAGGTTCCGACTGCCTCGCGCTGCAGTTCTCGATCCGGTTGTGCGAAGCAATTGAAATCGAAGGGCCTTGGGGCGCCGTGGTTATCGACGACAAGGAGGTAGCGATCGGCGTTGACGGCAAGGGTGGCGTGGTGAGCGAGGCATGTCTCTATGTGCCGGCTAAAACGACGGCGCTGGGTGGCGGCGTGTTGCAGTTCGAGTCTTTTTCGAACGGCGACGACCGACACGATGAAACGGCGCAGGACGAGGCCATTCGTCAGTATCGGCGCTGGATCAACCAGGCTCGGAACGCGAGTCCGGTGGCGCTTTTGAACGATCTGCTGTCGACGGTACGCGTGGATGTGGTCACAGCTCGCGGCGCCCGCTTCATTCTGGAGGTCTCGGAAACGGGCGGTCTCAAGGTGGTGGAGCAGGTGGACGCCGCCAAGAACTAACCCAGGTGATTTGCCCGCACCCTCGACGTTTGAGGGTGCGGGCATTCCCGGCCAGTGGTCAGCAACATCAGCGGTGTGCTTTGCCAAGCCATGCGCTGGGCAAAGCACAGCACGCTCGATGCGACTAGGCGGTACACAGCCCATTAATGTGTTGTTCGCTGCGCAAACGTTGATTCCGCTTGTGCAAGCAGCAGCTTGAGTTGTAGCTGCTCTTCGACCCAGGCCGTGCGATTGGTCTGACTGTCCGGTTTTGCGTTGGCAAGCTCGTTAATAAGCTGCCTGGCTTGCTTTTCGCTGCCGACGTGAGCCACCGTGCGCTCGACCAGCTCCCTGCGAAGCGAAAGCGATGTCTTCGCACCTGCGATGTAGACCGCAAACTGCCTGCGCGGTCCGGCTTTGCTTGGCCGTACCGGCACAAGCTCATGCATTGCCTCTATCACCGCCTCCTTCATCTGGGCCTTGAGGTCCAGTTGTGCGGGCTCGGCCGTCGGGGCCAAGGTTGATTCAATTACAGCCGAATACTCGTTGATGAAGGTGGTGATGGACGCACCTACGGCGCCAGACTGCACGAGCAGCCTGACCGCCTCTCCAAGGAGAAGCATCCCGCGGGGGTCCTTTATCTCAGCCATACCAGATTTTATCAGTTATTAGGGGCGGAATACAAAATGGGTAGGCAAAGCCATTCATAACCAATGAATCGTTGAAGCATACGATTTTCTTATGCGTAAGCGGTGCCAAAGTGGTCTGAATCATTATGACTTTATGCGAAAACGCCACCATAGGCAGGTGCTTTTCGGTGGCTTGCGGCCTTCCTTGATCGCTCAGGTCAGCCTGTTTGCACAGTTTTGGGGCAATTCTCTGCGCAACAACGGATATCGTCTTATAAATCTCCTACAAGTCTCAAGAGTTTCAAGTGCAAATAATCTATATTAATCAAAGACATACGAGGGTCATGGTGGCGTTTTCGCATAAGGTAGGTGGCGGACTCGCGGGATAAGGTGGCGTTTTCGCATAAGGTAGGTGGCGTTCTCGCAGCACAACGTGGCGGTTTGGCGCAATGGTGGCGTTTTCGCATAAGTTGGCCTTCGCCGATTCTGAGGCGCGCCGTACGTCCCTCAAAAGTGCCCCTCGGCGATGCTATGATGGCAACTTGTCAAACTTTCTTGCCACCAAAGGAACGTTAGGGTGAAAAAGCCACGTCCGTCGGCACGCCAAAACGGTGGCTCGGAAGTCCATCCGGGTGACCAGGGCGGGGACGAAGAGACCGAGCCTTTGGTACGGATTGTTCCCGAGGCGGAGGAAGCTGACGACTTCGAAGTCATGTCGGCGCCACAAGGAAGGCCCGGCCCGCAGGGCTGGTTGTTTCGCCCGGACGAGTTGTTGCTTCCCAACGCGCTCAACAGCTACCGCAAGCCAGTCGCGGCAATCCACGCTATTCCTGAGCGTCGAGATGTGTCGATGAAGCTCTCGGCGCGCAAGCTCATGGAAGCTTTGCCGCTGGCAGTGCAACTGGACCTCCGCTCTCGGAGCAAAGAGGACGCGCAGGAACTTGTCCGGAAGATACGAGAGGACCGCGCGACCCCACTATTCGAGATACGGACAAAGGAACTGGGGCGCCTCGCCGGACTGAGCCTCTCGAACATGGAGCGCATTCACGAAACGCTGGCCGAAATGGTGGGCTTTCCGTTCATCTGGAATGTGCTGGGCGAGGACGGCCAAGCGGAATACGAGGCGGTTGCGCCGCTTCTCATCCGCCGTGACAAGGGGCTCGGGCAGAAGTACGGATACACGCGGTTTGCGTTCGAACCCGAAATCTTGCTGTGGTTCCTGGAGCCCAAAATGTGGGCGAATCTGTCCTGGACCGTCATGAGCGGGATTGGGCGCAGCAACGGTCTTGGACAGGAAGCGGCTTTCGGGCTCTATCAAAACATCTGGCGGTACATCGGCACGTCCGCGAAGCTCACGCCGGCGCTGCCTGTCGCCACCTGGATAGACCTGATTATTGGGCCGAGTCGATTCGTGAAGCTCGACGAAAAGGGCGGCAAATCTGTCGAGGACTACAAAGATTTCAAGCGGCGCTACCTGCTGCCCGGCCTCGAAATCCTAAATGCCCATCACGCGCTGAATCACACCGTCGAGCTAAAAGAGGACAAATCTGGCCGAAAGGTCATTCGTCTGCGATTCAAATTCGTTGAAAAGCGCCAGGGTGCGTTTGAATTTCCGCTCGGCTGGCCGCCGGCGTCCCTCAAGTATCTCGAGGAGATTGGGTTCTCAGACCAGGAAATCTCCACGATGAGCCAGCTCTACCTGTACGAACAAGTGGCTGAAGCCCTGAATCGGCTGCCGGCAGCGGAGCAGCGGGTGCGTGCAAAAGGCGAGCGGGTCTACTCCAGGAAGGCCTTCTTCAACGGCATACTGGGTAACGTAGTCAAAGGGGAAGCGCAGAGCGCCGAGGAGGATGCCAAACTTCTGAAGGAAGCCGAGCAACGGCAGCAGCAGGAGACCGAAGCGCAGCGAATGGAGGCCTTGCAGTCGAAGTTCAACGCGTACCAACGCAGCCTGATTGCGGCTGAACTGCAGAAGCTGTCGGATGACGCGCGAAACACGCTCATCCAGGAGCACCTCTCGGCAAGGCCTGAAGACCGAATCATGTACAAGCCCGGGGACATGGGGATAGCGTATCTGGTCCTGTTCAGCAAATGGGTGGAGACCGCGCATTCCAAGCTTTACGCCTCCTGGCTTCCGGAGGCGAAAGACAAAAACTTCCAGTCCTGGCTCGTCTGGCAATTGACCAATCGCTGACCCTGAGCCGGGAACGGTTCATGCAGAAGCCCAACTCCAGGGCCGCAGGCGTTTTTCAGGCGCGCCCGAGGTGGTAAGCTCCATTGTCAGGTGTTCCCGGGCCCCGGAGCCCGCAGGAGCACGCGTAAAGGCTGGCGCGCCGGCCTGCGGGAGAATCTCATGGCTGCTCGTTCACTAACAACGCTGTCCCTGTCATTTGGGCTCGTGTCGATACCCGTGAAGCTGTACTCAGCCACGGATTCCGAAAGCAAAATCAAGTTCAACCTGCTGGCGCCCGACGGCTCACGCCTCGAACAACAATACGTCTCGAAATCTACTGGCGCCAAGGTCGAGCGCGCCGACATGAATAAAGGGTACGAATTCGAGAAAGACCGCTACGTGACTTTTACCAAAGAGGAACTGGTTGCCTTTGAAGAAAGCCCGAGCCACATCGTAGAAATTCTGGCTTTCATGCCCGAGAAGGAGGTAGACCCCATCTATTTCGACAAGGCCTACTTCATCGCCCCTGACAAACGAGGGGCGAAACCTTATAGCCTGCTGCGCAAAGCTCTGGAGCAAAGCCATCGGTGCGCTCTGGCGAGCTGGAGCTACAAGGGCAAGACTCACATCGTGCAGGTCCGGCCGACGAAGGGCGGGCTCGCGTTTCAGGTTTTGCTGTGGGGCGACGAGGTCAGGTCCATCGCTGACCTGCACATCGAGGACGTGCCTGTTTCCGATGCCGAGTTGCAGCTCGCGCTCAAGATAATCGAGCAGGGCGAAGCTGCCACCTACGACCCGAACCAGTACGAAGACGAAGAGAAAAAGCGCGTGCTCGCGGCCATCGACGCGAAGATTGCTGGCAAGCAGATTGTTGTACCGAAAGAGTCAACCGTTGAGGAAGGTGGGCAGGTTATCGACCTGATGGAAGCATTGCGTGCGAGTCTCGCCAAGAATGCTAGCAAGAAGCCCGCTGCGTCCCGTCAGAAGTCGCCACCGGCTGAAGTCGCCGATCTGGCACCCAAGCCCCGCAAGACCGTTAAACGTGTGGAGAAGCCGGTTGAGCCTGCCGCGCCGGCGAAGGTACGGGCGCGCCGGTGATGCATCGCGCCGCCGCGCAGAACTACTCATTGCGCGACCTCCAGTCATTGCTGGGCGTTTCGCGTCGGGTGCTCACCGGCCTCATCGATGCCGGGTTTGTGCGGCCTTCCCGCGGCGGACGCAACGAATTGCGGTTCAGCTTCAGGGACGTCGTGCTGCTGCGCACCGCATTCAAACTGCAGTCCGCCAGGATTCCAACTCGGCGCATCCTTCAGGCGCTCAGACGCATCAAGGATGAAGTCCCAGACGAGGCGCCCCTGTCGGGCATCCGCATCACGGCCGTGGGTGATGCCGTGGCGGTCACTACCGGGACCTCGCAGTGGGACGCCGTGTCCGGACAGCTGCTGCTCGACTTCGAAGTCGCAGACGTCAAGGGTGATGTCACCTTCATGGACAGCGCGCCCGCCAGCCGGTCGGCCCGGGAAAAGCAGGCCGAGGATTGGTACGCACTTGCCGAGCAGATTCAGGAGACCGACACCGCCGGCGCCGAGCACGCGTACCGCAAGGCCATCGAGCTATCTCCCGAGCCGCATTTTCACGCATACAACAATCTGGGCGCGCTGCTCGCGAGCGACGAGCGCCGCTGCTCGGACGCGCTCGAAGTATTTGAGGAAGCCCTGCGACATTTCGCGGACGTCGAGCTGCTCCACCTCAATTACGCCGTGCTCCTCGAGCAGAGCGAGCGACTTGAAGAGGCGGCGGCCAGCTACCTGCGGTGCGTCGAAATCAACACCAAAAACGATGAGGCTGCCTTCAACCACGCCTTGATACTAGAGCAGCTTGGACGGCTCGAAGAATCTGCGCGGGCTTATGTGCATTGTCTCAAGATCAACCCAGCCAATGAAGATGCATTGCGGCACCTCACTCGTCTGAGTGAGCTGAAGGGGGATAGCCAGGCGGTCATTCGCCACCTGAGCGCCTGGCGGCGCTCGAACGTCTGATGCCCCGATGGACGTCATCCCGCAGCAAACGACGCACGGCCATCGAAGAGCCGGGCATCATGCCCGTCGACCTTGAGCCTCAGCTTGCTACGGCCGCGAAGCAAGTTCCTGCGCGCGGCGACTGGACCTACGAGATCAAATTCGACGGCTATCGCATGATGACGCGCATCGAGCGCGGCGATATCCGGCTCATTACGCGCGGTGGCCACGACTGGACCGACCGGCTACCGAAGCTTCGCGAGGCGCTCGCGGCGCTCAAGGTGCAAGACGCCTGGCTCGACGGGGAGGCTGTCGTCTTCAACGCGGCGGGCCGCCCGGACTTTAACGCGCTGCAAAACGCATTCGACAAACGCAGCACAGCCGACATCATCCTGTTCGCATTCGATCTGCTATGGCTGAACGGCGTCGACCTGCGCGCGCTACCTTTGCGCGAGCGCCGCGCGAGGCTGCTGGCGCTGCTCGAAGAAATCGAAAGCCCGCTTGTGCGTTTTTCTGCTGACTTTAACGAGGACCCGCAGTCGCTGCTCGCATCAGCGCGCAAGATGCAGCTCGAGGGCATCATGGGCAAGCGCGTCGACGCGCCATATCGGTCGGGCCGAAGCACGGACTGGATAAAGCTCAAGTGCAACAAACGGCAGGAATTCGTCATTGGCGGATACACGAGAGCGAAGGGCGCCGCGGCCGGTGTCGATTCGCTCCTCCTTGGCGTGTACGAGCTGGATGGCTCATTGCGCTACGCGGGAAGCGTGCAGCCCTTCCTGAAGACTCGAGCCAACGCCGCATTTGCGAAGAAAGCACACTTCCTTGGTCAGCCGACTTCGCCGTTCGTGAAACCTCCCCGTCGTGAGCGCGCGCGTGACCATCAGTGGATGCGCCCTGAGATGGTGTGCGAAGTGGCGTTCCTCGAGTGGACCAAAAGCGGGGAGATGCGCCATCCCATTTTTCACGCGCTACGCGACGACAAGGCGGCGCGGGAGGTGACGGTTGAGCCCGTGGTCGATATCGACGGCGCAGATGAGGCGCACACCAAAATGCCCGGGGCCGCGCGCCGCCCTGCGCGCGGCGCGGTAACGGTCGACGGCATCAAAATTAGCAACGGCGACCGGGTGATAGACGAGAGTGCAGGCCACACGAAGCTCGAAGTGGTGCGCTACTACGAAGCCATCGCCGAGTGGGCACTCCCGTATCTGCATAACCGTCCATTGTCACTCGTTCGTGCACCCGAGGGCATCTCTGGCGAGCAATTCTTCCAGAAACACTCCGAGAGCTTCAAGATTCCGGGCGTCGACGAGCTACCAGTTGATCTCCATCCGGACCATCCTCCACTGATAGTCGCGAACACCCAAAGGGCGTTGGTCGGACTGGCCCAAATGAGCGTCCTCGAGCTTCACACCTGGAATGCCAGCGCCCCGGACCTTCAGCATCCGGACCGCGTCATATTTGATCTCGACCCGGACCCTTCGCTGTCGTGGAGCGTCATGATTGAAGCGGCGATGCTGCTTAAGGTCCTGCTCGATGAGGTGGGGCTCGCGTCGTTTCCAAAGACGAGCGGCGGAAAAGGATTGCACGTTGTCGTGCCCCTCTCGCGCAAGCAAAGTTGGACAGAGGTTAAAGCATTCTCCAAAGCAGTCGCACAGCACATGGCGAGCGTGTTTCCCGGTCGGTTCTCGGCGCTCTCGGGGCCTAAGAATCGCGAGGGCAAAATATTCATCGACTATCTGCGAAACTCGAAAGGCGCCAGCACTGTCGCCGCGTTTTCCGTTCGGGCGAGGCCGGGAATGGGGGTGTCGATGCCCGTGTCGTGGGATGAAGTAAAGACGCTAACGCGCGGCGACGAGTGGAACATGCAGTCAGCCGTCGCGCGTCAGAGGCGCTTGGGTGGCGATGTGTGGGAAGGATACGGACGAACACGACAAGGCATCACCGCCGCGATGCGGCGGGCCGTTGGCATAAGGCCTTAGGACGCTTTCGCTGCTAGTTCGCTACGAGCGTCTTGCTCATCGAGTCCTCCAAGCGATTGCAGCGGGCGAGGTGTTAGGTGCTTCTGCACGTTGCACGCCCACGAGTGCCCGGCGGCCGCGCCAAGGTCACGGGCGAGTCTCATAACCTTGACTCGCGTGCAATGCGACAGAAGCAGGTCAAGCACGTGAGGCCGTAGGTTTCGCAGGGAGGGCATGAGGTTGAGTGCTTCCTCCAACGACTGTCCCTTTTGCCCTTTTTTGCCGATGTCGCTTGCGAGCTCGAGCAACGCCCGCTCGGGTACCGAGACGAGGACACCGCGATTGTCATCGGGAACCGGCTCCATTCCCGCGCCTTCCGGAAGGCCATCACCGAAGATCTGGGTGGTCTGGTAGGTGTACAGCATGCTCGCGTCGATCCACGAAGCCATCTCGTAAGGGCTGTTTCCCCAGAGGACCACACGTTCGCGAGCGTGACCGTTGTGACGCATGGTTTGCCAGTCGAGTGCAGTCTTGCCGCCGACGTGCAGTCCAGGGACGCGGCGACTCAGGTGCGCGATGATGCCGTCGTGCGACGGCGAGTCGCCTGTGAGCAGGTATGCCCCCCTCGACAGACGCACCATCCAGCCGCTGCTGACCATGTAGCTGGCCTGTTGCGGGCTGATACCCATATCGCGAAGCATCTCGGCATCAAGTGGCTGTCCGCGCGGAGCCTCTTCCATGAGGCGTTGAAGCGTCTTGCTGGCCATGCATCCTCTCCTGCAGTTGTGATTTATTCAGGGATAGCTCGGAAAACTTTGTATTTGCGGCGAATAAAATTGCGAAGCAATATCGGAACTCGCCCTTGGGATGGGGCGGCGCGTTCTAGCCGACGCAGACCATAGCCCCCGACGGTTGGTACCGGATGACGGGGTTGGCCGGGGGAGGGGGGTCGACCGGCTCGATGCCCATCAGCATGTCTACTTCGAAAGTCTGCTGCGCCTACCGGCCGGCTGCGGTCTGGTCTTCCCGCCCGTTGTGCTGGGCCGCGTCGAACCATAGCTGGGGCGGAACGTCGCATTCGAACACGATCGACTCCATGGCCGCTTCCTCCTGCTCCTCGTCGACCGTCAGATCCATCCACCGCCTTGGCGCCGCGCCGCCTTCCGTTGGCCCCTTGCCGTCGACCGAGCGGCACAGCGCGTCCCACAGGGCCTGCTCTACGTCCTCATACTGGCGGGATCTGAACGCGGCGCGAACCGTGATCGAAAACTGGTCGGCCACGTCGCCGTACACTTGGTCGAGCACGCGCCAGCCCCATGGCAAGTGCGGATACAACGGGTCTCGCTCCTCCCCGCGCGGAGAGTGGTCGAAAAAGGGTTTGCGCAGCCACATCTCGCATCGCTCGATACCCCGTACCTGAAGATCCCAGGTGCTTGGGCGGGTGAACCAGACGCGCATTTGAGCCTCCTGTGAGCAGTTCGTCACGGGCTTCGTCAGGACGCGGAGACGGCGTCATACGCCGCGCGGGCGGCGGCGAGTTCGCCAAGCAGCCGATCGAGCGCGAGCCGGACCTTGTCGGCGACGTACGCTGGGCCTTCGCGCAGAAGCGTCTGCGCCTCCGTGACGGCCTTGATCGTCGCGAGCGATGCGACAACACCAGGCTCGACCGTGTCGACATGGATAACGGACTGTCTGGCCTTCGTGGTGAACAGGTCGCCGTCGAGCAGGCGCGTAATGACCTCGGTCTCAGATTCGAAGACCATCTCCAGTTCGCCGGCCGATTGTTCGTTGGCGAGCTTCGCCTGCCAGAAGAGATCCATTAGGGCGGCGAAAAGCGTCGAAGGCGGGACTCGTTGCGCGCCGCCGGTAGGTTCGCCCATCGCGGTCGAACAGGCGTACCACGCGCCGCCCAGCACCGTGGGCCTTGCGTCGCGCTCCTTCAGTTGCATGCATCGCACGGCGATATCGATGGCGTGCCCTGCAGCGATCGCATTCATCAGCGCCGCAGCGAGGTCCTTCAGGTCCGCCCGGGCGGGGTCGCACCAGTCCGGCTGGGCGCCAACGCGCTGCGCGGCGAGACGCGCCTTCATGGCGATCGCGAAGCGGTCGACGGCGAGGTCATCCGGGTGCGCGATGGGTCTGCTGTTCGATGCCGCTGGATTGTTGCTCATGGAAGGGCTGGCGAGTGTGGTGACGTTACACTCAAGATATCGGGCGAAAGCCGAAGCGCAACTGCGAATGAATGTCCGGAAGTGCTTTCATTTCAGCCGGCCTGACGGCGCATGATGGTGGGCCGATCCAGGAGGGGGGCGAGTTAATCCCGGGAGAGGCAAGCGCGATTCCAGCGATGTGCAGGACGCCTGTGCAAACGGCGCCGATGACTCTGGCGGGCGATCCGAATATGATGCGGTTCGATCTACGATAGTCAGGCTCGACACCAGACGCCGGACACTGGTCATCGGGGCTGGCGCCCCGGCGCACGACGTTCCAATAATTCGCAAGACGACCGCCGTCAGTTGGGCCGCAACTGGCCGCCTGGCACGGGTTTCAGCTCCGCGAGCCGCCCCTCGATCGCTTTGCTGACTGCTGGGTCGACCTCGACCAGGAACGCGCATAGGCCGCCCTTTTCCGCGGTGCGTTGCGCGACGTTCGGCAGGACCTCTGAAAGCAGTGAGGGGAGGTACGTTGTGCGGACCCTCCTGCGCCACGTCATCGCTCCTTCAACCCCGCGTGAGCGGTGGATACACGATTCGTATCCCTGAAGACCTTAGCATTTTCCTTCAACCCCCGCGTGAGCGGGGAATACGTGCGGCGGGGCCTCATCGATCACGATCTGTACCTTCAACCCCCGCGTGAGCGGGGAATACCGAGTGACGCAGATATGCGTCTTCTCTGTCGACCTTCAACCCCCGCGTGGGCGGGGAATACCGAAGCATTTATCGGGATGCGTGCTCGCTCAACCTTCAACCCCCGCGTGGGCGGGGAATACTAGGCGACGCCAATGTCCTGCATCTCGGCTCCTCTTCAACCCCCGCGTGAGCGGGGAATACTGACTGTAACGGGTAGCGCGAATCACGGATTTCCTTCAACCCCCGCGCCGTGAGCGGGGAATACCAAATCGCTGACGGCTGACCTGTGCCGTGCTGCCTTCAACCCCCGCGCGTGAGCGGGGAATACGAACCCTCTCGCTTTTTAAGAATCAGGCAACTCCTTCAACCCCCGCGTGAGCGGGGAATACCCGAAGATATAGAAGAATGCAAGGAGCTGTTCTGTATGCTTCAACCCCCGCGTGAGCGGGGAATACATGTTCCCCTCCGGTGTTGGGCTCGATCCTCACCTTCAACCCTCGCGTGAGCGGGGAATACTGCGACACCGACAAGGAAGTAGTGGACCAGTTCCTTCAACCCCCGCGTGAGCCGGGAATACTGAAACGGGTTGTTTCCATCACGTACCGATTCCCTTCAACCCCCGCGCCGTGAGCGGGGAATACTAAGGGCCTCCATGTCTGGCAAGAACTTACCTTCAACCCCCGCGTGAGCGGGGCATACGAGTTGGGCGACTTCCGGCCCAGCGTAAGTCTCCTTCAACCCCCGCGTGAGCGGGGAATACAACATCGATCAACGCCCGTCCGCCAACCCGTCCCTTCAACCCCCGCGTGAGCGGGGAATACGTACCGTCCCAGTTCTCGCTCTGGTCTGGTTTCCTTCAACCCCCGCGTGAGCGGGGAATACGGCTATCTTTTCGCCTTCGTGCTGGGATGTCTCCTTCAACCCCCGCGTGAGCGGGGAATACTCGGTTTGCGGCGCAGCGAGCTTCTGTGTCTCCCTTCAACCCCCGCGCGAGCGGGGAATACTGGCGACGCGGATCGCTTTCCATAGGAGTCGCCCTTCAGCCCCCGCGTGAGCGGGGAATACACGAACACCGTGAGCACAGCCCGTCGCGGTCCCCTTCAACCCCCGCGTGAGCGGGGAATACAAACACCGCCGGTTGCCGGCATGACTTTCGATCCTTCAACCCCCGCGTGAGCGGGGAATACGGAGACGACCGGCGTGTGATCATAACTTCCGTCCTTCAACCCCCCCGTGTGAGCGGGGAATAACACCCTGAATCTCACCAAGCCAGCGCTCCTTCAACCCCCGCGTGAGCGGGGAATACAAAAAATAACACGGAGACCGTGAAACAACACACCTTCAACCCCCGCGCGTGAGCGGGGAATACTGACGCTGGACGATGCGACAGGTGAACGCCTCTCCTTCAACCCCCGCGTGAGCGGGGAATACAAGCTGATCAGCAACAACCCATAGCAGCAGTTCCTTCAACCCCCGCGTGAGCGGGGAATACGACTTCGCGACATCGGTTCAGAAGAAGCTCATCCTTCAACCCCCGCGTGAGCGGGGAATACCCATTCGTATCACGTCAAGATGTACTTAGCGTCCTTCAACCCCCGCGTGAGCGGGGAATACGCACGGAGGCCAGAGTCCTGGGGGACGCCTGTCCTTCAACCCCCGCGCCCCCGGTGTCATACTAGTTGTCGCCTCTGAATTTTCTTAATTTCAAGAGATCAGAGGTGCCAGATGAAGGCGAAACAAACGTATTCTGCCGAGTTCAAAGAACAAGCGCTGTCGAAGGTCTTTCAC
>Ga0185299_10005129_pt1 | contig 15106 bp, 9 predicted proteins | sample PaiPotPPA55metaG_FD_128002 | JGI IMG/M metagenome (GOLD analysis project Ga0185299, IMG submission 128002) | Iron sulfur acid spring bacterial and archeal communities from Banff, Canada, to study Microbial Dark Matter (Phase II) - Paint Pots PPA... ...
GCGCATCCCGCGCCCTGAATACGCCGGCAGCACGCCTGCTTTCGCGCGGCGACGAGCGTCTTCTACTGCTCAAAGACGTTGAAGCGTTGCTGGCGTCCAAAGCCATCGTGGTGGATGCATGCCGGAATGCGGTGCGTGACCGAAATACCCTCGTTCCGCTCGCCAGACGTCCGGTGTTGTTCGCCCTCGCACGTGCGCTCGGTGAAGCGTGGCCCGGAGACGTGCCGAGAGACTTGCTCCTGGCGCGGGCCTTCGGAGCCAGATTCGTCGACGAATCGCATCGCGCGCGTTTGCGGGTCGAGATAGGGCGGCTTCGGAGGTTGCTTCGGAGGCTGGCAGATATCAGGGCGACCAAGCGGGGCTTTGCACTCGTTGCGCAGCGTGGACGCGAAGTCGTCGTGCTGGCCCGGCCTGTCGAGGAGGAACATGCTGGTGTGCTAGCGTTTCTCACGGACGGTGAATCATGGTCGAGCTCGGCCTTGGCGCTTGCGCTGGGGACGAGCCAGCGCACCGTGCAACGGGCTCTCGACTCGCTCGCGGCAGCGGGCAAGGTGCAGTCGTTTGGTCAAGCGCGCGCCCGGCGTTGGATCACGCCGCCCGTCCCAGGATTCACGACGATTTTGTTACTCCCCGCTCCTCTGCCGACCTGATTAGAGTGGAAGCATGAAACGATCAAACGCCGAAATCGTCCAAGAGTATGGCCCTTTCCCGGGAACGGACCGCGTGCATGGAGTTAGCTTTGACGGTCAGCACGTCTGGTTTGCCTCTGGCGACAAGCTGAATGCCTTTGATCCCGCGAACGGAAAGATGATGCGCTCGATCGACGTCGCGGCACATGCAGGAACGGCTTTCGATGGCAAACACCTGTTTCAGATCGCCGAGGACCGCATCCAGAAGATCGATCCCAAAACTGGCCGTGTGCTCGCCACTATCCCAGCGCCCGGCGGCGGCGGCGACTCGGGACTCGCGTGGGCCGAAGGTACGCTTTGGGTCGGGCAATATCGAAACCGGAAGATCTATCAAATCGATCCTGAGACAGGCGCCATTCTTCGCACCATCGAATCTAACCGCTACGTCACCGGGGTCACTTGGGTCGATGGAGAGCTTTGGCATGCCACCTGGGAAGGTGAGGGGAGCGACTTAAGGCGGGTCGATCCCCGGACAGGAGAAGTCCATGAGAGTCTCGACATGCCGACTGGCGTATACGTTTCAGGGCTCGAGTCCGATGGCCGCGATCAGTTCTTCTGCGGAGGAGGACCGAGTGGGAAAATCAGGGCGGTCCGGCGGCCTCGGCGGGAAAGAAGCGAAAGGCAGCGGCTTTAGAGCCAGTCGACGCTCCGGTCCGGGCGAAAACGAGTAGCTTGCCGATCGCAGCCCTGAAGGGGATTCATGATCGCGCTCCGCATTTGCTCGACGGCATGCGTGCGGCCGTAACCTGAAAAATCAGAAGCCACAAAAGCTGCTCTTGCCTAAGACCATGTGACAGCCGGTGCATCCGGCGTTTGCGAAGAAAATTGGTTTCCCCACAGCTAATACTGAATCTTCCCTTCGATCGATTGCAAAAGCAGTTTTAGCGCGCGGTCCCAATAGTCCCAGGTGTGTCCGCCCGGAGTTTCGTGATATTCGTAGTCAATGTTTCTGGATGAGAGCTGCTTGGCCAATGCACGATTCGTTTCCAGAAAGAAATCATTGGTGCCGCAAGCCAAATAAAAATACGGATAAGGACTCTGATGAGGGTTGGTGAGCAAAAGAAAGGTATCATTTTCATTGCGCGCACGGCTGGTTTCGCCGCCAAAGACTTCCAGCAGTTTCGCGCGAAATTCGGGCCTGAGTGTATCTAGATTCTGGGCTGCGTTGAACGCACCACTTAGACTGCCGGCAAAGGCGAATAGTTCCGGATACTTTAGCCCGAACTTTACCGCGCCGTACCCGCCCATCGATAGACCTGCAATGGCCCGTCCCTGCCGCGCACGAATGGTCCGATACTTTTCATCAATTTCTGAAATCAGGTCCTTCGCAATGTAGTCTTCGAATTTGTCTGCCGAAATCGTTGCCGAGTTTGAGTACCAGGAATCATCGGCATCTGGCATCACGATCAGCAGGCGGATATTTTGAGCATAGTTCTCCAGGCTGGTTCTTGTGTCCCAGTTCTGATAGTCGCCATAGACTCCGTGCAAAAGATAGAGCACGGGAAACCTGCCTCCTTTTTCGTACCTTCGCGGAACGAGCACGCGATAGTGCATGTCACGTTCCAGGGAGGCACTACGAAAAACCGAGTCTCGGACGAGAACACGCTGGCTTCTTACAGACTCAGCAATCGCGGTCCTCTTATCTGCAGGAGCTGGCGCGAATACCAGGGGCAGCAGGCTCAAACACACAACACAGCGTAGTATTTTTCCCATTGCTCCCTTCGGCTCGGGTTCATTTGGATTCGCGACACAATGGCTGCTGAGAGTCACTTGGGGATGTCTAGAATCACCACTCTTGGACGATAGATATTCATGTTTGCAATTGTCTTGGCCACCACCATCGAATTGCATGCGTATGTCAAAGCAATTTTCGTGTCGCTGAACTCGATGTGTTCTTTCACGGCATAGCAGAATGTATCCTTGTCAAAGCCAGGGTTGTCGCGCTTCATTTCCGGAAACTCGTATATGGTTTGAGGGCTGGACCAAGGCCCGATGGGCGAATCTGCGGATCGTATTACGGCGCGCGGCGAAGGAAATTCAAGTCCGGTCGAGAGTGCGAGCCACTTGTGAATCGAGGGATGATAGCGCACGGACATTTCGCTGATGGGTTGCTCAATCACGCGCTCCGCATCTCCGCGAGCCAAGCCTGGATCCCAGTGCCCGTCTTTTCCAAGATATTCCCAAGAGTCGGAGGGATTCGTCATTTTGTCCCGTGGGACTCGCATTATCGTCATGTAACCGCGGCCGTCGTCCTTGCCCTCGCTGACCCGCGTATACCAGAGAATGCAATTGCCGTCCGGAATCATAGAAGTGCCAGCCCACAGGCGGGCGTCGGTCAGGTCCTGAATCGAAACATGCCACCTCCAGGGTGAGGATTCGGCGTTGTCGATGATGGCGAGTTTCGTGCCAACGATCTCAAAACCGAACGCGTCCTGGGAAGTTGCACCAGGTTTGTTCCGAACTGCCATCAGCGCAATGAAGAGAGTCTTACCATCAAGGAAGCCGTCCATCGGCCAATACCATAGGTCATCCGTTCCCGTATCGAAAAATGAGCGAGGCTTCGCACTGTTTGGTTTCTGCCAGAAATAACGCATGGTGCAGGTTGCGCCCGGTCGGCACACGGAAATACCGATACTGTTGCGAACCATCGTCTTATATTGGCTGCGGATCGTGGATTTGCTATTCCCTACGAAGGTGTCGCCAAAAAACCAGATACTCTTGTTTGGCCCCATCGGAACCGAGTAGGCGTCGTCAGCGCCAAGCCATCCCTCTGTGTATCTGAAATCAGGCAGTTCAGCGGAACCGCCATTCCTTGGCGCTGCTTGAGCGCGAACTGGAATGCACCACCACAACCCGAGAATAACGGAAGCAGCAAGGAGTCGTTTCATTGAATGCTCGAGCGTTGAGCCTTCACCTTTCTCACGGATACTAAATCGGGCTATGACCAAGCTTCAGAGAGGAGTGGAACCGCTCCCAACAATGCCGCATTGTTCCCGAGTTCCGCGGCGCGTACCTGGACTTTGCCCCACGGCGTCCACGCATGCTTCTGCACATAGGATTCGATATAAGGAAGTATGACGTCGGCGCTCTTCATGACTCCCCCACCGATCACGATAAGTTCCGGATCGTAGGCATGAACCAGTCCCACGGCATCTGCCGCCCACACGTTCAAACACCGGTCCCGGATCGCAATCGCTACTTGGTCTCCAGCGATTGCTTCTTCAAACAGCTCTTTGAATCCGATGTCGGAGTATTTCGACATCGTGCTCTGTGATGCGCCCGGCCAATCCTTGACGATGAGAGGAAGGGACCACCCGCTGGCTTCGGCTTCCGCGCATCCAATGGCTCCGCAGCTACATGGGCGGCCGGTGAACAGAACCGGGATGTGTCCGCCCAGACACCCGGCCTGATCGTGTTTACCACGAAGCAGCTTGCCTTCAATCATGGCCACGCCGCCGATCCCCGTGCCTAACGTGATCATGACCACGTCACCGCACCCGCGCGCCGCCCCTCCGTACGATTCGCCCAGCAGGGCCATGCGTGCGTCGTTCTCGATACGAAGCGGAAGCCCGAAAGCCTCGTGACTCCAGCGAACAAGGTCTGTATCTTTAGCATCGCTGTATTTTCCATTTGTAGACAATATCCGTCCGCCACGCGAATCGACGAGCGCCGCAAACCCCACGGCAATTCCTGCCATGCTGTCTGTCGTCAGCGATTTATTCTTGATCAGGGCACGAAGACTTTCTCCGATTCGTGGCAGCACCGTCCTCAGGCTTTTGGCGCGCTCTGTGTCAAGGTGTTCATAAGCGAGGACGGTACGGTCCTCCACCAAGCCGCAAGTTGCATGCGTTCCTCCGAAGTCGATGGCTAGTGCCTTCATCCAAAACTCCTACGTGATGTAATTGGAAACAATTAACGGGTGACTTCCCCTCCCCGGCCTGAGATCACATATTTCTTACCTTGATAACGGAGGTTCACGAGCCTCGCTTTCCGATCAAAGTCATTCAGCCGGCTCTCTACCTTGATCCCCCCAAACAACGACAACTCGGCGCCAAAAATGGTATTGATCACCAAGTCGGTGAACCCTCCGCCAGCGATGCAACACCAGTCATTGATGTAAGGCGGATCGTTCGGGCATTTGTACGCTGCGCCTTGTTCCAGCGGGAATACCGTCTCCACAAAATGCGCCTGCCCAATCGGGCCTTGATTTGCGGCTTTGGCTAGATTCTTCACCCAGGCTGAAACTCGCGATGAGGAATCTGTTTTGTACAGTCCTTTCGCGGTTGCCGGAGGCCAGGCCGAGTAGGCGCCCAGCCAACTGTGGTCCGGGCGGATATTCCAGGTTGCATCGACATCGTTCGGCGACAGTGCCCTCATCCAGTAATCACTGTGGAGTTCCTCCCAGAAGAAGCGGCTCATCTCCTGCTTCTGTGTCTGGCTGAGGTCCTCAAACATATTGTCCAGGACGGAAAGAAAATCGTAGCAGTGACGCACTTCCAGGAAAGAGCCATCCGGCTGTCCGCATCTCCACCAGCCCCTTCCGGCAACGTATAGTTTTTCATTGATTCTCCGCGCCAGCTCTTTTGCTTCCGCACGCAACTGTGAGGCGCGAGAAGAATCGCCGCGCCGTTCCAGCAAATCGGCTACGAATCGCATGGAAGAAACGTTGCCAGCATTCATTCCTGCGGTTTCATGCAGGTACGTGCTCACGACTTCGAGCAGATTCTCAATCTTGCCGTAGTCCCCTAAACCGTGACCTTGCTTATCGAGCTGCTTCCAATATGTGGCGTGCGCCAGGAGATGATCGAGAGTAGTGTGATCGCCAATCTGTTTGTCGAGCCAGGTAAAATCTCCCGTCACTCGCAGATAATTTTCGGCGCACCTCACAATTGCCATGTCATTGACGCCGTACCAGGGTCCAACCGCTTCGCCGCTTACGTAGTCGGTCGCCAGATGCTGGCGCATGTCTTGCACGAACCAATTCTCGACCAGTCGCCGCAGAGCCTCCGGGTCTAGCAGGGCGAGGCTTAAGGAGGTTAACGAAGTATCCCACGGGAAGCTAAGGGTGGGCAGAACGTGCCCACCCAGAGTAATGTACGTGGTTCCATATTTCGAGTCGGAAGAAGCCCGCCGGGCGAACAGCAGGTTTCTAAAACCTGCGTGATAGACCTGCCAAAGAGACTCATCATCGGTTTCAAGTTGCGGAAGGTACCCAGAAAAATCGGCGTTTCCTTCTGTGAAGGCGGATCGCAATAGGCTGTTGAATTCCGTTTCGTTCTCACGTACGACTTGCTCAAAATTGGTTTGCAGAGCGTCGTACGTGGCCAATGCCGCTTCAGAGTTTGCATCCACGGCGTTCACATAGTGAAATTCTTTCGTCTCCCCTGGCCCGAGCGTCACGTCGATCACTAACATGCGACCGGACTCGACGCGAGTCGGTCTAGGAGAAATTCCCTGAATCGATACCGCCGGGCTGTGCTGGGCCTCAAATAAGAGAGCTCCCCGGGCAGCATCCCAGTGGATTAGGTTGTCGGCTTCTCCGGGTGAATTCACAAACCACTGCGTCGTTTTTTTGGCAACCGCAGCACGCATATCGAAACCGAGACTGATGTTGCGCCCTGCGTTCTTGAGATTCTTGACGCGAATCGACTGTGCGGCCGCCCGCCGCTTGGCGGGCATGAAAGTCTCGGTCTTGAATTCCAGCCCGTCAACGTGAGCCTCACGAACGAAACGATGCGGAAACCATTGGTAAGCTATCGTGTCCCCACCCGGCGAATAGGACAGTAGAATTTTCCCGTTCAAAAATACCTCGCACGTCAGCAAAAAGCCTGGACTCCAGGGAGTATCCGGCACGCCGCAGCAGGCAAAAGGCGGCAGCGACAAAGCTGTGATCCCAGAAACCGATTTCGCCGCCTGCACGTATCCATATTCATTTTGCGTGGTGGGGGAATTGTAGAGATCTCGCCAGGCATGGACGAATCGATCGCCGGCTAAATCGTTAACCGTAGGGATGGACGACAGATGTTTGCGTGACAATTGCCCATTAAGCGTTGCCGGCATCTGGGGAAGTGTGGCGGCAGCGAGACTTGCTTTCAAGAACGATCTGCGGCTCCAGTCCTGAAAAAAATATCGCTTGTGCATCAATATGTTGTCCTTGCCACGATTTTTGCCATCATCCCGTTACCGCCCAGCCGGCATCTACGCGCACGACTTCCCCAGTGATCGGGAACGACTCGTCAGTCAGCAAGAAGTACGCCACGCGGGCTACCTCATCCGCCTCGATGAGGTCTCCCTTCAGAGGTTGTTTCTGTTTCATGAATTCAATGATGGCAGGATTCGACTGTGCTCGCATGCTCATGGGAGTCCGCACCAGCGACGGAGCCAGCACATTCAGCCGAATTCGATGAGGCGCATAGTAACCAGCGGCCGCCAGAGTCATAGATTCAACTGCGCCTTTGCTAGCCGGATAAGCATTTGTCGCGAAGAACCTGCGCTCGGGAAATCGCGCAAGGACACTTCCCGTATTCAGAATTGCGCCAGTGTGCTGCGTAGCCATCCAGTTTTGCAGAACCTCGCGGCAAACGAAGAATGTGCCGGCCCCATGAACGTTCATCAATGTATGCCATGCCGCGGTGGAACACTCGTGCAGCGGTCCATCGCCGAGCGAACGCCCGCTAAGCCCGGCAACATTGAACACCGCATCTATGCGGTTAAAACGGGACAAGCAGAACTTGATTGCGTTCTTCACTGCGTTCTCGTCCGCAATATCGGCGACAAAAAAAACGGAATCCCTGAGCTGCGACGACAGCGATTCACACTCCTCTCCATCCTTTCCCATCAAGAACACTGTGTCGCCGCGGCCCGACGCCAACTTTGCAGTAGCCGCGGCAATACCAGAGGATCCGGTGATGAGGAGAACTTGTGACATACGCACTATTCGCATAGCGGTCGAAGGCTTTTCCGATATGCTTCGTAAAATTTCTCCAGCTGATCTTCGGAGTGATCATTCTGAATGAACTGATGGCTGGGCAACATCACAGGCTTGTGTCCGCTCTCGACCAGCATCCGCGCCGCTTCACAGCGGATCATGTTGATAATCACCGCGCCTGTCACCGTGGACAGAGGGCCCGTAGGCCAGTCCAAGCCCTCCAACGTTACAGCGCAGTCTCCCACCGGAGTCAAATTGTCGACCACAACGTCGGCCACGTCGATCAGCTTCTTTCCAGAAGAATGAGCAGGCCGGGCCGACTCGCAGTGGCTGCGTGAGACTATGGCAATCACAGGCAGACGGCGTGATTTCGCCCCTAACGCCATCTCAACGACTAAAGGCCGAATGCCGCTGGTTGAGATGATAATGAACGCGTCATTCGCTCCGAACCGGAAGCCCTGCAGAATTTGTTCAGCGTATCCCTCACATTTCTCGAGAAAGAGGGCTCCCCGCAATCCGTTTGGCCCAATGATCGCGGAGTAGTTGGACACCGAGAGTTCCACCAGAGGATAAAAACCGACGCAGCATCCCTGGCGCGGGGTCATTTCGTCTACCATCATCCGCGAATGCCCGCTTCCGAATAGGAATACCAGCCCACCGCGGGCGATCGACTCGGCACAGATACGCGCCGAGGCGATGATGTTGTCCAACTGCGAGTTCTTCAGCTCAGCGATTGCATTGTGGGCCGCTGCATGAAATTGAAGCGCAGCGATCCCGTCATTCGAATTCTCTGTCGACATGCCGTTCGCCTTCCTGCGTGGTCAGAGCCTCTTTCCGAATATTGGATAGCATACACCGAACTCACCGCTTTCGACGGTCAAGCGTGTCTTTTGGTCATCATTCAGTCGATAATACTTTCTTCTTGACATTAATCGAAAGAGAATACTAACATGCGCTCATTTGAGGGCGGTCGGCGATCGAGACCTCGAAACGTGGCGTTCATTTGGTTCGCAATGAGTTGGTAAGTCGTCGGCCTGAGCCGTTCCGAACCGGTGAGGAACATGCAAGCAAGTACCGCTCAACCTGACCCAGGGAAAGCTTGGGCGAGTACGAGGCCACGATCCCTCACGACCAACTCCCGCGGTGGCGCCCGGGCAACTTCGTATCCTCAACCCGCACCATGGCACGGACACCTCCGCTCGGTTCCACGTTGCAACCTCCAGGAGCGACACCATGTTTAGAAAAATGCGCTTATTCGCGGTCGTTGTCGCCTTCGGGGCACACGTTCACGCACAGACCACGAATGGATTGGTGACCGGAACCGTGACTGATCCCTCAGGGGCGGTTGTGTTCGACGCTGAAATCAACCTCACGAATGAAGACACTGGGTTGCAGCGGACTACCACCGCGAACCAGAGCGGCACTTATGTCGTTCCGCAGTTGCCGCCGGGTACATACACCGTTTCTGCGAAGGCACAGGGATTCGCGGTCCAGAGCCGCCGCAACGTGCGCCTGGACGTCAATCAAAGCGTGACCCTGGATTTCAAACTCACCACGGCCTCGGTTTCGCAGACTGTCCAAGTCAATACCGCTCCACCATTGCTCAACACAACCTCCGCGACCCTGAGCAGCGTGATAGGACAACAGGAGACGGTAGGGTTGCCGCTCAACGGACGTCAGTTCACGCAACTTGCGCTACTGACTCCCGGAGTCGCGCCGGTGCAACAGAGTCAACAAACTTCAGACACCGTGGCACTGGGGTCTGGAGGTATCAGCCCTTCGGTGAATGGTCAAAGGGGCGAACAGAACAATTTCACCATGGATGGAGTTTTGAACAACGCCATCTTCACCAATGTATGGGCGCTGTCGCCACCTCCTGATGCCATCCAGGAATTCGCCGTGCAGTCGCACATTACGGATGCCCAATTCGCCATCAGCTCCGGAGCAAACATTAATGTCGTCACGCGCGCTGGCACGAATAAGTTCCGCGGAGCGCTATGGGAGTTTTTCAGAAACGATGTATTGGATGCCAAGACTTTCCCGGACACAACAAAGCTTCCCTATCGCCAAAATCAGTACGGTTTGTATTTTGGTGGGCCGGTAGTTCTGCCACACTTACTCAATGGCAAAGACCATACTTGGTTTTCTTTTTATTGGGAAGGATACCGTTACTCATTAACTCAGGATGCGATAACCCAATCAATACCTGGAGATATGCGGTCTGGAAATTTCTCCAACATCCCGCAAACGATTTATGATCCAGCGACTACTCCCGGCAACCGCACCGCCTTCCCTAGCAACATGATTCCAACCAACCGGCTCAACGCAGCATCCCTGCAGATTCTTCAGCAATTCTACCCGCTACCCAACCTGAATGTGCCGGACACCAACCCTAATAATCTCTTATTTGCTGGTGTCACCACTAAGAAGAGCGACAACTTTGGATTCAGACTCGACCACAAGTTTAGTGACAGCGATACTGTCTTCTTGCGCCTGAATCGATCGAACGCACGCGACACTGCGCCTGACGGGTTGCCCACGCTGAGTCACTACCTAAGCAACTACAGCCAGGAAGCTGCAGTTGGCTATACGCATATTTTTGGGCCTAAGACGGTTCTGAATTTTCACTACGGATACACCTATAACAATGACGTCAGCACCGACCAACCCGTAGGCTTGGCGTTAGACAATGCAATCAATTTTACCCAGGCTTCGCCTCCGCGCGCAGGTCTCGCCTTGGGCCCATTCACGTCAATTTCGAACGGCTACCAGGGCTTGAATCAATTTGCGATACCCCTCGGTCCGCAAGAGGGTTCGGACTATCACGTTGATCTGTCAAAGGTGGTCAGTAATCATACTGTCAGTGTGGGGGGAATGTACTACCACATCATGAGCTACGATGACGGCTGGGGTGCCACTCTAGGCTTTACGCAAAATGGAACTTCCGTGGACGGATCAGCGGGGGGATCGACTGGCTTTGGTCCAGCCAGCTTTTTGCTTGGGGTGCCGGACAACTACGCACCGTGGGTGGGAGACACTGGAGCATTTCAAACCATTAACTGGTACGGACTCTATGCCCAGGATCAATGGCAGGTAAACCGGAGATTAGCGTTGACCATCGGTATGCGGTGGGACTACGTGTCGCCGCCCAACCTGCACAAAACTGTATCCGGACTCGATTTGCTGACAGGACAGTTTTTAGTCACCGGCCCAGTTCCACCTTACTTTACCGCTCCAAACGCCAGTTCGGGATATTTCAAGCCGCAACACAATGGCTTTGAGCCCCGCTTTGGAATAACCTATCAAGCGACACAGCGAACTGTGCTCCACGGTGCTTTTGCCATCCTCGACGACCACAACAACACGGTGGTGCAGGAGAATCAGGGTTTGCGGCTCACCTGGCCCACTGGCATTACGGGCTCCCTTACTAGTCTCGACCTTGGACTGCCCCAGTACTATGTCAATACTCTGCCGCCACAATCATTCTTTCTTGGTGGAAAACCGTACGCAAGTTTTGGAGGCAATCCGAATAACCGGATTCCCTACTCTATGCAGTGGAACGGCGGAATCCAACAACAGTTGACTCAATCGCTGATGCTTAAGTTGGATTACGTCGGATCCGCCGACCGCTTCCAATATATCGACCCGCTGGGGAACACGGCGCTCACTCCGGGTCCAGGACCAATCTCGGCCAGGGAGCCGTTTCCACAATATGGAGGGCAATTCTACTTTGAGTGGAATGTTGCTCCGGCGAGTTACCACGCTTTACAGGCAGAGCTGCAAAAGGCTTTCTCATCCGGACTGACCTTCCGGGCCTCCTATACCTGGTCCAAATCGCTAGATTGGCAATCCGATGAGTACGGCTCGGTGGTGCCAGTCAACTTCTATAACCTGCCCGCCGAATATGGCCCGTCAGACTACAACCGCACTCAGATGTTCGTATTCAGCTCCGTCTACGCCCTGCCATTCGGGAAACAAAGGAAATTCCTAGGAAACGCCGGCGGGATTGAGCAGGCGCTACTCGGCGGTTGGAATGTGGGCACTATCATCGCCCTCAATTCCGGCGCCCCATTCGAGGTACTTGCGGGGGCAGACGTTACTAATACAGGGGATCCATCTCAGCGGGCACAGCGAACAGGTGCTGACCCGTACGCGGTCCCGGGCGGCCAGCGCGTCAGCCAGTGGCTGAACCCGGCCGCATTTGCCGAGCCTGCTCCCTACACATACGGCAATCAGAGGAGGAATGATCTGGTGGGTCCTGCGTTTAAGAATGTTGACTTCAATGTTTCTAAGGACTTCGCGCTCACGGAAACTGTGAGGCTACAGTTTCGATCGGAGTTTTTCAATTTCTTCAACCACACCAACTACGGTAATCCAAACAACAATGTTCTCAGCGGTGGGTTTGGAGCAATAACGCAGACCGCGAACGGCGGTCTTTATACTGGCCGCGAGATTCAGTTCGCACTCAAGGTGCTCTTCTAACTTGTTATCGGATGGAATCCGATGTCATCGGCGTGGAATGGTCCTGCACGTACGAAGGGTTAAAGTTTGAGCCTTGCGTTCCTCTGCTAAGCTCTATGCGTAATGAGAATCACGCGTCGTAAGTTCTTGCCTTTGCTCTGCAGCGTGTGGGCTTCGCGTATGCTTGCGCAATCAGGAGTGGCCTCCCGCGGACTAACCCAACTTCCAAGGCCCAAACCCTCTGGACGCCCATTCGGGGCGTATTTCATAGATGTCGCGGAGCGTGCTGGATTGACTGCTCCAGTCATCTATGGAGGTGTCGATCGCAAGAACTACATTCTCGAAGCGGACGGCTGCGGATGTGCGTTTCTGGATTACGACAACGACGGATGGATAGACATTTTTATTCTCACCGGCACCCGCCTTGACGGCGCACCCGCCGGGGCGACAAATCGGCTCTATAAGAATAATCGGGATGGAAGTTTCACTGACGTCACCGATAAGTCCGGGCTGAGCCGGGTTGGCTGGGCAAACTCAGTTTGTGTCGGAGACTATAACAACGACGGCTTCGAAGATCTTTTCTGTACGTATTTTGGGCAGAACGTACTCTACCGCAACAACGGCGACGGCACGTTCACGGATGTGACGAAGCAAGCCGGCCTGGCGATAGCGGAGGACCGGCCTCGTTGGGGAGCGGGTTGCACTTTCGTAGATTATGACCGCGATGGTCGGCTGGATCTTTTTATTTCGAACTACATTCAGTTTGATCTCGCCCACACGCCTAAGGCAGGCGAAAACGTAAACTGTAATTGGAAGGGAATACCGGTCAACTGCGGACCTCGTGGCCTTCCTCCTGGATTTCCGGGGCCACACGTGCTCTATCGCAACAACCGTGATGGCACGTTTACGGACGTGACGGCAAAAGCCAAACTTTCTGGCAGAGCCCAGAACTATGGCATGACAACCGTGGTGGCGGATTTGGATGAAGATGGATGGCCCGATATCTACGTGGCTTGCGATTCCACTCCCAGCCTTCTTTATATGAACAATCGCGATGGCACTTTTCGCGAAGAAGGAGTTCTGCGGGGCGTCGCATTCAGTGACGACGGTATGGAGCAGGCAGGGATGGGAGTCGCCGTGGGAGATCCAAATCTAGATGGCCACCTGGACTTGTTCAAGACCAATTTTTCGGATGATACGTGTGTTCTTTATGAAAATGACGGTAAGGCGAACTTCACCGACGTGACCAGAGCCGCACGCATCGGTATGGAGTCAAGTTTTACCTGTTGGGGGGCGGGCATCGTAGATCTCGACAATGACGGGTTTCCCGACATATTTGTGGTGACGGGCAGCGTTTATCCCGAAGTCGAGAAGACACTCCCTCGATATCCGAATAAGAGCCGCCGGATTTTGTTCCGGAACCTCGGTGGCAGAACCTTTGAGGAGTTGAATGACGAGGCCGGACCGGGAGTGACGTCGGCGCATTCCAGCCGGGGATGCGCCTTTGGCGATTTCGACAACGACGGCGACATCGATATTCTGATCGTGAATCTAAATGAGCCGCCTTCCCTGCTGCGCAATGACGTTCGCGGCAAGAATCACTGGTTGAAAATCAAGCTGATCGGCAGCAAATCGAATCGAAGCGCTATCGGAGCGCGCGTGACAGCGCGCTACGGCGGCAAGACGCAGGCCCAGTCAGTTTGCAGTCAATCGAGCTTCTACTCAGTAAATGATCCGCGTCTGCATTTTGGTTTAGGACAGGCATCCATTGTTGACATCGATGTCCACTGGCCAAATGGCACGAGCGAGCACTTCAAGTCTGTTGTCTCAGATCGGCTGATTACGATCGTTGAAGGCCAAGGAATCGTATCCAATGTAACGCTTTCTGGACTTCAACGAGCGACAAAGCGGAACTAAATGCGACGCTCTTTCGATCAAGAAAATAAACTCCAACATGCCTAAGGCGGTTTGCACAAGGCGTTTGTCGACTTCGTGTTCGACTGTGACATTCTATGCTGTCATCCTGTTAGTTGTCTGCGCGGGTTTCCCTGCTCATTTAGAGGCGCAATCTCTTCCAGCCTGTGATGTGCAAGGAATGTTCGCCAAGCGGATGCACTGCTGAAAACCAAACGCTATGCAGAAACCAGAGCCATCCTGAAACAACTGAGGGTCTGCCACAAGCTGTCTCCCGCCTCTACCTTTGCTATGGGATGGCTATACGGAAGAAGTCACGACTTCAAGACAGCTTTGGAAATTTTCCGTTCTCTGCCACCCGCGTTGCCGGACGAAGTGACCCATGACTACGCGATAGCTCTGACCGAGTTTGAACTCGGCGATTACAACAAATCTGCGGAAGCGCTTAAGCCTCTACAGAATGAATTGCGTTTGGATTCCAAGTGCGCCAACCTTCTCGGTGTGAGTTATTCAAAGCTTGGCCTCTACCAGGAAGCGTACGGCGTATTGATCGGCAATCTCTCGCAGAACCCTTCCGATCTTTTCTCCTATCTCAATTTGATCACGCTGCTCGCCGATGCCGGCCACTTTTCGGACGCTGCAAATATTGCCAATCAAGCTGTCACCGTGTTTCCCAGGAATTCGGATGTCCTGGTCGTCCGCGGCGCTGCCTACACGTTGATGGGGGATCTAGAAAAAGCTCGAAGTGATTTTGCGGAAGCCGTTCGTCTGGCCCCGCGCCAAGCAGGCCCCCGATTTTTCTTGGCCTTATCCGAGTACCGGCAAGGAGACTACGCCGGCTCCAGTGCCGAGATCACATCTTCTGTCAAGTCAGGGGTAGCGGATTCGGATTTGCACTATCTTCAGGCAGAATGCCTATTAAAGACCGACCCCACAGCTCCGTCTCGTGCTCTCGCAGAGCTGAATCGGGCCATTGGCCTCAATCAGAAAGCAGTCGCTGCCAGAACCCTAAGGGGCAAGCTACTGCTGGAAACGGGTAGGGTCAAGGAAGCAGTTTCGGACCTCGCTCTGGCTCATCGGATCGACCCCAGTTCGCGGAGTGCGGCCTACAACC